>Ga0306920_100015260_pt1 | contig 10520 bp, 6 predicted proteins | sample flu12Cox44000170_FD_204666 | JGI IMG/M metagenome (GOLD analysis project Ga0306920, IMG submission 204666) | Lab enrichment of tropical soil microbial communities from Luquillo Experimental Forest, Puerto Rico - flux4day.12C.oxic.44.000.170 (v2)... | ecosystem: Environmental > Terrestrial >... | reverse complement strand
AGCCCTTCACATGGTCCTTGAGGGCGGCGGCCAATTCCTCGCGCGTCAGCCCCGGCTGCAGCGCTTTCGGGTCGAGGTCGGTGGCGACCAGTGTGAAGGTGTAATGGTGCCAGTCGGTGTTCGGCGGCGTGCCCGGCCCGAAATAGGTTCCCGTCCCCATCAGGTTCTTGCCGCCGACGAATTTCTCCGAGGGCTGGCTGAGCTCGCCCTCGGCAAAGCCCTTCACATCGGCCGGGATCCCATAGATCACCATATGCGACACGCCCGCCGGGGCGCGGCCTTCAGGATCGAACAGCAGCAGAGCGAAGCTCTTGGTGCCGTCCGGGACGTTCGACCAGGTGAGCGGAGGCGAGATGTTCTCACCGACGCAATTCGGGGTTCTCTGCTTGTCGCTGCAGGCATTTTTTGTGGCCAGGATGCCGTTGTCCTGAAGAGCCGACGAGGACAGTGTCAACACATCCGCGGCCCTCGCTGCTGGTACGGCCAAGAGCGGCGAGGCGAGGAATCCGGCAGCCGTCAGCAGCGCTGCAATACCCTTTTTCATTACGTTTCTCCCCTCAGTTTGACAGAGTCAGAACGGCCGACATTACTCCGCCGCAATTGGTGCGGCCAGCGGCCCTGTCGCCAGACCGGAGGCCATGCTACCTTTACTTGTGATCATAATTATCTATTGCTGCATCTGCAGCAAATCAGCAAGCGAGATTTCTCTCATTGGTTGTAACAGCCATAACTCTCGAAGCATCAATCTTCGGATCATACAGCGCAACTGTGGCATTCTTATGCCGTTCATCTGCCTCGTCTCATTCCGGCATGCCAGCCTTGCGCAGGCCGGCGAAAAAGGTGGCTTCACGCAAATCTCGGATCGTCGGCGGGCCGTAAGATGAGACCGTCCGCAGGCGAGCTAGGCTTGAGTAACGGTCGTCGGGGCTCAGTCTGCGGGCTTCGGCAAGTTCGGCGGCGGCGCGTTCGGTTTGGCCGGCGAGCCCGTAAGCAGCTGCGAGATCGGCGCGAATCATCGAATGTGCGGAAGTGTGATTGCGCGCCTTTTCGAGCCACATCACCGCCTCGTCGGTCCGCGATTGCAGGATACACATTCCCAATCTGTTCGTACCAAACGCCGAGCGCGGGATCGCGCGGGCTGAGACGGATGGCTTGCTCGATTAGAGGGATCGTCTCCTCTATTGAACCGGTGTAAAGCTTGCACTGAGCGAGGCCAAAAAGTGCCGACAGCCGGTTGGGATCTGACGCGAGCACTGTCTCGTATTCGGGAATCGCTTCCGCGAACCGACGCTGTGCGCGGAGCACGTAGGCTTTGGCATTATGCGCCAGTGGGCTGCGGGGTAAGGCTGCCAAAGCTTGATCGCTGAGCTCTTGTGCGCGCTCGAGATCGACAGCCGCCGAGTCGGTCATATTAGCAAGCACGCGCCCCGCGAGTCCCATCGCAAGATAACTCTGCGTCTCGGCGGAGAGCGGGTCGAGAGCTAGGGCCCGCTCCAATAGGCTAACTCCCTCCGCGTGAACGGAGCGCGAGAGCGGTTGCAAATAGGCGGCGCGCGACCGCAAAATAAAGTCGTGCACGTCAGGATTGGTCGTGGGCCGCCCGGCTTCTCGATCGAGCAGCTCAAGGTTGAGCGCGACAGCGATGCGGCTCGTAATGTCGTTCTGAAGCGCCAACAGATCGTTCGTTTCACGGTCGAAGCGCTTGGCCCACAGATGCGCATTTGTTTCCGCTTCGATCAGTTGGGCGTTTACACGCACCTGGTTGCCGGAATGCTGGACGCTGCCTTCCAATATATAGCGCACACCGAGCTCATGGCCGATCTGCTTGGCATCGACTGCCTTGTTCCGGTAGGTGAACGCGGTATTGCGCGCAATCACGAACATCTCCGCGATGCGTGACAGATCGGTCGTCAGATCGTCGGCGATACCGTCAGCAAAATATTGCTGGCCGGGGTCGTTGCTGAGATTGACAAAGGGCAGCACGACGATCGACAGGCGCGGCGCTGCGAGGGGCCGCGGGATCGATGAAGCGGCCGTCAGCTCTGCTGGCGGAGAGAGTTTGGTCGCCGGCCAGAGCCACCATGCGCCGATGCAGAGGGCGAGCAGTGCCGCGATTGCCGAAGCAAGGAGCGCGGCTGGACGGCGGGGCGAGGTCACGGCGCAAAGGACCGAGCGCAAAAGCCGCCGTCTCGCTCCAGCATCGATCGTAAACGGGGCGGAGGGGTCGGGCACGCGATATTCGCCGTGCCCGTCGGTGATCATTGACGAGCGACCCAAGTGCGCCTCCGCGGCAGGGCATGTTACCACTGCAACGAACCGATAGCCGCGACCGGCCACCGTCTGAATGCAGCTCCCATTAGACCGCCCGTTATCGAGAACCCGCCGAAGCGCCGAGATCTGCGTCGGGAGGTTGCTGTCCTCGACGATCATTCCCGGCCACACAGCGGTCATGATCTCGTCCTTCGATACGAGCTCGCCGTGCCGACTTACCAGCAGGGTCAGCAGGTCGAGCGCGCGCGACCCTATGGCCACTGGGACCAAGACGTCGTTTTCATCCGCTCGGAACAGACCGCCAGCCGGACGATCGAGGCGAAAGCCTTCGAATAGAAAGTTCTCGTCCGTGGCGCGTGCGCCCATGCTCCGCTCCCGCCCCGTCGGCGAGCGAGGCCGGTGATATTGCAAGGGGTCCGGGTTCACCGGCCCCGCGCGGATTCTACGCCTTTTAAGAAAAATTCAGAAGATTTGATCGCCGTTTCATTGCTTATCCGCGCCGGCAAAACATGCTGAGGGCCTCGTCACTGAGAGCCAAGCAGGGAGGATCGAATATGAAGCTTGAGGCGTTGGCGAAGCTGTTCGCATTCTCGGGTGCCGCGATGTGCATTGGTGCCGTCACCGGGTTCGCCGGAGACGGTGGAAATTGTCGGAACGTCGGCGGAGGTGTTTTGACCAATTTCCTGGACCAGACACACGCCCAAGGCCCCGTCACCGGCGACTTGAGAGGAGCGGTCGCCTTGGAGGTCCTCGGTGTCAATGGCAACGTCTACCACATCGCCAAGCAATTGGTGACCGATGCCGGAGACACGGTTAGTTTCTCAGACACCGATCTGACGACATACACGACCAGCGTCTCCGGATTAGTCGCGGCACAGGAAACAATTAAGATCGTCGGTGGGACCGGCCGCTTCGACGGAGCTAAGGGCACCCTCTCCTTTTTTGGCGCCATCAACGGTGGAGAGGTGACGCTTCGTTACGACGGAACGGTCTGCTTCCGTCCGCCGCCAGCTGGCTGATCCATTCGGCCCTCAAGGATTATAGAACGAGCGGGGCCCGTAGGGTGGGTTGAGCGGCCAGCGAAACCCACCAATGCCTGGGAGGGGCGAGTGATGGGTTTCCCCGGCTTTACGCCGGTGTCAACCCATCCTACCCGCTATTGCGCCGCCAGGGACGTCTGGAAGGCCGGAACCTCGGCGCGTTCCGGCCGAGGCATCGGTTGCGGCCACCATTTGTCCTCCCACTCGGAGAACAGGCCGCGCAGTTGCGGCAGCACACGCTCGGCAAAGAGCTTGGTGTTGTAGGCGGCGAGATCCTTGCCCATGCTGCCGAACTGCATCAACAGCATCAGGTGGCCGACATTGAGGTCGGTCGCGAGCTCGGTCAGTTGCTCCACGACCTCGTCGGGCGAGCCGATGATCACATAGCCGCGCTCGACGATGTCCTCCATGCGTGTTGTCGCGCGCGCCTCCTGGCGCGCCTGCAGGCTCGCGGCGCGGCCGATCTGGCCGATGATGCCGGCGCGCTGCGTCGCCTCGGTGATGTAGCCGGGCGGCATCGCCCAGCGCGGATCGACGCGCAGGCAGCGGCCATAGAAATATTCCGCAGGCTCGCGGTAGAGGCGCATCGCCTCCTCGCGGCTCTCGGCGACACCGACTGATTGCAGAAACCCGGCGCGATAGGGGTTCCGCTCCTTGCCGAGCCGGTCCATCTCCTCCCAAAAGCCGTGCATTGTGGCGCGGCCGTCCTTGAACCCGAAATAGGACAGATAGGCGTAGACGTAATCCATCTGCGCGCACCACTGCCACGTTTCGACCGAGCCGCCGCCCGGGATCCACACCGGCGGGTGCGGTTTCTGCACCGGCCGCGGCCAGATGTTCACATAGCGCTGCTGGTTGTAGCGGCCATTGAACGCAAAGGTGTTCGTCTCGGTCCACGCCCGCATCACGAGATCGTGCGCCTCGTAATAGCGCTCGCGCAATTGGCTCGGGTTCTGGCCGTAGGCAAAACAGGTGTCCATCGGCGTGCCGACCGGGAACCCAGCGATCAGCCGCCCGCCAGAGATGCAATCGATCATCGCGAATTCTTCGGCGACCCGAGTCGGCGGGTTGTAGAGCGCCAAGGAGTTGCCCATCACGCACAGCGCCGTGTCAGCCGTGCGGCGGGAGAGCGCCGAGGCGGTCAAGTTGGGCGACGGCATCAGGCCGTAACCGTTGGAGTGGTGCTCGTTGACGCAAACCGCGTCGAACCCGCACTCGGCGGCGAATTCGAGCTCGTCCATGAAGTCGTTGTACATCAGATGCGCGCGCCGCGGGTCGAACAGCGAGGAGTGGATGTCGACCCACACCGAGGGATGCTTCTCGCGAAAATCCTCGGGCAATTCGGTATAGGGCATCAGGTGGAACCACATCAGCTTCATGGCTCTAGCTCCTCAATTCCCGGATCGAGCATACTCGATGGAGAGAAGGTCGCCAGCATCTATAATGGCAGCCACAGGAGGCGCGCATGAAGGCTCGCTCTTTTGCTCCGATCCTCGAAACGGCGCGCACTCGGCTCGGTGCCTCGGGGCTCGAGGCACGGCTGGCGCAGCCGCGCTCGGCCGCCGAACTCAAGGCGATGCCGGATGATCGCTACCTGTCGCAGATGGAGCTCAGGATCTTTCGCGCCGGTCTCAAGCACAGCCTCGTCGACGCAAAATGGCCGGCCTTCGAGGAGGTCTTCCACGGCTTCGAGCCGCGCCGCGTCCGCGCCATGTCGGACGACGCATTGCAGACGCTAATGAGTGACACGCGCCTGATCCGCCATTGGGGCAAGCTCAAATCGGTGCGCGACAATGCCGCTGCGATGATCGCGGTCGGCGAGGAGAACGGCAGTTTCGGCGTCTGGCTTGCCGATTGGCCCGGGACGAACATTGTCGAGCTGTGGGAGGCGCTTGCCAAACGCTTCAGCCAGATGGGCGGCAACTCCGGCCCGAGCTTTCTGCGGATGGTCGGCAAGGACACCTTTGTCCTCACCCACTCGGTCACCGCGGCGCTGAAGCGCTGGGGAGCCGTCGAGACGCCGCCCAAGAACCGTAAAGACCGCACCGCGGTGCAGTCCTGCTTCAACGCATGGGCCGCCGAAACCGGCCGGCCGCTCTGTCAGCTGAGCCTCATCTTGGCCGCTTCGGTAGAAGATTAGTTGGGAAATAGTTTTGAGCCGCTGCGTGCAGGTTCTCGCTATTCGTTGCGAATAAATTAGTTGACAGATAATCATCAAATTTGCTATCGGTTCTGGCTCGGAGGCGCGTGTTTCGCCGGCTACGACGCTGATTGACAATTGAGATATAGCAATGCAGGGGTGCGGGAAGCTCGTTCCTTGACTTCCCCATGCTCGCGCTCGATCCCGGACCCGCACAACCCAATGAGCCTGTATTTTTCCTGTAAAAGCAGGATGACGGGCTACAACGTGAGTACGGCTAGTTTAGCCAGCGTTCCAGGGACCACGCAGAAGTTGAGAGCCTCCTTTCGTCAGGAAACGGCATCTAGTCTGTCAGCTGAGCCCGATGCTGGCCGCCTCGGCTCGAGGATTGAGGCCTAACCTGAAGCTTTGCGGCGTCGGGGCGCCGCGGGAGCGGCGGGCTCGGCTGCGGCCGGCTCCTTCTTCCTGCCGCCGCCGGATACCGGCAGCAGCAGCGCCCGCTGGCGGCGGTCGGCCGCGGCGGGCGGCCGGGTTGGTTTGGCCGCTGGCTCCTCTTTCCTCGGCGCCGGCTCGCCTTTTTCCTGCGCCAGGCTGCGCTTCAGCGCATCCATCAGGTTGATGACCTTTGGCGGCTCGGAAACTTCGCGCGGCGCCACCACCTGTCCCTTGGTTTTTTCCGCAACGAGCTCGTTCAACGCGTCCTGGTATTTGTCGCGGAAATCCTCCGGCTCGAACGCACCGGAGCGGCGCTCGATAATCGTCTCGGCGATCGCCACCATGTCGGCATCGATCTCGCTTTTCGGCAGCGGCCCGAACTCGGCCGGGCGCACTTCATCGGCGCTGCGGATTGTCGTCATCACCAGCCCGCCATCGCGCGGCTCGACCAGCACCAGGTGTTCGCGGCTCGACATCGTCACCCGGCCCATGCCGACCTTGTTCTTGTGCCCCATCGCTTCGCTGATGACGCGGAAGGTGTCCGCCGCGAGCTGGCCGTCGGGGTAAACGTAATAGGGCTTGTCGAAGTAGACCGGATCGACCTCGTCGCGGTCGACAAAGCGGTCGAGATCGATGATCTTCGACGACTCGATCTGCAAGGCCTTGAGCTCGTCATCGGTGACGGTGACGTAGCGGCCGCGATCATACTCGTATCCTTTGACGATCTCGCCGCGGTCGACAACCTCTCCGGTCTTCGAGTCGATCAGCTGCTGCTGTATGCGGTTGCCGGTCTTGCTGTTGAGCTGATTGAACCGCACGCGCTTTGCTTCGGTCGTCGCCGGGACCAGCGAGACCGGACAGCTGACGAGGGACAAGCGAAGAAACCCGTTCCAGCTTGCTCGTGGCATATCGCTCTCCTCAGAAGCGTTTCAACCAAGCCATATCGTGCCTTTGATGGCAATCGTTAAGAGCCGATGCCGATTTGCCGCCGCACCGCAGCGCTGATCGACTGGCGGATCTTGCCCATCTCCGCCCAGGGGTCCGAGCCGAGCGCTGCCAGCCGTTGGGGCACGGTCTCAACCGTAAATTCCTGCGGCCGCACTCCGTTCTCGACCTCCTCCCACGACAACGGGGTCGATACCGGAGCTCCGGGGCGCGCGCGGGGGCTATAGGCGCCCACCGCCGTGGCGCCCCGGCCGTTGCGCAGATAATCGATATAGATGCGGCCGTGGCGCGCCTTCTTGGCCATGTTCGCGGTGAAGTCTTCTGGGCGCTGCTCGACAAAACTGTCGGCAACCCATCTGGCGAACGCCTTGACCTCGTCCCAATCGAGTTTCGGCGTCAGCGGGATGACCACATGCAGGCCCTTGCCGCCAGTGGTCTTGGCAAAGCTTTTCAGGCCGACGCGCAACAGCGCGTCGCGTACATCGATAGCGGCATCGGCGACGCGCCGCCATGGCAGCCCCTCGTCGGGGTCGAGATCGATCGTCACCCGGTCCGGGGTCTCCAGCTTGTCGATCCGCGAGCCCCAGGGATGGATTTCCAGCACATCCATCTGCGTGAGCGCGACCAGTCCCGCCAGATCCTGGACATAGGGAAATGTCTCGGTCGATCCTTCTTCGGCGAGGTCGAAACGACAAATCGCCTTGGGCATGCCGACGCCGACATGCTTTTGGTAGAAGGTCTTGCCGTTCACGCCCCCCGGCGTGCGCACCAGAGTCAGGATCCGGTGCGAAAGATGCGGCAGCGCCCATTTGGCGACTGCCGCGTAGTAGCGTGCGACATCGAGCTTGGTGAGGCCCGTGTCAGCGTAGAGCACGCGGTCGGGGTGGGTCAGCCGCACCCCCTCGAACACCAGACTGCCGTCGCGGGCGCGCTGCGGTTCACTGGGTTCCACCGCTTTCGGTGCCGCGGGCTTCGAGCGCGCCTCGGCTTTAGTGGTCGCCATGCTCGAGTTTGCGTCCGCTCGCGACTGCCGATCATAAACCACTTCCCTGGCGTCCTTGTCCTCTCGCAGGCCTTGGAACGAAGCCTGTCGCGCAATAGCATCAGCGGTCCAGTCGGCGAATTCCACCTCGGCAACCAGGCGCGGTTCGACCCAATGCACTCCTTTCCGCGAGACGCCCTTTGGCAAGGTGACCGGCGCACTGCTGCGGGCCAACGATTGCAACCGCTTGCGCAGGCCGATCAGCTTTTCAGAATTGAAGCCGGTGCCGACGCGCCCCGCATAGCACAGGTTTCCCTGCGGATTGTAATATCCGAGCAGGAGCGCGCCAAAGCCCTCGCGGCTCCCTTCGGGATCGGTGAAGCCGACGACGACGAACTCCTCGCGATTGCGGCATTTGACCTTGAGCCAGCTGCGGCCGCGCCCCGGCCGGTAAGGGTCACTGCGGCGCTTCGAAATAATACCCTCAAGAGAAAAGTCGCAGGCTCGATGCAGGAATTCCGGGCCACGGCCGATCTGATGATCGCTGTAACGGAGCATCCCTTGGGCAGACGGCGAAATGATATCGGCGAGAGCGGCCTTACGGTCCTCGATCGCGACCGCGGTCAGGTCCCAGCCATCGCGATAGAGCAGATCGAAGGCGAAAAAGGTCAGCTTGTCGGTCTGGCCGCTCGAGATTGTGTCCTGTAGGCCGGAGAAGCTCGTCGTGCCTTCCGCCTCCAGATGCACGAGCTCGCCGTCGATCAGCGCCGAGGCGAGCGGCAATTCCCCGAGGCGACGCGCGAGAGCCGGGAATTTGGCCGTCCAATCGAGACCGCCCCGTGTGATCAACCGGACCCTTCCGCGTTCGATCCGAGCGAGCAGCCGATAGCCGTCATATTTGATCTCGTGCAGCCATTCCTCGCCTTCCGGCGCCTTGTCGGAGGAAGTGGCGAGCTGAGGCTTGAGGTTGGCGAGCATCGCGCCTTTGCGGGCGCCGGCCAACCGATCGAGCGGGACGGCCTGCGCCGGCATCGTTTCGCTGTCGTCGCGGTTCGAGTGCCACACCCAGTCACGATCCTCGGCGATCGCATCAATCGACCGGCCGCTCACGACACTGAGCGGATTGTCCGCGACGACAGCGTCGCCGCTGTGCGGTGCTGCCGCTTCATCGCGCTCTTTGATCAGCAGCCAATTTTCGCGCCGCTCGGCGGCAGCCCTGCCGCCCATCCGCACCAGCGCCCAGTTGCCGTGCAATTTCTCGCCGTGGAGCGCAAATTTGAGCGACCCCTTTCGATAGGCCGCCTCCGGGTCTGTGTCGGCCGGAACCCAGGTGCCGCGATCCCACAAAAGCACGGTCCCGCCGCCGTATTCGCGCTCAGGGATGACGCCCTCGAACTGGCCATACTCGAGCGGATGGTCCTCGACGTGGACGGCCAGCCGCTTTTCCGCGGGATCGAGGCTGGGCCCCTTCGGGACCGCCCAGCTTTTGAGGGTGCCGTCGAGTTCCAGGCGGAAATCGTAATGCAGCCGCCGCGCGGCGTGCTTTTGGATGACGAAGGAGAGCCCGGCGCCGGGTTTGTCCGCTGTCGCGACGGTGCCTGCCGGCTCGGGTGTCTTGCGAAAATCCCGTTTTCGTCGGTATTCCTCGAGCGCCATGCCGCCTGAATTCCGTAAGCCGTTTAAAAGCGATATTGTCCGAGTACCATACCCGTCAACGCAATCCGCGTCTCCGAGTATCCCTTTATGGTCAGCGTTGTAGAATGAAAGCCCTCTTCCTCGGCAATGTCGCCGCCGATACTGCAAACGGCATTGCGGCCCGCTTGCCGCCTGAGCTTCGCGTCGAGATCCTCGCAAACCCACAACAGCTGATGCGGTCCCCTGAGGCTACGGCCGATGCCGACATCCTCGTCACCAATATCTGGCGCGCCGAATATCCGCCCGCGCCGAAAGTGAGGTTCGTGCAATCGGTCGCGACCGGCATCGAATTGATCAACCTCGGCGCACTGCCCAGTGGAGCTGCCATCTGCAACGCTTTTGGCCATGAGACGGCGATCGCCGAGTATGTGCTGATGACGATGCTCGTCTGGAGCCACCGCTTTCGCGAGATCGAGGGCGATTTCCGCACCCGCTCTTCATGGCGGCCGAGTTGGGTGCAGAGCGGCCCGCCGCATGGCGAGATCCTGGGCCACACGGTCGGGATCGTCGGGCTCGGCCGGGTTGGGCGCGAGGTGGCGCGACGCGCCGCCGCCTTCGGTTGTCGGGTCTTGGCCGCCAATCGCAGCGAGCGTCCTGCGGACAGCGGCGTCGAGCGGGTTTATCCTCTGACTGAGCTCGACGACATGCTGCCGGCCTGTGATTTCGTCGTCTTGTGCACGGCTCTCGGACCCGAGACGGAGGGGTTGTTCGATGCCCGCCGCCTCGCGCTGATGAAGGGGTCGGCGTTTCTCGTCAACATCGCGCGCGGCCAGATCGTCGACGAGGACGCAGTGTATGCAGCGTTGCGCGATCATCGGATCGGCGGCGCGGCGCTGGATGTGTGGTGGCAATACCCGGACGCGGCCGATCCGGAGCGCCGGCCGTCGCGGCATCCCTTTCACGAGCTCCCGAATGTCATCATGACGCCGCATTGCTCTGGCTGGACCGGGGGCATGGTCGCCCGGCGCTGGGCCGAGGTGGTGGGCAACATCAACCGCTTCGTCCGCGGCGA
>Ga0306920_100015259_pt1 | contig 10521 bp, 8 predicted proteins | sample flu12Cox44000170_FD_204666 | JGI IMG/M metagenome (GOLD analysis project Ga0306920, IMG submission 204666) | Lab enrichment of tropical soil microbial communities from Luquillo Experimental Forest, Puerto Rico - flux4day.12C.oxic.44.000.170 (v2)... | ecosystem: Environmental > Terrestrial >... | reverse complement strand
CGATGACCTCACTGGTCATCGCAGAAGTTCCTGTCACGTTGGCACCCGGTCGTGCGAGACTTGCGACCAGCCCAGCTCCCACAGGATCGGCAACGCTCACGATAACAATCGGGATCGTAGCGGTCGCGTTCTTCGCCGCTAACGACGCTTGCGTTACCACCGAAACAATGACGTCAACGTTGAGCCGGACCAAATCGGCGGCAAGCTTACCGAGCCGATCAAACTTGCCCTCCGCAAATCGGTACTCGATGACGATGTTCCGTCCCTCGACATAACCAAGCTCGCGCAGCCCACGCTGGAATTCATCGTGGTAGGCTAATGGCCCGGGTGAGGCTGAACCCGGCGACAGGTATCCAATCCTTGGTATCTTCCCGACCTGCTGCGCGCGCGACGCGAGGGGCCACGCAGCGACCGACCCCACAATTATCTTTATGAATTTCCGGCGTCTCATGAGCTTTGCCCAAAGCCCGAGAACGACACCCTACCACATCGAATTGGAGTTGTTGTGCATCAAAGCAAATCGGGCCACTCGACTTCCGCTATGGATCATAAGCGGACATGGAAGTTAGTCCGCGTAATGTCTGCTTTACCCCCAAAAGCGGACATCCGATCCGCACCGCAGAAATGTTAGAGTGGTTTTCGGCGCGGGGCCGGGTGGCCACTCGTCGCACCTCACCACCACCACCGCCGAGGTGCTGCTCCGCGCCGACCTCTACGAGGGCGGTGGAGGCGGTGGTTTGTGGCTTACACTCCGGATTGGGAGCCGATAGCGCATGCGCTCAAGCGTGTCATGGCAATCGGCATGAGCGAAGATGAAGCAAAAACCGATCTGTGCCGCGCGATGGCAGATCGGAAGATCGATGTTCGAGTCACGATAGCGGCAACTGGCCAGGTATTTTGGGATGGTAACGTCGGTGTACCTCCGCATCTAAAGCCCAGTGACCTCAATTGGGTGCACTCACGACCATTCGCACAATGGCCGATTGGACCAAGACCCGGCGAGCATTACACGTGGAATTGGAGGGATCGTCCGATCGACCTAATTGAACTTTCAACTAGCGACGTGTCGAGAATTTTGTGTGGTGGCCTAGGTAACGACACGGATAAAAAAGGGACGCGTCAAACGACGGTTACAACCATCGACCAGGAAACTAAAGCAATCGGCGCTCTTGCTTCGCATTTGAGGGGAAACCCCAACCTTAAACGTGAAGACGCTGCCACGTGGTGTGAAAAACGGGGCTTCACCCTCTCGCGCCGTAGTTTCCAAAATAAAGTGTGGCCAACGGCACGAGAAGAGGCAAGTTTGCCAAGAAGAGCCCCACCGGGACGTAAAAAATAAATCGTCGCACTGAAATCGTTGCATTCGTTCCATTCATCACGCTCACCGTGACGATTTCAAGAAACATCACAAATATTGGCTCTTGTGCGCGCAGTTGAATCGTCGCGCTGAAATCGTCGCGTCAGTTTTTTGTGGCGACTATTCGCCAGTAGCTACTCAGCCGATAATCCGCGAGCGCATTGCCGCCGTGTTCGCGCGCGTCTTATTTGGCGGAGATCAAACAAGCAGGAGAGCACCACCATGAAAAACACTAAAGCACTGAAAAAGCAAAACTCAGCACTACCAGCAGTACAATACGACAATCCATGGCTGGAGGCAGCAGCCGAAGCCGGAAGCGAATTTGGGAAGCTTCTCAAATTCAACAAAGGTGAGTGGCTGATCGGCGAGGACACCGTGTCGGAAGGCACGGAATTTATCGCCTTCATCGACGAAGTCGCTCGCGGCTGGATAAAGTTCGAAGACGGGTCGGTCACCGACAGGCGGATTGTCAAAGTTGCAGCCGGACACCCGCCAAAACGCGAGGAGCTTGACGACACCGATTCTTCCCAGTGGGAAATCGGTGACGACGGTAAGCCTCGCGATCCTTGGGTCTTTCAGTGGCTGTTGCCGATGTCGCCGGCGGACGCCGAGGGCGATCTCACGGTGTTCTGTACTTCCAGCAAGGGCGACATTGGTGCCATCGGCCTTCTCTGCAAAGTGTACGGCCGATCACAGCGTAATGGCTTGCTGCCGATCGTGGCGCTTAAGACCACGAGCTACAAACACCCGGTTTACGGGAAGGTCCTCAAGCCGGACCTGCCGATTGTTGGCTGGCATAGGACCGCCTCATCGCCAGCGCCGCAATCGCCTCCTAACGGCGAACTTTGGGAAGAAATTCCGTACTGATGGCAACTGGCCAGCTGTTAGCGCAGCTGGCCATTTTGCATCGAGGAAAACGACGTGGACATTTCCCTCAAATCTATCGCGCATATACTCGGTGGCGAGCTTCGAGGCAATCAGGTATTGGCACCCGGCCCCGGCCACAGCGGCAAAGATCGTTCACTATCAATAACGATCAGCGATAGCGGGGACGACATTGTTGTTCACAGCTTCGCTCGCGACGATCCTATCGAGTGCAAGAAATACGTCCGCGAGAAATGCGGTATTCAATTCAAGCCAAATGGCAAGCAGCGCTTTTCCGAAGATGATATTACGCGCGCCGTTATGACGGCGACAGAAGCCAGGGTGCCAAAATCGAAGCCAATCGCAAGCTTTGATTACCAGGGCTCAGACGGCACCTTACTTTATCAGGTGCTGAGATTTTCACCTAAAAACTTTCGACAGCGTCGGCCAGACGGCAACGGCGGCTACATCTGGAAACTAACAGATAAACGCGTTGTCTATCGCTGGCCAGAACTACGGCAATTTCCCGACGCAACGATCTTCGTAACTGAAGGTGAAAAAGACGCGGACCGCCTCTGGTCTATCGATCTTTGCGCGACGACCGTCGCTGCCGGTAAATGGACCGACGAATGCGTTCAGGCGCTCGTCAGACGCGACATCATCATCCTGCAAGATAACGACGACGCCGGCCGGGCGAAGGCGCTAGAGGCCGCGAAACTTATACATGGCGTAGCCAATACCGTGCGCGTCGTGTTGTTGCCGGGACTGCCACAGCGCGGTGACGTTAGCGATTGGCTCGATACGGGCCACAGCAAAGAAGAACTCATTGAGGCATGCTTCGATGAGCCACTGTGGGAGCCACAAGCAGAAGCGGCAAGACCGGAGAACAAGCCGCTCACTAATGAGCCGCTGGCGCATCGGAAACACCGCGATCGAACGATCCATGATTGGGACGATCCAGATTGGTCGCTCCTAGACACGCAGCGCGGCAGCCTGCCTGACTTTCCGCTTGAGGTGCTTAGCCCGAACCTGCAGGAGGTCATCAGACGAACGTCGACGGGCGCTGGTGTCACGCCTGCACACGTCGCCGTCCCGCTATTCGGCATCAGCTCCGGGCTGATCGGATATTCGAGGCGCGTAAACGCGACTGCCTCATGGATCCAGCCGGCGACGTGTTGGACGGCACTCGTCGGTTATTCCGGCACCGGCAAAACACCCGCTCACAACGTGACGCGGCGGGCGGCGAAACTGGTCGAGCAGTTACGCAAGAAAGATGAGGAAAAGCGCAAGCGCGACCACGAAACAAAAAAGCAGGCGGCCAAGGCTGCGCGCGATACCTGGGAAAAAGAAGTTAGGGACGCAATCGAGGACGGGTTGCCGCCTCCCGCCATGCCCGAGACCGCCGTCGACCCGGGCAAGTACGTACCAATCAGACTGATTGTTAACGACGGCACGATCGAACGGCTAGCTGAATTACTTCAAGCCCGCCCGCAGGGGATCGTGTTGGTGCGTGATGAGTTGGCAGGGCTGTTCCTGAATATGCAGCGCTATAGCCGCGGCCAGGATGACGAGTTCTGGCTGGAAAGCTGGAACGGCGAGCCCCACACCGTCGAGCGCATGGGCCGGATGCTTTCGGTCGATCATTTGCTTATTGGTGTGGTGGGCGGGATGCAACCCGACAAATTGGTTGCCTCGTTCGAAGGCGATCACGATGGCAAAGATGCGCGGGTGCTGTTCGCTTGGCCGGATGAGCCGGGATGGCTTGGGCTTAATAACGACGCCGCTGAGATCGACACCGACATTTACAATATCATTTCGCGCATCCTGATGCTGGCCGAGTTCAGCCAGGAGGGGGAGCTTATACCTCGCTTCATCAGCCTCGATGCTGAGGCGGCAGGGGGGGTTGCGCAGTTTGCGCAGTTTGCGCACCAGGAGAAGAATGCGTTCGACGGCCGGGAGCGGGAATGGTTCGCCAAGGGGACCGCTCATGTGCTGCGGCTCGCTAACACGCTAACGCATGTCGAATGGGCCCTAACCACCGACGCCACCAAGCCCGTGATCGTGAACAAGACCACCATGCGGGCGGCGATCAGGCTGGTGCGCGATTACTTCTGGCCACATGCGCGGGCCTGCTTGCGGCTAATCGGCCTTACCGAAAGGCACACTGACGCAAGGCGGGCACTGCTTTGGATACGGGCCAAAGGAAAGACTGAGGTATCGCGCGAAGAGATCCGGCGCGATGCCCTATCGCAACGGCTCGACGCCAGCCAAACCACATCCTTACTGACGGCGCTTTGTAAATCCGGCTGGTTGCGGGAGGAGGTCACTGAGCCAGGGCCACAAGGCGGAAAGCCTGCCCATAGGTGGCTGGTTAATCCAAAATTGTTTAGAGATACCGTTGCGGAAACAGCGCTAACTGCGGAAACCCCGTCATGAGGCAGGTTAGCGCGGTTTCCGCAGTGACCCCCTCCACGGGAAATCGTGGCCCGCTCGTCCAGTCCTCGATCTGCACCACATGCAAACGGCGCAGCATACAAGAAGAAGAAACGGGGTGATGTCGATGCATTTCACCGCTAAAGAAAATGCGGCAACTGTTTATAACATGGACGAAGCAGCCGGACGGCTTCACAAGAGTCGCCGCTGGTTGCAGACTTGGCTGCGGGATCATCCGACCGATCGCTTCGGCAATCCGTTCTTCGCCTAGCTCGGGCGCACCAAGGTTTTCACTGACGACGACCTGAGCCGCATCCTGGCCGCGTGCAAGGAGGACCAGCAATGCCCCTCAAACTCTTCCCGCCGCGGCCACCCAAAAATGCGTCCTGGACGATACGCGGCACCCATTTCGGGGTCAGGGTCAACCGAAGCTCTGGCGCTCGCCAAAAATCACTCGCCGAGAAGATCCGTCGCAAGATCGAACGCGACATCGAAAGTGGTGCGCTTACCGGAAAGAGCGCAGCCGGCTTCGGTGCAGCGGCCGCGGCCTACATGAAAGCCGGCGGCGATAACAGATTTCTTCGGCCATTGATCCTGCATTTTGGCGACACCCCGCTCGACAAGATCGATCAGATGGCGATCGATAATGCGGCGGCGGAGATTTACCCAGACACCAGCGCGGCAACGCGGAATCGGCAGGTCTACACCCCCATAGTCGCAGTGCTGAACCGCGCCGGGATCGAGCGCCGCATCAAGCGCCCGCTCGGCTGGAAGTCGCCGAAGAGCGTTTCATGGCTCGAACCCCATCAGGCCTTCGCCGTGCTGGCAGCGGCGGACGACATCGACACCGAATTCGGCTTGTTCCTGCGAGTTCTGCTCTATACCGGCATGCGCCTGGGCGAGGCCACATCGATCAATCTGGCGCAGGTCGATATGGAAAGGGCAGCCGTTTATCTGCCTAAGACCAAGAACAACGAGGCGCGTCGAGTGTATCTACCGCCCGATCTGGTGGTGGGGCTGGCGAACCATCCGCGCGGACTCGAGCGTGAAGGGCGCCTATTCCGCTTCCATATTTGCGGACGCTTGCGCGCATGGTTGTGGTCCGCGATCGATAGGGCCGGCGTTTCCTTTCCGCCGCGCCAGCGCGGCTTTCATCTATTCCGGCACACCTGGGCAACATGGATGCGACGCTACGGTGGGCTCGACACTAGCGGGCTATTGGAGACCGGCGCGTGGCGCGATCGCTCATCAGCGGCACGTTATGAGCATTTGGACGCGACCGAAGAAGCGCAAAAGGCCAAGTTGCTGCCGGTGATGAAGCGGCGGGAAAGTGGTGGGAAATGAGCCAAACGGTTGAAACAAAACGCGAAGCGTTCCCTTCACACGGGAGAGGTCGTAGGTTCAATCCCTACAGCGCCCACCATTGATATCAACACGTTAGCGTTTGTGAGTTCTGTTTGTGCCCATGTTTCGCCCATGAAACGCTCAACGCAGAATCTTCTCCCGCACACTGGCGCGTCCGCGAGCAAGGGAAGTCCGCTTTCGGCAGAGTATCGGTTTTTTATTTAGCTAATTTGATTTTGCTGAAGACGTTTTGCAATTCGGCTCCGAGGCAAGTCCTTCAAAGCCGACTATTTCCGGCCGATTTGTAAAACTTTTTCGTCGGTGAATGGCACTTCGCGTGGCCCGATCCTGGACACTATAGCGCCTCTGGTGCGGCACGAATTGCGTTAGTTCCAGTGACTTATTAGCGCCTACCGTTTTCGCCTCCAACACTATCGGTCCAGAACCAAGTCCTCAGGGAGAAATCACTTATACCGTCGAACGTCGGGCGTTCAGAAGCCTCGCGAGCGGCAAACCGCTACATTCGCTGCCATCGCCGTATTAGTTCGATGACTTGATCGACATCATCTTCAATGTTGTAGGCATGCAGGAGAAGCGCAGCAGCCCTCGCCGAATGGTCAGTTTCACGCCTCGGGATTCTAAATAAGAGTAAAGTGCGAGCATGCGACGACCGTCTGTCGTATCGTGCTGGCCGCACAATGCGTTGCCTACCGCGATGATATGTGATTGCGCTTCCGGCGCCGCGATACCGCTAAAAAGAAAAGTGCCCGACCGGCGGCTGGTGGGGTGGTATTGGGCGCGCGGCGTCGGCGCGGCCACGGTAAAGATAAAATTCCGAAATCAGAGAGCGAGAGAGTCAGCGGGAGCGGCTGGTGCGGGTGGTATTGGGCGCGCGACGCTGCCGCGCCCACAGACAAAAATTTCGTTTTCGAAATCGGGGAGCGAGTGAGTCGGCGGGGAGGAATCGGAGAGCGCGAGAAGGCGGCGGGGAGATAAGATTATTCACGACAAGGAACGAGTGATCAAGTTCTTCAGATACTCTAAATCGTGAATGCAAATATCAACAAGCAGCGGGTTCAAGAACCCCCCTGTCGGATTGGGTGGGCGCTGAATGTGGCCGCGATGGCGGTAAAGCTGAGCTTCAGCTGGAGACGAGTATTGTTCGATCTGCGACGCAATTTCATCTTGCAGAGCATCAAACTTCGGCTGCCATTGCGATTCTGAATATCTACGCTGATTACTACGATGATTGTAGTCCTGTTCCATTTCGATACGCATCGTGCCGACCTTAATGGGCAGCTCTGCAATCTCATTTAGAAGGCGATGTTTCTGGTGATCGCGCTCGGCTATTGATTGCTCGAAATTGTTCAGGCGAATGCGGTCAGATGGCATATGATGCTCCAGAGAAGGCGAGTGCGAGTAAGATGTATTTTGTCGCTTCGTTGGGAGCCAAGGCTGCCCCAAAATGCGAAAGGCACACTGCCGCCGCTCATCGCAGCGAACCAATGCGGCCGAAAGGCCGTCGCAAACGCGGGAAACGATGGTTGTTCAGCTTTCAATGCTCGCTAGCCCCAATTTCCAACCGGGCGCTACCCAAATATTTGGCCGCTGTCGAATCTATGCCGATTGCGTTGGCGATTCCATAGGGCTATCTCGCCGTTCGCAGCTCGCCGGGCGATCTCATGGCGCGCAGCGGTGGTGACACGGTCCGGCTGAGTCAACAATACATAGCCGTAATTGACGAGATCGACGGCACTGGAGAGCATTAAGTGAGCGTGACCGCAAAACCCGAGAGCGCATCGACGTTGCGCTCGGCCAGTAACGTTGCGCACGTTGGGCGCGGTTTGGACGATAGAAACTTCTGACAGGTCAAAGTCGGCTTTCCCGGCATAGGTGGGAAGCAGCGGAGACTCACCCGACGTCACGGTCGTGGCTAGAAATCGGAGATCGCTTAATAGTCTATTGTCCATCGAATGAGAGTTATCACCGTCGCCGGCGGTGGTAACCCGGTAATTAGCCGATTTGCCTGCGCGACTTTTCCGACTCGTAGCGTGCCAGGAACTGATGCGCGCGCTCGGTTGCCGGTTTTGTGAAAAACGTCTCGGGCTCTGCCGTTTCGAGAACCCTTCCCTGATCCATGAAGACGATGCGCGTCGCCGCCTCTCGGGCAAAGCCCATTTCGTGCGTCACCACCACCATCGTCATGCCGTCGCTAGCCAGCGTTTTCATGACGGCGAGCACCTCACCGACGAGTTCCGGATCGAGCGAGCTGGTTGGCTCGTCGAACAAAAGAAGCACTGGGCACATCATCAGTGCGCGCGCGATGCCGACTCGCTGTTTCTCGCCGCCAGAGAGTCGCGATGGCGGCGTCCCACGTTTGTGCCAAAGTCCGACCTTGCGCAAGAGCGCTTCCGCTTGGTCTGCAACCTCGTCGCGCGGCCGTCGTTGTACGTGCAGCGGCGCAGCCATAAGGTTGTCCAGTGCGCTCAAATGCGGCCATAGCGCGAAATGCTGGAACACCATGCCGATACGCGTGCGGATGCGCGCTAGCTCGCGATCGGACATTGCCGCGCCACCGGCTCGAACACCGACGCGCTCACCCAACAAAAAAACCGCGCCGCTATCCGGGATCTCCAGCCAGTTAATGCAGCGGAGCAGTGTCGACTTTCCGGCGCCCGAGGGGCCGAGAATACAAACGGTCTCGCCTTCCGAGACTAAAAGATTGATGTCCTCAAGTGCCCGATGATCCTTGAAGGATTTGCATAATCCGGTGACCTCAAGGACGAAACCAGCTTTCACACGGTATCTTCCTCATCGCCGCGCCTCGGCGACGCGCAGAACTGCGCGCACGCCGGCCTCTACCGCCAGGCACAATACCCAATATAGCAGCATTGCGCACACGAAGCTCGCGAACGGCACATAGTAGGTCGCCTGAATCTCGTTCGCCACAAAGGTCAGCTCTTGTACGGCAATGATCACCAGGAAGGCGCTGTCCTTGATGATCTGCACCATCTGGTTGCCGAGCATTGGGATCGAGGCCAGCAGCACCGGGGGCAAAATGATACGCAAAAGCAGCCGCGAGCCGTGGAAGCCGAATGCGTGACCCGCCTCGACGCCCTCCGCAGGCAGAGCGGAAAAACTGCCACGGAGCAATTCCGCAATGTAGGCTGCGTTGTAGAGCGTTAGCGCGGCGATGCCCGCGGTCATGTTGCTGATCACGATCCCGAACGAAGGCAGCCCATAATAGATCATGTAGCAGAACAGCATGAATGGCACGCAGCGCATCAAATCGATCAGCCATGCCAGACTAAGTGCCACCAAGCGCTGACGTGAGATCAGCAGCGCAAAAAGAATGAGGCCCAGGAGCCCGGCGCAGACCGCACCTACGGCCGTGATCGCGATGGTGGTCAACAAGCCGTTGAGCAGCGCATCCCTTTGTTCCCATAACACTTCGATGCCGCGCGGAATCATGCGCGCGTCCCGTGGCGGTGGCGTCGCTCCAGCGCGCGCTGCGCGGCGACGAAGGTGCCGACTACGCCAACGTAGATAGCGAGCGCAACTAGGAAGGGCGGGATGGGATTATATGTTGCGGCGCCGATACGAACCGCGACGCGCGTCGCCTCGACGACACCGATCACTGCGACCGCCGGACTAACCTTGATGATGAGCGTCATCTCGTTGACCAGTGCAGGCAGCGCAGCGCGGGCGATCTGGGGCAGTACGATCAGACGAACGCGCAAGCCACGCGGCATACCGAACGCGCGAGCGGCATCGAGCTGATCGGAGGGAAAAGAGAGCAAGGTAGCGCGCCAAATCTCGCAATTATAAGCCATCGTTCCAAGTGTCAGGGTCGCAACGGCGGCTACAAAACGGGGCAATTCGAGTCCAATAGTCGGCAGCGCGAAATACACCAACAGCACAAGGGTTACGGCGGGCGTGGCGCGCAGCAGGCTGACAGTGGTCGCTATAATGGGATCGATGCCGCGCACTTGTCTCCAGCGTATCAGCGCCAGGCCCAAGCCAAGGGGCGCGCCGATCACAATTGCCAGCACACTGACCGCGATCGTGTTCGCCGCCCCGGCCGCTAGCGCCAGATAATCCCCGGTCCCCATAGGCGAGCTAGATCACACGCTTGCGGTGGGGACCTCAGGCATGTGCTCGTAAGTAGTGTTGAAATATTTCTTCTGCAGCAAGTACATCGAGCCGTCCTTGCGCGCGCCGAGCAGGAATTCATTTATTAGCGCGAGCAGTTCAGCGTTGCCCTTCAGCACCGGCCAACCAATGTAGACCGGCTTAGAAACGGCTTGACCCACCTCGAAGCTATCAGGCTTCTCTTTGGCAATGGTTTGTAGGCTCAGCCAGACATTGACCACATAGTCTATGCGGCCTAGCGCTAAATCCTGGTACGCCTCTGGATACCCTTGATAGGACACCACCTTGCCGAGGCTGCCGCCGGTTGCCTTGAGCATGTCGTCGAGCTGCGGAAGCAACTTGAGCATGGCGCTGCCTGCCTCGACGCCGAC
>Ga0306920_100015257_pt1 | contig 10521 bp, 4 predicted proteins | sample flu12Cox44000170_FD_204666 | JGI IMG/M metagenome (GOLD analysis project Ga0306920, IMG submission 204666) | Lab enrichment of tropical soil microbial communities from Luquillo Experimental Forest, Puerto Rico - flux4day.12C.oxic.44.000.170 (v2)... | ecosystem: Environmental > Terrestrial >... | reverse complement strand
TCAAGCGAGCCATCGTCAGCTGCGACATTCCTTTCGGCCCGCTTCAGGAAGGCGTCGACAGTGCGCTGCGGGCGGCCATAAGGATCGTGAAGGAGGCGGGTGCGGATATGATCAAACTGGACGGCGCGGCGGATTTTCCCGAGGCGGTGGGCGCGATTGCCCGCGCGGGTATTCCGGTTTTCGCGCAGTTCGGGATCACGCCACAAACTGCCCTGCGATATGGCGTCTCGTATAACGCAATGCTAAGGCCCGGCGCGCAGGTGCCGGCAGCTATGACGGCAAAATTCGTGGAGGAGGCCACGCGCCTGGAGGGCGTGGGAGCATCGCTTCTCGACTTCACCCTCTCTGGCCCAGTGGCAGGCCCGGCTGTCGTAGGCGCCGTTTCGATCCCTGTAATCGGTGGTCTCGGTGGCGGTCCATGGCTCGATGGGCGGATGCGAATGGTGCACGCTGCCATCGGCTACGCGGCGAGCGCGCTCGATTCGAAGACCGAAACCTACGCGAATGTCGCCCGGATCACCCTGGAGGCCATTACGGCATACGCGGAGGATGTGCGCGCTGGACGCCAGATCAAGGGTGGTATTCCCGTCGCACCCCTCCCTTTGACTTGATCGGATCGCAGGGCCTACGGCGAACATCGACAGCATCACGACACCGTTACGAGCTGGTTGGTTCGGCGAGCCCGAATTGATGTTCGCGCCGGGCGGCTTCGACGCGAGGCTGGAGCAGTGGACCACGCTTGGCGTGCACGCCCGCACCAAGCTCCTGGAGCTCTTGGACGAAGGTATACGTGATCATTCTTTTGATCGCCGTGAGTGCGGCGCGTCGGGCGGGCGCGTCGAGCGCGTGACGTGGTCCCGTTTTGCGGCACAGGCTAAATGGCTGCTGGATCATCTGAACATCGAGCGGGCACACCTCGTGAGCAACCGCATCGAGTGTCACCCGGCCATGGGCCTTGGTGTGGGCCATCCCTATGCCACGCTGAGCTTGGTTCTCTATTGGCCCGGCGGCGGGGCGTGTCACCGGCCACCAGCGTTTTGCGGAACACCTGACGTACGTGGCAACTGCACGGCCTGGAGCAAGTCGTCCGACCGGGCTAAGCCGTTCAATAGGGGCGCCCGGACCATGGGGGTCGCCCATCCGGCGTGACCGCATCTTCGCCGATTCCTTTGCAAGGCAAAACCTGGAAGATTACAACCTCATCGTCGTCGGCATGGCTCGGACCCGGTTTGACCGGGACACTGCTCCCGGGGCGAGCCCGAACACCTGCTACGCCTCCACATCGGGGCGTTGATCGTTCCGAGCCAGGACGTCCCTCGCGCGACTTCGCCAGCGAGGTATCTGGAACAATGCCTGCCTCGCTCCGAGTATTGGGACGTCCCCATTGCCGGGCAGACCGAGGAAACGGCGCCCAAGCGGCTCTGCAATTCCTCGATACTACGATCGTGCGATGATCATCGATCTCCCCGCCCACCACACAACCAAGCCGCAGGCGCGTGATGCATTCCGCGAAAATCAGCTCATACGTTGAGGTCCTAGGCTCGCTCTCGTCGTCATCTCCTCCAGCGATACAGGGAGTTCGACAGCCGCGATAAATCCGTCGCAATCGACGATTAAAACAACCTCGCTTGGTCGGCTCTGACGCATGCCAAGGTTACGCCGCCAACCCTGGAACTTACCAACCGGGGACTGATGCTTTCAAATGACGGGTCCACTCCGATAATGCGGACGCTGGCCGCGGTAGAGGTGCAGCCTAGCAAGGTCGCCGAATCCCCGCTTCGCCGCTGCAGCGCATCGCCGCTCGGCGAAAACGAACGAGACGACGAGGACTGGTCTTCGGACGCACTGCGCAGTCGGACGGCCTCCGCCGCCGCGATGTACCGGGACTGCAGCAACCGGCCAAAAAGCGACTATATTGAATTTAAGTTTTTCTGGCTTCGCGGACGCTGCTCATAAGGAATGCGACTCCGGCATCGAGAGTGCATCCTGGATACCAGAGGTGAAACATTGCGTAAGCTAAGAGTTCTTGGCGTGCTGGCGCTTCTGAGTGGCTTGCTCACAACGTTGACATCGCAGGCTTCGGCCAGTATGTTCAAGAAACACCATCACCATCATGGCGCTCAGCATCAGAAGGCGCGTCCGAAATGAGTGGCGTAGGGTGCTGATCAGACTTCCCGCCACGTTAAAACATCAGCTTCAGGGCAAATTGGAGTTGCCGCGAGGTCGCCGCCGCCGTAATCTGCCCGGCCGTGTCGCTATAGGAGTTTTTGGCGCTGTTGCCAACAAAAACGACCGAATTCGGGTAGAAGAAATTCGAGTGATTGAAGAGATTGAACGCCTCCGCCCGGAGCTGCAAGTTAAATCGCTCGTTGATACTGAACTTCTTGAAAAACGAAGTGTCGGCGTTGACCAAACCGGGTCCCCGGATCGACCCGCGCGAGACGTTCCCAAAGGTTCCGGGAATCGGCAGGATGAAGGCCTTCGGATCGAACCAATGATCCACGGTCCCCAGAACCGGGTTTCCGTGAAAGGCCGGATTCCAACTGGGCACGTCGGTGATATTGGAATCGCCAGTTCCGGAATTGTTGAAGCCAATCACAGGCGTTTGGGGGAAGCCACCTTGAGCGGTGATGATCCCGTTCCATTGCCAGCCGCCGATCAAAAAGTTCTTCCACCCGGTGGCCCCGCCTCCGAAGTGCTGGCCATTTCCGAACGGCAACTGATAGCTGAAGTTGGCAGTGAAGACATGCGCCAAGCTGTAGGACGCCGGGCCTCGGTTCAGGAACAATTGGTAGGGACTGAAGACATCGGCCGGCTCATTCTCGCCGGATGGCGCGAGGATGGCCGAATTCAGGTCAATCACTTTCGACCAGGTGTAATTGGCTTTGAACGTGAGCCCGTGCGTGACGCGCTTTTGCAGCGAAACATTCAGCGCGTGATAGCTGGCGGTACCCTCATCGACCCACTGCGTATTGTTGGATACGTATGGATTAGGGCGCGTTGACGGGGCAAAGTACGTGGTACCTTGCGGGACCCGCCCTCTTGAAGCGGCCGCGAGAACGCCGCCGCTAACGCATCCGGCTGGGTCCTGGCACACCTGAGGCGCGGGTGAATTGGTGTCCATCGCGAGATTGGTATGGTAGGACTGGCTGCCCGCATAGCCTACCTGAAGCATCAAGTCTCGGGTGAGCTGGCGCTCCACTGTAAAGCTCCACTCCTGGATGGTCGGCGTGAACATATTGGGATCGATACCGCCGGGTTGATAGGTCGTGCAGGGCGCAGGCTGGTTGGGGCCACAGCCGGGCGCCACCGGGGCAGTCCGGTCCAGCGGAACCAGAGAAAGGAAGCCGCCGGGTCCCGTCGCCGCGAGTAGCTGCTCGCGAGTGTTAGAAGGTGGATTAGTATAGGTGCGGTTGCCGAGGTTGTCCAGGAGATCGTTCAATATTGAGAAGCCGGCACGCACCGCCCACGTTCCGGTGCCGGTCGGGTCCCAGGCTATGCCCACTCTCGGCTGCCACAACGCCTTGGCGTTGTTCTGCTGAAGGCAGGAACCGCCGATCTGGGGGTACACCGAGATCGTGTAAACCGGGTCAGAGACAAAGTTGGAGCACCGGTTGGTCACTTCATTCCAGCCGTTGGTCATCTCGTCCCGCAGACCGATTCGCATGCTCAAATTCCGCAGCAGCTTTATTTCGTCCTGTACATACCAGGCAGCTTCGAGCGACCGGTAGCCAAGCCGAACCGGATTCCGCACTACAATTGCCTGGCTCGGTCTGTCCTGGAGGAATGCGGTCACCGTTGGATAAGCGACGTTTGCCGCCGAACCCTGAGCCGCGCCCATTTGAGCCGATTGTATTCGCTGAATCCACCCGCCAAAGCTCCAGGAGTGCCCGCCTTTGGTCCAATGGACGTCATCCGACTCAGTGAAATAGTTTCGTACACCTATGCTCGGGTTGTTGCCGGGCGCCGCCGCGACAACGGACGGCTGGGCCGTGATGACCCCGCCGCCAATAACAATCGAGCCGGGATTACCCCCGGGCACAAACAGCAGGTTCGAGGGAATGGGCACCGCGGGTGCCTGCACCAGGGTTGCAAACGTCCGATTAAACCCTGAGGTCACGACATTCACCAGGCTAGGAGTGAAAATATGCGTTTCCTGCACACTGGCTGTCATGCCGTCGATCTCTGACTGAGTGGAAAAATTCGGGTCCACAAATGGAACCGAGCGGAACCCATTGTCAACTGTGTAGTTGATCGATAAGGAATCTTTGGCGGAGATGGTGTAGTCAAAACGCGCCAGGCCAAAATGCTCGTGGCGGGATTCCCCGGGATTCGAGACGGCGTTAGCGCTCCCATCGGCATTGTCGGGGCCAGTGGGCGTAGGCCAGAAGATGTTGGCATACGGCAGCATCGCAGGCTTCAGATTAGGAACCGGCGAACCGGCCGGTCCGCAAGGAGGGCCTGCGCAGAGACCCTTACGGGCGTTAGTGCCAGGCACAACCGCGACGCTGCTGCGCGCCAACACCTGCCGAAACTCTTCGTAGGTGCCGAACAGGAACAGCTTGTCCTTCTTAATCGGGCCTCCCAGCGCTCCTCCAAATTGATGCCGCTTGAACGGCGGCGTGCCGATGGTCGCATCGAAGAAGTTCCGAGCATCCAATGCGCTGTTGCGCAGATACTCAAACACGTCCCCGTGCAATTGGTTGGTCCCGGAGGCCGTCACGATGTTGACTGTGCCTCCAGCCCGCTTTCCATACTCGGCGCCATAAGTGTTGGAGACGAGATTGAATTCCCGCACCGCTTCCACACCCAGCAACTGCCCGCTGACTCCGTAAGGAGTGATGTACTGGGCAGTGGCGTTCCCGCCGATCCAATCGACCCCGTTGATGAGGAACCGGTTCGTCTCCGGGCGTTTGCCCGCCACAGAAAAACCGTTCCAGGAGGCGTTGTTGAGCGTATTCGAGCTGTTATTGGACGTACCAACGTTGAGTGTTATAAGCTGATCGAAGCTGCGCCCGTTCAGCGGCAAGTCCTTCACCTGCTGCTCATTGATCAAACCGGAAGTGGAGCTCAACGTCGTGTTCACCAGGGGAGCTTCCTCCGTCACGTTGACCCGCTGCTCGACACCCCCCACTTGTAACGTCAAACTTAGCGCCGCTTCCTGACCCACTACGAGCTCGACGCCGCGCAACACTTCCACCTTGAATCCCGGGTGTTCCCCCGTTACCTCATACGCGCCCACCGGAAGGGAGGGAACGTTGAAACTGCCGTTGGAATCCGTCACCGCTGAACGCGTTAACCCAGTCTCTAGATGCTTGACGGTAACCGCCGCTCCGGGCAAGACGGCTCCCGACGCGTCCCTTACCGTCCCCGCGATGGAGGCGGTGGAACCCTGCGCAATCAAGCGGTTTCCAGGTAAGATCAACCCGCCAAACCATACTGCCAACACGGCTAGCACGTAGGCGCTTCGCTCCGTTACTCTGTCCATAGCTCCCCCCTTTTCGGATGTGGACGAGTCTCCTCTGCACCACGGTCAGGCCCGGGTCCAGCGGACCTCAAGAAAACTACTTACTATGGCAGCGACCAGCGCTTTTAAGAACTGACGGCCCGGGAATCCGATTGCCGTCCCGGAGCCCTCCCCATTAATTTGATTCTTGTAAAATGACACGACGCCGCGGAATACAGCGTCGGCTCGAAGATGGCGCGCACGCGACTAACTCTCATCGCTCTTCCCGGTGGCGATGGCACTCGCACGCCAGTGTCGAAAGCTCTGGCTTTCAATCCGGCCTGCGTTTATTACAGTTAAGGGGAGGCTACGCCCATTTTCCGCAATTGTCAAGAGTGTCTTCCGGTCAATCGGGCCGAAGTATGACCTCAGCGAAGACTACAACGAAGGCCGTTTATTCTTTCTCCGTAAAAGTTCTATAATTACTGGGAAAAGAGTAGCGCATTTTCCACAGGCACAGGATTGCTGCGTGAATTCAGCCCGCCGTCGATTTCGCCGAGGCTGCGCTCACGCAAGTTCCGAACTCTTTGAGATGATGGATGTTACACGCCCCCTGCTGTCTGTTCGGACGACCTAATGCGCGCTGCCTGCCGGAAGCGGCAGAATTCATTACTCGTGCATTCCAAGGGAATCGGCAACAAATGCCCGTTCGGGCGCGCTTAGGGCCAAGCATTCCATGCAGCCGTGTGGCGGGCGCCCCCCCTCAAGCTCGGGCGTCGACCACTGGTTCCGTGTCGTCGTCCGCGTACAACCTGCATAGACAAGTGGGTTGCTAGAAGTCGCGCGGCACTGCGTCGGCTGTCCGACGGTCGCCAACCATCCCCAGCTCGCGCCTGCCGCGCCGCCATGCTGTCCCTGTCTAGAATCGCAACCAACGGCACCATCGGTACGCGCCTTGGATAGGCGCGGACTGGTAAACCTGCCGTGCCGGAGATATCAGTCATTCAAGAGCCTTCCGCGGCTGCGCGGACGCAACCTCTGGTGTCACCTCGGCCGTCTCCCCCCCTGTTGAAGTAGAACCTCCACTTGTCCCCGCCGATAGGGGCGCGCTTCCCGAGCTTCAAGAACCTTCATGCCTCTCATGCCCTCGTTGACTTGGATCTAAGCCTCTGATATAGTCCCCTCCAGACCAAGTTACTTTTCGCGCTGGTGCGGGAGGCAGTTTTCTTGGGTGAAGAAGTCTCGCATCCGCATGGGGTGTCAGTGTGAGATTCCAAACGACGTTCTGCACGTGTTTTCTAGCTGGTTTCCTGCTCACAATTGGGTTTCCGCCTCTACGGGCTCAGTCCGCGAGTACCGCGGGACTGACGGGCTCGGTTACGGACGCAACGGGTGCCGTTCTGCCCAATGTCGTTGTGACCCTGACAAACCTTGCCACTAACCAGGTTCGCACTGTCACCACGGCCACCGACGGCGTTTACCGCGCACCTCTGTTGGAACCGGGGAACTACCGATGCCGTTTCTCCGCGGCGGGCTTCAAGACGGCGGAGGTGAGCTCGGTAACATTAACTGTGACGGAGACTTCGACACTGGATCGAACGCTCGAAGTGGGCTTACAGTCCGACCAGGTCACGGTCGAAGCAGACGTGGAAGCGCTGCAAACGACGACGTCCAATTTGGGTACCACCGTAACCTCGGCTACAATCACCTCCTTGCCTCTGTTCGCCCGAAACTACACGCAGGTCCTCGGTATGTCAACTGGCGTGGCTGTAGACGTCGGCAATGGCGCCGGTTTCGGGCGCGGTTCGCAGAATATGAGTGTTAACGGCGCCAGTCCTGAAAAAAACAACTTTCAGATGGACGGCGTCTCCATCAACAACGCAGCCGGCAACAACCAGGCTTTTGATAACGGACTGTATACTGGCATCGCTATTCCCAACCCGGACGCTATCCAAGAATTCAAGATTCAGACCTCCACTTATGACGCGAGTTACGGCAGGAACCCTGGCGCCAATGTAAATGTCGTGACCAAATCGGGGACCAATGAAGTCCACGGATCGCTTTTCGAGTTCTTTCGCAATGAGAAGCTCAACGCGAACGATTTCTTTTATAACCGTGACAATCCGCTAAGCCGGACGCAGAAGCAGGTACTGAAGCAAAATCAGTTCGGGGGAGCTGTCGGCGGCCCAATCAAAAAGGACAGGCTCTTCTACTTCGGTAGTTACCAGGGCACGCGGCAGCGCAATGGCGTCGCGCCCCAGGGCTTTACGTCGGCGACCCTGTTCCCGGTGCCGGATAACCGTGAAGCCGCGAACTTCCAACAGCGCCTAGGCGCAGCCATGTGCGGATTCCCGACACGAGGGGGCGTCCAAATCGCCTGCGATGGTTCCACGATCAATCCCGTCGCAGTCGCAATCCTCCGTGTCAAGCTTCCCAATGGCACCTATTACATCCCAGGTTCTGGAACTAGCGGAGCTGTCCAGCGTTTCTTCAGTATTCCTGCGCAATACACGGAGAACCAGTACCTCGGAAATGGTGATTGGCTGCTCACCGCGAAGCATTCCATTCAGATGAGGTATATGTATTCGGAGAACCCGTATACCTACCAGTTGAGTGGAGCCTTCGGCCAACTGCCGGGCCGAGTCCAAACAGACGCTCGCAGCAATACTTCGGCCGTTCTCCGGCTCACTTCGCTTCTTTCTAGTAGCGTGGTCAACCAGGCCCGCGTGTCATTCCAGCGGGTGATCCAGAACGGCACGGACACGGTGCCCTATACTCCGCAGCAGATCGGCTTGGAGCCCTTGGTTTCCTCGGCTTGCTGCAACGGAACGACCGGCGGAACCTACACCCAGCCTCCGGTCATGAATATCGGCGCAGCGTTTGCCATTGGCGGCGGCCTGAACCCTTCGTTCGCGCCGTCCAACCAGACGCAGTGGGCTGACCAGGTATCCTGGACCAAAGGCCAGCATACGTTCCGGGCTGGCTTCGAGTTTGAGAACGTGCGCTATCCGCTCGTCTTCGGTGGCTTGGGTCGTGGCTTCCTTATAATTCCTTCCTTTGCCGACTTCCTGATAGGCCGCGCCGGCTGTCCACCCAGCAGTACCACGTGCTCTGCCTCTAATCCGGGTCTCGATCCGAATGGGTATCCCACGACCGGGATCACGGCGAGTAGCTTTATCACCTGCCTCTTCTGTGTGCGCAGTGGCATCAACGGGATTATCCATAACTATCACCTCAAAAACATCAGCTCGTTCTTCCAAGATGACTGGAAAGTGGGCGCACGATTAACCCTAAACCTAGGCGTTCGTTGGGAATACGACGGTACGCTCTCCGACAAGTATGGCAACTTAACCAATTTGTGGCGAAGCGATTTGGCGTCAGTCCCCTTCTCGAAGATTCCGAGTGCACCCAGCAGTGCGGATCCCAACGCGTTTATCGGTTATGTGGTCCCCAGCAACTATGATGCGACCGCCCACGGTCCGCTGCCTCCAGGCGTCCGGAAGTTCGACGGCCTGTTTGCCAGCGAAAATCGGATCCCGTTAAGCAACTTCGCCCCGCGATTCGGCCTCGCCTGGCAGACGACCAGCAAATTGGTGGTGCGTGCGGGCGTTGGTATTTTCTACGATCGCGTCGGAATCAACCGACTCGTTCATGCCGTGCAAGAAGGCAAACCGTACGCCGATACAACAGCTCTTCAGAACAACATTGCCAGCCTGCAGAGTCCGTTCCAAGACCGGCCGTTAGCTTTCGCGCCACGGTGGTTCAATTTCACGAGTCTGACTGGTTCCAGCCTCAATTCGCCGTTCTACGACAAGCTACATACTCCTTTGATTCGACAATACAACCTGGGCATCCAGTATGAGTTCAGACCCTCTTACGTGCTTGAACTGGCCTTTGTGGGATCGAGTGGGATCAACATCGCGGACTACAACCACAACGTCAATGTCGCGTCGCTCGCGAGCCCAACCAATCCGATCAACGGCATCACATCTAACACTACGGCCAACGCGGCGGCGCGGGTGCCGTTCTTGGGGTTCCAACCCAACGGTCTGCAGGAGAACGCCTTCGACGGCGTGTACAACTACAACAGTCTCCAAGTGACTGTCCGCAAGCAGTACTCGCGAGGGTTCAGCTTCCAGACCGCTTACACGTGGAGCAAGAACCTGACCGATGTTCCCTTCGACGCTTCGAATATCAACCAGTCCACAAACTTGTGGGCTCAATACGGACAGGCACCCTTCAACCGGCCGCACCGCTTCATCGCAGCCTATCAATACGACTTACCGTTCAAAGCAAGCGGGGCGGTAGGCAAAGCGGTCGGGGGATGGGGAGTGTCTGGCGTGACAACCTATCAGGCTGGTAATCCCATCACCTTCTTCGATAATCGCGCTGGCAGTATATACGGCACGCCTGGCAGCGGAACCATTGAGCAGACAATGGATACGGCTACCCTGTGCCCCGGCTTCACGTACGCTCAAGTCCAGACCTCGGGTAGTGTTAAGGACCGTCTGGGCAGCGTAACGAATCCAGGAGCCACTCGATTCTTCAACCCGGCGGCGTTCTGCGCGCCGGCCACGATCGGCAACGGAACCGGTTTCGGCAACACGGGCATTGGCGTGACCCGTGGTCCGCACCAAGCCAACTATGATTTCTCAATCCTTAAAGTAACGCGGATTACGGAACGGCAGACGCTACAATTCCGCGCCGAGTTTTTCAACATTTTCAATCATGCCCAATTCGCCATGCCAGTCTACCCAATCGTAAACAACAATGCCGTATTCCCCAGCTCCTGCGGCAACACGCTTGCGAGCCCTGTTGCATGCACTCCAGGAACTCAGTTTGGGGTGATTAACCAAACCTCGGTCGCCCCGCGTTTGATCCAGTTGGCCTTGAAGTACAGTTTTTAAAACGAACAAGTTTGAGCCTCGCGAGCGTCTACGAATTACAGGGGGGCGCGCTGGGGACACCGGCGATAACCTGCCGACAAGAGATCTGTCCGATCAAAGCTGGAGCAGGTAGGCCCGGGACGAGTCTTATAGGCGACCACGCAGCGTCTGAAGCGTAGACAGGAGTCA
>Ga0306920_100015254_pt1 | contig 10523 bp, 4 predicted proteins | sample flu12Cox44000170_FD_204666 | JGI IMG/M metagenome (GOLD analysis project Ga0306920, IMG submission 204666) | Lab enrichment of tropical soil microbial communities from Luquillo Experimental Forest, Puerto Rico - flux4day.12C.oxic.44.000.170 (v2)... | ecosystem: Environmental > Terrestrial >... | reverse complement strand
CGATGTTCAAAGTGCGATCCGGACCTGTGTAGATCGTGTTGTTGTAAACGAGCGTATTTTTGACGGGGCCGGCAATCGTGATGCCACGCGTGCGGTCATTCCGGCTGATGTTATATCGAACGATCGTGCCGGTGTTGCCCGCGCTCTCGGTGGCAGGGTCTCCGCCTTCATTGCAAATCAGTAGGAATCCGCCGTCATTGTCGTGTGAATAGTTGTACTGAATCACCGTGTTGCGGCTGTTCCAGTCGGAGTCGAAGCCCTCCCCGTCGCGCTGGCCTTTGGTGCCGTAGGCTTCGTTGTGCTGAATCACGGTGTTGTCGGCGCTCCAGGCCCAGATGGCAACGTTGTATCCTTCCGACCGCTGATTCGCATGGCCCACGACGTTGCCCTCGACTAATGCGCCGTCGGTCGCGACGACGACGATTCCGTCTCCCCCGATATCGTGCAAGTGGTTTCCGCGAACGATAATGCCCAAGCTTGGATACCACTTCGATCGGACCCACGCATCCGACCAACCGAAAATCCCGCTGCGGTCCACGTGGTAGATTTCGCTGTTTTCGATTCGCAGATCCACAAACCGGCTCGGCTTATGTTCGCTAGTGGAAGTGTAATGAATCCCGCCGTTTGGCTTTACATCATCTACGCCATTGACGTCGTGGATGGTCAGGGATCGGAAATAAATGTGATGCGCCTCGCCGTAATCCTCTAAGGCGGCGTGGACACCGCGCCGCACGGCTTTCTCGGCACCTGTGTTGGTGATCTCCAGGTTCGCAATTTCCCAATATTCCTGGTTTTTCAGAAGCACCGCGTCCTCGAACAGCCCGTTCGCGTGAATCACCGGCTTCACTCCGCCGCCGTACATCCCCACGCGAATCGGGCGCCCTTCCGTCCCCGAGCCCTTGGGCCAGAGCTGGCCTCGCCACACCGAACTCGAGCGCAGCAGAATCGTGTCCCCGGGACGGAACGTCGTCGCGTTCACCTTCTCCAACGTTTTCCACGCTGTTTCCGGACTAGTTCCGGCATTCGCATTGTTACCATCGTACGCATCGAGGTAATACACAGTTCCGGCGTCGCTCGACTCCTTGAGGAGCCCGTGCCCCGGCAGGACAAAGCACACTGCGGCCGCCAGGCTGATCAAAATGGCCAGCTTTAGAGACTCTTTCGTTCTTTGCGATTTCACCGGTCAAGCGGCTCCTCGACGCTAAGCATCACCGCACTGGCAAGTCATCCCGGTTTGCACAGGACTTATTCCCCGAGCCAGGACGGCTAGAGGCTGGTCGACGCCATGCTGAACGACGCGCTCGATGCCTTCTACAAGGGCCACTCGCTGCACCGCAAGCCGCCCCTCATCTTGGTTCTCATTAGAATATGAAGCGCAAACCAAACTGCCCCTCACGCTGACTGCTGGTCACGCCCGTGACTGCGGCAAAGTTGCCGTCGCCTATGTTGGTCTGTGAACCGCCACAGCCGAGGATGTTGTAATAATGACGGTTGAAGAGGTTATAGAATTCCACGCGCATGGAGAGCTGATACTGTCCGTCCGAACCCATTTTGAAGTACTTCAGTAGGCTAACGTCTTCATTGGCCTGACCAGGGCACCGCAATGCGCCGTTATAGGCTCCGCCAGACCCAAAGCCGACGACTGTTGCGTCAGTGCTCACAGGGGCGGTGGCAACGGACTTTCCAAAATAAGGAAAGTAGTAACTGGGGTTAGTTAAAGCTTGTGCCCCCGAGAACCCTCCCGTACCAAGTGCCGCAGGCGGATTGGGGTTAAAATTTGGATAGAACGTGCCCCAAATGGGGTAAAAAGGCTCGTTTATCCCAATGTGGAAAGGCTGGCCGCTTGTGTACAGAAGAAGCGTGTTGGCCCGCCATCCGCCAACAACGGCATTGACGAAACCTGTCTTGTCGGACAACCAGCGCTGGCCCTTTCCAAAAGGCAGTTCATAAGTGACGTAACCTTTGACAATGTGGGTCAAGTCGTAGCCCGTGAGGGAATTGGCTGTTGCAGAGATGTTTCCGAAGTCTTGCACGGGAGTGTAATAGGCGTTGTACTCCTGCGCGGAAGTGTAGGTATCGCCGCGCTGGCGCGAATAGGTATAGCTCATGTCCATGGTCAACCCTCGCCCGGCACGCTTCACCACGTTCACGACCATGGAGTTGTAGGAGGTCTGCCCAACGGGCAGCCCGGCATAATACAGGTCATAGAAGAACCAAGTGGCCGCAGACCAATTGGCTAGCTGAGGACTGGGAGCGAGCGCGGCAAGCGCTGGACCCGCAAATCCGGTGTAAGGACACGTGATGCCGACATAGGGAGGGCCAAAACCAAAACCGCTTGGCACGGGCCCTCCCTTGGTGCAACCGCTCCCGCTAAAGTTCCAGCTGCTGAAGTCGCCGTAGGGTTGGAGTCCCGGGTTCTGCTTCTCGACATTCAAGAATGTGGCTGCTGATGGTTCATTCCATGCCAGCGCGGTGTCCGGAAGGTGATGCCCACGATTTCCGACATAGGCAACTTCCAAACGCATGTTAGGCGTCAATTCGTATTGAACACCCAGGTTAATCGAGTCAGCGAAGCCGGGCATCAGGGAATGAGGATCCGTATAAACGAGCCCGAAGAACGAACCCGGATCGACACTTGTGCTTCCCGGCTTGAACACTCCGGGATAGCCAGTATCCCAGTTGAATGGTGCACTAACGCTATTTGTGCCCTGATATTGCGGCGCAAAGGCATCCGGCACTCCATCGAATTGGGGAGCGTTGGGAGGCAAGAGCGTAAGACTGAACGATCCTCGAACAACCCACTTTGGCCGCGGTGAATAGGCAAAGCCGATCTGCGGCCCCAAGCCATCCTTGTATTCCTTTTTCTCAAAAGTGTCCCCTCCGCCGTTGGCGAAGGCCAGCTTGCCAGGGAAGCCATATTTTGGATCGATCTGAGTGAGGTCGAAATTGGCCCAGTGGCCATACTTTTCATGGAAACGCTTGGAATATTGCCAACGAAGGCCGGCGGAAAGTGTGAGCTTCGAGGTGACTTTGTAGCTGTCCTGGGCAAACAAATCCAGCGACTTTCTTCTCCCATATAAGTCAAAGGCGGTACTTTGATTCGCATTGGATACGTCACCGAGCAAGAAGCTGGCGAAACCAAATCCCGCTATACCGTTAAACGCACCTGCCGTTGTGGTTGGGATGAAGTTGAAGGCGTCTCTTCCAGATCCGCTGTGGCTGTTTACTTGGTAGGCCCAGAGATCGCCACCGAACGATATGGTGTGGCGCCCTTGGGTCCACGTCAGGTTATCGCCGGTAATAAAGGTTGCGGAGACAAAATGACCTTGCCATTGGTTGCCAATTGATGTTATCCCGAAACCGTTGACTGCGTTGCCGAAGGAAATCTGAGGGAAATTGTCTTCTCCGGTAGCTCCGAGTCCTAATTGTTGGTTCCAATTCGTTCCGGACGAAGCTGGTAAGCTTCCGTTCCAATACCAGTTAAACGTCTGGTTGAATACGTTTAGCACGTTGGTGCCAAACGTGTGGGCCTCGCTTGCGCGGAACTGGTCTCCCTTGACGAGTTGGACACGCGCGTTTGCCAGCGGTCCACCGTCGGTCGACCCGGCCTGCCAAATACCGCCGCTATCCAGCAAGGTGCGAGGCCGATGGTCAAGAATCCAGGAACCAGACAACCTGTCTTTGCGAGTCAGGTTGTAATCCAGCTTAACTACACCCTGGTTCGGTGTTTGGGCCGGCGAGTTGTTTACTGGGAATCGATTGTTGCCGTTGAGGCCGGGTTGTTGCGGCGCATAATCCTTTTGGTAAATGGCAACGATCTTCTGAGCCACGCTGCTGAAAGGAGTGTTAATAATATTCCCGGTAAACTGCTGGCACTGTCCCGAGGAGTTGCAGGTGGTGGGATCGAAAATCATGCCTTTTTGCAAGGGAACAGTGGCACCGGCTTTGTTCTGCACAGTAACGGGAGTTGAAAAGGTTCCGCTTGTGCCGTCGGCCGTCCCACAATCGCCCGTGTTGCCGGTACTCGGATCTGTACATTGGGCATTGCCAAGCAGCTCGCTGAAGTCTCCGGCCAGCATTTTTGTCGTTGGGACCGTCGTAGATGAGGAGAAACCTCCCAGTTTGAAGTCGACTTGCGTGTAGCGCTCAAAGGCGCCAAAAAAGAACAACTTATCTTTGCGAATAGGACCGCCGATGCTTGCCCCGTAGTCCCAGGCACGGCGTTTTGACTTCGGCGCTCCGGTAAGATCGTTGGTCCAACTATTGGCGTCCAAAAACTCGTTGGCGCCGTAACCAAATAGCGAGCCATGGAATTTGTTGGTTCCAGACTTAAGGCTAAAGCTCATCACCCCGCCGTTGGTGATAGCGCTAGCAGAATCAATCCCGCTGGTCTGCGCTTGTACTTCTTGTACCGCCTCCATGCTGGGCCCCGTCTCCATGGAGTCACCTCGAATGGAGGAGGTGCCTGAGGTGCCGTCGATCGTATAGTCCTTGGTAAACCACTGCGAGCCGTTGACCACGGCGCCGTATGGGCTGCTGTAGGGCGAATAGCCGGGAGTAAGCGCCACCGCGAAATTCTCAACGAATCGGCCGCCGTTATAGATGCTCAGAGGCAAATCCGTCACTACGCTGCCCTTCATATTCGTGCCAATCGCGGCCGATTCCCGGTCCAGCACAGGCGCGTCCGTTGTTACAGTAACTGTCTCCGTTACATCCCCGAGCTGCAGCGCCGCGTTTATTTGCGCTATCTGCGTTGATTCGAGTGTGATACTCGAATATTTCAGCGGCTTGAACCCATCTTTCTTGAATTCCAGCGAATACGTGCCGGGAAACAGATTAGGAATGGAATAGATTCCGTCGGCATTGGTCACCGAGGAAGAGAGCACATTTGTGCCAAGGTTCTTGGCAGCCACTTCGACGCCTGCCACCAGGGCCCCGGTGGAATCACTTACCGTTCCCGTGATCGTCGCCCGGTTCGCCTGCGCGCACAAAGCACCGACAAAGACCAGTTGCAACAGAAACAAACACACGATTGCTCTGCGCATATTCGATTCACCCCTTTTTCGTCGAGCGCTATCTGCTAAGAGCGGCCTCTATCCGTTCCTGGAAGCGCCCTTGCTGGCTTGCAACGTATTCTCTGACAGCAACCCCTGACTGCCATTCCTTGTTAAGACGTATTACGACGCAATTAAACGACGACGCACCTGCGCAGCGCTAAAAACGATTTAGCCACCCGTATTCTGCAAGCGCTTTCACTATTGCTGGAAACTACTCCCTGATCTGCCACTTGTCAAGTATCGGATTGCAGTGTGTCGGATTGCAGTGTCATTAATCTGTCTCGTAATCGCCTACTTCTGGTCTCAGTATTCGACGACGTAGACTTGTGCTTCAAGCTTCATCGGATTTTTCTCCGTTGAGCTGCAATGGATGGTTAACCGGCGCCCATCAGTAAAATCCGCATGCCGGATCTCTCCCGCCCCCCAGGAGAGACCGCTCCAAACCACTCGGTCGTAGTCAATCTGAATGGGTAGCGGTTTGCCGTCTTGCTCCGCACTGATCTTCAACACCGTGCCTACTGATTTACCGTTCGGGGGTCCCCCCGGCCAGCTGCGAGTGATCCAGCCGTCACCGTTCCGTTGCTGGAAGATGATGCGCAGATCGCCTTTCGGGGGAGCGGTGATGGCCGCCTCGATGATATTCTGCCCTTTTGGAACAAATGTGGCGTCCACGGGAGAGATCGCTCGAGGTATTTTCACGTCCTCTTGCACTCCTAGATCAAATTCCGGCGCGGCGTAGCGTCCGAAACCTACCGCGGCAAGTTGGCCCGGCCCAAGTTTGATCTTGTCGCCATGAAGCTCAGGCACAAACCCTGCGTCGCGAAAAACCACGCGCCCATCGTGCAACGGTTCCTGAATACGCGAGAGCAATGGCATCTCGATCTCCTGCACAGACTGGGAGGGGTTCATCACCGTATAGACTGCGCCGACAGAGTCGAGCGAGCCAAACCCGTAAGCGTGAACTTCGCCGGGAATCCCGCCAAATGTCTTGGTGCGCCCTTCCGCTTGCAGCGGGGCGTAGAGCTTCTGTACGCGCGCAAACCAGCGCGCCTTCGCATCATCCAGAAACTCCAAGTTGCCGTGAATTGTGTTGACCCAGCCGCCGCGAGCGACCTCGAGCAGCAGCATACCCATCCAAGCGTTCGTCTTGCGGTAATAAATCGTCCCCGTATTGCCGATCATGAAGCTCGTCGAGTCAATGCGTTCGAGGGGCATGTCGCTTTGCTCGTAGCGGCGCACCATGTGGTCGCTATAAATGTCCACCGAACGCCAGAAATTCATTTCCGGCACGTCCGAGGGCCGCGGGTCTCCGGAGTAGAGCGAATCAAACACAGTGAGCCAGCGCAAATCGACCGGGTTTTTGAAAGGGAACGGACCTGCGGTTGACTCAACGTCTCCTCCAAACCCGTTAAACGCCACCAGCATTACGTCTGGATTCTTTGCGCGGAATTTCGCCAGCGCTTCGCGCAGAGCCGTTTCATTTTTCACGCGAATTTCTTCCGGCTTCATGGTCTTTTGCGTCTCTGCAGTCGCCGCGTCAAAGTACACGAAGTCAAACTTGAACATGCGAATACCGCGGTCGTACCAAAACTGCAAAACATCCATGAAGTCCGAAAGGAAGCCGCCTTCAAAAAACGCCATCGTCCATCCGCTTGTCCCTACGGAATCCTTCCACTGCGGCGCTGCGTTGATATGCACCAACGCATTCGTTCCAAACCACATCCCGGGCAGAATGCCGTTCTCTTTGCAGGCCGCGATCCACTTCTCAGGTCCGTTTGGCCAGTTGGGCTTGCGCCAGGTGCGGTAACCACCTTCGGGCGCAAACCAGAAGGCATCCATCATGTAATAGTCGAAATGAACACCGAACCTGCGCAGGCGGATAATCTCGCCAAGCTCTTTCATCGCCAGCTCTTCGGTGAGCGGGATGTTGTCGGATAGTTCGTCATAAGAAGACCAGTTGTTGTAAACCCACACGGGGTCCCGCAATAGCGGGTCACCCAGCTTCGAAGGCGACCAGCCGGTGGCATCCGCCGGAGTACGCGCCCTGGGAACTTCCGTTGAGGATTGGACATGGCTTGTCTGGTTGCTTCGCGACCACAACAATGCGGGAACCATGCAAGAAAGACCGAGCCCCAACGTCGCGAAAGTCCACACAAAGCGAGCGCGTTTTTTCGCTGCCCCCAGACGATCCATGACACTACCCTCCGAGCTGCCACGCAAGAAGAACTGATCTTAAGCGCATTTCACGGAACTTCGGTTTAGTTCACCGTTTCCCTGCGCTTGCGCCGGGCCAATCGTCCGTACGGAACGGAGAAGCGGGCAGTCCATTCTTGTTGTACAGATTGCAGTTTGGGCTATTCGCCCACGCATAGCGCGCGGCGGCTGGAGCGCTCACTTCTTTGCTCGAGACTACGACCCCGTTGCCTTCAATTCTAGCTTCTGCCCAGTGAAACTTTCTGTCCACACCGGCAATAGAGAATCCCTTCAAGGCATCACCGCGCGCTTCCAGCCCGTCGCCCACGTAGCGAAACCGGATGTGGACTTCATTTCCGCTGATTTTCATGGAGTCATAGATGGGCCCGGAATAGACAATTTTGCGCTCATGCGTTGTGCCCAACGCCCAGAGCGTCAGGCGCTCGCCAATCTCCGCTTTGCGCGGCGGATGCAGATTTTTCGGATCACCAACATCAATTGTTACGGCAAGGCCCGTGTCCGGAACTGTCTTGGCAGTCCACAACTGCGCGTCGCGCAATTCCGCCCAAATGGAATCGCCAAGTTCGGGGCTCGTCCCGAGATTCGGCAGTTGCACGATAAGAAAAGGAAAGCCAGGCTCGCCAAATCCTTTGCGCCATCCTTGAATCAATGAGGGCAGCAGCGTGCGATATTGTTCCGCACGCCAGGTGTTCCCTTCTCCTTGATACCAGATGGCGCCGCGAATACGATACTTCTCTAGCGGTGCAATCATGCCATCGTAGAGGCCCGATGGCGGCCGCCGCTCATTTTCAATGGGAGCCATAATGTTGAGCACAAAACCAGTGAGCGCATTCGCCGTGAAGGGTTCGACTACACCCCAACCGGCCTGTCCCAGGTCCTTGAACCAAATCGTCACTTTCTGCCATTCCGGGATCGCGCGAATCACTTCTGCCGAATAATTGTCCCAATCCGAGATCGTTGGCTGCAGCATCTGAAATTGAACCGCGCCCTGGCCGCGAACCCAGAAGCGAATACCCATAAACGTACTCATGTCCGCGGGGGAACTGTCGATCTTGAAACTCGCGTGCAAACTCGGAGAGCTCGTGCCGTCCAGTTTTCCTTCCACGCGCGCGCCATAGCCGGAGCCTCCCCGCCCCGGCTCGGCGAGTTCAAATGTCGTGCTAGCCGCGTCAGCCCAGTTGTAGGTCCAAATTCCTCCTGTGTTGGTGCGCGATGTCCCATCATCAAAATTGCTGAACAACTCCGGAGTGCCCGCACTTCCTGCAGCAGGCAACAACTCGAAGTCGTCGAACTCCAACGAAATTTCCGCTGGCTCTGCCGCAAAAGCCTTTACTCCAGCCGGCTCGGCTTCCCATCGTTGTACGATAGGCTGCAAGACCGGCTCGCGCCGCAAAGAATCGGGGTCGGTCCACTCTTCCCCCGCAGTTCCCGGCCAGGAACTCAGTATGATGCCAATCGGGACGCCAAGCGACTTGTGCAGGTCACGACCAAAGAAATAAGCCACGGCAGAGAAAATCTTTGCGGTGTCTGGCGTGCAAATTTCCCAAGCCGCAGGCAACGTATTTTCCTGCGCGGTTAGGGCGATTTTCTTTGGCACGGTGAAGAACCGCATCTGAGGATAGTTAGCTGAAGGAATTTCCTCCGCCGCGCCCGTTGCCCCGCTCAGGGCGTAAGTCATGTTGGACTGACCAGAAGCAATCCAGACTTCGCCGAGCAATACGTCTTTGACTTTCACTACTTGCTTTCCGCGCACGATGAGCGTGAACGGTCCACCAGCATGCATCGCGGGAAGCGATACGTTCCAGTGCCCATCCGCTGGCGTGATCGTCTCTCGAGTGTTTGCTCCCAGGGTGACCGCAATGCGTTCCTCAGGATCCGCCCAGCCCCAGACAGAAACATTCATGCCCCGCTGAAGCACCATGTGGTCGGTGAAGAGATATGGAAGCTTTGGCTCGGCTTCCGCGCCTGGAGGAACCAAAAGCACTAGGAACCCCAAGAGGGCTGCGACGGAGAGGTTCGAGTTCAATACGAGCCGATGCTTCGGCATGTTTGTCAGAATTCCGCGGCTTCCGAGTGAACCACAATTTGTCACTACTGAACAGGCAAGATTACACTCAAGTGACGTCACCAAGCCTCGCCACCCAAATGAAGCGCCCGTCGCAATTCGGGTGCGAGGAAAACAATCAGAACCGCAATCAGAGTCAACACGATTGCCACAACAACAAGCCCGATCTTTTCTTGTGCCGTCCGCTTTCTGTGTTTTCTCAGCGTGACTAGTAATTTCAAACGGTCCTTGATGACCGCGAATCTTCTATTGCAATAACCCCGACAAGCCACGAGGGCAATGGATGTCATGAAAGTGTCTCGGAACAGAATAAAGTTAGTCATCCGCCAACGTTTGCCCGTTTCTGGGGGCTTGAAAACGCCGTGCGCCCGACAACGGCTCAGGAAACTACCGAAGTCGAAGCGCTACTTATCACTTCAGGTTGATATATCGAAGTTGAACATGTCCTGTGTCCGTAATGTACTGGTACCAAAATTTCCCCTCACGTCTTCCGTTTTTGAGGCCTCTGAGTATATGGAGGAAGTAATCTTCAATTTCCCTTGAGGGCCTCAATCCGAGGGCCAGACTCAGGTAAGCAGGCAGCGGCAGAAATACGAGACTCTGGCGCCTGACAGGCAGAATTACATCGTCTCGGACTGAGTGTTTAGGTTAGTGTTATTTCGTGATCCGAGAAAAGACGTTGACGTTTTCCCTTGGGAAGACCTCTGTATATATAGGGGGAGTTGTCGCCGATTCTCCTTTGGGCTTAGTGGAGCCGCCGCCCCGCTTCGGTCAGCCACCTAGCTTGATGGCGTGCCGCTCGATGGTCCCGGGCCGGACGCGAAGGTAGAAACTCTGCAATTCGAGCGCACGCTCAACGTGTGCCTTTGAACCAGATCAGAGAGCATCTCCAATTCCCAGGAATATGAGGCGTTTAATGCCAGCACCGCTTTAGGCTCAAACCGAACTGTTTTCTGAAAGTCACGCGGGATTCTCGTCTCACGCACCTGGCGCCCCTCTCTCTGCTAAACCAAATCCTGTTTTTGTGAGCATCAAACCCTCGCACCTCGAAGCGCTGCAAGCTCTAGGTTACACCGAGTCCGAAGCTCACTTTCTTTACATCGTAGCCACACATTCTGGCTACTTTGTGGCACGTCAATTCCTCGCTTTCACCTGTGGCCATTGGGGAAAGCGCGCGACCGCGTTTT
>Ga0306920_100015253_pt1 | contig 10523 bp, 9 predicted proteins | sample flu12Cox44000170_FD_204666 | JGI IMG/M metagenome (GOLD analysis project Ga0306920, IMG submission 204666) | Lab enrichment of tropical soil microbial communities from Luquillo Experimental Forest, Puerto Rico - flux4day.12C.oxic.44.000.170 (v2)... | ecosystem: Environmental > Terrestrial >... | reverse complement strand
GCTACCGGGCCGCGCAGCGCGACCGGAATGAGCGTATCACCGGCTGGGCCCTGGCCGAGCTGGACCGGCTGGCCGGGACGCGCGCCAGGGACCGGCTCTTCACGGTCCCGCGCAGCTGGGCCGACCTGCGCATGATCGACCCGTCGATCGAGCCGTCGGACCGGCGGCCGAACTGGTGCTACCTGGGCGACCCGATGCGGGCGAACTACGGGGTGTTCGGCGTGGGCACGGTCAGCACGCTGCGCAGCTGGCTGTCGATGTGGAGCCTGCGCACCTCGCAGTGCACCGCCGCGCCGCACCTGGCCCGGATCACCCGGCCCGCGCTGGTGATCCACGCCACCGCGGACACCGGCGTCTATGAGAGCGACGCCCGCGCCCTGTACGACGCGCTGGCCGCGCCGGACAAGACGCTCGAGTTCATCAAGGCCGATCACTACCTGACCGAACCCGACGGCGCGCGCTCCCAGGCCGCCGACCTGATCGCCGCCTGGCTCGCCACCCGCACCGGCTAGCGCCTCGCTGCCCCAGCGGCCTGGTTGCCCCCGCGGCCCCAGCGGCCGGCGTGACTGTTCGTCATGCGCACAGCGCAGGCTGCCGCATACTGAGCATGGCCTGAGAGCTCGGGCCTGCGATCATGGCTGTCACTAGGCGGTGCGGATGAGGTGTCTGGAGTGCGGGACGCACAGTGTTGCGGCAGCCGGGGTCTGCCCCCGGTGCGGGGCCCCTGTCGGGGAAACCGCGCCGGATCCGGAAGCTGGTGGCCCGTACCCGGCGGCACCGTACCCGGCGGCACCGTACCCGGCGGCACCGTACCCGGCGGAACCGTACCCCACCGGGCCAGCCAGGCCAGGCGCTTATGTGCCTGGCCGTGGCGAGATCAGGCCGCCCGGACTCCGGCACGTGCTCTGGGGCTACTCGTGGATGGCCTGGGGCGCGGTCTTCTGCGCCTGGACCGCGGCCATGGGGGGCGCCTACTTCTTTAACCTGGACAACACGTCAGACATTCGGTACCTGTACGCGGCCATCGTGCCGGCGGTGCTGGCTGCCGTCTTGTTCAGCCGACACATCCGGTGGTCGTGGTTTCTCCGGCGGCCCGAATCCAGCGCCACGGCGACGGTCTGCCGGAGCGGTGGGCGCGCACTGATGCTCGATGCCCCGTGGGACGGGTACCCGTCCGGGCTCCGGGTTCGTCTCCCCTGGTGGGCCGCACCAGAAGCGCTGCTGCCCGGCGAGAGCGTGACGGTCTACGCGCGGCGGCCCGGCGCGGGCCGGCTGCTGGTCAGCAGTTCCTCCCGGCGCCTGGCCGTCACGGGTAGGGGAAGGCGCGGGCCTGCTCCCGTAGTCGGCGGCCGGACCGCGTGGGTTATTCCGGCTCAGTCGGGTGGCCGGCCGGGCGGGCGGCGCTTTCTCCAGTGGGGACCCGAGGCCATCTTCGGCGCGGGCCTGATCGCGGCCGTGACGGCCACGCTCATCGCGTTTGTGCCGCCATTGACGGGTCACCTGGCCACGGACCAGCTTCGGCAGGGATATTGCCTGACGGGCTCGGGCCTGGGCCTCGGCGGCAGCAGCTCGTGGCCTTATATGGTCGCGGCGGTGCCGTGCACCGGCCCGCACCTGGCGGAGGTATTCTTCGCGGGCGATGCCTGGCCGGGGTCACAAACGGCATACCCGGGGGACCAAACGATCTCTGACCAGGGGATGGGGCTCTGCCTCACCGCGTTCCGCGGGTATGACGGAGCCGACAATTCGGTATCGGAATATTCGATCTATTACATTACCCCGTTCAGTGATGATTGGGCGTCAGGGAATAGATGGCTGGTATGCCTGGCATATCAGTCCACCTCCCAGAACCCGGGTGGGGTAGCGGTGAACTATTCGATCAAGGGCAGTAACCAGTAGCGGGTCCCCGCCATCCCTCCGGCGCCGATCCGCCCCGTGCCCCTGCACGGAAAACAGCAGCAATGTGACATTGATGCTGCAATAACGACAGCGATGTGACATTGATGTCGTTATGCCAGGGCCTGGCTAAGCCCCGGGCAAACCCGGGCTAAGCCTGGGCTTGCCCGGCTGCCGCAATTGCGCCGGGCGTTTCCGCGGAAACGCCCGGCCGCGCTCACCGGGGCGTCTACCTGACGCCGGCGCCGCCATCGGAGTGGACCACGGTGCCGGTGATCCCGCGGGCGCGGTCCGAGGCCAGGAACACGTAGCTGCCCGCGTGGTCCTCCCCGGTGAGCGCGACCTGCAACGGCGTGCGCCGCCGCAGGTCCTGCTCGCGGCCGGCCGTCGCGCCCAGCATCTGGCCGTCCAGGCCGAGGCTGGCCGGCCCGGTGAGCTCGGTGCCCAGCGTGCCGCCCGGCGCGACGCCGTTGACCCGCACCCGGGGGGCCAGCTCGTGCGCCAGCGCGATCACGCAGCCGCGGACGGCGAACTTCGACGCGACGTAGAGCACCCCGCCGCGGCCCGGGTAGAAGCCGGACGTGGACACGGTCAGCACCACCGAACCGCCCGCCCGGCGCAGCTCGGGCAGGGCGGCGCGCACGGTGACCAGCTGGCTCTTCACGTTGACGGAGAACATCTCGTCGAAGGCGGCGTCGAGCTCGTCGTCGGCGAGGTCGGTCAGGCCGCGGTAGAAGTCGAAGATGCCCACGCAGTTGACCAGGACGTCCAGTCCGCCGAACGAGCGGGTGACGGCCTGGACGGCGGCCCGGGCCTCGGCCAGCACGGTAGCGTCTCCCCGGGTCACCACGCACTCGGGCAGGTCGGCCGCGAGCCGGGCGGCCTTGGCCTGGTCCAGCTCCAGCGCGGCGAGCTGGGCTCCCTCGGAAGCGAACGCGGACAGCACGGCGCGGCCGATGCCGGAGCCCGCGCCCGCGACGAGCGCCCGCTTGCCGTCGAGCCAGCCCATCAGGGCCCGTCCTCGGGCGACTCGTCCTCGGGACCGTGCGGGGTCTGCAGCAGGCGGGAGAACAGGTCGTGGTCCTGCCAGGTCAGGGCCTCGAGCTCGAGCGGGCAGAGCAGGATCTCGTGCCCCGAGGCCGGCACCGAGATGCGCAGCCGGGCGCCGTTGCGGGTCTGCACCCTTTCGACCAGGACCTCGCTGAACTCGTTGGCCAGCCGGATCACGTCCGCCATTACAAGAACACCGCCAGGTTCTGGGTGCGCAGCACCGACTCGTCCACAATGATTTCCCGCCGGGCGAGGCGGAGACCGTCCGCGGTGGCGCGGAGCAGGTCCGTTCGGCCCGCCGAGATAAGGTCGGCCTCCCGGGTGTCCCCGCGGCTGCGGAACAGCAGGAGGGCAGATTCCACCTGTAGGTCGTCCCCTTCGTCCCTGAAGGTACGGACGTTGGTGACGAAGTGCCTGGTCCGCGACGGCGGGTCCTCGGTCCAGGCGTGGTCGGTGGCCAGCCGCTGGACCCGCTTGCGCAGCGCGTACAGGTCCTCGTCGAAGTGGCCCATGCCGGCCAGCGTGTCGAAGCCCGCGCCGCGCGCGGTCGTCACCCGCACCGGCATCAGGTAGCGGATGTCCTCGCACAGCAGCTCCAGCCAGCCCGCGTAGTCGGCGGCGTCGAGCAGCGCCGCCTCCTCGACCAGGAACTGGTGCGCGGCCAGGTGCGCCGGGTCGCCGTAAGGGAGCGGCCGGGCGGCGGTCACCGGGCGTCCCGCTCGAGGTGGTCGCTCCACTGGCTCAGCCAGTGCCGCTGGCCGTACTCGCCGAAGCCCTGGTAGGCCACGCCGGGTCCGGCGAACGCGGCCAGCGGCGGCTTGACCGGCTTGCCTTCCGAGGTCAGCCCCATCCGGCTGTTCAGGTTCAGCCGCCGCGCCATCGACCCGGCGGCCATGTCGGTGATCGAGACCCAGTTCTCCACGTCGTCCTGCTCGAACATGCCGGAGCTGCCGAAGCACATCAGGTAGGCCTGGTACGACTTGCGCTTGAAGTCCCCGGGCGCCGCCGCGTCCACCGCGAACCAGGAGAGCACCTCGGTCTCGCGCTCGCTGACCGGCTGCCACTGGCGCAGCGAGATGAACGGGACGACGGTCCCGGCGTCGTCGATCTGCGGCCAGTTGTGCACGAAGCTCAGGTTGGGGAACAGCGTCGCGGCCGAGGGCATGAAGCCGCTGTCGGCCACCAGCGCCCGCTGACGGTCCGACCAGGTGGCCGCCACGACCGGGATCATCGCGTCCGGGTAGCCCACGTACCGCAGCTGGTCCGCGAAGCCGCTGTGCTCATTTCCGGCGGGCGGGAGCTTGTAGGTGGTGCCCGCGCCGGGTCCGGCCTGGTAGAGGGCACCCTGGATGCGCTTGCTGGCCTTCGGCTCGCGGAACAGGCCGATGTCCACCACGCTGGCGTGGGTGTGCGGCGTGTGGTAGCTGTCGCCGGCGAAGTTCTCCGCGCCGATCTTCCAGTTGGCCTTGACCCGCCAGCGCTGCGGGCCGCGCAACTCCACGCCCGCCGGGCTCTGGCGGGTGTAGAAGTCCAGGTAGAACGCGAAATCGCCGAGGTAGTCGCTGAGCGCAGGCGCACCGGGGTCCAGGCTGATGAAGATCAGCCCGTTGTACGTGCCCATCGACGGCGCGGGCAGCAGCGACTGGCCGGCCCGGGGGAAGCCGTCCTCCCCGCCGTAGGCCTCCTGGTGGAACGGCAGGCCGGCCAGCCGGCCGTCGTTACGGTAGGTCCAGGCGTGGTAGGGGCAGCGGAAGTGCGAGGCGTTGCCCATCTCGGCCCGGCACACCTGCATGCCGCGGTGCAGGCACATGTTGAACATGACCCGGACCAGGCCCGCCTCGTCCCTGGCCACGATGAACGAGTCGGCCAGCACCCGGCGGACCACGTAGTCGCCGGGCTCGGGGATCTCGGACTCGTGCGCCAGGAACACCCAGGTCCTGGCGAACAGCCGGTCGCGTTCGGCCGCGAATATCTCCAGGTCGGCGTAGACGTGCGCCGGGATCATGCCCCGCCGCACCTGGCTGACGATGGCGGCGAGGTCGATCATGATGCAACGATACGTTCCGGACGAAAGGGACTCGCGGGATGCAGAGCTGGATCCACGTCATCGAGTGGCGCGCCAACGCGCGGCCCGAGCTGACGGCCCTGGTTGACGACCGGGGGGCGGCCTGCACCTACGCCCAGCTGAAGGCGGCGACCGAGCGCCGGGCGGGCGGCTGGGCCGACCTCGGGACCGGCCCCGGTGACGTCGTGGCGGTGGTGGCCAAGAACAGCGCCGACTTCCTGGTGCACGCCTTCGCCCTGATGCGCGCCGGGACGACGCCGGCCTTCGTCAACTGGCGGCTGTCGCAGCGTGAGCTGGCCGAGGTGCTGGCGCTGGTCGAGCCGAAGGCGATCGCCGCCGACGCCGAGTTCGCCGGGCTGGCGGATGCGGCGTGGGCGGAGCCTCTTCCCCGCGTCGTGATCGGCGGCGGCCCCGTACCGGGTGGCTGGGTCGACGGCGCGGCGCTGCAGGGACTCTCCGGGGCAGTCCCGCCGCGGCCCGCGCTGACCGGCGACACGGTGCTGGCGCTGGTGCACACCAGCGGGACCACGGGCCGGGCCAAGGCCATCCCGCTGCGGCACGGCGCGCTAATGATGAGCGTGGCCGACTTCGCCATCGAGATCGGCGACCAGGTCGCCGGGTCGCACCACCTGCAGATCCTGCCGCTGTTCCACCTGGGCGGCTTCGGCCAGTGCCTGCAGGCGATCCTGACCGCCGGGACGGTCTACATCCACACGGCCTTCAACCCGGCGGCGGTCATCGACGCCATCGAGGCGGACCGGATCGAGTTCTTCACCGCGGGCCCTTCGCTGATCGACATGCTGGTGGCCGAGATCGGCCGACGCCAGGTCAATGGAACACGGCACGCCGACCTGTCCAGCCTGCGCGAGATCGCCTACGGCACCGCGCCGATCACCCCGTCCTCGCTGACCGCGGCGGTGGCGGCGTTCGGCTGCCGGTTCCGGCAGATCTACGGCAACACCGAAAGCCAGTCCATGATCAGCCTGCTGGCGCCGGAAGACCACCAGCCCGGGCATCCGCGGCTGGGCAGCGCGGGCCGGGTGTCGTTCGGCTGGGAGGTGCGCATCGTGGATCCCGACGGGCGTGACCTAAGGTTCGACGAGGCCGGCGAGCTGCTCATCCGCGGTGAGTGCCTGTTCTCCGGGTACTGGCGGGACCCCGAGGCCACCGCCGCGGCCTTCGCCGAGGGCGGCTGGTACCGTACCGGCGACATCGGCACGCTGACCGCCGACGGCTACCTCTACATCCTCGACCGGGCCACGGACATGATCATCAGCGGCGGCGAGAACATCTACCCGGCCGAGGTCGAGGCGGTGCTGGCCCGCCACCCGGCCGTCGCGGACGTGGCGGTGCTCGGGCGGCAGGACCCGACCTGGGGCGAGGCGGTGCACGCCGTCATCATCCCCGCGCCCGGCCAGGCCGTCCCGGCCGGGGAGATCATCGCCTGGTGCCGGGACCGGCTGGCCCACTTCAAGTGCCCGAGGAGCGTGGAGTTCACCGACTCGCTGCCCCGGACCACGACCGGCAAGGTGCTCAAGCGTGAACTGCGCGCCCAGCTCGACTCCGCGAGCCAAAGGGCCGCGGTGCTGCCTGGACTGAGGAGTGAGGAGCGAGGAACGAGCGAACGAACGACGAGGGAAGGCAGCACCTCGTGAGCGGACCGGAGGCGAGCGGAGGAAAAATAGGCCTCTCCATCGCGTCGCACAGCGGGCTGCCGCCGGCCCGGATCGGCGAGCTGGCCGGGGCGGCCGAACGGGCCGGGTTCGGCGCGGTATTCGTGGCCGAGGGGCACGGCGACGCCCTGGCCCTGTGCCACCCGGTGGCGGCCGCGACCGCGCGGGTGCGGGTGGGCACCGCGATCGCGAACGCGGCGCTGCGGCCGCCGGTGCTGACCGCCAAGACCGCGGCGCAGCTCGACCAGGCAGCCAGCGGCCGGTTCATCCTCGGCCTGGGCGTGGGCAACGCGGTGATGAACGCCAGGTTCGGGCTTTCTCCGTTTGCGCCGCTCCGAATGGTCGAGGAGTACGTGGAAGTCATCCGTTCGGTACTCAACCGCGACACCGGCTACGACGGCCGGCTGTTCCGCACCGGGATGGTGCCGCTGGACAGCCCGCCGATCCGGGCCGGCCTGCCGGTCTGGCTGGGCGCGCTCGGGCCGCGGATGCTCGCCCTGGCGGGCCGGATCGCCGACGGCGTGACCCTCAACCTGATGACGCCGGCCCAGGCGGGCCAGGCGGCCGGGATCGTCCGCGACGCCGCGCGGGCGGCCGGAAGGGACCCGGCGTCGGTCGAGGTCGCCTGCGTGATCCACTCCTGCCTGTCCGACGACCCGGCCGTGGCCGCGGCGGCGGCGCGGGCGGTCGAGCACCGCTACGTGCTGCACCCCGCCGTACCGCGGCTGTTCGGGGAGCTGGACGGGGGTGCCGATCTGGGCGGCGTGCGGGAGCTGGTGCTGGCCGGCGACCGGGCGGGCGCGGCCGGGCTGGTGCCGCAGCAGGTGGCCGACGGGTTCGTGGCGCGGGGCAGCGCCGCGCGGGTCGCCGCCCGGCTGGCGGAATACCGGGCCGCCGGGGTCGACCTGCCGGTCATCTTTCCGGTGCCGGTCGGGGACGACTGGGGCTACGAGCGGACGATCGCCGCGTTGACAACGTAAGGAGCATCTGCCATCAACGAGGAACTCGTCATCCGCTTCTTCGCCGCGGTAGAAGCCGGCGACCTGGACACGCTGCGCGAGATCTACGCGCCCGATGCTGTGATCTGGCACAACGACGACCTGCTGGAGCAGTCGGTCGAGGACAACCTGAAGGTGCTGCGGGGGCCTGCACCGGACCGTGTCGGATCTGCGCAGGCCCGCGAGGCGCTGTCCGGTTAGGGCGCTGGCCGGCTAGGGTTCGCGCGCCCAGAACGCGCAGTGGTGCTGGGCGGCGAAGTCCGTTTCGGCCCGGGGCTGCGGCGGGACCAGGGACAGCATCTGCTGGCTGGTTCGGCCGAACCGCGGCCACCCGGCGGCCGGGACCCCCGTCTTGGCCAGGTTCGTCCAGTCCTGCTTCATGGCCGCCGCGAGCTGCTGCTGGGCCTCCGTGAGCGGCGCCGGGTGCGGCACCGCGGCCTGACTGAACACGTACTGCAGCTCGGACGCGTGGGCCGCGCCGTAGGGGAAGCCGACCGGGGGCAGGAAGAGCTCCGGCGCGTTCTCGTCGTTGAACTCGTACCCGTAGACCGGCGCGTACCGCTGCATCAGCTCCTCGGCGGTGAGGGCGTGGCAGGCGAAGATCGCGTCGGTGCCGATCGCGCCGAGCGCGACTGGCGGGCTGGGGTACCGGCTGAGCGGGTACTGCGCCGCTATCGTGCCCGCCACGGCCGGGGCCACGTCGAGCGTGGAGGCGATCATGGACTGGTAGTTCGCCGCGGTCGCCTGCCCGCCGAGGAACTGGATCACGGCCACGAACAGCCGGTACTCGTCATGGTTGGTGCCGATGATCACCGGCACGCGGTTGAACTGCCCGCTGGCCAGCGCGGTCTTGATCGACCGGGTGAGCACGGCGCCGTCGATGTCGGGGGCGTAACCGACCGGGTTCTGATTGGCCAGGATCGTGGAGACCGGCAGGCGGCGCAGGCAGGCCGCGGTAGCGCTGGCCGTGTCCCTGGCACACCCGGCCTTGGCCGCGAAGGCGTCGCCGGCCGATTCGGCGGCGGCCCGCGACTGCCCGGTCAGGTCGTAGGTCCCGCTCTCCACGATGGCTCGCTGGAAGAGCCCGCGCGCGCCGGGAGAGACCAGCTGGGCCAGCGTGGACAGGCCGCCCGCCGATTCGCCGAAGAGGGTCACGTCGCCCGGGTCACCGCCGAAGCCGCCGATGTTGCGCTGCACCCAGCGCAGCGCCGCCTGCTGGTCCATCAGCCCGTAGTCACCGGACGGGCCGCCCGGGTGGCTGGCCAGCGCCGCGTCGGCCAGGAAGCCCAGGGCGCCGATCCGGTAGTTGATGGTGACGACGACGACGCCGTGCCGGACCAGCCCGGCCGGGTTGTAGTCATCGCTCTCGCCGGTCCGCAGCGCGCCGCCGTGCACCCAGACCATCACCGGCAGGTTGCGGGCGTGGTCGCCCGCGGGGGTGAACACGTTCAGGTACAGGCAGTCCTCTGACGTGCTGGCCACGCCGAACGAGGACGACGGCTGCGGGCAGTGCGGGGCGTAGCTGGTGGCCTGGCGGACACCCGGCCAGGGCGCGGGCGGCCGCGGGGGCTGCCAGCGCAGCGCGCCGACCGGGGGTGCCGCGTACGGGATGCCCAGGAATTCCCCGGTCGCCGCGACGACCTTCCCGCGCACGGCGCCGCCGACGGTGGTAACGACGAGGCCCTGGCCGTGGCTCTGGCTTTCGCTCTGTCGCTGGCTGGGGCCGACCGTGGCGGTGGTACACGCGGCCGCCGCGATCAGCACCGCGGCGGCGGCCGCACCCGCCGCCAGCCTGGCCCGTATGCGCTGTCCGATAGGTATCGCTCGCATCGCCGCGCTCACCTGGTCGGGGGCAGAACAGTCTTACTGTGTTGAATAATTAACTTAATAGGCGGAGCGTCAGGAATCCATGTCGCCCGGGTCTCATTTCAGGCAATCGCGTCGTGCTTCTGTGAGCACGCTCGTTCTGGGTACTTTGAACGCATGGCAAGTCCCAGGCGGACCGAGTCGGAATCGGTCCCCATCTGGCTGAAGCTCTCCGAGGACGACGCCGCGCAGATGGAGCAGGTGCTGGCGCGGCCGGAGTTCGCCGGGTGGACTCGGGCCGAGTGGTGCCTGGAGATCATCCAGACCGCCCTGCGGTACTACGCCAGGCGCCCGGTGGCCGAGCCCGGCCGGGAGCGCGGCGCGCCGGCGCGGCCTCCGGCCCCCGAGCCCTCGCCCCCTGCGCCGGAACGCGAATCCGCTCCGCCAAAGCCCAGGCGGGCAGCGGCGAAGCCCAAACGGGCAGCGCCGAAGCCAGCGCGAGCAGCCTCGAAGCCGGCGCGAGCCGCCCCGGAGTCGGCGCCAGCCGATCCGGAGCCGGTAGCCAACGCACCGGGACCGGCCACCGCCCCTCCGGAGCCGGCGGCTGCGGACCCGGATTCGACGCCCCAGCCTGAGTGCCCGCACCCCGCCGATGCGAGGGACTACCAGACCGGCACCTGTGCCGCCTGCGGAGCCATCCTCTGGGACTGAGCAAGGCAGGACGGCAAACGCAACCACGGACGACGTTAACCCGGCCTCGTCCCCTGGTGCCGTGGACCCCCTGGGACCTCTGCGTTTCGAGAAGCTGCCGTGACTGGTGAAATCTCGGCCGCCGCCCGCCTATTCGGGGTCCGTACCAGGTCCTGACGGGCCCTAACGACGTGGATGCCACATCCACCTCGCATGAAGTGCGCGTCTGATATTAACCCGTCGATCTGGCGGCGCTCGGTAAGGGCCGCGTGACCGGGGGGACAGGGCATGAGAGGCATCAGCGGGGAGGATCCGGGCTATGGGGAAGTTCCGGGGGGCTATCGT
>Ga0306920_100015252_pt1 | contig 10523 bp, 9 predicted proteins | sample flu12Cox44000170_FD_204666 | JGI IMG/M metagenome (GOLD analysis project Ga0306920, IMG submission 204666) | Lab enrichment of tropical soil microbial communities from Luquillo Experimental Forest, Puerto Rico - flux4day.12C.oxic.44.000.170 (v2)... | ecosystem: Environmental > Terrestrial >... | reverse complement strand
CGCCCCGGCCGCCACGCCTGCTAACTGGAGCCACCGCATTAGCCGGTCTCGCAAGCACTCGCCGCGATCACGCGGGCCTCTGCTACCACGCGGATCGACTTTCGCCAACGCTGGTACGCGGACATGGCTCCTTGCCACGCTGAAACCAGCAGCCGCGAGATCTCGGCCGGTCGGGCGCGTTAGACAGGCAGACAGGCGACGGCCACGACCGACGAGTCGCCCGGCGTGCGCCGTCGCCCGGAAGCAGTCATCGGCCGACCCGACCCGGCGCAGCTGCCTTGCGAGCGAGTGCGGGCGCGCAGCTCGTCGCTCTCAGCGTTGTCGCATCGGACGAGGACCACTCGTCTCGCCGCGGGTGGCGGACGGCTGCATCGCCCGGGTAATCCGCGAGCCGGTCCGCGCGACGCCGACGGCGCCGGCCGAGCTACTGCTTCCGTAAGGCATCGGACTGCTGCTTCGCGTGGGGAAACCAACGGCCGGACCGCACCCACTCAGGCCGTGCCCTGGCACGATCGCTTCCACACGGCGGCGCCGGCGAGCGCGATTGCGCAATGCCTCGGAGCAGTAGCCAGTGTTTGCTCGATCCGAGCAAACACCGACCGCCTATTTGAACGGGAGGGGGGAGCTGAGTGGAGGGCCGGTGGACCGTGTGGAGGCTCTCGCAACGTCGGCGGAACGACAGAACAGCGGTCCGTCGGTAGGGGCTTTGACGGGGGCGCTGGGCGCGTCGCCCGCGTAGCTCGGTGTCAGCGAAGGACGATGAAGATGTGAGGGCGCTTCGGTCTGGTCGATCGACGGTTCTGCCCGATTGCCTGCGGTTTGGGTGCGGGTCGCTCTTAGCGTCTGAGTCGTGATGCGCGCAGACCGGAGCAGCGCGGTGCCGACGGTGGAGCGTCGGCGTGCGACCGCTGGCGCCGGTCGCTTCCCGAGGGGGCGATGAGCAGCGGGGCGCGGCGCTGGCCGTGGGTCGCGGCCGTGGTCGCGTGCTGCGCCGTGCTCGCGCTCGCCGTCGTGCCGGCGGTTTTGCTGTCGACCGTGGGAGGCGGCTGCGATGTGGGATACCAGGCCGGGTCGGGCTCTGGGTTGTGGTTGGCGACGGCGTACGGTCCGCCGTGGGGTGGGATCGAGGGCGACGGGGTCACGGCGACAGGGATCAACCTCATGGCCGGGCCGGCGATGCTCGAGGTGGCGGTCGACCCGCACGTGATCGCGCTCGGAGGCTTTGTGCATGTTGAGCCGAATCCGTTCAACACCGCGGTTGCGTTCTACGCCGGCGATACCGGGGGGGCGATCGTCGGCCAGCATGTGGACATCTATGACTGGCGGGGGCGCGCTGCGCAGGATGCGTGGGGCACCCGGCAGGTGAGCGTGACCCCGGCGGCGAATCCCGGCACCGGAAACGCCCTCGGTCAGGTGCAGGCCCCGGCGCTGTCAGCGCCGGCCGGGGGAGGCAGCTGTGCCTCCTCGTCCGCGGGCGGGTTTCAGAATCCGTTCGCTAGTTCGACGAGCGTGGTGCCGGAGCGGATCGACATGGGCGTCGACTACGACGGGACGGGCCCGATCGACGCGCTGGGCGACGGGATCGTGACCTATTCGGTGTCCGGCGGTGCGGGTTGGGGGCCATTCTCGTGCTCGGGTGGGCACGGCGGCGCGGTCGTGTACCGGCTGGGCGACGGGCCCGACGCCGGCCGGTACGTGTACGTGACCGAGGGGATCATCCCGCTCGTGACGGCGGGGGAGCGGGTGCAAGCCGGGCAGGCCATCGCGAGCTTCACGGGCTGTATCGAGACCGGGTGGGGCACGGGCGTGGGGGCTGACCCGATGGCCGCGGCGCTGGGTCAAGCCTGCTCGTCGGGCGATGCGGGGTGCGTGAGCACTGCGTGCGGGTGGAGCATGAGCCAGCTGATCCAGGCGGCCGGCGGGCCGCCCGGAATCGTGCAGGGCGGACGCATCGTCGGATCGGGATGCTGATGGCGAGCTGCCTAGGCGACTGGCTGCTGCGTCGAGCGTCGAGATCGCGCCCGGCAGTCGTGATCCTCGCGGCGGTGTGTGTGCTGCTGGCGTCGGGTTGCGGGCTGAGCGACCCCTACTACGCGAGCCCGTCGAGCCGCGCCGCGCCGGGCACGACGGCGACGATCGCCGCGGGCGAGCGCGATGGCCCCGCCATCTCGCTGCCGACGAGGATTGGGGTGGGAGCGGCGCGGGCGACCCCGGCCGCTGCGCTGTCGCGGTACGCGCGGCTGTACGTGAACTGGAGTTGGCAGACGGTGGCGGCTGTCGAGCGGCGGCTTGCCGCCGTGTCGGTTGGGCAGGCGCACCTGGAGGCGCTCGCCGCCGCCGCGCAGCCTGAGCCGACGCTGGTTCGGTACGCGGTTGAGAACCAGGGTCAGGTGGTCGCGATCGGGCGCGGGGAAGGGGCCGAGCGCGGCAAGTGGGCGGTCATCACCGACGAGCAGACCTCGGGTGATGGTCCGTACGAGGGGCTGCCGGCCACAAGTCATGTCACCTGGGCGACGGTGCGGCGGGACGGGCCAGGGTGGGTCGTATCGGGCTGGTACCCGGGGAGGTGACCGCTGGTGAGCGTCGTGACCGACAAGACCGCTGGCGGAGCGCGTGTCCGGCAGCCGCGCGCAGGCTGCGAGGACTCGGGGCGGCTGGTCGCGGTCGCGGGTTTGTGCGGTGGTGCGGGTGCGAGCACGCTGGCCTATCTGCTGTGCTGCGCGGCGATCGCGGAGGGGAGGCGGCCGGTGTTGTGCGTGGATGCGACCGGCCGCGGCGGGATCGCCGCGTGCGGGGGCGCGCACGGGGGGATCTCGTTCGCGCGCGCGAGCATCGAGCTTCAGGCCGGCCGGCCGCTTGAGCCCGGCCGGCTGTTTGCCACCACGAGGGACGGGGTCAGGGCGCTGTGCCGGGCGGCGTCGTTGGAGCGGCCGTTGCTCGCCGTCGAGGGCGCCGCCCGGCTGCTCGCGGATGCACGCGCCGCGCACGCGCTGACGGTGATCGACTGCGGCACACTCGCCGGCGAGCTCGAGCGGCTGGCGCTCAGGAGCGCCGAGCACGTCCTGCTGGTCATTCCCGCGACCCGTTCGGGGATCGAGCGCGGTGGCCCGCTCGCTGCGCAGGCACGCGCGCTCTGCTGCGCCGAGGCGGGCGTGACCGTGATCGCCCGGCTTGACCGTAGCGAGCGCGGGGCGCCGGTGAGCGCGCTCGCCCCGATCGCCGAGGCGATCGGGGCAACGGTCGTGCTGTGCCCCCAGGTCGATGAGCTGGGTGAGCGGCCGGTCCAGCGCGCGCTCGAGCGCGCCCAGGTCACGCTCCAGGCGCTGCGCGGGGTGCTGGCGAGATGACCCAGCCGACACCCCCGTCGGCAGAGGCGCAAGCCGAGCTGACCGTACCGCGCCGAGCCGAAGTCGGCGTCGGCGTAGCGGAGGGGTCTGCCGCGCCCGCCGGGTGCAAGCGGGCCGCGCTCACTCTGTCGGACGCAGGAGCGGTGCGGCAGCTCGCGGGGATCGCGACTCTCGTCATGGTCGCGCTCATGTTGGTGGCCGTAATCGTGCATCTGATCGGGCCGGCGACCGCGCGGCGGCTGCTGGGCTTCGCGTTCCCCACCGATCCGCCGGGACCCGGGGCCGCCTGGGGAATATTCACCGGCAACCTTCGCCTCGCCGCGGCGCCGCTCGCGGGCGCGCTGCTCCTGCAGCTGGCCGATCGCGACCGCGGCGCGGGCACGCGCGGGCGGGCGCTGCTAGACGCGGTCATCATCGTTGTCGTGGTGGGGAACGTGGTGGTCGTTGGCGCTGGATTCGGGGGCTACGGGATGAGGATGATCCGGTATGTGCTGCCGCACGGGCCCGTCGAGCTGGCCGGCTACTGTTGCGCGCTCACCGTCTACACCTCCGCCCGCACCGGCCGCGTGCGGGCGGGCTTGGCCTGGCGGCTCGGCATCGCGACCCTGGTGCTGCTGGCGCTCGCCGCGGTGCTCGAGGCGACCTGCGCGCCGCTCTGACGGGCGCGGATCATGGCCCGGTCCGCCACGAAGATGAACCGGCGCCGTCTGGGTGTCCAGTACCGGTGGGAAGCTGTCGTCATGACCGTCCTCCGCGTGCCAGCGGTATTGGCCGCCAGGCTGCTGGTCGCGGTCATGCGGGATCTCGCGGGCGCGCTCGGCGCGCTCCTGCATGGGATCGGGCGGGCGGCGCTCAGCCTGCTGTGGGTGGCGAGCGCCGTCGTGATCGTCGACGCGATCCTCGTGCGGCCCCCCAACCTGGCCATGCCGCCGGTCGTCTGGCTGGCTTTGATCGGGGCGTGGCTGGCCGCCACGGCGGTCTGGCTGCTTGGCGGCCTGCTAGAGCACGCCACTCGGCCGCGACCGGGGCTGACAGGTATCCGCGAGGCGCCGGGTACCCGCCCGGTGAGCCCACGGCGAATCCAGGAGTGGGAGAGCGCCTGGCGGCGAGCGCTGCACTACCAGCAGACGACCAGCCAGCAGGCCGATCGCGACCGTCAGCGCACGAGCGGGCGCCAATACCGGGAGCCGGCGTGCAGCGGTACGGCAGGTTCGCCGCACGAGATCCTCGGCATCAAGCCCGACGCGACCCAGGAGCAGATCAGGACGGCGTACCGGGAGCTGGCGATGCGGGTGCATCCAGACCACAATCCGGGGTTCGTGGCCGAGGCCACGGAGCGGTTCGCCGCGATCCACGCCGCCTACGAGCTGCTCTCCGATCCCGAGCGCCGAGTCGCCTACGACCAGCAGTCTCCCGGCGAGCGGTGACCGTCGACCAGCTCGATCGGACAGACCGGGTGCCGCTCACCGTCGAGGCGCTGGCCTGTGCCGCTGGCCACAACAATCCGCTCGGGCCGCGACCGCCGGCACAACAGACTCACCGCTCAATGAAGGTTCGTGTGTGGCGGCTGAGCTCAGGCGGCCGCGTCGGCGGCGAGGATCGCGTCGAGCAGCCGGGCCGGCGAGACGATCAGAACGCCGTCGGCGAGCGTCTGGCAATCGCGCCGGCGGGTTACGCACATGACCGGGAGCACCCCGCGGGGATACCCACGGCGTGCTGCCGTCCACTCGGCCTGGCGACGCAGCCGGTCAAGATGCGTGTCGTCGCAGGTCAGCGTCTTGGTCTCGATGCAGAGTCCGAGCCCGTCGGGGGTGCGCACGAGGTGGTCGATGTCCCCGCCAGCGTGCCAACGGGCGCCATGGGTGACCGTGTAGCCGTGGGGCCGCAGTCGCTCGAGCGTGTCGTGGACGAGCTGTTCTGAGTCGGCGCCGATCCGGTGGCGGGCGGCGCGGCTGGCCGCGCTCGTGTAGGCGGTGATCAGCGCGCAGCCGGCGGGGAACGCGACCGCGGCCAGCACCGCTCGCCCGGTCCCGAGCGCGACGAAGGCGGCGACGAACAGCGCTGTCCCGGCTAGCTCACAGAGCGTTGCCTTGCGCGCCCACTGCCGTTGTTGGCGTCGCGGATAGCTCACCTGCGTGCGGACCGGTCCCCTCATGATTGACCGATTGTCGCGCCGGCACCCGACACCCTCGCCCGCAGCCGGTGGCGAATGGCTGCGGACTCGGTGCCAGGCGCCCTTACGGTCTGAAGGATGATCCGACGCTCGGGACCGCGGTCGCGCCGCCGGCGCTGCCAAGGCCGCCGCGGGCCGCGGCTGCCGGTGCCGACGATCCGGATGACGGTCGAGCAGCTGGCGGCGGCGCCACGCCGCGCGCTCGCCGCGCTGACGCTGGGCGGCGCGGTGATCGTGCTCGACGACGGCCGGGTGGTGGGAGTGCTGACCCGCGATCGCCGCGTGCGCCGCGACGTACGCCTCGCGCTCGCGCTCCAGCCGGCGCTGGCACCGGCGAACCCCGGCGGGGAGGGGGAGAGGGGGTAGGGGTGCGCGCGCGTGCGACGCTCGGCCTGGTGCTCGTGGCCGCCGGCGTAGGAGCCACCTTGTTGTGGGCGCTGCCACGCCTCGAGGCGACAGTCAGGCAGCTGGCCCGCAGCGATCGCGCCTTGATGGGCGGCGTCCCCGCCACCCGGCCGCCGGCCCGCCGGATCGGCCCGCATGCGCCTCACCGTCCGCGCCAGCGCGAGCATCTTGTGCCTCGCGCCGCACGGCCGCCCGCCACCGGTGGCAGCCGCGCGCACCCCCGGACGCGGCGACCGGACGCGACCTCGCGCTCCCACTTCCTGAAGCGGGCTCTCGTTCTGCTCGCGGTGGCGCTGACGGGACTGCTTTTGGGGGGGCTGGGCGCGAGCCGGCTGTGGGCGCGCCGTCGGCGCGTGTACGCCTTGTACGAGCTGCATCTGTCGCTCCAGGATGAGGCGCCATTCGCTCGGGTGATGGCGATGGTCCGTCAGATCGGCGGGACGCTGCGGGCGCGACCCGGCGAGCGGTTGGCGCGCGGCCAGCCGCTGGTCGCGTTCGAGGCGATCGCGACGGGCGGCGCGACCGAGATGCAGTGGCGGATCGGAGTGCGCTGCGAGCCGCGCGCGGTGCGGGCGATCGAGGCGCACATCCGCGGCTGCTACCCCGACGTGCGCCTGGGCCGCGTCCACGACGAGCCCCCGACACCGCTCCGGGGGCGGATGAGCGTGCCGCGGCACCTGCTGCGGCTGGGCAAGGCGAAGACGTTCGTGCTGCCCCTCGGCGGGTCTGCCACCGCGGAGGGGCAGGAGGGTCCGCCGCTCAAGCAGCTGGCGACGGTGCAGACCGCGCTCAAACATGGCTCGGTGGTCAGGCTGCAGATCACGCCCGCGCCGCTCGGCGCCGAGCTGCTTGCCCGCGCCGCCTACCGTCGGCGAGAAGCGTCGCGCGGCGGTGGGGGTGATCGGCTCGAGCTGTTCTCCCCTTTGACGCGCCAGGAGATGACCAGCGCCGAGGACACCCAGAACCAGGCGCTGTTCTGGCTCGAGCCGCAGGTGTGCTCGCCCGATCGCGACGAGTGCTGGCGTCTCGCGCAAGGACTCGCGGCCGAGCGCGGCGCCAACCGCCTCCAGGTCAGGCACATGGGGCTGCGGACCTGGCTGTATCGCCGCCGGTTCCCGCGGGGGCTGCCGCCGCTGTGGCGCTCCCCCTCGCTTCGCTCACTCGTCTCCACCGCGGAGCTCGCGCACCTGCTCGAGCTGCCCTCCGCCGCGATGAAGGGCGTCGCGGTCAGACGCAACGCGGTACCAAGGCTGCCGGCGGACACCGACGCCCGCCGCGCCGGCCAGGTGCAACCGCGCTGGCCAACCAGCACCGCCGACGACGCCGAACCCGACCCGCCCACACGAGCGCCAGCCGCCGGCGGGCGAGCGCACCCGGCGCGGCGACAGGAGGAGATCCTCGGATGAGCGTAAGCGTCGAGCGGGACCCGTTCGGTTACCGCTCGCCGGACCTGCCCGAGCACGTCAGGCACGGCACGCTGCGGGCCGAGAACGGCAACGTGCTGCTGGCGCCGTGGGATCGCAAGTACGGGGCGCTGCTGCTCGGGCTGCCCGGGGTCGGGAAGACCGCGCTGGCGGTGGCCATGTACCTGAACGACGTGTGGGACCCCGAGGCGGCGATCGTCGTGATCGACTTCAAGTCCGAGCTCGCCAGTCTGTGCCTTCACCTCACGGCGCCGGAGTGCGCCAAGCGGATCTGGTATCTCGATCTCGGGCAGCCGGCGTTCGGGATCAACCCGCTGGTGATGGAGGCGGGCGAGCCGTTCGTCGACCAGGTCTCGGCGATCGGGGGCATCGTCGCCGGCGCGCTGGCTGACACCAGCGAGGGGCAGTTCTTCGAGAGCTCGCACCGCTATACCGACTACGCGACCGGTGCGGCGCTCGCGATCGCGCACAAGCAGGGCAGCCGCCACGCCCGCTTTCAGGACGTCTCGGGCCTGCTACGCCACGATCGCGACGACTATCACGCGGCCGCCGCCCGGGCGTGCGCGGACGTCCCCGACCTGCAGGAGATCGCCGAGTTCTACGGCTCGGAGCTCCCGGCCAAACTCCGCGACGCGAAGGCGACCACGGCCAAGGAGATGGACGCGCCGCGCAACAAGATCTCGCGGCTGTTGCGAAACCCGGCGATGCGCCGCTTCTACAGCCACCCCACGAACGTGGCGTTGCGGTCGATCATCGATCAGCGGGACATCCTGATCGTCGACGCCAACTTCGAGCGCGCCGACGAGAAGAACGCTGTCACCACTGCGCACTTCTTGTTCCGGATGCTCAACCGCGAGCTCTACCGCCTGGTCAAGCTCCCGCAATCAGCGCGCCCGCGCGTGTGCCTGTATGTCGATGAGGCCAGCCACGTCGCTAAGTCAGAGCATGTCGTCGAGCAGTTCGCCCACCACCGCGCGGGCGGGCTGTGCCCCACGTTCAGCGTCCAGTATCAGGCGCAGATCGGCTCCGGCTCGCATCACCGGGAGAAGATCCTCAAAGGGTTCCTGAACATGCTGCAGAGCAAGTTCATCTTCCGCCTGGCCGACCATCACGACGCCGAGGAGGCCGCGCGGGCGGTGATGAGCGTGTACGAGTCGCGGATGAGCGCCCAGGTCGCCCAGCGCCAGTACATGCGCGTGACCCCCGAGCAGTACCTGCACCTGCCAAACCACTTCTGCATCGGCCACATGATGGTCGACGGCACCCCCAGGGTCGCGTTCACCGGCAAGACCTTCCCGTTCCCCCAACCGGCGGGCGAGGGCAACCCGGACGGGTACACCGATCGGTGGGCGCGCCAGCACCTCGCGCGGATGGGCGAGCGCTGCGGCGCCTACCCCGTCGAGCTTGGCGTCATTGCTCCGTACGCCGACCAGCTGATCGGCAACGACTACGGCACGAACGGCAAGCAGACCAAACGCGGGCAGACGACCAAACGGTCCGGCGGCCAGCGCGAGAAGAACCCACAGCGCAAAACGAGCCCGCGGGACGAGGCGCACGCCGCCGCGCCCGGCGACAGCGACGACAGCCCGCAGGTCAGCCACGAGCCGCCACCGGATCCGCCGAGCGTCAAGGACAGCCCGGCCAGGCGCGTCGCCGGCCGCCCCTCCGGCACGCTTCAGGCCAGCGCGGAGCAGCAGCCGGCGCCCGCGAGCGTCCGGGAACTTACGGTCGCCGACCGGATCTGCGAGATCGGCCCGCCCAAGCGCAATCCGATCCCCCAAGCGCTGCCGCGAATGTACGCCGAGGACTACCAGGTGCTTGCGTTCCTGGACAAGGCCGGACTCGCGCCAAGCACGCTAATCGCCCGCGCCGTGATGCCCGGCAAGACCGAGCGCACAGTCGAGTACAAGCTCGAGAAGCTACACGCCAACGGCCTGATCGCCCGGCACGAGACGACATTGCGCGGCCAGCGCGACGACGCCCAACGCCCGCCCGCCCTGTACTCGCTAACCCAAGAAGGGCTCAAAGCCGCCCAGCAAAGAGCGCCGCGCCCGGCGATCCACCCCAAGCGCGAGTTCCGCGAGATCGAAGCCTCCAAGGGCATGCGGGTCGCGCACGACCTGCACGCACTGTGGTGGACGGTCGCGCTGCACCACGCGATCGGCGATGTCGCGACCGACAACTGGAAGACGCCCCGCTACCTGACCGGGCGGATCCCCGTGCCGCAAACCGGCACCGGACCGCGCAGACGCCAGGTCACGATCGCCGAGGCGTTCCCGCGCGGGCAGACCGCGATCGACCTGCAGATCCCCGAGCCGCAGGAGATCAAGCCCGACGTCACGCTCGAGCTCAAAGTCGGTGAGATCGTCTTCGACGTACTCGTCGAACTCGACCTGACCGAGCGGCCCGCATACAACCGCGACAAACTCGCCGCCTACGACACATTCCTGTGCGCCTGGTGGCGCACCGTCCCACGCTACCAGCGGCTCGGCGGCCCGCCGATCGTCATCTGGGTCTCCCGCAACCAGCGCGCCGCGCTCAACCTCGCTCAGACCGCCGACGAGGTGCTCACCGGCCGCTGCGGCGTGATCGGCCAGCCCCCGCCCGACTGGTATTACGCCGGCCGCGACCACACCTTCTTCGCCATCGAAGACCACATCCACCGCGGCTCACTCCAGCTCCTCGCGCTCCCCGAGCTGCCCCCCAAGGCCCGCCAGGAGCGCGACGGCGACACGACGCTTCACCTCGACGGCGCGCAGCTGATCCCGCCCACCGTCGCGGCCGCCGGACGAAACCCCCGCAAGAGCACCGAGCAGCACTAATCAGCCCGGTGCCTGAACGCCCTCGACGTACAGCCAACAGCATCGCGGACGGGCGGCATCGCCAGGAGAAGGAACGACCGCGGCTCGGAGAGCGGTGGCAAAGGCGCCTGGCACACGCGGTAAGCGGACACTTGCACATCCGGGCGCAGCGACAGCGGAAAACGACCAGACTACGCAGGCTCAGAGTGATGCTGTTCGTCCGGAGGGGAAGCGGCCGGGCCTGAGAGGTCGCGTCTCAGATCTGCTGTAGATATTCGGAGCCGTCGAGGCGACGGCGTAGGTTCCCTCAAGTCCAGCAAGACGATTGAAGGAGGCCTACGCCGTGAGACGTACCGTACCGCCGTCGGCGGAG
>Ga0306920_100015248_pt1 | contig 10524 bp, 13 predicted proteins | sample flu12Cox44000170_FD_204666 | JGI IMG/M metagenome (GOLD analysis project Ga0306920, IMG submission 204666) | Lab enrichment of tropical soil microbial communities from Luquillo Experimental Forest, Puerto Rico - flux4day.12C.oxic.44.000.170 (v2)... | ecosystem: Environmental > Terrestrial >... | reverse complement strand
CCACATAACGATGGCGTTTCTATTGACCCTGATGTAACGGCGCCACGCCGATCGCGTCGCCGTCGCCTATTGGCTCGATCATTCGATCAGCTCGTCGGCGCGGGCGAGCGGCCGGTGCATGAAGCGCCTGGACACGCGTTCGAAAATGACAGTGAAGGGTTTCGAGCCACACTCGCAGCGGCGCTGTCAGGATGGACCGACTTGCGCACTTTATTCTTGCCCTCCAAGCACGCGCTACGGGCCGACCATGACGAGTACACGACGTTCCTTACCTGGTCCACGGCGAAGGTTGTTGAAGTTCGTCGTGTGCTCAGCAAGGGCGGTGTGAGGCTGGTCGAGTACACAGCGAAGTCGCGTGCCTAGAAAAAGGCCAGTTGTGCAGGCCAACAAACCTCCCGGGAAGTAGAGCGTCCAGGAGGTCCAACATGCCTATATCTGCAAACAAAATCCGTAACATCATTGCCCTTCACTGGGTATCTCGTTTATCGTATCGTGAGCTATCCAAAGTGTTCAACGTCCCGTCGAGCACAGTCGCAAAATATCTCTCCGCTTTCGACCGATCAGCAATTTCACTAGCGGAAACGCGACTTCTTACAGATCAGGCGCTTCGCGAGCTGCTATGTCCACCTCGACCTCTGCATCACAGTCGCAGACGCGAGGTACACATGCAGTCTTTTCCCGTTATCCCATCAATGTTTGAATAGCCGCACAACCACTCTTCTCTACGAATGGCAACGCTATCGCAACCAACATTCAAGCGCTACGGCTACTCTCAGTTCACAAATTTGTACGGGCAATGGCTGGCGAGCAACGAACTGGCACGGCCTCGCAGAAACCGCTGGCCAGTGGTTCTCTCAACTGAGGATATCAACGCTCTGAAGGAGTGGCGATCATCGAGCAACAAGCGAAGGTGGGAGCGCGCAGTCGCATTACTAGACCTGTACAAAGGGTGTGCGATGGCATCATTATGTCGCAAACTCGATCGATCCCCCCAGACCATAAAGAGATGGCATCGGTTCTTCGTCACGGCGGGGCTCCCTGGCGTCGCGCCGCTACGGCCTTTGGTTAGACAAGTCTCGCGAAGACCTCGCCAAGATCCCCGACGGCCCGAGAGAGGGCATGGTGGTCACGATCTACATGATCGGCGAGATCGAAATGGAAGCTACACTCGAATGGGACGCCGCTTGGCTGGCGTGGACCGCGCGCCCAGTCGCTGGCACCATTCGGGACAACCATGAGACGTGGGACTTGCTGCCCCGTCCAATGCAGATTGTTGAACTTCACGCAGATGGTTGGGTTACTGCCATTGAGTTTATGTGCGCCCTCAAGAAGGCCATCGGCGCGCCCGATTGGCTGGCTGCAGTGTGGATGCCTTCTTGGACTCGATGATCAATCACGATGACATAAACGTCCTGAAGTCTCCCTACACCATCAGGATAGTCGGCACCAGCAAGGCCACGACACAAGTGCAGAACGCGATCCGCCTAGCGCGATCGATCGAGAAGCAGGGCGCTTCCGATCGGGGAGGCGACTTAGAGGTTACCATACTGGTCGAAGATTGAAGGTTGGTCCGGTGGCCGTCGTCGAGTCTCGATGCGCGCTAATCGCTTGTCCTTGGTGTACTGTTTGTCGTCAAAACGCGCGTATCTGCGGCACTTCCGCAGCTCGATTTCCAAGGGGTTCAATTGGGACAAATTCGGGGGTGGGACCCAAGAGCGGACGGTTCGGGTCATTCGAGCGGCTATTTCCCGGTGCACGCGCTATGGCTTTGGAACCTTCGAACAAGCTCACCCCGTTCCAAGCGTCTCGACCAGAAGCATGGCCTTCAACTGCCGCAACCGCCTGATCCGCGCTTTTTTATCCGCCACGCTCATCAATAGACCGCTTTCTTCGAGTTTTTTGGCATGTAGCCCCGAGTTCGGCACACCTGCGTCTTGCTCGAGGGCTTCAAAATAGGCCGCGATGTCGTACCTTGAGAAGATACGGCGGACCTCGGCAAGGAACCGGGGCAGTTCCCGCGCGAACTCTGGCCGGGTCGTGGCACTGCTGGCATACACGTCGAGCTTTTCGCCTATTAGATAGTCGAGCGCTTGGACCGTTCCAAACCGTGCCGCGATGCCCTCAGCAGCCTTGCATTGATCCTTCCAGATGTCCTGAAAGCGCCTCGTCATAACCATTCTCCCTCTCGATGATCCTCTAAGGATAGCACAGGCCGCACCGTCCCTGTCTTGGGAGCCCAAGCGTTATGATGGCTCCCCAGCCTGAATGGTACCCGCCAGGAATCGGCGTCCGTCATCCGCGATACGATAGAGCCGGATCGTCCGCTTACATTGTGCCGCCACAATACCCCCTGTTGTCCCCATCAGAGCAGCAGCGCCCTATCCCGGTGATTGGGCTCCTTAGCCTCGACGCACCCGGCAAGGCCCCTCACCTTGAGGCAGTGTTCCGCCAAGGCCTGAGCGAAAGCGGATTTGTCGAAGGCAAGAACGTAGTGATCGAAAATCGGTGGATTGATGACCGATACGATCTACTTCCGAAAGTTACTCGCCGAATTGGTTCGCCAACAGGTCGCCCTAATTGTCGCATGCAACGACACCGCAGCACTTGCACCAAAAACTGTGACCGCGAGCATTCCGATCGTTTTCGCAATCGGTGGTGACCCGGTCCAAATGGGACTTGTTGCCAGCATGCACCGGCCTGGCGGCAACCTCACAGGAGTGACTGGACTGAACGCACCGCTTTTGCCGAAGAAGCTCGAACTTCTGCACGAGCTGGCGCCCGCGGCAACCAACATTGCTGCGCTTGTGAACACCGCTAATCCCAACGCTGAGACCCTTTCACACGCATTGCGCGCAGCAGCCAGCAGCCTCGGGCTGCAGCTTCATATTCTGCAGGCGGCCAACGACAGTGACTTCGACAAGGTCTTTGCAACTGCAGTCCAGCGCAGATATCGGCGGCGATCCATTTTGATTAGCCGAAACGAAGAAATCGCTGCACTCGCGCTCTGGCACACCGTGCCCACGATCTCCCAGTATCGCGATTTCGCTACGGCCGGCGGCCTGATGAGCTACGGAGGCAGACGGGAAGATTTGTATCGTCCGGCGGGCATCTATGCCGGCTGGATTCTCAGGGGTGAGAAGCCAGCAGATTTGCCGGTGCGCATTCCGAGCCCGTTGACCCACGGGGGCGGGCGGCGTCGCGCTTGACCGAACGCTCAACACTGAACGCTCAACACTGAGATGACCAACTCCCCAAATGGTGCCTCTCGCACCAACCCCCGCGGTCGCCACCCCGGAATGGGGGGTCGCCATGCACCCGAGCGAGGGGGTCGCCATTGTATCTTTTGAACCATACGCCTTCGCGGGCTTGTCTTTCCGGACGCAGTCGGGAAATGCTGCCATCATCATCGAGGTTTCTGCTTCGCAGGCGTGTCGGACACCCTTCTGATCCTCGAGGACGGTGCGAAAGAACTATGCTTATGCGGGAGAGCGTAGACAGACGTCGTCGCGATTGGCGCCTGAGCTCACGGGAGAGGTCGGTGGTGAGCGCCGTCAGCGCCGCGCTGTTGCCGCCGTGACTGTTAACGATGAGGATCTTCTTGAAGCCGGCGCTAACGATGGCCTCACACAGATCGGGTAGCAGCGCATGATAGGTCGCTATGGAGACGGAGAATGTGCCGCGACGTGATGCTTGGCCAGCCCCATCCAAACTGTCGGTGCCACCGCAACTGGCTCCTGCTTCGCGGCAATCTCGGCAGTGCGGCGGCACACTTCGCCGCCGAGGAAGGTATCAACGCCGGTCGCAAGATGCGGGCCGTGCTGCCCAGTTGACGCAACTGGCAGGAGCACCATGGCTCCCTTATCGGCGGCACGCCGCAGCTCAGCCGCTGTCATGCGGTTCCAAGGCACTTCTGCCATGGCGTCCCCTCTTCCTTTGTGGCCCTCGCGTATACGGAGCGACGGCACATGCATTTCACGGATCCATGGTACGCTTCAGATCGGCATGGCTGTGGGTCTTGGCGAAGATGAGCGTCTTGGACGCCTCGCCACGGGCCGCGAAGTACTCTGGAAGCCCGTCGCGGAAAGTGTGAATCAACGATCGTATCTGATCGGGTTCGACGACAGACGAATCGAGCTGCATCTACGCCTCGTCTTCCTCCTCCTTGCGTTCCCAGCACGCCGCTTGCGGGTGCAAACAGATCCGTTGCCTCATGATTGGATCAATGATGGGCCACAATGAGCCCGCCGCCCACCCATCCGTCGTCGGCTGGTTGGCGGAGCCCGTATCAGAGGGATCGCTGGAACGTGCGCTGTGGCCAAGCAGGAGAGAGCTGGCCCCTACACGGCCCCTACGGCGAGGTTTCAGTTGCTTCTGGCGCGATAATCGATTGATATCATTGGTGGTTCTAGCCTGCCACCTGGAAGCGCTCGGATTCCGGTGGCCTAGCCCAGAGCCGATCGGCCCCACTCATCGCCGCCGCGCGCTGCGGGCTCACCCTCCAGGCGTCGTAGATCTCGTTGGTGGTCCAGACAACCAGGGTAGTGATCTTGGCAGGGTCGGCGAGGGCAATGAGGGTTTGTCGACTGATGAAGCCGGGTGCTTTGCTCTGCGCCTCTCCATTGCGATCCAACAACTTTCTGGCCTCGTCAATCGTGTCGGCCTTGGCCCAGTGATGGGTGAGAACAGCGATCATGCGACCTCCTCAAGGCTAGCAAGGCGATGATAGCATTTGTGCGTCGAACGGCCCGGAAGACTTTTTCACCCTCCCAAAGGCGGAGCGACGAAGCCACCGAACTCGCGCTCCACCAGTGCGGCAAACGTCAGCGTGGTGCGATCCTGAAGATAGGGGCCCACGACCTGCACGCCGATGGGCAAGCCTGTATCGGTAAGCTCTACGGGTACCGCCGTTGCTGGCAGCCCCGGTAATGTCGCCACACCCGCCCACGCCACCTGGTCTCCATAAGCACACTCCTTGTCGTCGATCTTGATGCGCCGTGTGAGCTCAGGCGTGTGATCGTGCGGGAAGGCAGGAGTGGGCATGCTTGGGCAAACCACGACGTCCCACTCGCGGAAGAATTCGCGCCAGCGTTGAGAGAGCCCAGCACGAACGCGATTTGCCGCCACCCATTCGCGATGCCCGATGACAAACCCCCTCAGGCGCGTCGCTGCCATGCTCGAATCGTCGGCAGGGAGCGCTGCAGCGACCTCTTGGATACGGCGATAGCGATCGATCGGCGTGTCAGCCCTAAAGAACGAAGAAAGGAGCTGCGCATAGATGCGTGCAGCCGTTGCCATATCGGGCAGCAGTGGGCTCGAGCGCGCGACCTTCGCTCTCGCCTTGGCAAGCCGCTCGGCAAAGCGCTCCACGGCGCCGCGCGCACTCGCCGCCGTAGGCAGCAACGGATGGCTGTCGAGCACGAGGACGCGGAAGTCCCTGAGTGCGTCGTGGCGGGTCGGCGGCAGTGTCAACCGGTAAGCGATGGCCGTCGGCTCATCGGGGCCCGCGATCACGTCAAGTAGCAGTTCGAGGTCGCGGGCGCTGCGCCCCATGGGCCCAACCACTCCAAGATCAACTTCGACCGGGAGGGCTGGCACTCCAGGCGGGGTATGCCCGCGGATCGGAACCAGGGCTTGGCTCGGTTTGTGCGCAAACACGCCGCAGAAGTGCGCAGGCGCGCGCAGGGAGCCTCCAATATCTGAGCCTAATTCAAGAGGGACGAAGCCAGCGGCTAAGGAAGCGGCGGAGCCGCCGGAGGAGCCGCCTGGCGTCCGGCCGACGTCCCATGGATTGTTGGTGGTGCCGTAAATGTCGTTATAGCTTTGCCAGTCGGCGAGGCCGACCGGCACGTTGGTCTTCCCGAGGATGATCGCCCCTGCCGCCTTGGCGCGCGCCACGATCAATGCATCTTCCGCGGGCCGCCAATCCTTGCCGCTCGGAAATCCCCAGGTGGTGGGCAGGCCTGCCACATTGAAGGCCTCCTTGACGGTCATCGGCAGACCCAGCAGGGGCCGGCGCTCGCCAGCTGCCAGCGCCTTGTCGGCCTCAGCCGCAGCAGCGCGCGCACGCTCGAAGTCGCGCACCACGACAGCATTGATGCCGCCATCTAGCGCCTCGATGCGCTGGATGGCGTGGTTGGTAAGCTCCACGGCTGCGATGTGCCTGGCCGCCAAGGCTGCAAGAAGCGCCTCAGCGGTTCGGTATTCGAGACCCGTGCGCTTGCTCTCTGCTTTTGTTTGCGCCGGCCCTCGCGCTACCGCGAGCGGCAATGTCGCCGCAGCGCCCGCTGCGGTCAGAAACGTGCGCCTGGTTTGGAGTTTGGGCATGGAGCCTACTAAGCTCAGTTTCCGAGGCGGTCAACGATGCCGTGCTGTACGTCGCAACGTGGACGTCATCGTTGCGTCCGGAACACCCCGGTCCTGGCGCGAAAGGCCACGACGGCGACGATCAGTGTCGTATTCGTGGTCGCCATCGATCCTGCGGCAGCGGGTCTTGTTGCGCACCCGATTGCGGACACAGCATTTCTGGGTGCGAGCTGGGCAACGCCCACAGTGAACTCAAAGACCAGTTGCCCCTGGTCTACCCATCAACCGAGCGGTGGGCCTGATCCCAGCTGACCGGATGCTTTTTGAGAGACTTTCGTAGGCGAGGACCTACCGGGCAGAATGCGGTCAATTAGTCGGTCCTTCTGGCCAAAGTGATGACCCAACACAAGGCCCAGATGGATCCCCAATGGCAAGAGAAGTAGTATTGCGGTTGCTACATGTACCCATTTCGCAACTGAACCGATCAGAGCGGATGAGGGTATAGGATTGGGAAGCTCGAAGAGACCGAATAGCAAAACTCCGTAACCCTCGGCCATCACATAGAGGAAGCCGCTCAGTGGCATGATGAACATTACCGCATAGAGGAGCTGCTCGGCGCGATGGACAATAAGCTGCTCCAGCGCGGTCAGTGTTGGTGCCCAGGGAGGCAACTCGCCCATCCTGCGATTTACGAGACGCGCGATCGCTACGATCAACGCCACAAGCCCTAGTGATTTGTGCCAGTTATAGTAGGTCCCTTGACTTACACCGAGGGTCGTCGCCTCGGCAGGCGTGTGGAGCATTATCTTTGCCGAGAGGTACTGGAACGCGAATAAGAACACGATCAACCAATGAAAGAGCTTGGTGAGCGCACCGTAACCGAGGTTCGAGTTCAAGATGGTCATGCAAAGGCCCAGCTAACGCTCAATTCTTGGGCAGGGTGAAGCTCCAGCCCTTCCTCGGATTTGACTCGCTGTCGTTGCGAAAAATTCAGGCTGTCACAGACTCGTGACGACTTTTGAGCACAGCGCGCAGCAGCGTGATGGTTCGGCAACAGTTGCGACCGTTCCTGGAATGATAACCACAACCGCTAGGCGGAGGCCATTGCAGAAAGCTTAGGCTAGAGTAATCGTGGGTGCGTGGTCCATGTTGCGGCGTGGAAACAATTCGGCAAGGTCTCACCGAGAACGCCACGGCTGACCCCCGGGCGGCGCTTGTACCCGTGGTGCTGGCGAGGCTTGCTGTGTTGAAGAACGACGGCCGCGCTGCCCTTGCGACGTTGCCGTCGAAACTGAAGGTGGCAAGATGCACGAGGACCGGCGGGCCGAGCTACCTCAGTCTCGGTCAGAGGAAGACTAGAGCGGAGTGCAGCATCGAAGAATTGCTGGTCCTACGGCTCCCGAGCTCAAGGTGATCAACGTGAAGTAAGTCGCCCTTACGACGCAAATTGGACATGCTCCAACGATCAGTCGCGGCTCTCCGACACATTCGATCCGCATGCTATCGACCCCGCATATCGCACGCGGACCCCAGTGCAATTCCAGCCGCATGCCATTAAGAACGCAGGGAGTTGAACGAATTCCGTGATGAGAACACGGGCCTGCACCGGGTGAGGGTACCGTTGAGCGATTTCCGCTGGGGTGGAACGGTGAACCCCTCTGGTTTTGTTAACCAAACGTTCTAGGGCAAACGCCGCCCGAAATTGGTAATCGGCCCGATATGGAACGAAATGTTTGGCGCTAACCTCGGATCAGCTGTGTTTGGTGTGGTTCCCCATCTACTCCAACTGAGGAGAGGTGAGCCTCGATCTCGAGCGGCAGGCACCCAGACGGAACGAGGCGGTGTGGGTCATCCCGACTGTCGTGCCTGAAACGTGCGCGATACAGCAACCAGCGGTTCACCGGAGGTTTGGAATGATTTCTCTTGATGTCACCAAGACTAACCAAGCCATCAGAGAGCTCATCAGTCGGACGAAAAATCCTCGCCATCGTTTCCTGCTAATGGCCTACGACCGGCACCGGAACTTAGAGATGGCCGGTCGCTACGAGGAGCTCTTCGCCCCGGACATGATGGTTCAACAACCAGTCTATCACCTTCACGCCAACGGATTGCGAGTGAAGCTGACGGGTCAGGAGGATATAAAGGAACTATACCGTGTGTGGGGCGAGACCAATCAATCGGTATTCTACACAGAGAAGGAATCTGTCACGGTCTCAGACCATTTCGTCAGCTCCATGGTGGTAGGATACCACCAGGTGTCTGGACGATCGCTTTTTGAAAACAAGATCCTATCATATCTGCCGGCAGTTATTGCCAGGTTTCTGCTGAACCAATCGTTTGGCAGAAGGAGTTTTAAAGGGAACGAGAACTCGATGTATCTCTACAAGAGTACATTCTTCATGGTATGGCCATACGACGATCGAGGGCGGCTCCTGGGTGAAAATATCTGGGAGCCCGAGCCTGCTAACGCCGAAATTAGCAAGCTGGCCCCTGCGGACGTTCTAGCGACGCGGGAGGCTGGTCGCCTACTCGCTCCCTTAATTAAGCCTCTGCCCTCCCTCGACGAGATGCTTTCCGGCGGCGTGGATGCTAACGAGCACGTTCCCCGAACGGCCTTCCGGCGGTCCGCGTTGCCATATTGAAAGTAGATTGGGGGCGGAACTATGTGTGCGGCTTAAGCCGCTCAGCCACCCATCCGTCCTCGGAACAAGCATCGAAGAAACCTCTACCTCCGAACGAGCCCTGAATTGCCTGTTCGCAAAGGTCGCGAGCAGCGCGAATTGTCTGTCGCTGAACAGCTCGACGGCGGTGCGTCGTATGTTGATCACGCCGATAGTCACGCCCGCACGGATCAGAGGGACTGTCCTGGCAGTTTCGCCCACGTTGCTCGCCCGCGCCCACAACCGGCGGTCGGGAGCCAACGGCTGGAAGTATCGAAAAGTAGCAAATTTATTTGCAGATACAGTGCGACCAATAGCATTTTGCAAAACCGTTGAATCGGATCAAATTGGCATAAAAAGAGAGGAGTCTTCAATGCTAGCGGGCCATCTGGCGCTCATTCTCGCCGCGGCGTTTGCGGGCGCCGCCTTCTATGTCAACTATGCCGAGCACCCCGCGCGCTTGAAGCTCGATGATAAGAGCCTGCTTGCGCAATGGAAACCCAGCTATGACGCCGGCTATATGATGCAGGCGAGCCTCGCTGCCGCGTCCGGCGCCCTTGGACTAGTTGCGGCATGGATGAGCCAGGACTGGCGCTGGATCGTTGGAGCCGCGCTCATTCTTGCAAACTGGCCCTATACGCTGTTGGTGATGATGCCAACCAATCGCAAGCTCAAGGCTGTTGCGGATGCCGACGCCGGCCCCACCTCACGTGCCCAGCTCGAAAAGTGGGGACGGCAGCATGCTGTTCGCACCGCGCTCGGGATAGCGGCGACCTTGGCTTATCTTTGGGCCCTTACATACCCTACATAATTGTGGCCCGCTTAGCTGATGGCGGCCGATCTTCCTGAGCAAGGCGACCAAGTTCGAGCGACCATCAAAGCTCAAGACCGCCGAGGCGTTCGGCCTCCCGAATCCCCCAGCCTGCTGGTCCGGTACCCGATGGGTCGGTCGAGCCTTGCTCGCAGGTGCCCACGTCGCAAATGTCACAAGGCGGAAAAGGTGTGGGGCCCACCATCGACCGGGCCTTCCGGCGCAGGTTGGTACCCCAACATAGAATTGCGTACGGGAGGAGGTGGGGTGCAGCTCGCGGGGTGAGGAGTGAGGGTCCGATCTTGGACGTGGCGCTGGCAAATCTGATTATCGCCGCCGGCGCAGCCGCGCAGGCGGCCATCGGCATGGGTCTCAATCTCTTCGCCGTGCCACTTCTCGCCCTCATCGACCCCGTGTACGTGCCAGGGCCGGTGCTGGTGCACGGCTTTCTGCTCTCCTGTTTGGCCAGCCTACGGCTTCGCGAGAGTATCGATGTTCGCGAACTGGGTCTGGCATTGATCGGACTCGTTGCAGGTACCGTCGCGGCCGCCATTCTCTTGATGTGGGTGGCCTCAGAGCAACTGCCACGACTTTTAGGACTTTTCGTTCTCGCCGCGGTCGCATTCAGCGCAGTGGGATACCAAATTACGCCGACTACGCGAACGCTCTTGGCGGCGAGCTCGGCAGCCGGCGTCATGGGCATCATTGCCGGCGCCCACGGCCCCCCGATAGCGCTGCTGTATCAGCGCC
>Ga0306920_100015247_pt1 | contig 10524 bp, 11 predicted proteins | sample flu12Cox44000170_FD_204666 | JGI IMG/M metagenome (GOLD analysis project Ga0306920, IMG submission 204666) | Lab enrichment of tropical soil microbial communities from Luquillo Experimental Forest, Puerto Rico - flux4day.12C.oxic.44.000.170 (v2)... | ecosystem: Environmental > Terrestrial >... | reverse complement strand
GACCAGGCTCCCGCCGCCGACGCCGGCCCCGCTGATGATCGATACGTCGCGGAACATCGTGATTCGCAGGATGCCGCGTAGGCCAACCTTGGGCATCCAGAAGTACTTTCGCAGGTTCCAGGTGGAGCGCGGCAGCTCATCGGTCGAATACCGACGACCGCATTCGAGCACACACACCGAGTAGCCGCGTTCGGCCAGCCGTAACGCTGCGATGCTGCCGCCAAATCCCGAGCCAACGACGATCCAGTCGTAGTGGAAGTCGTCGCTCGTGGTGGCCTTTGTGTCGTTCATAGCTTCCAGCCGACCACGGGCGTCGATCGGCTACAAGGATGTGCGGCGACATCTAGCCGGAGGGCGTAGATGTTGTGGCAGATCGGAGGACGGGGAGCGGCTGGCGAGATCACTCATCTGGCATCTCGCGTCGGCCGTCCAGGACGCGGTCCCTGGTGACTTCGGCCTGAAAGGCGCTTGCGCGGCACGGGCGGGCCGCCGACCGGAAGCAAGACCGAGCCGCTGCCGCTGCGGGTCAACAGGGTGCCTGCGAGTTTGGGTGCGGCCGGCAGTCTGCAGTACACAGCGTCGTCCGGCCGGGCCCGGCGGATCGAATCATCCGGGCCGATGATGACGCGGGTGCGCGGGTCGAGGAACCGGTCAGACGCCCACGGCGGCAAGTCGGCGACCGGCACCAGCTTCTCGATAAGGCGTAACGCCACGGCGACTGACTCACCAGCACGCAACCGCGCCGCCATGGCGCGCATCGAACGTGAATGCGGCTGTTCACTGTTGATAGGGACCATCTCTTCGTGATCGATGTCCGTGAAGAACTTCAACCGTGAGTCGATCTCCTCCGCGCCGAGCTCATAAGAGACTCCACCACGGCGGCATGAATGCCGGGTACCACGGCGGCCGGAAGCTGCTCACACCTGGGCACGTTGGCGATCCCACCTGGCCATCGCCGCACGTCTGGCCTTGAGCGTGGTCAGGCTTTCCGGCGCTGGGATATCAGTCCGGATCGCGTTCAACAAAAACAGGATTGCCTTATCGAGCTGGCGGACCTCCTGACTGACCTTCAACTTGACTTTGGTGTCGCGGGCCCGGTCGTAGCGTGCGGCCACGTCGGCGCGGCGATCCACGGTGTCGGCCAACAGTTCCCGGGCCTGGATCTCAGCGGCCGACCACACCAGCGGTTCCCCGCGGGCCTCACCCGCAGCGGCCAGCTCGCGGTCGAGGTCATCCAGCAGCTTTTGCGCCTGCACGCTGCGGTTTTACATGCGATCAAGCATATCCGCGAACTTTCGCCGATGCGTGCGGCGACGGAAGGTTGCTGTGTCGGCCGGTGCGCGCTAAGGCGGGGGGAGGGTCCCCGCCCCCCGACCTTCCCTGGTCGAATTGCCGCTGTTCAGAGGCTAGGTCCAACGTTGTTGCGTCGCGGCTTGCGATCGACCCGACAAGTCTGATGGGGAAGACGTGTTGTGCTGCAATGGCTTACGTGGCCAGGCGGAGTACTGCTGTGCCGCCGCGCTACTGATCGGCACCGCGGTCAGTCCCTGGGTAGCCACGGCAGCCAGTTAGCCCGGCGTATGCAGCGGGTACCGACCGGCGCGGGTTCAATCCGCGTCGGGCCAAGCTCTGCAGGTCGGTTCGTGGGCCGACCACAAGCCGATGACTTCCGGCATCTCTGGCAGCGGCCCATATTGCCAGACCGCGCGACAGCCACGGCAACGCGGCGTTGGGGTCATTTCGTCGCAGTCACTCATTTCGTGTTACTTCCTTTTCATACCGACTGTCCTTTGTCTCGGCGCATTCGCGACACTCGCCGAGTGCCATTGATTCGGTCGAGGTCAGCCCGGCGCCGCAGTCGTTGCATGTACTTGGCCGTCTATTGGGGGGTTCGCCGCGATCTGCTTGATACCAGTAAAGAAAGTTCTCACAACGCGCCGCTGATGCGTTCGTTCGCCTGGTTGCGCCGGGGATCTCTAGCTCGGGATGGCGGCGGACGGGAGCGTAAGCGGACGGTAGCCGCCACCTGTGGGTTTGCTCAGGTCGACCGGCTGGTGAGCAGCGCGATGAGCGCGTGGGCGGCCTGGCCTAGATGATCTAGGACTGCATGGCCTTTTGCAGCGGTGGCTCGCGATGGATACCCGATCACACCACTCGTCGTATATGCGCCGATCCCCACGGTGGTCAGATAGCGCTGATCAGGGGCGATATGGTCATTGCCCTGCCAGCCGCCGCGCACGTAGCTCGAGTGAGCGGCGAGCAAGACAGACGTTTCGAGCTCGCCAGCGTGCATGTCGTCGTGATTGCTACTGCTGATGCCGGCAGCACGGCGCGCGTCCGTCCAGTCCGCGCGGCTTGGATACAGTCCGACGCGAATCGCGCCGTCTGCATTGGCCTGCTGCACCACATTGCCGAGCACATAGTTGCCGCCGTGACCGTTCACCACGATCAGGGCCCTAACACCTTGCCGTGCGAGCGACGAACAGATATCGGTTACAACAGCGGCCACGGTGGCTGGGCTGAGGCTTACAGTTCCGGGAAACGCCGAGTGTTCATGCGAGCATCCAAACGTTATCGCAGGAAGCTGAAACACCTTGTGGTGCTGGCTGATTGCCTCGGCGATAGCAGTTGCGATTAAAGTGTCGGTGACCAGCGGAAGGGATGGGCCATGTTGCTCGAAGGCGCCGATGGGGAGCACGGCTACAGCCGCATGGACCGCGTCGTGATCGGTGGTGGTGGTGGCCGGGAGAAGCCGACCCGGCGCGGCGGGATGCTCGGTCATGGTTGTGGGTCTCCTTGCAACGCGGCCTCGATTCGCTTACGCAGTGTATGTAGTGGAAGGCTCTTGTCGGCCCTGGCTCGATCCCGAATTATCCTCCGGCACATCCGCAATTCGCGGCGGGTGCGATCCGACGGTGTAGCGAGGTATGCGAGGGTGGTGCTATCGATGCACTGAACCGCCGAATGGTAGTCGTGCACAGCGATGAACGTGCGCAGCAGGCGCGCACACGCAACGGCGTAGTCACGCTGTTGGTCGTCCGGCCAACTGTCGTGATGTTGGAGCAGAAGCTGAAGTGCTTTCGCTGGGTGACCGAAACCCAGGAAACCCAAGGCGACCTCTGACGCCACGTACGCGCGGGTGGCGTACACGGCGTGATCATCGGCGACAGGTTCTATCTGTGCGACGTCCACAGCGTGAGCCGCGTGGTACATGAAACTCGAACGGTCATGATCGGCCATCGCGGCCAGTGCTTGCTGGCGGGCAATGCTCGCCCGCAGCCGCCCGACGCACCGCCCGTCAATGAGCTCAGCGGCTTCGGCGGCCAGTTCCACGGCCAGGGTTGGGTCACTCGCGAGCAGGATGTTCGAGCGGCGCATCGCGATCATCGCGCGCAGAACAGCATCAGCACCACGAAGATGATCCTCGGCCCGACGGGTCAGCAGGTCCGCTTTAACAGGGTCGCCGCTGTCCTGGGCGATCCAACCACCCAGTTCGGCGATCCTGCCTGCCGCACGACGAACGTCGCCACGCAGATTAGACGGCGCGTTGGGGAGCAAATTCTCGATCGTGACCAGATCCCAGTCAACCAGGGCCCGGGCATAATCCGGACCGAAAAGGTGTTCGGCCCGAATATGGGCCGCTCGTTGGGCCAATATCACGGCCAACACGTCGGCGTTCAGCGGCGTCCGCACCAGCAGGGGACGCGGCAAGGCAGCCTCAACAGTCAGACCGAACAGGCGGTCTTCGTCTTCTTGCAAGGCCTCGGCCAGCAACGGTCGCCATAGCGGGCCGGGCCTGCCGCCCCGCTCGAAGGCCTTGATTTGCCGACTTATCGAGTCCCGAACGATCGGTTCTAATCCACGCCGACTCCGAACCCGCTCGACCTCCTTCACGAGATCATGCTGAGTCCACCCCCATGCTTTGCGCGCGGCACGCAGCCGCTGCGCGGTCTCAGGAAGGTCACGGGCGGCGTCGGCCACCAACTAATTTTCCCTCACCAAAGAGGCCCCCGCTGCGGTCACTTCGCGCGTTTTCGGAGTCACCTGATCTCACCAGCGCTCACTTACGCACCCCTCGCTGTCGCTGATGTCCTGGCGTCGTGGCCGTACGGCCACAAAGGTCACGACAACCAGAACCAGGAGAACAAGCCATGAAGTTGAGGATCGATACCTCCGCCGTGTCGTTCATATGCACACGGTCACCGGAGCAGCGAATCGCGTTTGACACCGGCCAGCCGAAGGTCGATCGCGAGACCGGCCAACCCCTGTGGCAAGTGCAGCTGATGGCGCTCGACGCCTCGGGCGCTGATGTCATCGCGGTGACCGTGCCCGGTGATCCGAACATCACCGTTGGGCAGCCGGCACATGTCGAAAGCCTGGTGGCGCTGCCATGGAGCCAAGAGGGGCGCAGCGGCGTGGCGTTCCGGGCGGATTCGCTTCGTGCCTCAGGCGCACCGCTCGCAGGAGTCATCACGCCGTCGAAGGTCTCGCCGTCGTCAGCGTCGCCCAGCGGCACGGGTAAGCCCGTCGCCTAAATCCAGTTGGCTGGGAGATCTGCGCCACCGCAACACCCAGCTGCAGCGGTGGTGCAGTTCACCCGCCCACCAAACTCGACTAGGAAGGGTCTCGCGATGTGTCCATCATCAAAAGCACACGGGAACAACAAGTCTCATAGTACTGAATCCGAATGGGACGAAATCGTCATCATTATCGTCACGGGACTGTCCAAGGCACTTGGAGTCCTTGTGTGGTGGTCGATTCTGTTCCCGATGATCAGCATTCCAACCCTTCTGAGCCTTTGGCTGGCGTTCACGACCGGGCCGATCTTTGGCATTCTCCTCGCCGCGCTATCGGCCTTGGCCCTGGTCGCGTGGTCACAAATCTGGCCCGCGTCGTTCGACGAATGGGTGACAGCGCGGATACGGTCCAGGTGGCGAACGTGGTGGACCTATCGCCACCCGTGGACCGCAATCTGCACCCTGCACGGCCTCACCGCCACCCTCGGCGAACGCACCCTCGTGCCCACGTTGCGATCAGTAACGATCGGCACCACCTGCGATCTGGTCACAGTGCAAATTCTTATCGGCCAATCCGTGGCCGACTGGCGAAACAAAGCCACCGCCCTAGCTGAAGGCTTCCGTGCCCAACGTCTAACCATCAGGTCGACCAATCCCCGTGAGATCACGATTACCGCCCACCACCGGGATGCTCTCGCCAACCCCATCGCCCTTCGCCGCCCAACTCGTGACACCAAGGTGAACCCAGCACATATTGGCGTGGGCGCCACCGAAGCCGGCAAATGGTGGCGGCTCCCGGTCTTGGGGCATCACATCCTGGTCGCCGGCGCGACCGGTTCCGGCAAGGGCTCGGTGCTGTGGTCGCTCATTGCGGGCCTTGCACCCGGGATTAGAGCGGGCTGGATTCGTGTACTCGTGGTAGACCCCAAGGGCGGCATGGAGTTTGGCCGCGGTCAAAAACTATTCAGTGGCTTTGCCTACGACAACAACGACCACACGCTTGCACTGCTACGGGCCGCGACGAAGATCATGCAACGGCGAGCGCAGCGACTGCGCGGCTACACTCGGCTGCACGACCCTTCGGTCGATGAGCCGCTGATTGTGCTGATTGTGGACGAAATCGCTTCCCTAACGGCGTATATCGGTGATCGCAAGGTCCGCGCAGAAACCGAAGAACTCCTCGGACTGCTGTTGTCGCAAGGCCGCGCCGTCGGGGTCTCCGTGATCGCTGCGGTACAAGATCCCTCAAAGGACGTGCTGCCGATCCGGCAACTGTTCTCCATTCGGATTGGGATGCGGATGACCGAGTCCTCGTAGACCGCAATGGTCCTGGGCACAGCGGCTCGTGACGCCGGCGCGGTGTGCGATCAGATTTCAACGACCACGCCCGGCGTGAGTTACGTCTGCCAAGACGGCACCGCCGAACCGATGCGGGTCCGCGCATTTCATGTCACCGATGCCGACATCGACTACCTGACTGCACAGTTCGCGCCTGTGGGTAGGACGGCCGACCGATGACCGTCGAGTTACCGGGTGTGCCGCCCGAAGTGAATGCCAACGACGTGGTGACCCAGATGATCCGACGGGCGAGCTCACCTACCTTCGAGGCCTGGTGGCGGAAGCTCGAGGAAGCCGGATTCTGCGCGAATCCTATCCACTTGATTGGGGGCGACGGACTCGGCCGGGATCATGAAGTGTTCACACGGTGCAACAACCGCCGCGCAATCGTGTGCCCATCATGCTCAGACCTATATGCCCGTGATACTTGGCAACTCATCCACGCCGGCCTACACGGTGGACATCACGACGTACCCACGACAGTAGCCGAGCACCCCCAAGTCTTCGTGACCCTTACGGCGCCCAGCTTCGGCGCCGTCCACACGACTCCTACGACCAGCAGCTGTCGCCCTCCCGGCACCCATCCGGGCCAATGCCTGCACGGGAGTCCGCGTTGGTGCGAAGCTGCGCACGACCAAGACGACCCTGCCCTGGGGCAGCCGCTGTGTCGCGAGTGCTACGACTACGTCGGACACGTGCTGTTCTCATGGCACGCTCCAGAACTCTGGCGACGCTTTACCATTCAGCTTCGGCGGTTTCTGAGCCGTCAGCTGCGCGACCGGGCGGAGAACCCGAAGAACACGCGGGTGTCATTCATGAAAGTTGTTGAACTGCAACGGCGTGGACTCCCCCACTTCCATGCGGTCATACGGTTGGATGCCGCGTCAGTGCCGGGCCAACCACCCTCGCAACCCGATACGAGCATCAGCACGCGCGACTTCGCCGCCCTGGTTCGCCGAGCAGCCGTCGCCATCGAAATAACGGTGAACGGAGACAAGGTGCTCCAATTCGGCGACCAGCTCGATGTCAAAATCATTCGATCCGCCGACACCGGTGAAAGCGGAAATAGGGGTATATCGAATCGGCAGATCGCGGCATATTTGGCGAAATACGTGACCAAATCCGTAACAGATTTCGGCATCCTTTCCCGCCGATTCAGTCCCGCCGCGATAGATCAGCTCGACGTGACGGAACATGTGCGGGAAATCCTGCAGACAATCGTCACGATGGCCGAAGAAGAAGATCATAAGGAAATGCTCTCTTGGATCCACACGCTCGGATACCGCGGCCATGTCATGAGTAAATCGCGTCAATTCTCCACAACAATGACATCACTGCGCGAACATCGTGCCGCTTGGCGTAAAGAGCAAGCTCAGAACTGCACGGGGTCAGCTGGTGCCCAAGACGATTCGGGCTCACCAACGAAATGGGAGTTCGAGCGCGTAGGGCACATCAGCCTCGGGGACCGCGTGCTGGCGGTCTCGGCGTTTGACCGGGTTCGGGAACAACGTTTCGCCGCACGAAATGCCATCACAGAGGGGAGTTTAGAGTGACGAGTTCGTTTGATTTCGGTGTAGAACTCGATCAAAGGCCGATGCGTGAGGAGAGCCTTCTCGCGAATCCCAACCGGCTCCTGACCATCCCGGAAGCGGCTGCCTGTTTGAGCGTAAGTCGATCGTCAATCTATCGACTATTCGACGCCGGTGAGCTACGTTGGGTGCGGGTTTGCGCCTCTCGGCGTGTTAGCACCGCCGAGCTCGACCGCTTCATCGCTGAACACACAGAGGCGACATCGTGATAACAGCATTGGTTTCGGTGAGTGACTGACCATGGCCGAGCGTCGTCAACTTCCCCCGCAAATTCGGCGTGTTGAGCTGGCACGGCGCTCGGATGGCAAACCCGTCGTCCGCTACCAACTAACCGTGGATACGGGAATCGTCGGCGGAAAGCGAAAACAGCTGCGACGGCGATACGCAACGGAACGAGAGGCGCGTGACGCCTTAGATGAGGTACGCGGTCAACTCACGCAGGGGTCGTATGTACAGCCCAGCCAACTGACTGTGCGCCAAGCGTGCGACGACTGGCTCGCCGCGAAACATGGCCTGAAACCATCTACCGTCCATGGTCACAGCACGTCGCTTACGCCGGTGAAAGTCCACCTTGGCGACATCGCGGTGCAGGACCTGACGAAACGGCACATTGATGATCTCGTCGCAGCCTTGCGGGTGGGCGGAGGACAGTCCCCGAAGGGAAAGACTCGCAAACCATGGAAGCCACGCACCGTCAACTACATGCTCTCCTTGTTGACTGCGGTCCTGGAAGACCAGATGCGCCAGGGCCACCTCGTTCGCAACGTTGCAGCACTCGTCACAAGGGTTCCCTCCGACCCGAAGCCGCCGCGAACGCTGACCGCGGTCGAGGTAAGGAAGGTGCTAAGCCACATTGACGGTGATCGGTGCGCTGCGGCATGGCATCTTGCGCTGTCGGGGCTCCGGCGCGGTGAAATCGCAGCCCTGAGGTGGTCTGACATCGACCTGAATTCGGGCACCATCGCCGTCAGTCGCAACAGGCTGCGCTTTGGAGACAAGGTCGTCGAGGGCACAGTCAAGTCGAAGGCCAGTGATAGGAAGCTGCCGTTGCCTGACAACCTCGTCGCGAGTCTGAAAGCCGCCAAGAGCCTGCAGGCTGCGGACAAGCTTTCAATGGGCGCGGCATACCAGTCCAGCGGCTATGTCGTGGTGGACGAGGCTGGCCGGCCGCTGAGTCCACACGCGCTGACATCACGGTGGTCACGGATGCTTGTCGCGGCGGGCGTTCCGCCGGTCAGGCTGCATGACGCTCGGCACACATGCGGCACCCTGATGCATCTTGAGGGGGTGCCGATCGCGGTGATCGCGGCCTGGCTTGGCCACGCATCGTCGGCGTTCACCATGTCAACGTACGTGCACTCTCAGGAGCCCGCGCTGGCCGACGCAGCGCGCAGGTTGGCCCGCGTCGTCACGAATTCGTAGCGGTCGCATCGGAGGGCCTTCACGGTCCTCACGGCGTTTCAACGGCTTCCAATTGTTAGCTGAGTCGAACCAATGTTCGCCTACAGCGCCGCATAGTTAGCCGCGACTTGTGACAAAGTGTGACAACTCGGGCGTATTCGAACGCGTAGCCGAAGACCAAAACAGCCTCTGACCTGGTGGTGGCAGGTACAGGATTCGAACCTGTGTAGCTTTCGCGACGGATTTACAGTCCGCTCCCATTGGCCGCTCGGGCAACCTGCCGCCAGACAGGTTACAACGAACGGGTAGACAGGGCACAAACGGCTATCACCGGATGAAGGGACGGATCGGATGGCTGATTCATCGTTCGACATCGTCAGCAAGGTCGACCACCAAGAGGTCGACAACGCGCTGAACCAGGCCGCCAAGGAACTGGCCACCCGCTTCGACTTCCGCGGCACCGACACCAAGATCGCGTGGAAGGGCGACGAGGCCGTCGAGCTGACGTCATCGACCGAGGAGCGCGTGAAAGCCGCCGTCGACGTCTTCAAGGAGAAGCTGATCCGCCGCGACATCTCGATGAAGGCGTTCGACGCCGGGGAGCCGCAGCCGTCAGGCAAGACCTACAAGGTCACCGGCGCCATCAAGCAGGGCATCAGCAGCGAGAACGCCAAGAAGATCACAAAGCTCATCCGCGACGAGGGACCCAAGACCGTCAAGACCCAGATCCAGGGCGACGAGGTCCGCGTCACCAGCAAAAAGCGCGACGATCTGCAGGCCGTCATCGCGATGCTGAAGAAGGCCGACCTGGACGTGGCGCTGCAGTTCGTCAACTACCGGTAGCGGACGGGTCGCGATGGAAGCCGATTACGTCGACGTCGTCATCGTCGGCGCCGGCATCTCCGGGCTCGGCGCGGCCTACCGGCTCACCGAGCGCAACCCGAACTTGACTTACACCATCCTGGAGCGGCGCGCGCAGATCGGCGGTACGTGGGATTTGTTCCGGTATCCCGGCGTGCGTTCCGACAGCAGCATCTTCACGCTGTCCTTTCCCTTCGAGCCGTGGACCCGCAAGGAAAACGTCGCCGACGGCGACCACATCCGCGAGTACCTGACCGCCACCGCGCACAAGTACGGCATCGACCGCCACATCCAGTTCGACAGCTACGTCCGTTCGGCGGACTGGGATTCAGCCACCGACACCTGGACGGTCACCGTCGAACAAGACGGCGCGCGCAACCATTACCGCAGCCGGTTCGTGTTCTTCGGCAGCGGCTACTACAACTACGACGAGGGCTACACCCCCGACTTCCCCGGCATCGAACAATTCGGCGGCACCCTCATACATCCGCAGCACTGGCCGGAAGACCTCGACTACACCGGCAAGAAGATCGTGGTGATCGGCAGCGGGGCCACCGCAATCACGCTGATCCCCTCGCTGACAGACCGGGCCGAAAAGGTGACGATGCTGCAGCGCTCGCCGACCTACATTATGTCGGCGTCCAAGTACAGCCGGGTCGCCGCGGTTGCCCGTAAAGCGTTGCCCCGCCAGGCTTCCCACTTGGTCATCCGAATGCACAACGCGCTGCTGGAAGCGATGATCTGGTTCTTCTCCCGCAAGACACCGGGGTTGGTGAAATGGCTGGCGCGACGCATGGCGATCAGCAACCTGCCGGACG
>Ga0306920_100015244_pt1 | contig 10524 bp, 8 predicted proteins | sample flu12Cox44000170_FD_204666 | JGI IMG/M metagenome (GOLD analysis project Ga0306920, IMG submission 204666) | Lab enrichment of tropical soil microbial communities from Luquillo Experimental Forest, Puerto Rico - flux4day.12C.oxic.44.000.170 (v2)... | ecosystem: Environmental > Terrestrial >... | reverse complement strand
AAGGATCCGTAGAGCACATCTTCCTCGTCCGCGACGGCGCTCTCGTGACGCCGCCGCTCACCCACCTGCTCGATGGCATCACCCGCGATGCCGTCATCCGCCTGGCGCGGGCGAGAGACATCGAGGTGCGCGAGGAGCTGTTTTCCCGAGACTATATGTTGACCTCCGACGAGGCGTTTTTTGCCGGCACCGGCGCCGAAGTGACGCCGCTCGTGGAGGTGGACAATCGCAAGATCGGCGACGGCCAGCGCGGGCCGCTGACCGCGGCGATTCAGAAGGACTTTTTCGACACGGTCTATGGACGTACCAACAGCTGGGCTGAATGGCGTACTCCAGTATGAGAAGAGTAGGGAATTAGACGATGGCACCGATGCCGCCCGACGAATATCCGAATCGGATCGGGCGCGCCCGCGCGTTGATGCGCGAGCACGGCATGGATGGCCTGATCGTCACGGATACCATGCATTACTCCTATTATACCGGCCACAGGGTCTCCTCCTGGATGCGGTCGCGGCCCTCGGTGTTCGTGCTGCCACTCGACGGCGAGCCGGCGCTGATCACCTGGTCGGGGCCCGGGATGTTCGCCCGGCTCTACAAGCAGCCGTTCCCGTCGTGGGTCGAGGATCGCCGCATCTATCCAGAGGTGCCGTTCAACAGAGAGCCGCGCGTTGATTGGGGCGTCGCAGACATCATTAAAGAGCGAGGACTGGATTCCGGCGCGCTAGGCATCGAGCTCGGGCGTGAAACCTGGCTGGGCATCGCGGTGGTCGATTTCGAGCTGCTAAGGGAGCAGTTGCCGAAGGCGCGTTTTGTCGATTCCGGTCCCGTCGTGTGGGGCTGCCGCATCATCAAATCGGAGTGGGAAATCGATTGCATGCGCCAAGCCTGCGAAATCGGCGGTGTAGCTTGGCATCGGGCCTTCCAGGATTTGCGTCCCGGCATTGCCGCGTCGGCGGTCCAGAAAAACGTGTTGCGGTATTATATCGACGGCGGCGCGGACCTTAACTCCGAACCCCCGATGGTGCTCGGCGCGACCGGCCCCAATCGCACCTTCCAGAAGGGCGACGTGCTCTATATCGACGGCGGTTGCAACTGCTCCGGCTACAAGATGGACTTCGCCCGCCGTGCCGTTTTCGGTCGGCCTTCGGCACGCCAGCAATCCGAGCACGATGGCATGTGGGGTATTCTCAACGAGATCATCGAACGCATGAAGCCCGGCGTTTCGATGCGCGAGCTCTTCGAATATTCCCAGAGCCGCCTCGCGCAACATCCTGAATGGCGAAACTATTCGGATCATCCATCCAAGCGCATCGGGCATGGTATCGGACTTGAAAACGAGCCGCCGTCGATCTCTGCAACCGACGATACGATCCTCGGAGTCCGCATGGCGCTGACGCCCGAACCGAAAATCGAAAGCGTGGATGGCCTGCTCAATCCGGAGGAACAAGTGGTTATCCGTCCGTCGGGCTGCGAGATCCTTTCAGCCGGATCGGATTGGGAGCTCCACATCGTCGCCTGACCGGAACAAGGTCGATGAATATCAGGCTGCTCAGCGAACAAAACATCCGCTCGGTCGCGCCGACGCTGCCGGAAATCGTGGCGCTAGTCGAAGATGCCTATCGCCTTGACGCTGAGGGCAAGGTCGAGGTTCCCACCAAGATCGGCGTGCATCCGGAGCGCGCCAACGCCTTTCTTCATGCCATGCCGGCATGGGTGGGCGGAGCGTGTGCGCTCGGGATGAAATGGGTCTCTTATTTTCCGGGCAATTTCGATCGCGGATTGCCGGATTCGACGGGCATCATCATCCTTAACGATCCCCACCATGGCCTGCCGTGCTGCATCATGGAGGGAATGTACGTCACGTTTCTCCGCACCGCCGCTTGCGCCACTGTTGCGGCCAAGTATCTCGCGCCTCGGCCGCCGAAAACGCTTGGCCTGATCGGATGCGGCGGCCTCGGCCTGTGGTCGCTGCGCGTCATGAGCACGACTTTTCCTTCGATCGAGCAAGTATACGTGTCGTCGCGCACGAGCCGCTCGCGCGAAGAATTCTGCGCGAAGATGACGCAGGAGGGAAATTGGACAATTACACCAGTTGACGATCCGTCGGAGGCAGTCCGAAATATCGACATCGTGGTTACGTCTATTCCGCCAGGAGACGTCAAGCCGGTGACGGGCGAGGCCCTCGCACCGGGCACGCTACTCATTCCGCTCGACCTGGTGAACTCCTGGCAAGACAACGTTCTCTTCTCGGCCGATCGGGTGGCGGCCGACAACCCCGACAATTTTGCCGCTCAAGTCAAAGCCAAGCGAACAACGGCGTTTCCGGCGCTCAGGCCGGCCGTCAGGATTCAGGATCTGGTCGTAGGGAAATCGCCGCGGGCTTCGACCTCTGATCGAACCGTTGTCGCGGTGTGTGGAATAGCCAGTACTGATGTCATGGTCGGCTGGGAAATCTACCGCCGCGCCCGCGCAGCAAATGTCGGGCTTGAATTCGATATGCAAGGATGAACGCTCACACGAGAGGGATGAACATGCGCGGGAATTTGACCAAGGTTCTTGCGGTCGGCCTCGTGTCGGCATTTTGCGCAGTTCCGTCACTGGCTGCGGCCGCCGAGACAGTCCTCAAGGCCATCACCTATGCGCCGCTGTCGAAGGTCGAAGACAGCATGGTGATTTTCAAAAGGTGGGTGGACAAGGTCAACACTGCGGGCAAAGGCGAGATTCGCGTCGAGCTGCTGGGCGGCCCGGAGGTCTTTCCTGTCAGCGACCAGATCAACGCTTTAAGCAAAGGGCTGGTCGACGCCGTCATGACCTTCTCGGTGCACACGCCGATCGTTCCGGAGATCGATACATCCGGCCTGTCCGACATCACGCCGACCGAAGAGCGCAACAACGGCTATCTAGATCTGCTCGACAGGGCTCACGAGAAGATCAATGTGAAGGTCGTCGGTCGGACTGCAACGCAGTCCGGCTTCTATATCTTCTCCAAGCAGCCGATCCGGACGCTTGCCGACTTCAAGAACGTCAAGATCCGGTCCCACTCGGGATACGATCCATTGTTTAAGAAGGTCGGGGCGATTCCGATCGGAATGAACATCTCCGAAATCTATGGCGCGCTTGAGCGGGGCATCGTTAGCGCCGCGCCTTATCCGATCTTCGTCTATGACATGGGCTTGCAGGAAGTCACGAAGTTCGCCCTCGCCGATGCCTTCTGGCCGTCGCACACGACTTTCATTTATATCAACTTGAAGAAGTTCAACAGCCTGTCGCCGAAGCAACAGGCCATTCTGGTCAACGCTCAGATCGAGAATGAAAAGGACATGGCTGCCGTCGATGCTGATCTGATCGCGACAGAGCGTCGCAAGCTCGAGACTGCTGGCATGACGTTCACACACCTATCGCCGGACGAGGCCAAGAAGTGGCATGACATGGCGAATGAATCCCGCTTCGAGGCTCTGAGCAGCAAGGTGAGCCCCGAGCAGATGAGTAAGATCAAATCGTTGATTGTCCGCAACTGACGCCGTTGCGGCCGCGTGAGGTGTCGACAGGGGGGTTAAACCATGAGCCTTCCCGATGCGGCCAGCCGGGCCTTCGACCGGCTGCTCGATGCTTGTGCTTGGGTTGGCTGCGCACTGCTAGGCTTCCAAGTCGTCAGCGTTTCCGTCGAGATTATCTGCCGCTATTTCTTCGACATCTCGTTCAGTGTCGTCACGCCACTCAACGAGTGGAGCCTTGTCTATCTGACGTTCCTCGGGGCGGCATGGCTGCAACGCGAAGGCGGTCACACAAGCGACGACTCCATTGTGACCTTACTGCCGCCGTGGGTGGACTGGGCAGCGCAGAGATTGGGTTGGGTTCTGGCGATTGTGACCTGCGGGCTCTTGACCTGGTACGGCGCGCTCGCGACGTGGGAGAATTATTCGAAGCACACCTATGACTTTTTCAAACTGCCCAATGTGCCGATTTTCTACGTTTACCTAATTATCCCCGTCGGCAGCTTGCTTTGGCTGATCCAGCTTCTTCGCAAGCAAAGCAGGCCTGGATCGGCTTCGGCCGAAAAGCAGGATGACAGAGGCGGGGATATCTGAGAGCCGGCCATGGAGTGGTACACCGCGTTCTCATTGTTGATGGCAAGTTTCTTCGTACTCGTCCTGCTCGGCCTTCCCGTCGTCTTCGCCTTCTTCGGCACCAACGTCATTTTCCTCGGCTATTTTATGGGGGCCGCGGGCTTCGAGCTGTTGATCGATAGTGTCTACGGCAGCCTATCGGTCTTCGTCCTGCTACCGATTACGATGTTCATCCTGCAGGGCGAAATCCTGTTTCGCACGGGCCTGGTCAGCAAGATGATCGACGCCCTGGACAGTTGGCTGGGCTCGGTGCCCGGCCGCCTGGCGATCCTGGCCGTTGGGTCCGGCACCATCCTGGCTTCGCTGTCGGGCGCCAGCATCGGCACCACCGCAATGCTCACGCGGACTTTGGCGCCGGCCATGCAGGAGCGGGGCTACAGCAAAAAGATGAGCGTCGGGCCTCTGCTCGGGAGCGGCGGCCTCGCGGTGATGATGCCGCACAGTGCCCTTGGCGTTATTCTCGCGGTAATCGCCAGTGTATCCGTCGGCAAATTGCTGATCGCCATCATCATTCCGGGGTTCGTGCTCGCGCTCTGCTACGTGATCTACATTGTCGGCGTGTGCGCCATCGATCCGAGCGAGGCGCCGAAATACACCGCGAAAAAACTCCCGCTGAACGAGCGTTTGGTTCTTACGTCAAAATATGTCGTTCCGCTCACCGTGCTCATTGTCGCGATGATCGCGGTCATCTTTTTCGGTGTTGCGACGCCGACCGAGGCCGCCTCGCTAGGCACTTTCGCTTCCTTTGCGCTGGCGGCCATCTACGGCCGGCTAACATGGGCGGCCACGCGCGAGGCGATGTTCTCGACGCTTAAGATTTCGGTGATGGTCCTGGCGATTCTCGCCGCCTCTCAAGCCTTCACGCAATTGCTGGCCTACACCGGCTCAGCACAAAAGCTCGTTGTCGCGGCGGGCAGCCTGCCGATTCCCCCAATCTGGGTCATTGTGCTGATGCATTTCGTCACGCTGCTGCTCGGCGGTCCGATCGGCGGCATTCCGCTGATCATGATGACAATTCCGATATTCATTCCGGTGGTGAAGGCGCTCGGCTACGATCCAATTTGGTTTTGCACGGCGATGCTCCTGAACGTCGAGCTGGCCCAGATCACGCCGCCGTTCGGCATTCTGCTCTACGTTGTGCGCGGAATCATGCCGAGGACTTCGATGGGAGAAATCACCCGCGCCGCCGTTCCGATCATCGGCATCCAGTTGATTGTCATGGCCTTGCTGATCGTAATTCCGAGCCTGTCGCTGTGGCTGCCTAGCTATATGATCAGATGACAGGGAGATACCTTCTGTGATGCCGAAGCCGGAAACGGTCGTTTATTCAAACGGCAGAATAGTCGATGGCCGGCGTCACATCCTGAACGGCCATCTGATCACCCAAGGCGCCACGATTATCGCGGTTGGATCCGGCGACCCCAAACGCGGCGCGTCGTCAGGCAGTGTTCGCCATATCGATCTTGCTGGCCGGACCCTCTTGCCCGGCTTTATCGACTGCCACGTCCACCTCACCATGAACGCCGACGCAGCGCCAACGCCCATCGTTTCACCGGTCGATCAGATGGTTGCGCTCATACACGCCTCCATCAACGCGCTCAACACGCTGCACGGCGGGGTGACAACCGTACGGGATTGCGGCGCACCGCATTCCATCGACTTTGCGCTCCGCCGGGCCGCGCAAGAGGGGCTGTGCGTTACGCCTCGCCTCCTTCTGAGCGGTCGCGCATTGTGCATGACGGGTGGGCACGGGTGGCATCTGATCGGCCGAGAGGTTGATGGCGCCGACCAGGTGAGGCGCGCCGCGCGCGAGGAGCTCAAGGCCGGGGCCGATAACATCAAGCTCATTGCGAGCGGGGGCATCCTGACCCGCGGCACTGACATCGGCAATCCGCAGTTCACCGTGGCGGAGATGCAGGCCGCGGTCGAGGAAGCCCACGCTGCCGGAAAAATTGCCAACGCGCATGCTCATGGCGCGGAGGGAATCAAGCGGGCGGCCACGGCCGGCGTCGACTCGATCGAGCATTGCTATTTCATAGACCCAGAAGGCATCGACATGATGCTGGCGCGGAACACCGTTCTTGTTGCGACGTCCGCGGCGGTCCGCAATGTTGTGTCTTACGGCGTTACCGCAGGTATTCCTCCGCATATTGCCGAGAAAGCAGGGTCTGCAATCCATGCTCATGTTTTTGGATTCAAGGCAGCCCATAAAGCCGGCGTCCGCTTGGCGATGGGTACCGACTCCGGGGTGCCGTTCACCCGCCACGGCAACAATCTCGACGAGCTCCAGTATCTTGTGGAGATGGGGCTGTCCCCACAAGAGGCAATTCGGGTGGCGACCTTGGATAGCGCGCGATTGCTGAAGTTGGACGACCGCATTGGATCGCTAGATGAAGGCAAGAACGCCGACCTCGTCGTCGTCGATGGCAATCCCATCGATGACGTGGCGGTGTTGCGGGTGCAGGACAAGATTCGGCGCGTTGTTCTCAAGGGGCAGACAGTGCTGGACCGTGATGCGAGCCGGTACTTGGTCGGCGCGGGATTTTCGTTTGCACGATCGTCTTCGGCTGCGCGGCGGTGATCGGCCGCTGCTGGCGGACAATCCGTCCTTCGTGCAGAATGCGGAGCAATGGCGGACGACAATGGACTAGGTTGGGAGGAGGGTAATGCAGAATGGTCCGATGACAGGATTCGTTGCCGCAGTTTTTGCGCTCGTGGCCGCCGGCGGCGCACAAGCTCAGCAAGCCGGTAACTTGTGGAAGCCAGATGGAAATGTCGAATTCGTTGTCGGCGCGGGCGCGGGCGGTGAAAATGATCGAATTGCCAGGGCAATTCAGCACGTCCTAACCAATGGGCGTCTGGTCGAGTCCATGACGGTGCTTAATAAGCCAGGCGCCGCACAGACCATCGCGATCGGCTATCTCGCGGGTAAGAAAGGCGACGCGAACGAGATCGGGCTTGCCTCGGGCAGCTTCATCAATGCGGTTGCCCGCAACGGATCGACCTTGCACAAGAACATAACGCCACTGATGAAGTTGTTCGATGCCTATCAATGTTACTTCGCGAGAGCGGATTCATCCATCAAGAACATGATCGATGTGCGCGATCGGCTCCAAGCCGATCCGGACTCCGTGACATTTGCATTCCCCGTTGGCCTCGGCAGTCCGCTTCATGTTTCTGCAGTCAATGTTGCCAAGGCAGCCGGCGTGGCGCCAAACAAATTAATTGCGGTGGTATACAATTCGGGCTCGGATGTTTCCGCGCAGATCGCGGGCGGACATGTGGATGTTGGCATCACCAGCATCGGAAGTGCGATGCCGCTCATTCAGGCCGGAAAGCTTCGCATGCTCGGAATTGCATCGCCCGAGAGGATTGACGGCGCGTTGGCAAACTATCCCACGCTGCGTGAGCAAGGTCTGGAGGTCGTCGCCGCCAATTCCTACACCGTGCTGGTACCGAACGGACTCACCCCTGAGCAGATCTCATTCTGGACCCGCGCGCTAGATACGGTCCTTGTGGACCCGCAATTCAAGCTTGATCTTGACCGCAATTTTTGGGTGCCTCAGCCCATTCGATACCCTGATTCCGTAAAGTGGTTCCAGGATGATTACGATGATAACAGAGCAATCCTCAAGGAACTTGGACTTGCCCAATAATCCCGACGATGCCCCAGCGCGGAGCGGGCGCAGAACCTGTCGGGGGGTCGGGACGCTCTAGGGTCCTCGATACAGGACTTTGCAAGCGCATAAAATGCGGAGATCGGTAAATGAACGGCGCCAGAACGTTGTTCGACAAAATATGGTCTGAGCATGTGATTGTGGTGTCTCCACAAGGGGAGGATCTCCTTTACGTCGACTTCAATTTAATCAATGAAGGGCAATCCTTTCTGGCATTTGATCAGCTTCGGATCGAGGGGCGTATGCCGCGTCGCCCCCAACAACATCTAGCTGTAACGGACCATTACCTGCCAACCATTAATCGGTCTCTCGGCTCGGCCGGCATCTCGAATCCTGAAATTCGACGAGTTGTCGAAATGCTCGACGAGAATGCAACCGACTTCGCGCTACCGCACATAGGCATGCATCATCGCGATCAAGGCATCGCGCATGTCATCGCGCCGGAACTGGGCCTTGCTCAGCCCGGTATGCTGATCACTTGCAATGACTCCCACACCGCTACGAATGGCGCCTGTGGTGCGCTTGCCATCCCCATCGGCGGCTCCAGTCAACTCCGACACGTTTTAGCCACGCAGACGGTTTGGTTGAAAAAGCCGAAGACCATGCGGATTTCGATCGAGGGAACATTACCGGAGGCAGTCGCCGCAAAGGATGTGATTCTCTCGATCATCAACGACATTGGCGTTGGCGGAGCTACCGGGTATGCCGTTGAATATACCGGATCCGCCGTTTGCGCCATGTCGATGGAAGCGCGTATGACGATTTGCAACATGTCGATCGAAGCGGGAGCCCGCATCGGCATGATTGGGCCGGACGATGTAACCTATGAATATCTTGCGGGCCGGGTGAACACCCCGACGGGGCCTGATTGGACGCGAGCACTTTCGCATTGGGTTACGTTGCCCACCGACGCTGGCGCGGTCTTTGATCGAGAGCTTCGCTTCGATGCCGCCCGTCTTGCACCCATGGTGAGCTGGGGCACGAGTCCCGAAGATTGCTCGCCAGTTGACGGCGTTGTTCCTGATCCTTCGCTCATCACCAATGGTGACCGACGAAGGCACGTGGAGCGAGCCCTGGATTATATGCGGCTGAGCCCTTCCACTCCTCTCGAGCAGATTTCGATAGATCGCGTCTTTATCGGTTCCTGCACAAATAGTCGCATCGAGGACCTTCGTGCCGCCGCTCGAGTCTTGAAAGGGCGACGAACGGCGGTTCCGGGAATGGTGTCCCCTGGCTCGAGCTCGGTGAAGCGGCAGGCGGAATCTGAAGGACTTGATAAGATCTTTTCTGAAGCTGGCCTTGAGTGGCGAGACTCCGGATGCTCGATGTGCAACGGCTCGAACGGCGAGTTGGTCGCCCCTGGCGAGCGCTGCGCATCCACCACCAACCGGAACTTCGAGGGGCGCCAAGGGCGTGGTGCGCTCACCCATATCATGAGCCCCTCCATGGTCGCCGCTGCGGCTATTTGCGGGCGGATCACCGATGTTCGCCGGCTCCTATGATTGATGTCGGCGTTGTCCTCCACTCATTTTACCAGCGCGATATGTGAGGCTGAATGCTCGCGTTCACGGTCATGACTGCTGTCGCAGCTCCTTTGGAGATCGCGAAAATCGACACGGGAATGATTCTACCCGGCCGCTTCATGCGGCGCCATCGGCGGCCTGGGCACGACTATTCGGAAGCCTTCCTGCACGACCTTCGGTTCGACGAGAAAGGGCGCCTGCGCCGTGAATTCTCTTTGAACATGCCGGCCTTTCGTGATGCCAAGATCCTTGTGACCGATAGCGATTTTGGATGCGGCTCCTCACGAGAGGGTGCGGTATATGCGGTGATGGACTATGGGCTTCGGGCGCTGGTCGGGCCCAGCTTCGGCGAAATCTTCCACGTGAACTGTCTGCAAAACGGCATCCTGCTGGTTGTCCTTGCAGAGGCGGTCATCCACGATATCTGGCGGCAATTGAATCAGAGACCGGGTGCCGAGATGACCATCGATCTGCCCAATCAGATTCTGACTGCTCCGGATCGAACCACCCACACTTTTGAAATCAGTCCCTTGCGCAAGGAGAGGCTCGTGCGTGGTATCGATGATATCGATGTGACGCTTGAGTACAGAGATGCGATCGAGCGCTTCGAAGCCCAGCGCCGTGCAACGATTCCGTGGCTTCCTACCGCGCGCCGCGAATAGCTTCGGAGGTAGTGCCTCAGTTTGTCGGGTTTGGCTGATGTTCCGGTCATCGCTGCGTTGGAAGCCGGAGGTACTTGTCCTTCGCGCGAACTCAACGTGCTACGGCGCAATCCCCGAGCCGATGCGACGAGGTTAGTCGCTGTGTGTACCGAAAACCTGATCCGTATTGATTAGGCAGAGCGCGCCCGCGACAGCGCCCCTTCCGGTCCTTTCTGAAAATTGTATTCGGCCTAGATACGCGTCGTTTGCCAGATTTGGGCGATGCTTTTAGACCCCACCGCCTGAGCTCACAAAGGCCGCGATAGCTCGCTCGATTTCACGAAGTGCTCACCGGCAAACGTTCACACAGGCGTGATAAAATCGTTGCCCGAAGCGGTGCATAATACAGCCGACGGGCGAAAGCGGCCCAGGCTGCGGTGACGGAGCCGCCAACCTGGTTGCAACGAAGGAACAACAACATGACTGGACAAGCTCAACTGCGAAGGCCGCGTTGCTTGATGACAGGCTGTCTAACCATTGCCGCTCTATTGAGCGC
>Ga0306920_100015243_pt1 | contig 10524 bp, 8 predicted proteins | sample flu12Cox44000170_FD_204666 | JGI IMG/M metagenome (GOLD analysis project Ga0306920, IMG submission 204666) | Lab enrichment of tropical soil microbial communities from Luquillo Experimental Forest, Puerto Rico - flux4day.12C.oxic.44.000.170 (v2)... | ecosystem: Environmental > Terrestrial >... | reverse complement strand
TGTGGCGTTCCGAAAAACGACGTGACAGAGGATAGGCATGCTGGCCAACAATGCATTTTTGTGCTCTCACAATAATCGTAGGGACCGCCGCTATGGCGCGTGATTTCACAAAAGAAGACAGCAACAAGGCCCTCGTTCAGGCAAGCTTCAATCGTTGGAAAAATGGAACAGGTGGTCCATTTGAGCTACTGGCCACGGATGTAGAATGGACTATTGTTGGCTCATCTCCCCTGCTAAGACTTATCACAGCAAGAAAGAATTTATCGACGCTGTGATTGATCCGTTCAACGCGCGCATGTCTAAGCCGCTGGTTCCAACCGTTCGCGGCATCTACGCCGATGGCGATATGGTCATCACCCTGTTCGATGCCGAAGCCACGGTGAAAGACGGCAAACCCTATCGCAATACATATACCTGGTATTTTCAGATGAGGGACGCAAAAGTATTCAAGGCAATCGCGTTCTTCGACAATAGGGATTTCGACGAGTTCTGGAACCGCGTGTCCCCGAAACCTTGAAAGATGGCTCTCGAGCCCCACCGACGTCAGCTTCGCCGAGGCGTCAGGGCTGTGGATGCACTGGGGCTTGTTCATGCCGGCAGTCGAAGCGCTGAAGGAATGGCACGACTTCTACGTGCTGGTAGGAACGGCGGGGGCGACGTTGCTCGCCTTGCTGTTCGTTGCCGTCTCGCTTGGCACCGGTTTCTTGACTGAAGAGCGACGGTCTGCGACGCGCACATTCATGAGTCCGGTCGTGGTCCATTTTACGAGCGTATTCTTTTTGTCTGCTGTCGCTTTATTCCCATGGCATCAGGCCAGATACTTCGCCGCGCTGATTGGCGTCACCGCTTTGATTGGCGCAATCCTTTCGACCTGCATCACGGTCCAGGTCGTGCGTACCGACATGACGAACTATGTGGAGGACTACCTGGCCTACGGCTTGTTGCCCGGCCTCGGTTATCTCGCGCTGCTCGCGGCCGCCGTGACGATCTATTTAGAAAAGGACTTCGGGCTAGATGAGCTGGCAGGAGCCCTCTTGTTATTAGCGATCGTCAACATCCGCAACGCCTGGGACCTCACGCTCACTATGGTCCGCCGGCACCGCTGAGGGCGGACGCGGAAGCCCGCCGACTTCCGAGATGGGTCATTAGCAGGATGTCCGCTCTGCCCCCGAAAGCGGACATCAGAGTCACGCGCCCTCATGTCTGTTTTGGACCAAAGGCAGACATATGCGACGTTGCTCAACCCGTAGACTTACGTCAGCTAGGAGGTGGCGCGAGGTGATCGGCAGTCCGGATAGTTCTTCGGACTGCGTTCAAGCGGCCTTCGAGCGCGCGCGGGAGTATATGGAAACAGCCTGAACAACGTTTCGCGATCAGTCGTAGTCGGGTGGCGGTGTGAAGCCGCCGAAATCCTTTTCAACGAGCTTCGCGAAGGCGAGCGACGTCTTGTCCTTGCCCTGCGCAGTGATCGCTTGATAGCCGACCGGCAGGCCCGAGCGCGTCAGCCCTGCAGGACCGACCGTCGAGGGCAGGTAGACAAGGCCGGCGTAGCCCGCCCAGAAAGATTGGTCGGTCGGTGGCACCTCCTTGCCATTGACGAGGATTCGCCTGCGCCAGCGCTTACCTTCCTCTGTGTGATCGTGCGGGAACGCCGCGGACGCGACAACGGGACAAAGCAGTATGTCGTAATCCTCGAAAAACGCGTTGAACTTCAGCCGCATATGTTGCCGCTCGTTGTCGAGCTTGAGCCATTCGCGGTAGGTCATGGTCAATCCGGCGATGCTCTGTTGCAAAAAGCGATCATTGTCTCCCCCCGCCGCGAGAGCTTTCAGATCTTCAATATCGGCATCGCGAGTTCCCATAGATACGGCGGCACGCATGAGCTGGATGAAAACATCGTGCACACGCGCCGTGTCGAGGTCTGGCGCTGCTTCGCTTACTTTGGCTCCCGCCTTGGCAAGATGGTCGACGAGTATCTGGATCTGGTCCGCATATTCACCGTCAACTTCGCAGTTGGGGTCGCTAAGCTTGATGGCGACGCGGAATTGGTTGAGTTCGGCCTTCTCACATTTCGGCAGGACGATCTTGGAGTATCCGCCGTCATCGGGGTCAGGCCCCGCCATGATATCAAGCGCAAGATCGAGATCAGTGGCAGATCGCGTCAGCGGGCCGAGCACCGCGATATCGGGATTGGTTAGCATGCCGGGCAATGCGAAACCGCGAAAGGTCACGACTCCATGGGTCGGCTTGTGACCGAAAATGCCGCAATAGTGCGCGGGGTTGCGGATCGACGAACCGAGGTCGCTGCCGGCATCGATGCCAGTCAGACCAGCGGCCAGCGCGGCCGCCGATCCACCGGAGGAGCCGCCAGGCGTGCGCGTGACGTCCCACGGATTGTTGGTCGTGCCGTAGATCGGGTTGTAGCTCTGATGGTCTGCCAGCGCGACCGGCACATTGGTCTTGCCGAAAAGCGTAGCACCTGCGTCTATCATCCGCTGCGCCGCGACGGATGTCGTCTCGGTGACATTGTCCTTCATCGCTGGCAGGCCCCACGTCGTGGGCGAGCCCGCCACCTGATAGCTTTCCTTGATGGTCATCGGCACGCCATGCAGCGGTCCGAGGCGCTTGCCTTTCGCCAGTGCAGCGTCGGCTGCCTTCGCGCGCTTCCGCGCCTTGTCGCGATCCATCCAGATGATGGCGTTGAGCTTCGGATTGTATTTATCAACGCGCGCGAGGAAATGGTCGAGCAGTTCGAGTGCGCTCACCTTCTTACGGCGGATGAGCGAAGCAAGCTCGGTCGCCGACTTGTAATGCATTTGGTCCATCCGAAAATCCTGTGAGGGGCGTGGTGCATCAGTTAACGAGCGAATCGAGTGGCTCCTGTCGCAAAAACCGACTAGTCGATTTCAGCCCTCGATGCAGACCGCACGTGAAGCTTACTTTGCGGCGCCCTTGTCTTCTACTGTTCGGGTATGTCTCCTTGGGGCATTTGCAGACATTCGGCAAGTTTAAGCGGATGTCGTCAGCTCTACCCCCTGAAAGCGGACGTCAGACGCGCCAGCCAGCATGTCCTTCGGGCCAGAAGCAGTCATTGGTGTCGCCTCTTATTGAATTAACTGGTCAGCGGCCACGAGCAGCTTGTCTGGCACGGTGAGGCCGAGCGCCTTCGCGGTCTTGACATTGATGATCAACTCGAACTTTGTCGGCCCTTGCACGGGAAGATCGGCAGGCTTCTCGCCCTTGAGGACGCGGTCGATATACCCTGCCGCCCGGGGGAACTGTTCGCTGCGAACGTCACCATAAGAGATCAGGCAGCCTAGTTCCGAAAAAAAGCGATTGTAATAGATCGTCGGCACTCCGTAGCGGGCCGCTAGCGCAATGATCAGTTCGCGATTTGCATCGTTGAACACGTCCGGCATCACGATGAGGCCGCCCCCTGGATCGCGTGCTTGTGCGGCGATAACGCCTTCGATCTCATCCTTGCCGCGAACCGGAGCGGCATTCGCCTGGACGGCAAGGGAGGATGCGGCAGCTTGAATGGACGGCAGGAAGTATTGCAGCGCCACTGCTGTCGCGGGATTAAACAGCAACTCGACACGCACCGTGCGCGGAGCGATCTCCTTCAATAGTTGCACCCATTTTCCGCCCAGTGCGGGATCGTTGATCATGAAGCCCGTGATGTTACCGCCAGGATGCGCAAGGTTCGCAGCGAAGCCGCTGCCGATCGGATCGGATACCCCCGTGAACACGATCGGAATTGTCCTCGTCTCGCGGGCAAGGGCGCTGATCACGGGCGTGGTTACACCTAAGATGGCATTGGGCCTCAGATCGACCAGTTCCTTTGCCAAAGTGCGCATCCTGTCCGGATCACCGGCGGCCCAGCGAAGTTCGATCCGGAGATTGCTGCCTTCAGTCCACCCCAGCTTCGAGAGCGCGTCTCGGAACGCTGCGAGCCAGGACTGCGCAACCCGATCGCTCTCCGCGTTGCCCACCAGGACGGCGACCCGCCGCATCCGCTCCGGCTGCTGCGCGCGCGTCGCAAGCGGCCACGCAGCCACACCGCCGATGAGCGCGATGAACTCGCGCCGCCTCATTCGATCACCTCATCGGCACGTCCGAGCAGCGGTACAGGAATTGTGAGGCCAAGCGTCTTGGCGGTTTTGAGATTGATGGCCAACTCAATTTTTGTAGCTTGCTGTACCGGCAGTTCACTGGCCTTTTCGCCCTTAAGAATGCGCGCCGTATTCGCGCCAACTAGACGGAAAGCGTCCACATAGTGGGTGCCGTAGGAAATAAGGCCCCCAGCGATCACGAACTCGCGGTACGCATATATGGTCGGCACTGCATGGCGGGCTGCGAGCCCAACCAGAAGATCACGTTGGGTCAAAAAGAAATTTTCGCCGCTTACCACCAGCGCGCCGATCCTTTCGTCAACAAGGGTCGCAAAAGCAGATTCTATCTCGCTTGGGCTACTCGCGTTCAAAACCAGGAAACGCGCGTCAAGCGCTCGTGACACATCCTGAATAATGTTTCTTTCAACCGCGCTCTGTGGCGCGTTAGCCGGATTGATGAGCACCGCGATCCTGGTGGAGGGACCCATCAGGTTGTGCATAAGATCAATGCTTTTCGCAATCAGCTCCACGTTCAGGGCTGTAACACCGGTGACGTTGCCGCCAGGATGAGCAAGACTCGCGACTAGGCCGACCTTGACTGGATCGGTACCGACAAAAAAGACGATTGGGATTGTTTGCGTCGCGGCTTTGGCAGCCAGAGCTCCTGGTGTGCTGGCCCCGACAACGATAACGGCCACCTCACGACGAACCAAATCCGCAGCCAGTTCGGGCAGCCGATCGTTTTGACCATCCGCCCACCGGTACTCAATGGCTACGTTGCGTCCTTCCACGACGCCTGCTTCGGCTAAGCTGTGTTTAAAAACGGAAACATAGTCATGCATCGCTTCGAATGATGCGCCACTAAGAAACCCGATCACCGGAAACGCGGGCTGCTGTGCGCGCGCAGCGAGCGGCCAGCTAACGGCCGCGCCCATTGAGAGTACAATGAACTCGCGCCGTCGCATTCGTCGCCCCTCAGGCCGAGCGACGCACCCTAGCATATGCTTCAAGTCCCGCGGGTATTGTGCGTCACAGCAAAAATGCGCGCTGATGTCGCAGTTGGGTCAAAAGCGGAGATGATCGTCGGCGCTTGCCATGTCCGGTTTAGCCCAATAAGCGGAGGTCAAGCGCTCCAACTGGCATGTCGGCTTTGGGCCATAACCGGAGTACGCTTCCTGCCGTTTCGTGTAGAATATCCGTCCAGACGATGCTCGCTTGATTTGTGACCCCGACGATGACGATCGAGATCACTGATTGGTTACGGAAACTTGGGCTAGAACAATACGCCCCCGCGTTCCGAGATAATGCTATCGACTCCAAGGTGCTGCCGAGGTTGACCGCCGAGGATTTGAAGGATCTTGGGGTCACCATGGTCGGGCATCGCCGACGATTGCTTGATGCTATTGCGGCCTTGAGCGACGAAGCGCCCGCTGCGGTCGTCAAGCAAACGTCGCGCGATGCTCCGGAGTCAGCCGACGCCGAACATCGACAGGTGACGGTGATGTTTTGTGATCTAGTCGGCTCCACCGCGCTTTCGACTCGGTTTGATCCGGAGGATTTGCAGGAGGTGATCGGCGCGTATCAACGCGCGGTCACGGAAGCCGTCAGCGGGTTTGGTGGCTTTGTCGCGAAGTATATGGGTGATGGTGTGCTGGTCTATTTCGGCTATCCTCAAGCCCATGAAGACGACGCCGAACGGGCAGTCTGGGCCGGATTGCGCACGATCGAGGTTATCGGCCGCCTCGGACCTGTCAAACTCGAAGTACGAATCGGCGTCGCCAGCGGGTCGGTGGTCGTCGGCGATCTGATCGGCAAGGGCTCTTCGCAGGAACAATCAATCGTCGGCGAGACCCCCAATCTTGCGGCGCGGCTGCAAGCGCTCGCTACACCAGGCGCCTTGGTGATCGCAGCCAGCACTCGGCAGCAGATCGGCGAGCTGTTCGATCTCCAGGACCTCGGGCGGAAACAACTTGCCGGCTTCGGCGAACCGCAACTCGCCTGGCGTGTCCTGGGTGAAAGCCCGGAGGTAGGCCGGTTTGCGGCCCTGCGATCCGGAAGATCGCCGCTCGTCGGACGTGACGAGGAACTCGAACTCCTTATGCGCCGCTGGAAGCAGGCGAAGTCGGGCGAAGGGCGCGTGGTGCTCATTTCCGGCGAGCCGGGCATCGGCAAGTCTCGGCTCACGGTTGCGCTCTCCGAGCGTATCGGGAAGGAGCCCCATACACGATTGCGCCATTTCTGCTCGCCGCACTACCAGGACAGTGCCCTTTATCCGTTCATTGTCCAGCTCGAACGCGCCGCGGAGTTCGCCCGCGACGACACGTCCGAAGCTAAGCTCAGCAAACTTCGAGCGCTGCTCGCGCCAAGCACACGAGATGAGGATTTCGCGCTGTTTAGCGAACTGCTTTCTTTGCCGAGTTCTACCGCGGATCTCAATCTCAGCCCGCAGCGCAAACGAGAGACATTGTTCAACGCCCTTCTCGGTCAGCTTGAAGCCGAATCTCGACAACAACCCGTCCTGATGGTGTTGGAGGACGCTCACTGGATCGATCCTACTTCGCGCGAGGTGTTTGATCTGACAGTCGATCGTGTGCGGCGATTGCCGGTTCTGCTTGCAATCACATTTCGCCCCGAATTTCAGCCGCCCTGGGGTGGTCGCTCTCACGTCACAAGCTTGGTCCTCAGTCGGCTGGGCGAACGTGACGGTGCGGCGTTGGCGAAAGACCTGGCCGGCAACGCGCTTGGCGCCGACGTCATTGCGGAGATCGCCAGGCGAACTGACGGCGTGCCGTTGTTCGTCGAGGAGTTGACCAAGGCGGTACTCGAAGGCGCCGGGCAGACAAGCCGAGGTGTCGGAGTGACGACCCCCACGTCACTCGCCGCCCTGTCGGTTCCGGCGACGTTGCAAGCATCATTAGTAGCTCGCTTGGATCGACTTGGACCTACCCCGAAGACCGTTGCCCAGGTTGGGGCGGTGCTCGGCCGCGAGTTTGCATATGAATTGATCAAGCCGGTAGCACAGCATGATGAAGGCGAACTGCAAGCCGCGTTGGATCACCTCAGCGATGCCGGATTGCTGTTTTGCCGCGGCATCCCTCCGCATTCATTCTACCTTTTCAAACATGCAATGGTGCAGGACGCGGCCTATGGCATGCTACTGCGCTCAAGACGGCAGGAGCTTCACGCTCGCGTCGCGGCAGTGCTGGAACAAAAATTCGCGGACCTCGTGGAGCGCCAGCCCGAGCTTTTGGCTCATCATCTCGCCGGCGCGGGCGATACCGCGCGCGCCGTCGATCAATGGCTAAAGGCCGGCCAATATGCCGCCGCGCGCTCAGCGCATGTCGAGGCAATTGGTCATTTCGAGCGGGGACTCGCGGCGTTGGCGACATTGCCCCAAGGCCAGGCTCGAGACAGAACGGAAGTCGAGTTGCAACTGGCACGCGGTCTGTCGCTGTTCACAGCCGAAGGATTCAGTTCGGCCGAGGCGGCCAAGGCTTATGCCCGCGCTCGCGAGGTAGCCGAGCAACTGGGCAATCGGCGCCAACAGTTCATCGCGGTCTACGGCCTGTGGCAATCGGCCAACGGCACCGGGATGATCCACGACTGCCGCAGGTTATCAGATCGGCTCCTGCAACTAACCGCGCGCGAAACGGATATCGGATTGCGTCTGCAAGGCCATCACAGCGCTTGGGCAACTTGTTTGTTTTCCGGTGAGCCGGCGTCCGCGCGCGAGCACTGCGATACAGGGCGTCGGCTTTACGATCCCGAGCAGCACCGCTCCCACAGACTTCTCTACGGCGGGCACGATCCCGGCACCTGCGCCCGGTTCCTCGGCGCGATGATCTACTGGTTGCTCGGGTATCCCCAGCAGGGTTTGACGTTAAGTACCGAAGCAGTGGAAATGGCCGAGCGCCTTGCTCACCCGCTGAGCTTGGAAATAGCCTTGCTCTACGGCGCTATGCTTCACCTTGATCGCGGCGAACCGGAATTGGCATTGCGACGCCTCGATGCGGCTGAGGCATTGGTGGCCGATCAACGGCTTGGTTTCATAGTAGAGCCGCAGTTCCTGCGCGGAGCAGCCCTGACTGCACAGGGCGCATTTGGGAGCGCCGTCGCGTGCCTTCGCGAGGGGCTCGGTAGCCGGCTCGGCACGTTGCGGGATCGCCCTTACGGCCTTGCCCGCTTGTCTGAGGCCCTGGCGCGGCAGGGCGAGAACAAGGCGGCTCTCGCCGCGGCCAGGGAGGGATTGGAGGCGCGGGAAAAAACGGGCAGCCGCCAATGGGAGCCGGATCTTCACCGCCTCGCAGGCGTCGCGCTCTGCGGTCTCAACCGACTCGAAGACGCGGAACACGCCTTCCAGGAAGCACTGCGCGTCGCGCGAACGCAACAGGCCAAGGCGTACGAGCTGCGCGCCGCGATGAGCCTTGCCCGGCTGTGGGGCGAACGGGGGCGCCGAACCGAAGCGCGTGAAGTCCTCGCGCCGGCGTACGGCTGGTTCACAGAGGGGTTCGAAACGGCCGATCTGAAGGAAGCGAAAAAACTGCTCGACCAGCTGACCTGAGACCGGGATACCGGCTTATGCCAAGCGCCGCCTTCATGCCGACTTGGGTCATTAGCCAACGTGCGCGCTGCGCTACCCAACGTCCGCTTCACCCCCGAGAGCGGACGTCTCCGAAGTCGGACTCTTGGTCTGCTTAGGGCCAATAGGGGACATCAGTCTCCCCTAGCAGGCCCCGACCTATTCCGCGCTGCCTGCCGCATGGGGCTCGAAGGCCTGGTCAGCAAGCGCCGTGATCGCGCCTATCGTGGCGGCCGATGTCTGCATTGGGTCAAGGTGAAGAACCCGAACAGCCCAGCGATGAAGCGCGCGGCGGAGGTGGATTGGCGGCCGGCATCGCGATTGCAGCGGCGGGGATGGCGGCAAACGTCTCGGCTGATGCCACGATGTTGAGGACCATCAGTGCCAAGAGCACAGTATAATGGTTCACGGAACATATCTCGAACCAGGGAGGTCACAATGGGATTGTTCGACAGCCTGTTTGGAAGCACCCCCGGACCCGCCACTAGATTTTTTGCCAGATTCAAACGGAAATCACGGGCACCGACTGATCCTGATCTTTTAAAGATAGCCAAAGACCGAAAAGGGCATATTTCACGGAAGGCTGTGCGCGCTGAGTATAATCGGCTGGTATTAGAGAAGTACGCCAACGATAAGGCGTGATCCCGAGACCATCCTCCGCCTAGTTGAGATCGGGCTGAGGGCGAAAGCCAGATGACAATTGAAGAGCGTCGCAGCACGGCGATCCACGAGGCCGCCCACGGTCTGGCGGCAGCGCTACCAAGACCGTCAGGAACTCGCCAGATCGATCGACCGGGACCTGCACGACGTTGGCCTCTCGTGGAGCGACATCGCCAACGAAGTCGACAAACCCTTCTGGCGGGCTTGATTAGGCAGCCGAGCGCCATCGCCGTAATATGAAAGCGTCGGAGTCCGCTTCTCGTCCAGAAGCAGACATCCCCAAGTTGCCTCGGCATGTCCGCTTTGGGCCAAAAGCTGACTTCGCCGCGCGCAAAGCACGTCATTTTTCCGGCTATGCGGGAATTCAAAAAGCGCAACCACATGGAATGAGCGCCGTGGCAAAGTTTTTGATCCATCTCAACTTTGATCCCGTTCCCAGCGAATAGCATCAAAAAGGTGCGGCCATGAAAGAACTCAAGATCATCATCTGGGTGAGCTGGCGCTCGCGCTCCGGGAGGAGAGCTATCGACCGGATCTTATCAGAAGATGTTTATACCGAAGGCCAACGGCATAACTTTAGGGAGGTTGCAATGAAAAGATTATTCTTGATCCTGAGCCTGTTGTTGCCCGTCACATTACTTGTCAGCAGTGCTTCATTGGCGGCAAACAAACTCGACGCGACTATCTTTTCTTATGACGGCAAAGACTTTGTTCGGACCGAAACGACCTTGATGCAAGCAGGACAATCGGCGGTCGGCACAAAACTTGACCATGATAGCCCGGCCTACAAAGCCTTGGTCGAAAAACACTCCTACACCGGGCCAGCGACCGTTTTTGGTCAAAACTACCAAGCCAACTACGCACCGCTCATCGGTAGTGATGGCAAATTGACCGGTGCCATATTTGTTGCTGTACCCAAATAGTCGTCTTGTTAGCTGGCCAAACCGAACCGGGACAATGACACCGCGATGGGGTTGGCGCGTACACATACTTAGGGTTTGCCTTTGAGTGGGCGGTCTGAGCCGCCCACATTCACTTATAGCTTGCAGCAACTTTGTCGGCTGTGGGTCATGTGTGGACGGCGCCCGCATTGCAAGAGGAATCTGACGTTCGGCTCGCGGTCGGGTGCAAGTCATGTGTCCGGCCTGTTTGCGCGGTTTCATGACCGCTGGC
>Ga0306920_100015242_pt1 | contig 10525 bp, 20 predicted proteins | sample flu12Cox44000170_FD_204666 | JGI IMG/M metagenome (GOLD analysis project Ga0306920, IMG submission 204666) | Lab enrichment of tropical soil microbial communities from Luquillo Experimental Forest, Puerto Rico - flux4day.12C.oxic.44.000.170 (v2)... | ecosystem: Environmental > Terrestrial >... | reverse complement strand
CCCCAAGGCTCCCGTCTACGACAAGACGGGCAAGAAGTCGAAGGACGTCACGCTGACCGAGGCCGTGTTCGCGGCCGAGGTGAAGCCGCACCTCGTGCACGAGGCGGTGCGCGCCGAGCTCAACGCGAACCGCGCGGGCACCGCTGCGACGAAGTCGCGCGGGCTCGTCTCGGGCGGCCGCGCGAAGCCGTGGCGCCAGAAGGGCACCGGCCGCGCGCGCCAGGGCACGATCCGTGCGCCGCAGTTCGCGGGCGGCGGCCACGCCTTCGCGAAGACGCCGCGCACGTTCGTGCAGAAGGTGAACCGCAAGGCCGTCAAGGCCGCGCTGCGCTCGGCGCTCGCGAGCCACGTCCAGGGCGGCTCGTTCGCCGTCGTCGGCGAGTTCGACACGCCCTCGACGAAGACCGCCGCCACCTTCGTCGAGACTGCCGGACTATCAGTGCCGATCGTGCTGGTCGCGTTGGACGAGGACGTCAACCTGGTCAAGAGCTTCCGCAACCTGGATCGTGTGGCGGTCGTCGCCCCGAGCGACCTCGAGGTGGCGGCCGTGGTCTGGGCGCGCTCGCTGCTCGTCAGCGAAGGCGCGCTCGAGGCCGTCGAAGGGAGGGCCTCGTAGTGCACGCGTCGCAGGTGCTCATCGCCCCGATCGTCTCCGAGAAGAGCTACGCGGCGACGGTGACGGGCCAGTACACGTTCAAGGTCCACCAGGACGCGCACAAGACGCAGATCCGCCAGGCCGTCGAGGACCTCTTCGGCGTGACGGTGACGCGCGTGAACGTGATCAAGGTGCAGTCCAAGCCGAAGCGGCGCGGCCTCTACCGCGGCACGCGCCCCGGCTGGAAGAAGGCCGTGGTCACGCTGCAGCCCGGTGACACCATCGAGATCTTCCAGGGAGCGCAAATCTGATGCCGGTTCGCAGGTTCAAGCCGACGAGCCCCGGTCGCCGTTTCATGACCGTCTCCGACTTCGCCGAGGTGACGAAGTCGAAGCCGGAGAAGGCGCTGACCGAGAAGCTCACGAAGAAGGGCGGCCGCAACAACACCGGCCGGATCACGACGCGCCACCAGGGCGGCGGCCACAAGCGCCGCTATCGCATCGTCGACTTCAAGCGGACGAAGGACGGCGTGCCGGCGAAGGTGGCCGCGATCGAGTACGACCCGAACCGGTCGGCGCGCATCGCGCTTCTCCACTACGCGGACGGTTTCAAGGCCTACATCCTCGCGCCCGCCGGCCTGCGCGTCGGCTCGAGCGTGCAGTCGGGCCCCGACGCGGACATCAAGCCCGGCAACGCGCTGCCGCTCGAGAACATCCCGACCGGCACCCTCGTCCACAACGTCGAGCTGAAGCCCGGCAAGGGCGGCCAGATGGCCCGCTCCGCCGGCTCCGGCGTGCAGTTGGTGGCGAAGGACCAGGGCTACGCGACGCTGCGTCTCCCCTCGGGCGAGATGCGGCGCGTGCTGCTCACCTGCCGCGCGACCGTCGGCCAGGTCGGCAATGTCGACCACGGCAACGTCACGGGCGGCAAGGCCGGACGCAGCCGCTGGCTCGGCAAGCGCCCGACCGTGCGCGGAAGCGCGATGAACCCCGTCGACCACCCGCACGGCGGCGGCGAGGGCAAGAGCAAGGGCGGTCGCCACCCGGTGACGCCGTGGGGCGTGCCGACGCTCGGCAAGCGCACGCGCTCGAAGCACAAGGAGTCCGACAAGCTGATCGTTCGCGGCCGTCGCCGCGGGAAGGACAAGCGCTAGATGAGCCGCAGTTCCAAGAAGGGTCCCTTCGTCGAAGAGCGGCTGCTCGGCCGCATCAAGTCGATGAACGACTCCGGCAGCAAGCAGATGGTGCGCACGTGGTCGCGCACGAGCACGATCTTCCCCGAGATGGTCGGGCACACGATCGCGGTCCACGACGGCCGCAAGCACGTGCCGGTCTTCATCTCGGAGCAGATGGTCGGCCACAAGCTCGGCGAGTTCGCCCCGACTCGGCACTTCCGCGGCCACGCCGGCGACCAGAAGACGCAGGTGAAGCGCAAGTAATGGCAGAGCAGACCGTCAGGGCAACCGCGAAGCACGTGCACGTGTCGCCCCGCAAGGCGCGGCTCGTCACGGATCACATCCGCGGCCGCAGCGTCCCCGAGGCGCGCACGATCCTCGCGTTCACCGAGCGGGCCGCCGCCGTGGACGTCGAGAAGGTGCTGCGCTCGGCTGTCGCGAACGCCGAATCGAACCCCGCGCTGCTGTGGAACGGCGACGAGCTCGTCGTCGCGGCCGCCTACGTCGACGAAGGGCCGACGATCAAGCGCTGGCGCGCCCGCGCGCGCGGCCGCGTCGCCCGCATCAAGAAGCGCACCTGTCACATCACTGTCGAAGTCGCTCAGAGAGAGGCCAACTAATGGGTCAGAAGGTTCATCCCGGCGGCCTCCGCGTCGGCGTCATCCACGACTGGAAGTCGAACTGGATGGTCGGCAAGAAGGAGTTCGCCGGCGCGCTGATCGAGGACATCAAGATCCGCGAGCACATCCTGCGCAAGCTGTCGCACGCAGGCCTGTCCGACATCCTCATCCGCAAGGACAAGCAGCGCATCACGATCGACATCTACACGGCGCGCCCCGGCATCGTCATCGGCAAGTCCGGTGTCGAGGTCGACGCGCTGCGCCGCGAGGTGCACGCGATGACGCAGAAGAACGTGCACATCAACATCAACGAGATCAAGCGCCCGGAGCTCGACGCGAAGCTCGTCGCGCAGTCGATCGCGGAGCAGCTGCAGAACCGCGTGTCGTTCCGGCGCGCGATGAAGCGCTCGCTCGCGTCGGCGATCCGCTCCGGCGCGGCCGGCGTGAAGGTGCAGTGCTCGGGCCGCCTCGGCGGCTCGGAGATGAGCCGCTCCGAGCAGTACTCGGAGGGCCGCGTGCCGCTGCACACGATCCGCGCCGACATCGACTACGGCTTCGTCGAGGCGAAGACCCCGACCGGCCGCATCGGCGTCAAGGTCTGGATCAACAAGGGCGAGATCATGCCGCAGGGCTACACGGGCATGGCCGAGCGCAAGGAGACGCGCCTCGGCGACCAGGACACGGCGCGCCGCCGCGGCGGCGTCACCGAGGGCCTCGGCGCCTCGCGCGAGTCCGGTCGCGGCCGCTCCCAGGACCGCGAGGGCCTCGGCCCCGTGCGCCGCGGCCGTCCCGGCCAGCGCGGCGGGCAGGGCCGTCCCGGCGGCGGCGGCGGTGGCCGTCCCGGCGGGGCCGCCCGCGGACGCGGCACCGGCCGTCCCCCCGGGGACCGCCAGCGCGGCAACGCCCAGCAGCAGCCGCAGCAGCAGCAGCAGACGCCGCCGCCCGCGAGCGACGCGCCCGCGACGCCGCCGCCTGCCGAGGCTCCCAAGCCCGAGGCGTCGGCCGACAAGCCGAAGCGCCCCCCGCGCAAGAAGGCGGATAGCTAGCGATGCTCCTGCCCAAGAAGACGAAGTTCCGCAAGATGCACCGCGGCCGCCGCGCAGGCGACTCGCGGGCGCAGACCTCGGTCCAGTTCGGCGAGTACGGGCTGAAGACCCTCGACGCCGGCTGGATCACCAACCGGCAGATCGAGGCCGCCCGGATTGCCATGACGCGCAAGATCAAGCGCGGCGGCAAGGTGTGGATCAACGTCTTCCCCGACAAGGCGTACACCAAGAAGCCGGCCGAGACCCGCATGGGCAAGGGCAAGGGCTCGCCCGAGGGCTGGGTCGCGGTCGTCAAGCCGGGCCGCGTCATGTTCGAGCTTGCCGGCGTGCCGGAGCCGCTGGCCAAGGAGGCGCTCCGCCTCGCGGGCCAGAAGCTGCCGGTGAAGACGAAGTTCGTGAAGCGCGAGGGCGGTGATCTCTTTGCGGGCTAAGGACATGCGCGACCTGACCGACGACGAGCTGGAGCACCGGCTGGCCGACACGCGCCAGGAGCTCTTCAACCTGAGGTTCCAGGCGGCCACCGGCGCGCTCGAGAACACGGCGCGCATGACGCTCGCGAAGCGCGAGATCGCGCGGATCTTGACCGTTCAGTACGAGAGGAATGCCTGATGGCGGACGACGAGAAGAACGAGATCGAAGAGACCGAAGACACGACCGACGCCGAGGCTGAGACGCCTGAGGTCGAGGCCGAAGCGCCCGCCGAAGAGGTGTCAGGCACCACTGAGACGGTCGACGAGGCTCCGGCTGCTGAAGAGGTGCCTGACACGGCGCCTGCGAAGCCGCAGCGCTCGCGCAAGCACGTCCCGCGCACCGCGCGCCGGACGCGCACCAAGCCGAAGCGCGAGGCGCCCGCGACCCGGAAGCCGATCGTGCGCACCGAGAAGCCGGAGGGCGAGCGCGGCCGCCGGCAGGAGCGCCGCGGCGTCGTCGTCTCCGAGAAGGGCGACAAGACGATCGTCGTCAAGGTCGACGTGATCAAGTCGCATCCGAAGTACAAGAAGGTCGTTCGCCGCTCGGTCAGGTTCCACGCGCACGACGAGCAGAACACCGCCGGCGTGGGCGACACCGTCCGCATCGTCGAGACCCGCCCGCTGTCGAAGACGAAGCGCTGGCGCCTCGCGGAGATCGTGGAGAAGGCGAAGTGATCCAGCAGGAGACCAGACTCAAGGTGGCCGACAACACGGGTGCGCGTGAGCTACTCTGCATCCGCGTTGCGGGCGGCTCGAAGCGCCGCTACGCGCGTGTCGGCGACGTCATCACCGCGACCGTCAAGACCGCAGCCCCGCAGGGCACGGTCAAGAAGGGCGAGGTGGTGAAGGCCGTCGTCGTGCGGACGAAGAAGCCGTTCGGCCGCGACGACGGGACGCTGATCGCGTTCGACGAGAACGCGGCGGTGATCATCGACAACCAGCGCAACCCGCGCGGGACGCGCATCTTCGGGCCCGTCGCCCGCGAGCTGCGCGAGAAGAACTTCATGAAGATCGTGAGCTTGGCTCCGGAGGTTTTGTAAGTGCCGTTGATGAAGGTGAAGAAGGGCGACACCGTCCAGATGCTGACCGGGAAGGACCGCGGCAAGCAGGGCCGCGTCATCGATGCGCGCCCGCGCGAGGGCAAGGTGATCGTCGAGAACCTGAACGTCGTCACGAAGCATCAGAAGCCGCGCCCGATCCGCGACGCGAACCGCATGGGCGGCACGCAGATCGCGCCGGGCGGCCGCATCGAGCGCCCCGCCCCGGTGTCGGTCTCGAACGTGATGCTCGTCTGCCCGACGTGCAAGCTGCCGACCCGCGTGGGCTACAAGCTCAAGGAGTCGAAGGACGGCGTCGTCAAGGTGCGCGTCTGCAAGCGCGAGGGCTGCGGCCAGGAGATCGATCGCTGATGGCCGCCACCGAGACCTACACGCCGCGCCTGAAGCAGCGCTACAACGACGAGCTCCGCGCGTCGCTGAAGGAGCAGCTGCAGCTCGACTCGATCATGCAGGTGCCGCGGATCACGAAGATCACGCTCAACATGGGCGTCGGCGAGGGCAAGACCGACTCGAAGCAGATCGACGCCGCCCTCGAGGAGCTGACGACGATCGCCGGCCAGCGCGCGCAGGTGCGCCGCGCCCGCAAGTCGATCGCGCAGTTCAAGATCCGCGAGGGGATGCCCATCGGCGTCAAGGTGACGCTGCGCGGCGACCGCATGTGGGAGTTCCTCGACCGCCTCGTCTCGATCGCGCTGCCCCGCATCCGCGACTTCCGCGGGCTCAGCCCGCGCTCGTTCGACGGCCGCGGCAACTACTCGCTCGGCGTGCGCGAGCAGATCATCTTCCCCGAGATCGACTACGACAGCATCAACCAGATCCGGGGACTCGACGTGACCATCACCACCACGGCGGCGGACGACGAGCAGGCCCGCGCGCTCCTCACGGGGCTCGGTCTGCCGTTCGCGGCCGCTGACGGAGGGAATCGCTAGTGGCGAAGAAGTCGCTGATCGTCAAGGCCTCGCGGCCTGCGAAGTTCAAGGTGCGCAACTACACCCGCTGCAACCGCTGCGGGCGCCCGCGCGCCGTGTTCCGCAAGTTCGGGCTCTGCCGGATCTGCCTGCGGGAGCTCGCCCACGAGGGCGTCATCCCCGGCATGACCAAGAGCTCCTGGTAGGAGGACAGAAGTGCTCACCGATCCCGTCGCCGACATGCTCACGCGCATCCGCAACGCCAACAAGGCGCTGCACGAACGCGCGGAGATGCCGCACTCCCGCCTCAAGGAGGAGATCGCCCGCGTCCTCAAGGAGGAGGGCTACATCCGCGACTTCCACGTCGCGGAGAACGGCGGCACTCACCGGAAGCTGGTGGTCGACCTGAAGTACGGCCGCTCGCGCGAGCGCGTCCTCACCGACCTGAAGCGCATCTCCAAGCCCGGCCGGCGCGTCTATGCCAACAAGGACACGCGGCAGCGCGTCATCGGCGGCATGGGGATCGCGATCATGTCCACGTCCCGCGGCGTCATCACGAGCCGCTCCGCCGAAGAGCAGGGCATCGGCGGCGAAGTTCTCTGCTACGTCTGGTAATCGCACATGTCTCGTATCGGTAAGCGCCCCATCGAAGTCCCCGCCGGCGTGATCGTCTCGGTCGACCCTGGCCGCGTCACGGTCTCGGGGCCGAAGGGCGAGCTGCGGCAGGACGTGCCGACGCGCATGAAGATCGAGCAGGAGGACGGCTCGATCGTCGTCACGCGCCCGACGGAGCGCGGCGACGACCGCGCGCTGCACGGCCTCACGCGCACCCTGATCGCGAACATGGTCGAGGGCGTCACGAACGGCTTCGAGAAGCGCCTCGAGATCCAGGGCGTCGGCTATCGCGCCGCGCTCGCGGGCAGCAACCTGGAGCTCCAGGTCGGCTACTCGCACCCGGTCCGGATCACGCCGCGCGAGGGGATCTCCTTCGAGGTGCCGGTCCCGACGCAGGTGATCGTTCGCGGCATCGACAAGCAGGTGGTCGGCCAGACCGCCGCCGAGATCCGGAAGGTGCGCCCCCCGGAGCCCTACAAGGGCAAGGGCATCCGCTACGAGGGCGAGTTCGTCCGCAGAAAGGTTGGCAAGCGTGCCTAGTCTCACTGTTCGCGAAGCCCGTCTTCGCCGTCATCGCCGGGTGCGCGGCAAGGTGCGCGGCACGTCGGAGCGCCCGCGTCTGCAGGTGTTCCGCTCGAACCGCGGCATCTTCGCGCAGCTGACCGACGACGACGCCGGCCGCACGATCGCGGGCGCGTCGTGGCTCGACCTGCCGAAGACGTTCAGCGGCGACAAGACGGAGCAGGCGGCCGAGGTGGGCAAGCGGCTCGCCGAGGCGGCCAAGAAGGCCGGCATCGAGTCGGCGGTGTTCGACCGCGGCGGCTATCTGTACCACGGTCGTGTCAAGGCGCTCGCCGAAGGCGCGCGCGAAGGAGGGTTGCAGTTCTAGTGGCAGTCGACGTTCAGGAGACGAGAGAGCTCAAGGAGCGCGTGGTCGAGATCAACCGCGTCGCCAAGGTGGTCAAGGGCGGCCGGAGGTTCTCGTTCACGGCCCTGGTCGTGATCGGCGACGAGGTCGATCGCGTCGGCGTCGGCTACGGCAAGGCACGCGAGGTGCCGCTCGCGATCTCGAAGGCGGTCGACGACGCGAAGAAGAACCTCTTCACCGTGCCGAAGCACAACTCCACGATCACCCACGAGTCGCTCGGCGAGTTCGACGCGGCGCGCGTGCTGCTGCGCCCCGCCTCGCCCGGTACCGGCGTCATCGCCGGCGGCGGCGTCCGTGCGGTGCTCGAGCTGGCCGGCATCCGCGACGTGCTCGCGAAGTCGCTCGGCACGACGAACCCGATCAACATGCTGAAGGCGGCGGAGATGGCGCTGCGCCAGCTGCGCCGGCCCGAGGAGGTCGCGAAGGCGCGCGGCAAGGCGATCAGCGACGTGCTGCCGTACAGGCCCGCGAGCCCGGCCGAGGAGGTGAGCGGGGATGGCGAAGCTGAAGCTGACGCAGGTGCGTAGCGGCATCGGCCAGTCCCAGCGCCACCGCGGTACCCTGCGCGCGCTCGGCCTCGGAAAGATCGGCCGGACGGCCGAGCAGGAGAACACCCCGGCGGTCGCCGGGATGATCCGCAAGGTTCGCCACCTCGTCCAGGTGGAGGAGATCTAGGTCAATGGCAGACGAGCTCAACCTCAGCAACCTGAAGCCCGCCCAGGCGCGCAAGGACCGCAAGCGCGTCGGCCGCGGCCTGGGCTCGGGCAAGGGCCGCTACTCCGGCCGCGGGATCAAGGGCCAGAAGTCGCGCGCCGGCTCGCACGCGATGCGCGCGGGCTTCGAGGGCGGCCAGATGCCGCTGCACATGCGCATCGCCAAGCAGCGCGGTAACACCTCCGCCGACGCGATGGCGATCGGCCCGTTCCGCACGTTCAGCCAGCCCGTGAACATCCGCGACCTGGAGAAGCGGTTCGACGCTGGGGACGAGGTCACGCCGGAGACGCTGAAGGCGAAGGGCCTGATCCGCTCGCTGCGCAAGGACGTGAAGCTGCTCGGCGTCGGCGACCTCCAGAAGCAGCTGACGGTGACCGTGCACGCCGCCTCCGAGACGGCGCAACAGAAGATCGAGGCCGCCGGCGGGACGCTGACGCTCCTGCGCGAGCGCAAGGCGCGCAAGCCCAAGAACCTGAAGCGCCGGCCCGAGGGCCGGACGCAGTCCGCGGACACCGAGGCGACCGAGACCCCCGCCGAGAGCGAGGAGTAGGTGCTTTCCTGGCTCGCCAACGCCTGGCGGGTCCCGGAGCTCCGGCGCCGGCTCCTGTTCACCGCGTTCGTCCTGTCGGTCTACCGGCTCGGCTCGTGGATCCCCGCGCCGGGCGTCGACGCGAAGCAGATCAACAACTTCATCAACAGCGGCGGCGGCGTGCTCGGCCTGCTCAGCCTGTTCTCGGGCGGCGCGCTCTCGCGCTTCTCGATCTTCGCGCTCGGGATCATGCCGTACGTCACGGCGTCGATCATCCTGCAGCTCCTGACCGTCGTCATCCCGACGCTCGAGCAGCTGCAGAAGGAAGGCGAGGCGGGCTACGCCAAGATCACGCAGTACACGCGCTACCTGACCGTCGCCCTCGCGGCGGCGCAGGCGGCGGGGTACGCGTACCTGTTCGAGCGCGAGGGCGCGCTGCCGGGCAACGCCGGCCGGCTCGTCCTGATCGTGATCACGCTCACCGCAGGCTGCGTCCTGCTGATGTGGATGGGCGAGCAGATAACGAAGCGCGGCATCGGCAACGGCATCTCGCTGCTGATCTTCGCCTCGATCCTCACCTACGCCCCGACCGGCATCAACGCGTGGATCAACGGCGGCGCCACGGAGAAGCTGTTCTTCCCGCTGATCGCGCTCGGCGTCATCGTCTCGGTCGTCTTCGTGCAGGAAGGGCAGCGCCGGATCCCGATCCAGTACGCGAAGCGGATGGTCGGGCGGCGCGAGACGACCGGCGGCTCGACCTACATGCCGCTGCGCGTGAACATGGCCGGCGTCATCCCGGTGATCTTCGCGGCCGCGATTCTCTCGCTGCCGCAGACGCTCTCGTCGTTCGCGCCGAACACGACGACGTTCATCAACCACCACTTCTCGCCGACGTCGACGACGTACCTCCTCGTCGAGGCCGCGCTGATCATCATCTTCACGTTCTTCTACACCGCGGTGCAGTTCAACCCGGTCGACCAGGCCGACAACCTGCGCAAGTACGGCGGCTACATCCCGGGCATCCGGCCCGGTCCGCCGACCGCGCAGTACCTCGACCGCGTGCTGACGCGCCTGACGCTGCCGGGCTCGCTCTTCCTGGCGGTGATCGCGGTTGCGCCGTCGATCTTCATCAACCACTTCGGCTTCCAGCAGGCGACGGCTCGCGCCCTCGGCGGCACCTCGGTGCTGATCGTGGTCGGCGTCGCGCTCGACACGATGCGGCAGATGGAGTCGCAGATGATGATGCGCTCCTACGAAGGCTTCTTGCGCTGAGCCTGAACCTGCTCATTCTGGGGCCCCAAGGCTCGGGCAAGGGGACGCAGGCCAAGAAGATCTCCGCCGAGTACGGCCTGCCGCACATCTCGACCGGCGACATCCTGCGGGACAACGTCGACCGCGGGACGGAGCTCGGCAAGCGTGTGCAGCCGATCCTCGAAGCAGGCGAGCTGGTCTCGGACGATCTCATGGTCGAGCTGATCGAGGACCGCCTCTCGCGCGGCGATACGACGCCGGGCTTCATCCTCGACGGCTTCCCGCGCACGCTCGCGCAGGCCGAGATGCTGGAGACGATCGGGCGGCCCATCGACGCCGTGCTCGTGCTCGAGGTGGACGAGCAGGAAGCGGTCGCGCGCATGGCGAAGCGCGCGCAGGAAGAAGGCCGTACCGACGACACGCCCGAGGCGATCCGCACGCGCCTCGCGAACTACCGCGAGAACACGGCGCCGCTGATCGAGTGGTACCGCGCCCGCGACAAGGTCGTGCCGGTGAACGGGCTCGGGACGATCGACGAGGTCTTCGCGCAGATCCGCAAGGCGCTCGACCACATGGGGGCACGCGCTTGATCATCCGCAAGTCACCCGCCGAGATCG
>Ga0306920_100015241_pt1 | contig 10525 bp, 11 predicted proteins | sample flu12Cox44000170_FD_204666 | JGI IMG/M metagenome (GOLD analysis project Ga0306920, IMG submission 204666) | Lab enrichment of tropical soil microbial communities from Luquillo Experimental Forest, Puerto Rico - flux4day.12C.oxic.44.000.170 (v2)... | ecosystem: Environmental > Terrestrial >... | reverse complement strand
TGGCATGATCGCCGCCTTGACCGCTCTGCCGGTGCTCGGTGTGCCGATCGAGAGCCGAGCCCTCAAGGGGATGGACAGTTTGCTGTCGATCGTGCAGATGCCGGCGGGGATCCCGGTTGCAACCTTTGCGATCGGCCAAGCCGGCGCTGTCAATGCGGCACTCTTCGCCGCGGCAATTCTTGGCCTCTCCAATGCCGCGGCCGAGGCCGCTGTCGACGAGTGGCGGCAGACGCAGACTCAGGGTGTCGCTGAGCGCCCGGACCGCCGATGATGCCCCCGGGGACGCTGGCCCCGGGTGCCACGATCGGCATCTTAGGGGGCGGGCAGCTCGGCCGGATGACGGCGCTCGCCGCCGCCCGGCTCGGCTATCGCTGCCACGTCTTTGCGACCAAGGCCGACAGCCCGGCCGAGCAGGTGTGCGGCGCGGCGACGGTTGCCGAATTCTCCGATCGCGGCGCGCTCGAGCGCTTTGCTTCAGCCGTCGACATCGTGACTTTCGAGTTTGAAAACATCCCGGCCGAGGCAGTAAGGCTCGTCGCCGCTGTCCGGCCGGTTCTGCCGCGCCCCGAAATTCTCGAGATCGCCCAGGACCGCTTGCGGGAAAAGGATTTCCTTCGGTCGATCGATGTCGATACGGCCGCCTACCGGGAGGTCGCCGACGCAGCGGCATTGCTGCGGGCGATGCGCGACTTTGGCCATCCGGCCGTGCTCAAGAGCGTGCGCATGGGCTATGACGGCAAGGGACAGGTGACCCTGACCCCGGAAATCAGGGCCGAGGAAGCGTGGCAGCGAATGGGCGGTGAGATCGGCATTCTCGAGAGCTTTGTCGATTTCGCCTGTGAGATCTCGGTCATCGTCGCGCGCGGCCGCAACGGCGCCTGGGCGACTTATCCGCCGGTCGAAAACCAGCACGTGGCACACATCCTCGACACGACGATCGCCCCGGCGCGGATCGCTCCGGAGACCGCAATGCGGGCCGAGGCGGTGGCGCGCCACGTCGCCGAAAAGCTCGATCTCGTCGGGGTGCTAGCGGTCGAGATGTTTGTAACGCAGGGCGGCGACCTGCTGGTCAACGAGATCGCACCGCGCCCGCACAATTCCGGGCACTGGACCATCGACGCTTGCTTCACCAGCCAGTTCGAGCAGCTGGTGCGGGCCCTGTGCGGGCTGCCGCTCGGCTCGGTCGAGCATCATTCCGATGCGGTGATGAAGAACCTGATCGGCGGCGAGGTCGAGAAATGGCGCGATGCGCTGAACGACCCGTTCGCCAAGCTCCACCTCTACGGAAAAGCCGAAACCCAACCCGGCCGCAAGATGGGCCACGTCACCCGCCTGATCCCCCATCGCTAACCGAACTGGCGCAGCAGGCGAAGCGGGTTGGGCAGTCGTTCGATCGCCGTTTCAAAGCGCTCGCGTGCTTTGCCGATTGCCGCGACCCCGGCGAGCCGACGATCGAGAAAGGCGCGGGTGTCGGCGAAGTCGGGCGAGCTGTCGTCGAGCCAATAAAGCAGGGTGGCGGCATAGATCGCCGCCAAGGAGGCTCGCTTGGTGTAAAAGCTGAAATCGGTTGCGCGGTCTCCGGCGGCGCACCAGATCGCGTCGACGGTCTCGTACAATAGGCGCAAGCCGAGCGGCGCGTGTTGCGGCAAGGCCAGCACCGAGAGGGCGCGACGGACCGCTTCGCGCCATGGCGCGAGGATTTCCAACCGAAACGCGATTGCGAGCGCGACGCGCTGGGCAATGCGCATTGGTTCTAGGTTTGTGGTTTCGAGCCGGTCGAGCATGCGGAGATCCACCCACCGGCTGAAGCAGGCGACGAGCTGAGCGGCCCCGTCCGGAAACAGCGCCAGCGCTTCGCCAGCGGACAGGCCGACGCGACGCGCTGCGGACCGTAGAGCCAAGCGCGACCAGCCGTCGAACGGCACGTTCGGGAGCATCGCCTCGATCAGCGCCGCGCGCTGATCCTCCGCAAGCGGGCTCTTCATTCCTTCCCGTGTTCGCTCACAAAGGCTGCCAGATCGATCGGGTGCCGCTGCAGCTCTTCCAGGAAGACAAGCAATCGGTGATCAGTCATCCGTTGCGGGTAAAGGATCCCGTCGAGATGATCACACTCGTGTTGAACGACCCGGGCGTGGAACCCCTCGACCGCCCGCTCGATGACTTCCCCATCAGGGCTGGACCCGCGGTAACGGACGCGCAGGTGCCGCGGCACGACGCCGCGCAATCCGGGAACCGACAAGCAGCCTTCCCAACCGAGCGCCCGCTCCTGACCAACCAGCTCGACGACGGGATTGATCAGCACCGCCAGATCCTGTGGACTGTCGCCGGGCATTTCGGTGACCCGCTCCTCGGGCACCCGAAACAAGACGATCCGATACGGCACGTGCACCTGCGGGGCGGCGATCCCGGTGCCGCCAGCGTCCTCCATCGTCTCGATCATGTCCTCGACGAGACGCCGCACCCACGGGGCAGTCGGATCCTCTACCACAGCGGAGACAGCGCGCAGAACCGGGTGCCCCATGCGGGCTATTTTCAACAACGCCATGTCTGGAATATGGGTGGATCACCGGCCGGGGTAAACCGTCCGCCCAGGTCGCCTTCACAGCAGCCGGCAGAAGTGCTAGATATGACCGTATTCGGACGGTCGCGCAGTCTGTCCCCAGACGCATACCATCGATGGAGAAACGCCGCCGTGCAAGTCCTCGTTCGCGATAATAATGTCGATCAGGCTCTGCGAGCCTTGAAGAAGAAAATGCAACGCGAGGGCGTATTTCGAGAAATGAAGCTGCGGCGCAATTACGAGAAGCCGTCGGAACGGCGGGCGCGGGAAAAAGCCGAGGCAGTCCGACGCTATCGCAAGCTCCTGCGCAAGCGGATGGAGCGCGAAGGCTACTGAGCACACCTGACGAGCAGCCTTTGCGCCAATAGCAACGGTAAACTGCGTCGGAAATTGCTTCTTCGCGGCGCCTTTAGCAAGTATCACGGAAGACCTTCGATCGAGGGTCACTCCTAGGGCTTCCATCGATTGGCACCGCCCGAGCGCCGGGTGGATGCCCATATACATGCCACGCAAGACGATGTTCTCCTGGCCGGTGGCCTCGGGGTCAAGGCCGACGGATCCGGTGAGGAGTGCCGAGACCCGACCCGAGGCAAAGAGCTGTCCCCCAGTCGGCTCATAAATACCGGCCAGAACCTTCAGAAGGGTGCTCTTCCCGGCGCCGTTGGCGCCCATGACGGCCAGCCGGTCACCTTGATCGATATCGAGATCGAGATTGGCCAAGGCCAGGACCTTGACCCGATCACGCCCTTTGAAAGATTTCCCAATGTCGTTTTGGCGAGCAGGCTTTTCTTCAGCGAGCGACTGGCGCCCTGATAGATTGGAAATTCGACCGACAGATCGCGCAGGCGCAAAAATGCCATTACCACTTAGATCCAATAGGCAATGCGCGTCCGAAATTGCGCGAATGGCCAATAAGTGATCGTCCAGCCAAAGATTGTCGATACGAGGACGATCGGCCAGGATGTAGCCTCGGCAGAGATTTCCAAGAGCGGAGCGCGCACGATGTCGACTGCCGCGAACAGAGGGTTGAGGGCGGCTATCTTTGCCCACCCCCCGAGTGCCTCGATCGGCCAGAATATAGGGGTCAGAAAGAACCCGACCTGCAAGCAGCTCGCTACGATCGGCGGCACGTCACGTAAGCGCGCGCTCACCATGCCGAGCAGAATACTGACCCAAAGCCCGTTTACGGCGAGTGCTGTCACCGCTGCAAGTGCTTCTGCGACGCGCCAGCCGATGGACATTTGGATCGTTATAAACGCCAGCGGAATTACAAAATTATGAGCCAGAACGATCACATTGCGAAAGACCGTCCGATAAGCATGGATGGAAAAGGGTATTGGCACCTGACGAATTATGGCTTCTGCCCTGAGAAATGTTTCGCAACCATCGGTCACCATGCCCGAAATAAACTGCCATATTACTAGCCCGATCGCCAAATACGGTAGATAGGCATCGATGTTGATGTTAAGGAGATGCGCATAGATCACACCCATTGTCAGCGCCATCACCAGCGTCGTAGGCGTCAACCACCATGGGCCGAGCACAGAGCCACGGTAGCGCAACCTGATGTCCTGCAACGCCAGTGCTGTCCACATCCAGCTCCCGGATGCGCCTTCTGCCAGATCGTGCCAAGCCATTGCGGCCCGAGACATTGGAGCCGGAAAATCCTTGATGAAGTCGTTATCAACCTCGCATCGCTGGAGAAAGCATTCGGTAGATAAACCTGTTTGGTTGTCTCGCTTGGCCGCCGTCTACGCTGACCCCAGTTGTTATTCCAAAAATCAGACTGTCTCGACACCCGCGGCTGATTTATCAATGCCATCGCGGTTAGCTCTCAAAAGCGGGCGGAGATTATTCGAGCGCCTTGACGATCTCCTCGCACATTTTCTTGGCGTCGCCGAACAGCATCATCGTATTGTTGCGGTAGAACAGCTCGTTCTCGACGCCGGCATAACCCGAGGCCATCGATCGCTTGACGAAAAGAACGGTCTTGGCGCGCTCAACCTCCAGGATCGGCATGCCATAGATCGGCGACGAAGGATCGGTCTTCGCCGCCGGGTTGGTCACGTCGTTGGCACCGATGACAAAGGCCACGTCGGTCGAGGCAAAGTCGCGGTTGATCTCGTCGAGTTCGAAGACCTCGTCATATGGAACGTTGGCCTCGGCGAGCAGCACGTTCATATGGCCAGGCATGCGGCCAGCGACCGGATGGACAGCATAGCGCACCTTGACCCCGTCCTTTTTTAAGAGATCGGCCTCCTCGCGCAGTGCGTGCTGAGCTTGCGCGACCGCCATGCCGTAGCCCGGCACGATGATCACCGAACTCGCATTCTTCAGGATAAAGGCGGCGTCCTCAGCGCTGCCGGATTTGACCGAGCGGTCGCCGGCCCCGGCGCCGGCGGCGATCGCACCACCCTCGGTGCCGAACCCGCCGAGGATCACGTTGAAGATCGAGCGGTTCATCCCTTTGCACATGATGTAGCTGAGGATGGCGCCTGACGAGCCGACGAGCGCACCGGTGATGATTAACAGGCTGTTCGACAGGGTGAACCCGATACCGCAGGCCGCCCAACCGGAATAGGAGTTCAGCATCGAGATGACGACCGGCATGTCGGCCCCGCCGATCGGCACGATCAACAAAAACCCGAGAACGAGCGAAACCAGCAAGGTCAGCCAGAACGCCACGGCCGTCTCGGTCGAGACGAACAGGATAATCAGCAGGACCAACAAAAACCCGAGCCCGGCGTTCAACAGGTGTTGGCCGGTGAAAACGAGGGGCCGCCCGGTGACCAGACCCTGCAATTTGCCAAAAGCGACGATCGAGCCGGTAAACGTGATCGCACCGATAGCCATGCCGATTGCCATCTCGACCAAACTGCTGCGGTGGATCGAGCCGCGCACGCCGATCCCATAGGCTTCGGGAAAGGTGAATGCAGCCGCGGCGACACAGACCGCGGCAAGGCCGACGAGGCTGTGAAACGCCGCGACCAACTGCGGCAATGCCGTCATCTGAATGCGCAGCGCGATATAAGTGCCGATCGCGCCGCCGATCAGAATGCCGACAATGATCAGCCAAAAGCTGACCACATGCGGGGTCACTAGAGTGGTGACCACCGCGATCACCATGCCGGCTATGCCGTAGATGTTGCCGGCCCGCGCCGTTTCCGGCGACGAGAGGCCTCGCAAGGCCATGATGAAGCAGATCGAAGCGATCAGATAGGCCAGGGCCGAGAGGCTGTCGCTCACCACCGCTCCGCTATCGCTTTTTCTGGAACATTTGGAGCATGCGCTGGGTAACGATGAAGCCGCCGAAAATATTGACCGCGGCCAGGGTTACCGCGACAAACCCCATGATTTTCGCAAAGCTGATGCCGAGCGGGCCGGCGGCGATCAGCGCGCCGACAATAATCACGCTCGAGATGGCGTTGGTGACACTCATCAGCGGCGAGTGCAAAGCCGGGGTCACCCGCCACACCACGTGATACCCGACAAAGACCGCCAGCACAAAGATTGTCAGCTCGAACACAAAGGGCGTGCCGACAATTGCCGTCGACGGTGCCTGGAGCGCGAGTTGCTGGGCCAGCGCGTCGAGATTGTGCGCAAGCGCACTGGCCTCGCCAGCGGCCTGGCTGGCCCGCTCGGACAGGGCGACGGGGTCCGCCATCCGCTCGCCCGGTCAGCCCGCTGCTGCTTGAGTTTCGGCCGCAGCCGGCGCCGCGAGCACCGGGTTCACCACCGCACCATTCTCAGTCAACAAAGTCGCCTTGATGATCTCGTCGGCCGTGTCGATCTTGAGCTTGCCGTCCTTGTCCACGAGCAATGTCAGGAAGTTATAGAGATTGCGGGCGTAAAGCTGGCTCGCGTCGGCGGCGATGCGAGAGGGCATATTGGCATGACCGATGATCTTGACCCCCTGCGGGGTGGTGACGATTTCGCTAAGCCGGCCGCCCTCGACATTGCCGCCGGACTCGATGGCGAGGTCGACAACCACCGATCCCGGAGCCAGTTCGCCGAGCATCGCTTCGGTCAGCAGTATCGGCGCCTTGCGACCGGGAATGAGGGCGGTGCAGACCACGACGTCGGTGCGCCTGAGGACCTCGCTGATCTTGTCGCGCTGGCGTCGCTGAAAATCCTCACCCATCTCGCGGGCGTAGCCTTCGGCGGTTTCCGCCGTGCGGGCGGCCGCCTCGTCGACGGTGATGAAGCTGGCGCCGAGGCTTTCGACCTGCTCCTTCGCCGCCGCGCGAACGTCGGTCGCCGAGACGATAGCACCCAGACGCCGCGCCGTAGCGATCGCCTGCAGCCCGGCGACCCCCGCGCCCATCACCAGCACCCTTGCGGCCTTGATCGTGCCCGCGGCGGTCATCATCATCGGAAAGGCCCGGCCGAACTCGTCGGCAGCTTCGAGCGTCGCTTTGTAACCGGCGAGATTGGCCTGGGAAGAGAGAGCGTCCATTGCTTGCGCGCGGGTAATTCGCGGTAGGAGTTCGATGGCGAACGCGATTATCCCGGCACCGGCGTAAGCGCTGATATCCGCGGGGTGACGCAGCGGCTGCAACAGACCGATCAACACTGTGCCGCGCTTCAAATAGCTCAGCTCGTCGCGCTCAGCCTCTTGGCCGATCAGCGGCCGTTGGACCTTCAGAACAATGTCGGCATCGCCGAGCGCGGTGGCCGCATCCGCAGCGATCGACGCCCCCGCGGCTGCAAAAGCGGTATCGGCAAATTGGGCGCCCTCGCCGGCCCCGCTTTCAGCGACAACCTCGAGGCCCAAGCCCACCATGCGCTTAATTGTATCGGGCGAGGCCGCCACCCGGCGTTCGAATGCCCGCCTTTCCTTGACGATGGCAACCTTCATCGAGCGGTCGTCCCCGAATCGTCGAGCCGCGAAACGGCGCGCACAATGCCCCGGCTCCTGGGATTTGTGAAGAGTGATCCCGGAGCTTCTCCAGGCTCGGAGCTCCGCGATCGTTCGCACCGGAGTGCAAGAACGCACGAGCAATTGAGCCGATCTCGATTTGGTCGCGTTGACCTCCCGTGATAGACTTGATGCGGACCACCTTAATGTCCGAAAAATGAATGATCGCCGCGCTGCTCGGGGAGCTATGCATCAAGTGCTGCCTACTACCGAGCACAAAACATTGTTGGGAATAAATATTCCGGAGGTACGTTGTCGTCTGGTTACGAATTGGCAGGATCGTCGCTACGTTTGCTTTCGGGCAGGGATCCGGTGAGCGGGCGGTTCGCCGATCAGCTGATCACGGTCCTGCCGCGATTGCGGCGCTTTGCTCGCGGGCTGTCAGGGTCCGTCACCGATGCCGACGATCTGGTTCAGGCTGCCTGCGAGCGAGCGCTCGCGCGGCAGCACCAGTTTCAGGAGGGCACACGGTTCGACAGCTGGATGTTTCGCATTGTGCAGACGATCTGGATCGATCAGGTCCGCTCGCGGGACGTGCGCAAGGAAGATGGCGATACCGCCCAGGATCGACTGGGCTCGGACGAGCCGGTGCGCCGGGTTGAAGCCCGTCTGGCGCTCGATGAGGTTCGGCGGGCGCTCGATTGTCTGCCGCCGGATCAGCGGACCGCCTTGTTGCTCGTTACCGTCGAGGGGCTGAGCTACAAGGAGGCTGCGGAAACAGTACAGGTTCCGGTCGGCACGATTATGAGCCGTCTCGCACGAGCCCGCATCGCGTTGCAGCTGCATCTCGAAGCCGGGCGCGGGCGGCGCAGGAGTAACAATGATGCAGCAGCGCAGTGACGACCGGCTCGTCGCCTATCTGGATGGCGAACTCGAGGCGGCGCAGCAGAGCGAGGTCGAAGCTTGGCTCGACGCCGATCCGGCCGCACGCCGGCGGATGGCGGCGTTTGCCGAATCGGCGCGTTTGTTGCGCCTCGCGTTGGACGAAACCATCCACGAGCCGGTCCCCGATCGGCTCATTGCGGCGGCGCGCGGCGAGACGGTTGCACCACAAGCGGGCGCCGAGATCGTGCCCTTCCGTCAACGCCTGGGCGCGCAGATCGTGGGGCCGCGGCGCTGGTGGATTGGGCTGCCGGTTGCCGCCTCCCTCTTCGGCATTCTCGCCGGCGGCGGCGTTGGCTATCTTGGAGGCAAGCTCGCGCTGGACGGCGTTGCCGGGAAACACGCCGCGCCCGAGGCGACGGCGGCCAACAACCTCTGGCTCGACAACGCGGCCGGCTATTTTAAGCTTGTTGTCAACGCTGGCGATAACCCTCCGGTCGACATCCCGGCAACCGGTGACCCCCGCGAGGCACTGCAAAAGATCAGCCAAAACTTGCCGCAGAAGATCCAGCTGCCCAAGCTTGAGCCTTGGGGTCTCAGCTTCCGCGGCGCCCGGCTCGTCGTCGAGGAAGGACGCCCCGCGGCGGCGCTCGTCTATACCACTGACAAGAAGGAGATCGGCCCTTTGGCGCTGATCATCGGGTCGACGAAACAACCCGATATCTCGCCAACTTTCGACCGCCGTCAGGACGTCAATCTGCTGTACTGGCGGCATCAAGGACGCGCCTACGCGCTGGTCGGCCAAGCCGACATCGGCTATCTCTGGGGGATCGCCAACGATGTCGCCTGGCAGCTGGATGCAGTCTGAGTAGTTGGCCGCTCGTCCAGCTGAACCAGGGCCTCGGGCGGGAGTTTTTCACGCTGCGGCTCGACGATAGCTGGACAATCGCCACCCTATAATCGAGGCGCACGAGCCCGATAGGGGGTTGCCTGATGCGGCTGTTGCTCGTCGAGGACAACGAGCGCTTCGCCGGCCTGCTCAAGCGGGGGCTCGCCGCGGCGGGGTTTGTCGTCGACGTGATGCTGACGGCGAGCGACGCCGCTGCGGCGCTGCGCGCGAACCGATTTGAAGTCGTCGTACTCGATCTCGGGTTGCCGGACGCCGATGGCCTAGACGTTCTCGCCGAGATGCGCGGTCGCGAAGACGCGACACCGGTGCTGATCCTGACCGCGCGCGGCAGCCTCAATGACTGTGTAACCGGGCTGCAAAGCGGTGCTGACGATTATCTCGTCAAGCCCTTTGCGCTCGAGGAGCTCGTCGCCCGCCTACAAGCACTCCTGCGGCGACCGGGCAATCTTCTCGGTGTTACGCTGAAGCTCGGCAACATCGCCCTCGATACCGTGGCACGCCAGGTGTTTGTCGGCGACCAGCCGATCCTCCTCTCGGCGCGCGAGATCGCGGTGCTCGAGCAGTTGTTGCGCCGAAGCGGACGGGTCGTCGCCAAGAACCTGCTTGCAGACAATCTCTATGGCCTATCGCAGGAAGTCGGGTCGAACGCGGTCGAGGTTTATGTGCATCGATTGCGCAAGCACCTCACCGAAGTCGGCGCCTCGGTGCAAATACACACCCTGCGCGGCGTCGGGTACCTGATCGCCGAGGAGAAATGAGGTGCTGAAGTTCCGCTCGGTCGTCTCGCGAATCATCGCGCTGCACCTGCTGGCGATCGTCTTCACCTCAATCTGCATGCCGCTTGCACTGTATATGATGCTCAACTACGCGGCGCGGGATCTTCACCACCGCGCCTTGCGCGACCGGGCGGCCGAGATCCTGAGGTACCTCGACAGAGGACCGGACGGAGCGCCCCGGTTGTCGCTGCCTGCATCCTTGGCCCAGTTCTATTCCGAGGCCTATGGGCGTGCGGCTTATGCCGTCCTCGATGCGGGTGGCCATGTGTTGTTCTCGTCCGCGGCGGACGGCAGTGCGATTGTCTCCGCACGGCCGCAAACCACATCGTTCGAATATTTTGCACTGCACCGCGAAAATACTGATCTTGTCGGGGTCACCGTCCCGGCGGATATTGGCGGACCAGCCCTGCTACTTCAGGTCTCGGAAGACCTCGAGCATCGCGACGTTCTGATCGACGATATCGTCGCCGAGTTCTTCGCCCGAGTCGGGTGGATCACCGCGCCCATCCTGCTGCTGCTGCTGGTCATCGACGTCTTGA
>Ga0306920_100015240_pt1 | contig 10526 bp, 12 predicted proteins | sample flu12Cox44000170_FD_204666 | JGI IMG/M metagenome (GOLD analysis project Ga0306920, IMG submission 204666) | Lab enrichment of tropical soil microbial communities from Luquillo Experimental Forest, Puerto Rico - flux4day.12C.oxic.44.000.170 (v2)... | ecosystem: Environmental > Terrestrial >... | reverse complement strand
CCCTGCCCTACTCTCGCAAGACGGCCTTCCCGCACGATCTTGCGCAGCGCGCGGCCAACCTGGTCGTAACCGCCGAGATCCTCGAAATCCGCGCGCAGAAACACGTTGCCGCGCTTGCGGTCGATGCGCTTCACGATCCGGGCTTCAAGAGTTTCGGGTTTCATGCGTCCTTCACTTGATGTCAGGATACGACATCAGTACAGCATTTATACAGCTATCCCAGCTAATTATCGACTACCGTCGAAAACATTTAGGAGGGAACCCTCAAACCCGGCATGCAACCGCCGGTCTAGACACCTTTCGTTCGCGTGTGCGAATCGGTTTAGAACGAAGTTTGAACACCAAGATCATTACCGACATTTTCGCAGCTAGGAGGCTACGAGCCCTTGAGTGGATCCCGAATTTCACGAAGGAAACGCCGGGTTGCCTGCATATCGCCCAAGCCGGTAGCGACGCTGCGCGATCGACGCCGCGTTCGCCTTCTTGTGCTCACCGACCGTGATATTTGCGGCGGCCATCCAGTCTTCCGCGGTACGCGGGTGCCGGTGCGTCTTATCGCTGAGCTTCTCGCTCAAGGCAGCGAGCCGGCCGAATTGATTAGAAGCTATCCCAGGCTCACGGCCGAGATGATCCGGCTGGCACCGCTCTGTGCCGCCACCTATCCGCTGCGCGGCTCGGAACACAGGATGCCATGGCGCGATCAGCAGCCGGTGCACCGGGCTCGGCGTCGCCTACCCGACTGAACGCATCCCGCAAATTAGCGCCAACCAGCGTTCAATAGAGCCCCGGTATCAACCGCGAGGTCCGCGCGCGATAGGCATCGTACTCGTCGCCGAATTGGGACCGCAGCAGCCTCTCCTCGGCATTGATGCGCGCCAGCAGCGGCGGAACGAGCAATGCCGCCAGGAGCACGCCAATCCATGAGCGAAACGCGAGGCCCCAACCCAGCGAGCTGATCAGCAAGCCGAGATAGCTCGGATGGCGGATCACGCCGTAAACCCCGCTCGTGACCAGCCGGTGCCCGGGCTGGATCGCCACCAATCCGCTGAACCGGTCGCCCAGCACGAAGACCGGCCAGAGGCGCAGCGCACCGCCCGCACCGAACAGCGCCACGCCCAGCCAGCGGATAGCGTCGCCGTCGATGATCCAGATACCCTTCCGGTCGCTCCAGGGCGGCAGAAAAACGAGGAGCAGCGTGATCACGCCGAAGACGCCGATGACCCAGCGGTTACTGGTGTCCTCGCGCACGCCCGAACTCAAATTGCCGCCGGCGGCGAGCGCCGCTGCGCATGCCGCTGCGCATAACGCGATCAGCACCACCGTCAGCCCGATCAGAGTCGGCTGCGAAAAGAAAGCACCGATGCCGCCGCGGGCTGTGATCGCCAGCGCGAGAAAAAGGCCGGAGAACACGACGACGAGCAGCAAACGCATCGGCAAGGTCGACATGACTCGGTTCTGCGCCCGGCCATGTACTGTTGTCAAAACACCCTCGGTCCGCCAGCTTCTTCGCGGGCGGCAGAAGGGTGCAGCCGGCGTATCTCTCACGTTGCATGCAACTCGATCTTTCGTGTTAAACGATTAGCGATCTTAAGCGTGCAACCTCTCCCCTGTGATACCCGAGATCGAGATCTGGCGTGCCGCCAACCTCATGCTTAAGCGCTACGGCGACAAGGCGCCTGACGAAAGCGCCGCGCGCGCTGATGAACTCGCCGCGCAGGACGATTACAACGGCGAGGCCGTGTGGCGCCGGATCACCGATGCCGTCCGTCAGCTTGCAAACCAGACACCGGCCGGGCCGCTCCACTGACCGCGTAATCCCGCTGTAACGCCGTTCTCGCGGCGGCGGGAGCTTCCTCCCCGCCCCCGCCATGTTTCCCCGTTTCTCTTCTAGAGGCCTCACCCAAAAGCCCACATGACCCAACCAGCGTCACCAAAGGACCGCTTTTCGAAACAGGCGCTCAACCTGGCGGCGGTCTAGCCTTCAGGCCCCTTGCGGTCATTCGGCCGAGGCTCCCTTGGATTTGGCCATTTAGGTGGATGAGGTAACACCGCCGGCGGCGCGCTCGATCGCTGCGATGTCGATGCGCTTCATTTGCATCATTGCCTCGAAGACCCGCCGTGCCCTGGCGCGATCGGCATCGCCGATCAGCCTGATAAGTACTAATGGAAAGATCTGCCACGACACGCCGAAACGGTCTTTCACCCAGCCGCATTGCTCAGCCTCAGGGACCGCGGAGAGTGCGTCGGCGAAGCGATCCAGCTCGGCCTGGGTCTCCACCGGTATCTGGAACGAGATCGCTTCACTGAATTTGAATTGCGGCCCGCCATTCAGGCCGGTGAACGGTTGACCCATGAGTGTGAACTCGACGAGCAGCACGTCGCCTGCCTTGCCCGACGGGTAGTCACTCGGGGCGCGATGGACCGCATCAACATGGCTGTTGGGAAACAGGGAGGCATAGAACTTCGCGGCCGCTTCGGCATTGCCGTCGAACCAGAGGCACGGGGTTATCCCAGACATGAAAATTTCCTCCTGAAAGCGGCGGCGTTGGGGATCCCTGATCGGCTCGCTTTATCCTAGCACTGCGGGAACCGGCCGAAGGCATGCGGCAGGAGCCCGCGTCAAAAGGCGCGTACATCAAACTAGCCGAGGACCAGCGCTACGCGACGCGCTTTGGGTCCGGCTCTTCGTTCAATCGCGCGGCCGGAGCTCGACATCGAGCGAGGCCCTGCCCCTAGCTCCACATTTCTGGCAGCGCAGCTGCCGTTCGAGCGACATCAGGCGCGTGTAACCCGGCCGCCCCTGCAACAGCGTCGCGTTCGGAATGATCGCCTTGTGCCCGCAAGCCTGGCAGCTGGCGCGCACAAAATGGAACACGCGCAGATCCTCGAGGCGGAAGGCGTAGCGCGGCGGCATGGCCCGAGTTTCTTGATTCCTGCCAGCCGTCTATCGTATAGAACACAAGATGAACAAGTCAACGACCGAAAACCCGGTGCAATGGCTGTTCCTCGATCTCAACGCCTTCTTTGCGTCGTGTGAGCAGCAGGAAAACCCGGCTTTGCGGGGGCGGCCGATCATCGTCGTGCAGACGCTGACGGATTCCGCCGTCGCGATCGCCGCCAGCTACGCGGCGAAGGCCTTCGGCATCAAGACCGGCACCCTGATGCGCGACGCGCGGCAACTGTGCCCCGACGTCGTGCCGGTGCAGGCCAATCATCGACTCTACACCGAGTATCACGAACGCATTTTGAAGGCTGTCGACACCTGCCTGCCGGTCGAGAAGGTGTGCTCGATCGACGAGATGGGGTGCAAGCTGATGGGCACCGAACGACAGGTGCCGGTTGCGCGGGAACTGGCCGTGAAGGTGCAGCGGGCCTTGCGCGAGCAGGTCGGGGAGTGCCTCACCTGTTCGATCGGCCTTGCGCCCAACGTGTTTCTCGGCAAGGTCGGCTCCGACCTGCAGAAGCCGGACGGGCTGGTCGTGATCTCCAAGCACGACCTGCCCGGCATCCTGCTCGGCCTCCAGTTGCAGGACATCTACGGCATCGGCAAGCGGATGGAGCAGCGGCTGCACCGCGCCGGCATCGTGAATGTGGAGCAGCTGTGGAACGCGACGCCGCACCGGCTGCGCCGGGTGTGGGGCGGCGTTAACGGCCTGCTGTTTCATCAGATGCTGCACGGCGTCGACATCCAGCCGCCGACCTCGCGCTATTCGAAAAGCATCGGCCACCAGCATGTACTGGAGCCGGATTTGCGCACCAAGAAGGGCGCGCATGATTTCGCTCAGCATCTGCTGACCAAGGCGGCCGAGCGGTTGCGGCGCGGCGATTACTATTGCCGGCGGCTAGGCGCGCATCTGTCGTGGGTCGGCGATCTCGGCGGCTGGTGGGACGAAACCGATTTCCACGAAACGCGCGACACCGGCTTTCTCCTCGCCCGCCTCGAGGAGCTCTGGCAGCGGGTTCCGCGGTACAAGCCGCTCAGCGTCGGCGTCGTGCTGCTCGACCTGGTGCCCGCCGATCACCACCAGCCGGATCTATTCGCGGCCGACAACGGCCGGCGCCAGAAACTGTCGCCACTGATCGACCGCATCAACGACCGCTACGGCCGCTGCTCCATTGGCTTCGGCCTCTTTCCGCACGACGTACGCGCGTTCAAAGGGCATGCCGCGTTTCACCGGGTACCGGAGAAGTGGGAGTTTTGAGCATCGCCGCGATTCGCGGCGCGCAGGCGCGGCGGAAAGCGAGGCGAAAGCCTGATGCAAGACCCCTTCAAATCCCCTTGCGCCGTGCAATAAGCACGCGAAGCCCATCTCCGAGCGGCAACAACGTCAGACCAAGTATTATGCTCACCAAATCCACATAATGACCCAAGCTATGTGGATCTGCTCGGCCGAGAACCCAAGTTGCTCCCGCAGTTCGAGCACATGCGCAGGCCCCGGGTTCAGCTCCGCCGCCCGTGCCGCTCCCAAGCCGCCGCCTGCAAGAAAATCCGCGGTTTCGTTAGCCTACAGCGCCTTCATCGCGCGACTCTCCTGACCGCTATAGCCCGGAACTCTGCGCGGCGGCCGGCATCGCAAGCACCATGACCACCAGCCCCCATAGTCGCAGATCCACCATTATGCCTCTCGGTTCCGGCGCCATTCTCATCCAGCCGGTTGTTGTCTCAATCCGCATTCAGGCTTGGGCCTATCTTCCGGTCGGGCTAGAATCGCCGCATGTGTGGCCGCGCCCGCCTCTCCTCCGATGTCAGCGAGATCAGGCTCGTGTTCCGGATTCCGCCGGAGCGGCCGATCCCGAATTTTCCGCCGAGCTGGAACGTGGCGCCGACCGACTCCGTGCCCGTCGTGCGCTATGACCGGAAGGCGGGGCAGCGCAGCCTCGACCTGCTGCGCTGGGGCCTGATCCCTCATTGGGCCAAGGACATCAAAGTTGGCTTCGCAAACATTAATGCCAAGGCGGAAGGGATCGAGACCAAGCGGGCTTTTCGCGATGCGTTCGAGCGCCGCCGCTGCCTGGTGCCGGTCGACAACTTTTACGAGTGGAAAAAGACAGCGACAGGCAAGCAACCTTATGCCATTGCGCTTGCCGATCCCGGCATCATGGCGCTGGCCGGCTTGTGGGAGAACTGGAAATCATCCGCCGACGAATGGGTGCGCAGCTTCGCGATCGTCACCACGGAGCCGAACGAGCTCTGCGCCCAGTTGCATAACCGGATGCCCGTCGTCCTCGCACCCGAGGCATGGCCGGCATGGCTCGGCGAAGAACCGGCCGACGAGGCGCAGCCGAAATCCTTTCTTGTCCCCTACCCTTCCGACGGCATGATCTGCTGGCCAGTCAGTCAGCGCGTCGGCAGTGTGAAGAACAATGATCCGGGCCTCGCGGAGCCGATTAACCTGCCGTGACGAGCCGCGCTGCGCATTGCGGCGCCGTGATAGGGTGTCTCCGTAGCCCGGATCAGGAGCGATCAAACCAATGCCGGAAACCCAAATCGCCCAAGCGGTGCAGCTGCTCGACCTGATGCTTGAGCATTTTGCCGACGACTGCCACTGGACGCGCGGACGGTATGACAACGGAAATGGCGGTCATTGCCTTGTCGGCGCTCTTCTGCATCTGAGCCGCAAGCATCGCCTGCCGAGGGCGCGAGCGGTCGCGCTCCTGCAGGATGCGATGCCCCGACCCGGGATTCCGCTTGTGCATTTTAACGACACGTGCTGCGGCAGCGCCGCCGAGTTGCGTTCTCTCATCCTCAAGGCCCGCCGCCTTGCCGGCGATCATGCGGAGCAGGACCGGGCAGCCGCCGCGGCCAAGGCCTGGCTGCTCGCGCAGATCGAGAAGAAACGGCTCGCACGGTTGTCCGATATTGCGGAAGCGACGCCGAAACCGATCGTCCCCGAACGCCTCGCCGCCTAGCGAGCGGTCGCGATCGGCGATCCGGCGAAAGCCGTGGCCCCGTCTCCGCCGAGCGGACCAAATCTAAACCCAGCCTGCAGCCGCCAGCGTCAGGGGATGGATGCCGATATCAATGCCGTGCCCACGCAGAACACCACGATCGCGAGCGGCGGGACCCGCCAGCGTTCGAGCAGCAGGAAACCAACCAGGGCGATTGCGACATCGCGGCCATTGGCGACGGCGCTCAGCCAGATCGGGTTGTACAGTGCCGCGCCGAGAACGCCGACCACGGCGGCGTTGATCCCGGCCAACGCCGCCCGGGCGGCAGGGTGATGACCGAGCCATAACCATACCGGCAAACCGGCCAGGGCGATCAGCACGCCGGGCAAAAATATGAAGATGAGCGCCACCGCCGACCACAGCAAAGCCGCGCCGGCGGGGGCGACGACGGCGCCGAGATAGGCAGAGAAGGTGAAGAGCGGCCCCGGAATCGCCTGCGCCACGCCGTAGCCGGCGAGAAAGGTATCATCCGATAACCAGCCCTGCGGGACCAGCGCATCACGCAGCAAGGGCAGCACAACATGGCCGCCGCCAAATACCAGTGCGCCGGCTTTGTAGAAGACGCCTGCCAGCGCCAATAGACTGTGGGGCGCGGTAGCGCCGGCGAGCGGCAGGGCCACCAGCAGAGCAAGAAACAGCGCCAATGCTATTCCGCCGGTCCGCAGGGTGACAGGCATTGCTGGCAATCCCGGCGCGGCCGGAAGGTTGCGGCACAGCAAGGCCCCGCCGACAGCACCGATCAGCAACGCCGCGATCTGGACAAAGGAACCGCTGAGCACCAGCAGCAGCGCCGCCGCGAGCAATGCCAGGGCGGCGCGCAGCCGATCCGGACAAAGGTTCCGCGCCATGCTCCACACGGCCTGCGCGACGACCGCAACGGCAACGAGCTTTAATCCGTGCAGCACCGCGTTCGTCGCCGGCCCTTCAAGGTGGGGCGCCAGGAGCGCGAAGGCGAACATCACGATCGCCGAAGGCAGAGTGAAGCCGGCCCATGCGGCAAATGCCCCGCCCCAGCCGGCGCGGCGCAGCCCGACCAGATAACCGACCTGGCTGCTCGCTGGGCCCGGCACCATCTGGCACAACGCCACGAGCCCGCCATACTCATCCGGCGTCAGCCATTGCCGTTCGCGAACGTACGTCCGTTCAAAATAGCCAAGGTGGGCAATCGGGCCGCCGAACGAGGTCAATCCCAGTCTGAGCGCCACCAGAAAAACCTCGCCGACGCTGCCCCGCCGGACCTCAACAGCCGAGGATGCCGTGGTTTCGGTCATATCGCCACCTCAGGCATAGTCGAACAACGCCATAAACCCGAAATCCATGTGCAGCTGTTGATGACAGTGAAAGAGCGTCGGCCCCGGATTGTCGGCGACAAAATCAAATTCCAGTTCTTGAAACCCGCCCAGCATGACCACGTCCTTGCTCACGCCTGACGTCAGTTTGCCGGCGATTCGCGTCAACTCGAAGCTGTGCCGGTGCAGGTGCAGCGGGTGGATGTCGTCGCTCGCGTTGCGGAATTTCAGACGGTAGCGGCGCCCCTCATGCACCGTGTACATCGGCTTCTTGGTCTCCATTGAGAAAGCTTCGCCGTTGAGGGTCCACTGGTTGAAACCATGAAGCGCGCCATTGTGCTTGACGATCGTGATCTCGATCGTCTCGTCGGGCATTGTTGGCGCGCTATTGGCCTTGCCGAATTGCGTGTAATCCCAGTGGAAGGGCTTTGGCTTGACCCACTGCGGCTTGCCCTTCTGCCCTGCATATTCGACGACAATACCCATCCCATGCTTGCGGTCGTCATCGGCGAGATCGCCCATCACCCACAGGCCGGGATGCTTCATGTCGACGAGTGCCGAGATCCGTTCGGCCGTCCCGAGCCACAGCACCGGCACGTCCGCTTGCGTCGGCACCGGATTGCCGTCGAGCGCAACAATGCGAAAGACATGCCCCGGCAGCGCGAGACTGCGAATTTCCGTCGCACTGGCGTTGAGCACATGGAAGAGCACGCGCTCGCCGGCTTTCACGCGGATCGGTTCCCCACGGCCGAGCATCCGGCCATTGATGCCGAACAGCTCATAACCCACCTCCAAGCCTTTCGTCTTCTCCTGCGCTTCCTCATCGGCGGCCTTACCTATCCGTTGCAGCTCCTTGACCGGAGCGCCGGCGAGCGCATCGATGGCCATATCCCCGCCGTGACTGAAGGCCGGCTCAAACTCCTTCATCACCAGGAAAATCTCGCGGTCGTAGGCGCCGGGATCATTCCTCGGTTCGATGTAGACCGGCCCGGCCTGCCCAGTGTACGTGCCACGGTTCAGATCGGCCCCCGCCACGACATGCGTATGGTAAAACCGGAATCCCGAAGGCTTCGGCACGAAGGATATCCGGCGCATCCCGTGCGCCGGCACGAACGGCGTGCCTTCCTCGGCCGCGCCGTCGACATCGCTCGAGATCATCTGACCGTGCCAGTGCACCAGCTCTGGTGTGCCGGTATCATTGTGCACATCAACAATGACCTGCTGCCCTTCCTTGAATCGCAGCAGTGGTCCCGGAAACTGCCCGTTGTACAGTGTGGTTGAGACGATGTGATCCGGCCCGAGCTCGACCAGTCCCGTACCGATCCGCAGTGTGTAGTCTGCCGTCTTTTGGGCCGTGGTTTCATCAGCGCCGAATGCCAGGCGCGGCACGGCGCCGATTAAGGGCAACAGCCCGGCATAATGGAGAAAGGAACGCCGGTCGATCATCATCGGTTCGCTCCTCGCGACGATGTGAAGGGCTCCGGCTCGCGTACGAGCATGGCATCCAGAGACCATGCCCCGGCGCCTGCGATCAGCAGGTAAACCGATCCCAGCAGCATCAGAAAATCGTCGCGCGCTTCATGGGCCATGCTCCAGAAGCCGTAGCGGGCGAGCTTGGGCATGTGAAAAATCCAGATATCGTGACCGGCCCAAATCGGCAGCTTGGTCGACACGATCGCCACGACCATGATCAGAATCAGCGGGACAGCCGCGAGGCGCGTCAAAAGTCCGAGAATGATGAGCACGCCGCACACCATCACCTCCGGGTACGGTATCCCGATATTGGCGAAACGCCTGGCGCCGAGGATCTCGGGAAAAACCAGCTTCTGAATTCCTTCGGGAAAGAACACGACCAAGCCCACCATCAGGCGAACCAGGATGGTCCACCCCTGAGCCCGGGTTTGAAGCAGCGCCGTCCAATGCATCCGAGACTGCTCCTGATCCCGGGTCCTGTCAGGCTTCGCCGGCGTCGTCCTCGAACAATTCGCCGAACAACTCGCGCACCTTGAGCTTGGCGGCGGCGAGTGCCTGGACGCCCGCCTGCGTCGCGCGATAGACCCGGCGCGCAGCACTCCCGGTCCGCTCCTCGGCTGAGGTCAGGTAGCCCTTCTCCTCGAGGCCGTGCAGGATCGGGTAAAGCGTCCCGGCACTGAGCTTGTAACCATGCCGGCCAAGCTCCTCGATCATGGCGAGGCCGTAGATCGGTTCCTTGACGGCATGGTGCAGCAGGTGGAGCCGGATCAGTCCGGCATAGAGGTATCGGTCGTCCATCGATCCGCAAACGCATAGAGCCTCTGGGACATTCAACCGGTTTCCGCTATCGGGTTCCGATACATCTGATCGCATTCACGTGACACGTCAATGCGACACCGCGACCGAAACCTTGACCTTCTCTCGAACAGCAATCTTATCCTGACCGCGGTCGTTCGTGCTTCAGGGAGGCCCGCCATGAATATCGGCGAGGCGGCGCGCGCATCGGGTGTCTCGGCCAAGACCATCCGCTATTACGAAGCGGCGCGCCTGATCATCACCGCCGACCGTAGCGCCGGCGGTTACCGCGTGTACACGCAAGCGGATGTCTACGTGCTGCGGTTCATCAAACGGGCTCGCGATCTCGGCTTCTCGATCGACCGCATCCGCCGGCTGCTCGATCTGTGGCAGGACAAGAGCCGCGCGAGCCGGGACGTCAAACGGCTGGCGCTCGACCATATCGCCGAGATCACCGCCAAACTCGCCGCCATGTCTACGGTGCGCGACGCGGTCCAGGAGCTCGCCGACAAATGCGACGGCGATGATCGCCCCGAATGCCCGATTCTGCGTGATCTTGAAGGAGGCGTGCCGATCCCTGCGAAATAGCCGAATGCCGTTCTAACCCGCTTGCGCGGCTTGCCCGGAAGTCAAGATTACCGACCAAGGGGTCACAATTGGCGAGGAGGGCAACACGTTCGGCTATCGCACGCCGAGTGGAACGAACTCGTCCGGCTTGTTAAGAGCGGCGAGCTTCGCGAGGTCTGATCCCCTCAAGCGTGGGCGTCGCTGCCGCGCGATCCAAAGCGCGGAATGAACCCCGGCACCCGGTGCATATAGGCGCGATAGGCATCGCCAAATTCCGCGATCGCCTCGCGCTCCTCCAGGCGCGCCAGCCGGACATACATTACGACGAGCACCGGGAACATCAGCACCGTCAGCAAGGTCGGCCACTGCAGCAGGAAGCCGAGCATGATCATGATAAAGCCGGCATATTGCGGGTGCCGGACATACTCATAGACGCCGGTCGTCGCCAGCGTG
>Ga0306920_100015237_pt1 | contig 10527 bp, 11 predicted proteins | sample flu12Cox44000170_FD_204666 | JGI IMG/M metagenome (GOLD analysis project Ga0306920, IMG submission 204666) | Lab enrichment of tropical soil microbial communities from Luquillo Experimental Forest, Puerto Rico - flux4day.12C.oxic.44.000.170 (v2)... | ecosystem: Environmental > Terrestrial >... | reverse complement strand
AGAAGAGGTACCTGGTAACAGACATCGATGCCCACCTCCCGACTGAGACACGGGCCACGTCCGGGAACTGGGAGTCCGCACAAGGTGACGAGCAGCAGGCAGCCCGGAACGCCGGACCGGCTGGCTCGACAACCGTTGACCTGATTTTATCTACGCGCATCGACACCTGTCTAGCTAATGAAGAGGCTAGGCCGCCCATGCGGGCCGGGCAGATAGAAGATCATATGTATTGACTGAATATTGAAGAGGAGTTGCTGAATTCTGAGGATGAGCCGAGGATACTTTGGCGAAGGCGGTTAGGATGGCCGATATGGAAGAGCCGGGCAGGCGGCCGGTTTACAGCATCAGCGCAATAGCGCGGATGGTCGGCGTGCCGGTTGCCACCCTGCGCACCTGGGAAGAGCGCTACGCGCTGGTCGTGCCGGACCGGAACGCGAGCGGTCACCGGCTGTTCAGCCGCGCCCAGGCCGAGCAGCTCCGGTTCGTGAAGATGCGCATGGCCGAGGGACTGAGCGCGGCCGATGCGCACCGGCTGCTCGCGGAGCGGACGGACACCGGGCTGCCGGTGGCGGCTCCGGACGGGCATCCACCGCGCCTGCTGATCCTGCTCGCCGAGCATGACCCGTATGCCGCCGAGCTTCAGGAGTTTTTCCTGAAGACGGAAGGGTTCGAGGTGGACGTGGCGCTGGGCGACGAACCCGCCAGGCGGTCGTTCCTGGATAACTCCCCGTCGCTGGTGGTGGTCGAGCTGCTGATCTCGGGTGGATCCGGGTTCAGCCTGTGCCGCTTCTTCAAACAGGACCGCGACGTGCCCGTCGTCGCCGTCTCGGTGCTGGAATGCCGGGACCGGGCCCTCGAAGCGGGCGCCGATGCGTTCTTGCGGAAGCCGCTGGACCCGCTGCAGTTTGTGTCGACGGTCAGGGATCTGCTGGGATCGAGCGCCTTCCTGCTCGGCCCCGCCGCGCAGGAAGCCTTGCATGGATGATCGGCTGCCGAGCGGGCATGCGCCGCTCGATGAGGTCCTGGGCGGCGGGCTGCCCGGCAATGCCATCAGCCTCATCATGGGGCGCCCCGGCAGCGGCAAGACGATCCTGGCCCAGCAGTACGCCTTCAGGAACGCCCGGCCCGGCCGGCCCGCGGTCTACATGTCTACCGTCTCCGAGCCGCTGGAGAAGATCGTCCGGTTCGGGCAGAGCCTGACCTTTTTCGACACCGCCGCGATCGGTACATCGGTCTTCTACGAAGACCTCGGGACGACCGTCCACCAGGACGGGCTCAGTGGTGTAGCCGAGCATCTCGGCCGCATGGTCAGGGAACGCCGGCCCGGGCTGATCGTGATCGACAGTTTCAAGGCGCTCCAGGCATTCGCCCCCGATTACGGCGAGTTCCGCAAGTTCCTCCACGAACTCGCCGGGCGGCTGGGGGCGTTCCCGGCCGCGAGCTTGTGGGTGGGCGAGTACGAGGACGCCGAGATCGCCTCCATGGCCGAGTTCGCCGTGGCGGATGCGATCCTCAACCTCAGCTCCGAACGAATCGGCCAGCGGGAGGCGCGGTTCCTCCAGGTGAAAAAGCTCCGCGGTAGCGCGTTCCGTTCCGGCCAGCATGCCTACCGGCTCACCGCCGACGGGCTGCGCCTTTTCCCCAGGCTCGCGGACGCCCCCACCGACGAGGACTACGCGCTGAACGGCACCCGGGTCTCGTCGGGAATCTCCGCCCTGGACCAGATGCTGGAAGAGGGCTACTGGCCGGGCGCCTCGACCCTGATCACCGGCCCCTCCGGCTCCGGGAAAACCCTCATGGGCCTGCACTTTGTGATGAACGGGGCAAGCCAGGGGCAGCCGGGAGTGATCGCCACCCTGCAGGAGAACCCCACCCAGCTCCAGCGGGTGCTCTCGGGGTTCGGCTGGTCACTGAGCGAACCGAACGTCGAGGTCATGTACCGCTCGCCCGTCGACATCTACATCGATGAATGGGTGTACGAACTGATGGACACCGTCGAGCGGACCAAGGCCCGCCGCGTGCTCATCGACAGCCTCGCGGACCTGCGGATATCGGCCGGTGATGAGGTACGGTTCCACGAATTCGTCTACTCGATCGTGCAGCGCTTCTCCCGGCAGGGCGTCAGCGTCCTCATGACGTCGGAGATCCCGTACCTGTTCGGCGCCGACCATATCTCCGACTCCGCCGTCTCGCCCCTCGCCGACAACATCGTCATGCTCAGCTACCAGCAAGAACGCGACACGATCGGCCGGACTATGGCCGTCATGAAGACCCGCGCCAGCCGCCACGACCCCGCTGTCCGCACGTTCGTGATCGGGTCACAGGGCATCGTGCTCGACGAGTTGCCCCCGGCCCAGGAGAGCAGACCGGGCGAAGCGCCCCGGAGTGAGCAGCTCTTTTCCGGGTAGCCGCTTCGATGACTTTGCTCACTGACATGGCGAGTTGCTGCGCGGCGATGGTCTCCTCGAAGCGCTCGCCGTCGGCCTGCAGCCACTCGAGGGAGCCGCGATCCCGGGGAGGCGGAGGGCGGACACGAGCCAGCCCGGGATCGCGGCTGGCTCATCAACCGCAGAGGCATTGAGCATTGTGCCCCGCCGGGCCGAAAAAAAGTCCGCCGGGCAGTGAAACGTTCCGGGTCTACGCTTACATCACGGCCCTCGGGTAGTGGTGGGACATGCCAGATGCGGCCCCGGGTACAGGCCCGGTCGACCAAGCAGAGCGGCTGGACTCACTACGCTCGCGTTCCGAGCGGGCCTGGCAAGATGCCCAATCTGCCTGGGCGCGGGCGCAAGCGATCCAAGCACGGCAGGACGAGGCCGTGAAAGCCAGCACGCGGGAGCCTCGTATTTCTTCAAGGTCCGCCCGGCTGGAGGCGCTGCTAGCAAGCTTGCCGGTGATCGAGCAGGCCAAGGGCGTGCTGATGGCCGACCAAGGCTGCGACGCCGACCAGGCATCCGACCTGCTGTGCCGGGCTGCGCAGCGAGCCAACCTGCCGGTCCGCGAAGTGGCGGAACAGATCGTCACGAAGGCACAGCGACGCCGGGCGTCAACCTGACAGGGCCGGTGGTTAGGTAAGGGGTTCGCGTACTGGTGGCGGCGTTGCCGGGCCGGGCGGCCGTTGGCCTGTTGGCGGCGTTGCCGCGACCGGTGGCCGGTGGCCCGGTGGCCTGGCGGTGGTGGGACCGGTGGTTGGTGGCCCGGCGGGGGCGCGACCAGCCGTTGGCCTGGCAGTGGTGGTCCATCGGTCAGTGCAGCCGCGCATGTCACTGCAGTACCAGCGAACGTCGGCGCAGCCGCTGCCGCCGTCGGGGACCAGCTGCGCGGTGGGCAGGGCGATGCCGCACAGCCAGCAGCGTTCCACCTGGTCATGTCGCTGGTGGGCCAAACCTGGTTGCCTTGGGCTTACCATGCCTGTTCACCTCCGAGCCGCCTGCCGCGCGCCCGGGCCAACCATAGGCACGAGCCAGCGCCGCAGCGCGGCTGGCTCGACAACCGCTGGTCTTGAGTCTGGCACGCCATCGGCCCCCTGGTCCGCGCTTTACCCGCAGCCCGTTTGGCGATGGCAATTGACACAGGGAGCCAGCGCTCGGGCGGCCACCACACGCAGCGCGCCGAGCGGCGTGCCGCTGACGTGCTAATCGCCGGAGCGGATGTCGGTGTCGTCGTCGTCCACGACGTGCATCGCTGCCTCTTCGGCGGTTGCGCCGCCACCGTCGATCCCGGTGTCACGCGCGACGAGATCCGCTTCCTCGTCCGGGTGGGCGCCCTCGTCCTCGGCTACCAGCCGTCCCGCCCGGGCATCCGGGCCGTCGTCGAGCAGCAGGCCGTCGACGTCCTCATCGCCGGCATCCTCATCCCAGGCGACGTCTCCGGCCGGCTCATCGTCCACCTCGTCGGCCACGTCGGGCTCTTCCTCGGCGAGCAGTTGGTCAAGGGACTCACCGGCCTGCTGTTCCCCCGCCGTCGAGGTGTGCCGGATCGCGCCGGACCACCGTTGCGGCGTGGCGATCCCCCGGTCGAGCGGGTCGTCTCCGGGGTCGCCGTCCAGCGTGTCGGACGCATCCAGAACCTCATAGTCCGTCAGGTCGGCGGACTCCGGCCGCCTCTGTTCGGGCATTGCTGCTCCTTCACTCGCCGTAACGCCTCGGCGGGACTCTTCCCCGCTCAAGCGGAACCCTTCCCCGCTCAGGCGGGAGCTCTTCCCGCTCACCTCAATTAGTAGTCTGTCCTTCGCCGAACCCGCGGCGGATCCCGGCCCCCGTAGAGCCCCACTCGGGTGAGCGGTGCGTGTGCCGACATTGCTGGACTGTTGCCGGTCAGAGGGCGAAACTACTGTTGCCGGTTGTCGAGCCAGCCGCAGGTTCCGTGCTGGCTTCAGCTCTCGTGCCATCTCCGGAGCCGCCAGTTCCGACCCCTCCGGAGGTGAATCTTGTGGCTGATGATCAGCAAGATGCCCAAGCAATCACCAGGCCCGCCGTGGTGACGCTGCCTGCCAAAGTCGATACGGCCGCCTCCCGCACCCTCTGCGGCCAGCTTGGTTCGGCCCTGGCCTCGGCCACCACCGTGATCGCCGACATGACCGCGACCAGGTTCTGCGATTCGTCCGGCGTGCACATCCTGCTACTGGCTCAGGAGCAGGCCGCCGCGACCGGTGTCGAGTTGCGGCTTGTGGTGCGGTCCGCGGCCGTGCTGCGGGCCATGGCAGCAATGGGAGCCGATTGGCTGCTGCCGGTCTACCCCAGCCTCGAGGATGCGCTGACCGCCTGATCGAATCCATGCCTGAGCCGCGGCCACCCGCGGCCGCATCGGCGCGTATCGGGTCAGTGTCAGCACGGCTATGACGGCGAGCATGCCAGCGACCGCATAGGCGGCGTAGTCGTTGACCGAGCCGGTGTGCACGGCGCGCAGCACGCGCGAGAGCCCCTGCTGGGACGGCATGCGCCGGTTGGGTGGCTTGGGTGGCATGCCCCTGCTCTTCCCACCCCTCCGATCCCAAACGGTCCATCGGCAGCCTTGCCCGGGTTCTCCGCGGAGATGTTTGCCCAGTGCTCTGGTGGACAGTGGCTGCCTTTGTGCGTCTTACGGCGCGAGAGGAACGACAACAGACAGTGACGGGAGGCCCGTCGTGGGTCAGATCGCATCGGAGGCACTGATCGAGCGCCTGGCGGACTGGGGCGTGGACACCGTGTTCGGGCTGCCAGGGGATGGCATCAACGGGATCATGGAGGGCCTGCGCCGGCATCGGGACCGAGTCAGGTTCGTGCTCGTGCACCACGAGGAAGCGGCGGCGTTCATGGCGACCGCGCACGCCAAGGCGACCGGGAAGATCGGCGTGTGCCTGGCGACGTCCGGGCCGGGCGGTATCCACCTGCTGAACGGCCTCTACGACGCCAAGCTCGACCACATGCCAGTGCTCGCCATCACCGGCATGCAGGAGACCTCGGTGCTGGGGACCGGGTACCAGCAGGAGGTCAACCTGGACAAGCTCTACGCCGACGTGGCCGAGTACGACCAGATGATCTACAACCCGGCGCAGTTGCCTTCCGTGGTGGACAACGCGATCCGTACGGCTTACGCCCGGCGCGGTGTCGCGCACATCACGGTGCCCAACGACATCCAGGTGGCCGACGCCGACGCGGACCCGTGGCAGCACGTGGCACCCGCCCGGCCGCCGCACACCGCGCCGGTCATGCTCCAGGCACCGGGCCGTCCCCGGGACGAAGACCTGGAACAAATCGCGAACCTGCTCGGCAGCGGGGACAAGGTGGCCATTCTGGCCGGTGCGGGTGCCCGGCACGCCAGGGAGGAACTGCTGGCCGTGGCGGAGAAGCTCGGCGCCCCCATCGTCAAGACGCTGTCAGGGAAGTCCTGCGTGCCCGACGACTCGCCGTACACCACCGGCGGGATCGGCCTGCTCGGCACCAGGCCATCCGAGGAACTGATGGCGGAGATCGACACCCTGTTCATGGTGGGCACGAACTTCCCGTACACCGCGCACCTGCCCGAGCCGGGCAAGTTCCGGGCCGCCCAGATCGAGGCCGACCCCGCCCGGGCGGGCGGCAGAGTCGCCACCGAGGTGCCGGTTGTCGGTGACGCGAAGCTGGCCCTGCAGGCGCTGCTGCCGATGCTGAAGGAGCACACCGACACCTCGTTCCTGGAAAAGTGCCAGAAGCGGATGGGGCGCTGGCGCGAGCACATGACCGCCCTGGAGGATTCCGGCAGGGATCCGATCGCTCCGCAGTACGTGGTGGGCGTCCTGGACGAGCTGGCGACGGATGACGCGGTGCTGACCTGCGACAGCGGGACGATCGCGACCTGGGCGGCGCGGCACTGGCAGATCCGCGGCGGCCGTGAGTTTTTCCTGTCCGGCAACCTGGCCACGATGGCACCGGGGCTGCCGTACGCGATCGGCATCCAGTACGCCTTCCCCGGGCGGCAGGTGATCGCCTACGTCGGTGACGGCGGGTTCGCGATGCTGATGGCCGAGTTCATCACGGCCATCAAGCACGAACTGCCGGTCAAGGTCGTGATCAACAACAACAACTCGCTCGGCCAGATCCTCTGGGAGCAGATGGTGCTTGGCTACCCCGAGCACGGCGTCCGGTATCCGGAGCCGTTCGTGGACTACGCCGCCCTGGCGACCGCCAACGGTGCGTTCGGCGTCAAGGTGGAGAAGGCCGCCGACGTCCGGTCCGCGATCGAGCAGGGCCTGGCCCACAGCGGCCCGGCGCTGATCGACGTCAACGTCAACCCGGACGAGCCGCCGCTGCCCGGCAAGGTGGAGTACCAGCAGGCCAAGAAGTTCGCCGAGGCGTTCCTGCGCGGCCAGCCGCGCAAGGCCACCATTGCCACCACGCTGTTCCGGGACAAGATCGAACAGCTCAAGAGCTGAGCCGGTACGCCAGAGCCCCCGGGATTCCCGGGGGTTCCGTCGTGCGGCGGTCCGGCGGGCCAGGCTGAGCCGGTCAGGTGGCCGCCTTTCCGGTCCGCTCGCGACGGTGCAGCTTCCTGGTGTCGCGCATTTCCACGTAGGGCTCGCTCTCGGGCGGGACTCCTGCGGCTATGGCGCGCCCGCGTTCCAGTTCGGCGTTGAACTCGGCGCCCAGCAGGAAGGCGATATTGGTGATCCACAGCCAGATCAGGAAGATGATCATGCCAGAGATGGTGCCGTACACCTTGTTGTAGTGGCCGAAGTTGGCCACGTACAGGGCGAAAAGCCCGGAGGCGATCAACCAGATGACGACCGCGATCACCGCTCCCGGGCCGATCCAGCGGAACCCGTGCCGGGCGTTCGGGCTGGCCCAGTACAGCAAACCGATCATGATGCAGACCAGGATGAACAGCACCGGCCACTTGGCGATACTCCACGCGGTGACCGCCGCCGAGCCGATGCCGAGCACCTGCCCGACGTGCCGCGCCAGGCCGCCGGTGACCACGACCATCACGGCCGAGACGACCATCAGCACCAGGAGGACGACCGTCACGCCGAACCGGATCGGCAGCGTCTTCCAGGCTGGACGGCCTTCGGGGACGTCGTAGATGGCGTTGGACGCCCGCATGAACGCGGCGACGTAGCCGGATGTCGACCACAGGGCGATGAGGATCCCGACGATCGCGAGCACGCTCGCGGTGCCATGGCCTTGCTGCAGGTTGTGGATGGCGCTCCGGAGAATCGTGCGGACCGTGCTGGGTGCGGCGTTGGTCAGGTTGTTGATCAGTGGTTGAGTCGTCGACTGGCCGAACAGTCCCAGCAGGGACACCAGCACCAGGATTCCCGGGAAGATGGACAGGACGCCGTAATACGTGAGCGCCGCGGCCCGGTCCTGCAGGAAATCGGCCTTGAATTCCCGCAGCGTCCGGCGGCCCGCGTCCAGCCACGACCCGCGGGTCAGTTCGGTCGGCTTGCTTGGAAGATCTGTCTCGTCCGGAAGGTTCGCGTGGTCCGCGGTGTCAGTCCCGGGCCCGGTCGGCTCGGCCGCGTTGCGCGCGGTTGGTGGTTCGGCCACGATCAGGCCTTCTTTCCTTATTCTCCGTCGCTGCCGGAATCGGCTTGCGCATCGCTGTCCTCGCCGGGCCACGTGCCGGTCAGCGAGCGGGTGCCCACCGCGGCGAAGCGCTCCATCGAAGCCGTGACCACGGCGAAGATCGCGCCCTGGAGCGCGGCGGCGGTGAGCACCTCCGCCCAGCCCTTACTGACATCGGTCGATCTGGGTGCCTCATCCATACCGGGGGCCAGCCTCCAGATCTTCTTGAAGATCGCGGTGGCCAGGAGGCCGCCCCCGAAGCTGACCAGCATGCTGAGCAGCCGGTACATCAGCTTGGCCATCCACTCGTCCCCTCGACCATGACGGCCGCCTTACCGGTCGCCGCCGTTGCTTTGCGTCCTCGCTGCGCTTACCCCGGATACCCCGCTGCTAACGCAGCGCGGGGTTAGTGCCGCCCGGTATGAACGGGCTGATCAGGGAAGAGGAGGCGTGAAGGGAATAGGCGCCGCGGGACGAGCGCGCCATAGCACGAGGGGCCGGTGATGACGGAGATCAGCGGGGATGTCCATGGCGTCCAGCCTGCGCCCGGACCAGCACCGGACCCGTTGACCATCGGCGCTCCCCGGCCGGTCCGCCGGCCCCTGCTCACCCAGCAGTGGCGTGACCTGGCGTTCCTGCACTGGCCGGTGGACGCTCGCGTGGCGGCCCGGCTGCTGCCCCGTGGCATCCGCCCCGATCTGTTCGAGGGCACCAGCTATGTGGGCCTGGTCGCGTTCCGTATGTGCCGGGTTGGCTGGCTGGGCCTGCCCGCGCTGCCCTATCTGGGGTCGTTCCCCGAGACCAACGTCCGGTTGTACTCGGCCGGGCCGGACGGCAGGCGCGGCGTGGTATTCCTGTCGCTGGACGCGGCCCGGCTCCTGCCGGTGCTGGCGGGCAGGGCGCTCTTCCGGCTCCCGTACCGGTGGTCGGCTATGCGGGTCCGGCGGGATGGTGACGTGGTGAGCTACGCCAGCCGGCGCCGCTGGCCCGGCACACCGGCCCGGCTGAGCATGGCCGTCAGCGTCGGGGAGCGTATCGGCCAAATCTCGGGTCTGGAACGGTTCCTGACCGCTCGCTGGGGACTGCATGCCTCCTGGTACGGGGGCGGGCTCCGGTATCTGCCCAACGACCACCCGCCGTGGCCACTGCACCGGGCGGCGCTGCTGCGGCTGGAGGAGAACCTCATCGCGGCAGCGGGCCTGCCGCCACCCACGGGCGGGCCGGTCAGCGTCCTTTACTCGCCGGGCGTCCCGGTCCGTCTGGGCCTGCCCCAGCGGTCGCGGCCTCAGTAAGACGACATCGCGCTGCGGCGCCAGTGCGGCAGCGGGTGAGGCGCCCGGTGCCGCGGGCTGCCCAAATGGGTGCAGCGCCGAGGATTGAACCGCTTCTGGCGGGCAAAGTGATAATCAGACGGTTGACGAGCCAGCCGCGACATTTCGTGTGCTGGCTTTTGCCGTCCGGTGAGCCGGCTAGCGAATCGCGGCATGACAGGCGAGAGGTGGGCGGCTCATGGGTGTATCACACCCCCGCGGCATGCCCAGGTCATCGGTGGCTGGGCTGCCGGACGGCTGTACCGACGAGGACCTGATCGGATGGGTGCAGTCGCTGCCATACGGCTCCCCCCGGCGGGCTGCGGCGTACGAGGAACTGGTCCGCCGGTATGACTTCGTGGTGAAGGCGTGCGTGCGCCGCTACCGCGACGGCCCCGAGTCGGTGGAAGACCTGATGCAGGTCGGCTACCTGGGCTTGCTGAAGGCGATCAGCAAGTTCGACCCGGAGCTGGGGCCGAACCTGACCGCCTACGCCCAGCCGTGTGTCAGCGGGGAACTCAAGCGCCACTTCAGGGACAAGCGGTGGCAGGTGAGGGTCCACCGCACCAGCCAGGAAAACATGCTGGCGGTGCGTGAGGTCCGGGCCACGCTGACGCAGCACCTGGGCCGGACGCCCGACGAACACGAACTCGCCGAGGCGGCCGGCCTCACCCTCGAGGAACTGCGGGAAGCCGGGCAGGCGGAAGTGGCGTTCCGTCCTTACTACCTGGACGCCCCGGTGTCTTCCGAGGAGGAGGCGACGACGTTCGGCGAACTGCTCGGAGGCGACGACCCGGGCATCGATCTCGCCATCGACACCGACGCCCTGTGGTCACACTGGTCGACCCTGCCGCGGCGGCAGCAGCGCATCCTGGCCATGCGCTTCTACGGCAACATGACCCAGGCCGAAATAGGCAGCAGGCTCGGCATCTCCCAGATGCACGTCTCCCGGCTGCTCGATAACGCGCTCGCCCGGCTGCGTGACTGCCTCACCGGAGGCACCGCACCTCCCCGTAAGCCCCGCCAGCGCCGCGCCGCCCGCGCGGCCTCGCGGGGGGAACCTGCCACGAGCCAGCCCGGCGGCGCCAGCTAGGTCAGGAGACAGACCGTGCCACGAGGATCGAGCCGCAAGCGCGAGCGGCAATATGAGCGCGCCCGCTCGGCATTGCCGGACCCGGCGGCGTGCGAGCGTG
>Ga0306920_100015236_pt1 | contig 10527 bp, 9 predicted proteins | sample flu12Cox44000170_FD_204666 | JGI IMG/M metagenome (GOLD analysis project Ga0306920, IMG submission 204666) | Lab enrichment of tropical soil microbial communities from Luquillo Experimental Forest, Puerto Rico - flux4day.12C.oxic.44.000.170 (v2)... | ecosystem: Environmental > Terrestrial >... | reverse complement strand
CTGGCAGCTGCGCCGAACGCGTCGCCCCTGTGCGGGGAGCTCGCGGCGATGGTCTCCGTGGGCGACGTCGCGGACCGGCCGCCGCAGACGCTGCGCGACGGCGAGGAGCGCAGCCTCGGCCGTCACACCGTCCGTTTCCTGCACACGCCGCACCTTCCCCATGCCTGGGAGTGCGGATACTTGTTCGAGACCCGGACCCGGACGCTCCTGTGCGGCGATCTCTACACCCAGGGGGGCCACGAACGCGAGCCTTTGGTCGAGTCCGACATCCTGGGGCCGAGCCAGGCGATGGTGCGCGAGCAGTTCGACTACTTCGCGCGCGCGCCGCGCTCGCGCGCGGATCTCGAGCGGCTCGCGGCGCTGGCTCCGACGACGCTGGGCTGCATGCACGGGTCGTCGTGGCGCGGCGACGGGGCGGCGCTACTGCGCGCGCTCGCGGACTCGCTGGAGCAGCTGCGCAGCGCCTGAGCATGCCCGCGTTCTCCAGCCAGTCCGGCTACGACGTGCGCTTCGAGTGGGGCGAGCGCGGCCTGCACGCGCTCGCCGCGGAGGCGCGGGTCTTCGCGATCGTCGACGTGCTCTCGTTCTCGACCTGCGTCGCGCTCGCCTGTGCGCGCGGCGCTGAGGTGCTGCCGTACCCCTGGAAGGACGGAGGAGCCGTCGCCTACGCCGCTGCACGCGGCGCGCTGCTCGCAGGCGCGCGCGGCGCACCGGGCGCGCTGACGCTGTCGCCTGCCTCGCTGGCCGCGGTCCCCGCGGGCACGCGCCTGGTGCTGCCGTCCCCCAACGGCTCCGAGCTCTCGTTCGCGGCGGCGCGGCTCGGTCAGGTCTACGCCGGCTCGCTGCGCAACGCGGCGAGCGTGGCCGTGCGGCTCGCGGCGCTGGCGGGGCCGATCGCGATCGTCGCCGCGGGGGAGCGCTGGCCCGACGACAGCCTGCGGCCGGCGCTCGAGGACCTGGTCGGCGCCGGCGCGATCATCGCGCACCTACACGGGAGAGTGTCGCCCGAGGCCGCGCTGGCGCGGTCCGCCTTCGAGCACGTGGCCGGCGCACTGGAGCGCACCCTGCTCGACTGCGCCTCGGGACGCGAGCTGGTGGAGCGCGGCTTTCCGCGCGACGCGGTGCTCGCCGCCGAGCTCGACGCGAGCCCGGTCGCGCCCCGGCTCGTGGGCGAGGCTTTCGCAGCCGAGAGCGCGGCGTGACCGGCGAAGAGCTGGCGCGAGCCGTGCCGGCGCTCGGCGGCGAGCGCAGCGCCGCCATCGCTGCGCTGGCCGCGCGGGTGGGTGCGATCCCGGGCATCTCGGCGGTCGTGCTCGGGGGCTCCTTCGCGCGCGGCGCGGCCACCGCCGGCTCAGACGTCGACCTGGGCCTGCTCTACCGCGAATCCGCGCCGTTTCCGCTCGCGCAGCTGCGCGCGCTCACGGCCGAGCTCCATGATCGGCCCGATCCGGTCGTCACCGACTTCTACGCCTGGGGTCCCTGGGTGAACGGGGGCGCCTGGCTCACCGTGCGCGGCCAGCGCATCGACTGGCTCTACCGCAGCGTGGAGCAGCTCGAGCGGGTGCTGGCCGACGCCGAGGCCGGCCGCTTCGAGCTCCACTGGGGCCAGCAGCCGCCCTTCGGGTTCTTCGGGCCGACAGTGCTCGGGGAGCTCGCGATCGCGCGTCCGCTGGTCGAGAACGACGGCGCACTGGCCGCGCTGAAGCGACGCGTCGCGGTGTATCCCGAGGCGCTCCGGCGCGCGGTGGTGCAGTCGTTCCTCTGGGCCGCGCAGTTCAACCTCGAGAGCTTCGCCCCGAAGTTCGCGCAGCGCGGCGACGCACTGGGCACCACGGGCTGCCTCGCGCGCGCGGCGCATGCGCTGGTGCTGGTGCTGTTCGCCCTGAACCGCCGCTGGCTGCTCTCGGACAAGACCGCGCTCGCGGAGATCGCCGACTTCGAGCAGGCGCCGCGCGACTTCTCGGCTCGCGTGCAGACGGCGCTGGCGCGCATCGGCGAGACCGCCGCGGAGCAGGCGCGCGCGGTCGCTGCGCTCGCGGCGCTCGTCGAGGACACGATCGCCGCGAGCGGCTCGCTCTACCAGAGACCCTATCCGCGACCCTGAAGTGCTAGGCGGTCCTGCGCACGCGCCGGGCGACCGCGAAGCCGAGCACACCGGCGCACAGCAGCGCGGGCAGCAGCCAGTGCGAGCGACCGGGCAGACCAGGCACCGCCGGCGGCGCCTGCACCGTGAAGGTTGTCCCCGCGTTGTTGGTGAACACCGCGGCCGTACCGGTGAGCGCGTACTGCGACGCGTTGGTGGTGCTGAGCGTCCCGCACGCGGGCGTGAAGTGCAGCGCCTCGGCGTCGCTGGACGGCAGCGCCGTCGGGACGTCGGGGCTGGTCACGCCGTCGTCGTCGTTGGTCGAGGTGATCACCGTCTGCGGTCCGGTGTACGACGCTCCGCCCCACGACACGCGCCAGTAGGTGGTCGCGCCGCCGAGCGCCTCGAAGGTGAGCGAACCGGCCGCGAGGTAGCCCGGAGGAATCGCGGTCATGGTGTAGTTCGGGACGGCCGTGGGCGAGGTCTTGGCGGCGAAGTTCGAGGTCGCGAGCAGGATCGCGAGGCAGGTGCCCGAGGCCGGGTTCGGCATCGGGAACGTGGACAGCGTGACGGGCGTCGATCCGGTCGCGTCGCGCACCACGAGCTGCGCGTCCCCGCTGAGCAGCGTTTGACCGGTCGCCCTCATGCGCAGCTGCACGGCCTGCGCGGTCGTGTCACCTCCCACGCCACCGATCACCTGGTCGATTTGCATGAGATGAAAAGCGGCGAGCGCCGGAGCCGGAGCCGAAACGAGCGCGAGCGCTGCGAGAGCAGATGCAAGCAAGGCGAAGCGGATGCGTGGCTTCATGGGTATCCCCTCCCAAAGAGCGACTGTTGCGACGATACCACTTACGTCGTCAGCCGTGGGGCAGATTCTCACCAGCCGTCGCCGAACGAGAACTGCAACGCCACACCGTAAAAGCCCGCCGTGTAAGGGGCATCTTCGTGTCCGAAGTAGACGCGCCGGCCCACCAGCGTGGGCAGTCCAGTCTGGTGGAAATCGTCGACTCCAGAGCGGTCGTATCGGTAGTAGAAACGCAGGCCCAGCGACTTGCGCAGCGCGAAGCGCAGGCTGGCCTCGACGATGTGATCGCGGTTGTTGAGCGTCGGCAGCGTGCTCGGGACCGGCGCGGCAGGGTCGAAGTTCGCGAGCGCCGTCACCGAATTGAAGGCCAGGTGGTCGGTCTCGTGTGTGACGAGGAACGTGTAGCGCGTGTCGAACTGGATCCAGGACAGAGGATGCGCGGTCAGCGTGCCGCCCCAGCCCGTCGCGTCGCCGCGGGAGCGCACGCCCCACTGGTTCGAGAACGGGAAGTTCGGCCCGCCCGCGTTCCCGTCGGCGGACGAGGCGAAGCCGCGGATCGTCTGCATGCCGCGGTCGTGCGCCTCGAGTGATCCGAAGGCGGTTGCGGAAAGATTCGGTGAGAGCTGCACCGTCCAATCCGCCTCGACGCTGCGGGTGCGGTCGCTGGTCAGCCCGTAGCTGGAGCCGTAGTCGTCGGAGCGCAGCCCTGCCGTGACCGAGAAGTCGGAGCGCGCGCCGAGCGCGAAGTTCAGCCGCCCGGAGATGCGCTGCGCGGTCAGGTCGGCGAGCGAGGGCCGCACCAGCTGGTTCAAGTTGTGCGCCCCGTCACCGTCGGGGAAGAGCGGCACGAAGCCGGGCAGCGCCGCCGTGGTGTACTTCTGGTACACGCTGTAGTCGATCGGCCCGCCGTCGCGCGAGATGAACTTGTACGAAAGCCGCAGCGTGGCGAAGGAGAGCGCGTGCGAGGTCAGCGCGACGGTCGCGCGCCGCTCGCGCGTCTCGGGCCGCTCGGAGACGTCGCGGTCGACGTTCTCCTGCTCGAGTGACAGGTCGAGCGCGCTGCGCAGCGGCAGGGTCAGATTCGCGCCCGCGTCGACGGTGGAGTGCGACTCGCCGAACGGAATGGTGCGGTAGCGCCAGGCGCTGCCCGGGACTCCCGGCTCGAAGATGCCGAGATAGTCCTGGCCGAGCGCGGACGCGTGTCCGCCGTCCTCGACGATGTAGCCGTACTGCTTCGTCTGCGGGTTGAACGCGACGTAGTCGGTCTCGGTGTCCTGGTTGCTGAAGCGGTAGCCGGCGCGCAGCCGCAGCGGCCGCCACGGGTTGGTGGTGAAGTGCACGTCGCTGAGGAGCTGGTCGACGCGGGCGCGCGCGGTGCGCTGCGAGAGCGCCGCGGCGGTGTTCCAGTTGGCCAGGTTTGCGGTGCCGATCGTCAGGTTCGAGACGGTGGGCGCGAGCAGGTCCTGGTTCTGCGTCGAGAGCGACCACGACACCGCCGTGGTCAGCCGCGAGCGATACGGCAGGTCGACGGCGACGTCGCCGCGCACGTTGTGCCACTGGTTGTCGGGCGGCAGCGCGAGCCGTGCCTCGGTGATCTGCGCCAGGTTCGCGCCGCCGGTGTCGTCGAACGGCTGCTGCAGCGTGAGCGAGGTCTCCTGATTGCGGTAGAGCGAGGCGTTGTACGCGAGGCTGGCCTGCACCAGCTCGCTCGACCAGTCGATCCGCGCCTTGGCGGTGTGCGTCTTGTCGTCGACCGGCACCGGGACTTCCACGTTGCCGCCGCTGGAGAGCGCCCCCGAGAAGTCGGGGTAGGCGAAGCCGACCGACTGCGGGATCGCGCCCTTGCGGTCGTCCAGCCCGTAGAACGCGGTGAACGAGAGGCTCGGCAGCGCGCGCACCCTGAGCTCGAGCTGCGAGCGCTGGCGCTCGACCTCGAGCGTGCCTTCCGGCTGCGCGGCCAGCGCCGCACCGATCTCGGCGAGCGAGCTGGCGCCGGGTGTCAGCGTCGAGGGCAGCTTCAGGAACTGGCTGCCCCCGCCCAGCCACAGGCTGGTCGCGTCCGACGCATATTTGTGTGGAATGCCGCTGAACGAGGCGCGCAGGCGCACCCAGTTCGCGCGGCTGGCTTCGAAGTCGTAGAACTGGTCGTCCTTGCCCAGGTCGCCCGCGCGCAGCATCAGATGGTCGCCGGTCTCGGGGTGCCAGAGCTCGAAGTCGAGCCCGTTCGCGCGGAAGCCAGCGGAGAGGTCGACGTACTTCGAGTAGCGGGTCTCGGCCTCGGTGTCGGAGCCGCCGAACGACCAGCCCGCCTCGAACGCGCCGCGCGCGAGCCAGCCGTCGCCGAGATCGGTGAGCTCGGGGAGCGCCGGCGGATACGGGTAGAGGGTGCCCGTCGGGTTGCGCCGCCGCGCGTCCAAGAGGAGCGAGAGACCCTGCGGATCGGGCCATTCGATCACCTCGGCGTTGCCGGGGTGCAGCGCGTCGCGCGGGGGCTCGGCGGCGGCCGGAGCGGCGAGCAGCGCGGCGAACAAGAGGACGATCGCGAGCGCTCGCATTCCGGCCTCCTCTAGCGGTGGAAGCGCGGACCCGACGGGTTGTTGGAGCCGTGGATCTGCGAGTGGCAGTTGAGGCAGCCGCGATTCATCAGCCGGTCGTCGGGCGCGACGCCCGTCGCCATGTTCTGCGACGTGACCATTCCCGACGGATGGCCGAAGTTCGGGTTGTCGATCGGCGAGTGACACTCCTGGCACAAGAGCGGGAGCGGCGTCACCAGCAGCTTGTCCTCGTTCGAGCCGTGGGGCTTGTGGCAGTTGAGGCAGCTCTCGCGCACCGGCTCGTGCTCCCACAGGAACGGGCCGCGCTTCTCGGCGTGGCAGCTGGTGCAGAGCGAATTCACGTCGTCGGCCTTGAGCAGCGGCGTGGTCGTCGAGCCGTGCGGGTTGTGGCAGTCGACGCAGGAGATCTTTCCCTCGAGCAGCGGCATGTGGGAGCGCTTCATGAAGTCCGCGCGCTGCTGCGGATGGCAGGTGAAGCAGGTGTCGTTCGCGTTCTCGCGCCGCAGCAGCGACTGGCTCGAGCTCTGCGCCATCGGGTTGTGGCAGTCGCTGCAGGCGAGCCCGCGCAGCTCGTGCGTCGAGCCGATCCAGTACATGAGCGTGCCGCCCTTGTGGCACTGCTGGCACATCGCGTTCATCACTTCCGGCTCGACCTTCGAGCCGTGGGTGAACGCGACGATCGTGTCCGAGGTCGGGTTCGCGACGTGGTTGCCGCCCGGTCCGTGACAGCTCTCACATGTGTGCGCCTCGAGCTCCGTGCGCGGGTTCGCGACGAACGCCCGCGCGTGCGCGGTTCGCTCCCAGTGCGAGGCCTCGACGCTATGGCAGCTGCGGCAGAGCGCGTCCCCGACGTAGGCGGCGGGCGCCGCCGGGGTCTCCTGACCGCTAGGCTGCGCGCAGGCGGCGAGAGCGATCGCCGCCAGCCCTGCAAGCGCGCGGAGCGCGAGTCCCATCCCAGTCGCATCCTACGGCACGAGGCGCGGGGTCGGTTTCGTTTTTCAGGAAGACGCGCGGTCGCGCACGCGGACGTCGAACACGCCGGTGAGCACGCGGCCGCCGGTGCGGATCTGCACCCAGAGCCGATAGTCGCCGGGCTGCGGGAAGGCGTAGGGGAACGACACCTCGCGCTCGCTGCCCGCCGCGGGCTGCGCAAAGGGCGATGCGGTGCCGTCGCGCCGCGCGAGCAGCTCCGCCGCGGCCATCGACACCGTTCCCGCCGGGTGCAGGTGGGCGAATACGGCGCCGTCGCTGCGACGCAGCGCGGCGTGGCCCAGCATGCCCATGTAGGGCTCGAGCGGCAGGGGATTCCCGTCGCGGTCGAAGGCTCGCGCGCGCAGCGAGGTGTCGCGGTCGGCCACGAGCTCGCCGCCGGTGTCGAGCTCCATCTGCCCCCCGCCCATGAGCGCGGCGACGCGCGCGGGATCGGCCCCGCCGGGCGCCGAGGGCGAACGCACGTGCCACGAGTCGTCGAAATCGAGCGCGGTCGGCTGCGCGGCGTTCCCCGCCAGCGCGAACGGCGACATGCACAGCACCGCTGCGTTCGGGTCCGCGCCACCCTGCAGCGGAACGCCCAGCGGCGGAGGAAGGTTCACGCGCGAGACCAACGTCTCGGCCGTGCCGTCCTCGTGCGTGACCTCGGCGTAGAGCTGGTAGGTGCCGCCGGGGATCGGGGGCAGCACTCCCTCGAAGTCCGCCGCACCGCGGCGCACCGGGTGCAGGTGGGCGAACGCGTCGAAGTCCGGCTCCCGCACCAGGAACAGGTGCATGAGCTTGCCGTGGTCGGTCACGAGCGTGTCCCAGGACGAGCTCGCCGGCGTGCTCGCAGGCAGCGCGAGGTGGAGCAGCAGCTGCGCGGCGTCGGCGCGCACCGCCGCGTCGACCGGCAGCGGCCGGGCGAGCGCGTTCGCGAACTCGCGATCCATCGTGCGCCAGCGCGCGTCGCCGCCCCACAGCGCACCCGCGCAGGCGAGCGCCGCGACGCCCGCGGCGACCCGCGCGCGCCGCACGTCGCGCGGGGCAGCAGCCGCGAGGGCGATCGCCGCCGCGACCAGGATCGCGGTCAGCGCCAGGAGCGCAGCGCCGAGCGCCGGCGGCATGGTCGGGCGGGCGAGCGCGTCCGCGCGCAGCGGCACCGCCACCGCGCCGCCGCCCCGCGCGCTCTCGAGCCGGACGTCGACGCCGTACGACCCGCGCCGCAGCAGCCAGAACGAGGCGTTCCACAGCTGCGTCTCACCGGCGACGCGCACGGCTTCACTCGCGGGCGGCTCGGCCTCCGAGCCGGCGTCGAGCAGAGCGGGTCGCACCGTCACGCGAGTCACGTCCGAGTCACTGATCCGGATGTCGGCCTGCGCGATCCCGGGAAAGGTCTGCGGCGGGCGGATCACCACGCGCACCGCGTGTACGCCCGCGTGTCCCTCGAAGAACACGTTGGGGCTGCCGATGTGCGCGGCCGCTGCGGACGCGAGCAGCGCCGTGCAGGCGACTCCCAGCGCCACGGACCGGCTCTTCACCGCTTCAGCTCCGCCAGCGCGTTCCCGAGCGACAGGCCGACCCACGAGGCGGCGATCGCGAAGAGCGCCGCCAGCGTCGCGCTGGCGCCGTCGAGCGCGGGCGAGACGCCGTGCCAAAACGCGTTGCGCGCGAGCGGATCGACGCGCAGGAAGAACGGCCACTCCCGCCCGCCGCCAGCGAAGAACCAGTCATCGGCGCTGCTCGACAACAGGAAGCTGGCGAAGCTCCACTGCACCAGCGCGAACAGGCCGAAGAACGCCGCGCCCGACTCGAACGCCTCGGCCAGTACCCGCCCGCGGCCGGTGCGCCCGGGTGCGAAGCGCACCAGGCCGTCGATCGCGAGCGCCGGCACCACCAGCAGGAGCGGGAAGGGCGGCGGAAGCAGGTGCTCGCGCGCGTTGTACACCGGCCCCGCCTGGGGTGAGCCCGGAACGAGCGGCAGCACCCACACCACCAGCGCGACCAGCAGCATGTACGAGAGCGCCGCCGCGGTGGCGGGGACCCGCGCCCGGCCCGCCGCGCAGTGGGCCGCGAGCACCAGCGGATAGGTCGCGCAGCCGAGCTGGAAGAACACCGCGGAGTGTTGCCGGTTCGCGAAGGTCTGGGGCACGGTGACCACGGCGACCATCGCCAGCAGCGCTCCCGCCGCGAGCGCAGCGGCGAGCGGGCCGCTCGCCTCGTCCTGGCGCGCGATCCAGACCATCCACGCACCCGCCACGACCGCGAAATAGGCCAGCGCCTTGGCCATCTGCGGCGGATGCCAGATTCCCGCGGTGAGGCCGTAGCTGGCCTGCCACCAGCGGTCGAACATCAGCGCCGCGACGAACGCCAGCGCCCCCCAGAGGGTCACCCAAGCCCCCAGCGGCGCGCGCACCGGGCCGAGCGCGACCCCCTCGACACCGTCCCGCGTCGCGTGGCACGCCAGACCGATCGCAGCCGCGGCCGCGAGGGCGACCGCCGCGTAGTTGGCTGCGTGCGGAGGGCCGAAGAACGCGTCGACGCCGATCGTCGACTCCCACGCGAAGTCCCAGAACAGGGTCAGCGGTACCCCGATCGCGGCCAGGAGCAGCAGCACCGCGCGGATGATACCGCGCGAGCATCGAGAAGACGTTTCCCCGAGACTCCGTCCATGGAGACGGACCTTCGAGCGGAGGCCTTCTGGGCGGAGCGGCTGGGCTGTGCCGAGAACGCGTTCTCCGTGGCGGGGCCCACACTGGTCCCGCACCCGCGTGGCAACTCACTGTACGCGTTCGCGACCGGCTCTTCTCTCGTGGTGATGGCTCCGGCGGCGCTGCACGCGGCGATCCGCAGCCTCGCGGATCCGCGGGCGCTGCTCACTCGTGAGGGGGCTCTGGCGCTCGGCCGGCCGATCGCGCGCCTCGTGGGGCCGGCGCGGATCGCCTATCTCCAGCGACTGTTGTCGACCGCGCCCGAGGCGATCGAGCTCGGCTCCGCCGCGGACCCGTCCCTGCAGCGCCTCCGCGCGGCAGTGACTGCCGAGGAGTGGCAGCACGCGAACCTCGACGCGGCCACGCCGCCGCTGTTCGGGATCGCAGCGGACGGGGAGATCGCCGCTGCGGCGGGCGCGGAGCGGCTGCAGGACGCGGTCGCGCACATCGGAGTCCTCGCCCACCCGGCGTTCCGCGGGCGCGGTCTGGCGCGCCGCGCGGTGCAGGCCACGGCTGCCGCCGCCCAGGCCCGCGGTCTGCTGCCGCAGTACCAGACGCTGGCAGCGAATGCACCGGCGCTCGCCATCGCGGCAGCGCTCGGCTTCGAGCTCTTCGCGACCACGCTCTCCGCGGATTTCAGCTCGTGACCGGCCGTCCCTGCTCGTCCCAGCTGGCCGTCTTCGCGGGGAAGTCGGGGCGGTGCACGGGGACGACGCAGAACGGATGGCCGGAAGGCGCGGTCATCACCACGTGGTTGCGGATGCGCGCCTTCACCCGTGCGCCCAGCCGCTCGAGCCGGGCGACCTCGCCGGCGACGTCGTCGGTCTCGATGTCGAGGTGCACCGCGCGCTCGGCGGCGGGAACGCGCTGCAGCAGCACGATCGGCCCGCCGTCGCCGCCGACCCTCCCGCGCAGCGAGCTGTAGATCGGACTGTCTGCGGGCAGGGCCTCGCGGCCCAGCGCACGGCTCCAGAACTCGAAACCGCGATCGGCGTCGCTCTCGGGGCAGTCGATCACGATCGTGGCGAGGCGGCTGCGGTGCATCGATGAGTCTCCTCTGCGTGCTACGTTCGGCGGGTGAGCGGCGAGGTGCTTCGCGGCAGCTGTCTGTGTGGTGAGGTCGTGTTCGAGGTCGATCCGCCGCTGGGCCGGTTTGTGTACTGCTACTGCTCGCGCTGCCGCAAGGCGACGGGCAGCAGCTACGCGGAGAACGTCTACGTCGCGCCGACACAGCTGCGCTGGCTCGCGGGTGCCGAGCGGATCTCGCGCTTCGACCTGCCTTCCGCGCGGAGCTTCGCGACCGCGGTGTGCCGGCGCTGTGGCAGTCCCGTGCCGCATGCGACCCGCAGAGGCCGCGAGATGATCGTCCCGGCGGGCTCGCTCGACGCGGCGGTCGTGCGCCTG
>Ga0306920_100015234_pt1 | contig 10530 bp, 11 predicted proteins | sample flu12Cox44000170_FD_204666 | JGI IMG/M metagenome (GOLD analysis project Ga0306920, IMG submission 204666) | Lab enrichment of tropical soil microbial communities from Luquillo Experimental Forest, Puerto Rico - flux4day.12C.oxic.44.000.170 (v2)... | ecosystem: Environmental > Terrestrial >... | reverse complement strand
GCCAAGGCGTGCGGCGCCGGTTCAGATTGCGGACGCTGCCGACGCACCGTTCGGGCGATCATCGAGGCGGCGCTGATGGCGCCCGAGACGCGGTGAGACAAGGAGGTATTTCGATATGACTCAGGCGTACGCGTTCGACACCGGATTACTGATCCTGCGGCTGTGCTTGGGCATCACCCTGGCCGCGCACGGGTTCAACAAGTTCTTCGGCGGCGGGCGGATTCCCGGCACGGCGCGGTGGTTCGAAAGCATTGGGATGAAGCCGGGCATGTTTCATGCACGGGTCGCGGCAACCACCGAGGTCTCCGCCGGCCTTGGCCTTGCCGCCGGTCTGCTGACGCCGATCCCGGCTGCCGGCTTCGTCTCGTTGATGCTCGTCGCGGCGTGGACGGTGCACCGGCCCAACGGCTTTTTCATCGTCAAGGAGGGCTGGGAGTACAACCTGGTTCTCGCGCTCAGTGCGGTGGCGGTGGCAACGGTCGGTGCCGGGCGTTTCAGCTTGGACTTTGCGATCTTCGGGCACAACTGGTGTGCCGGGTGGACCGGACTGTTGATTTCGGTGGTGCTGGGGCTGGCCGGCGGCATCGGTCAGCTGCTGATCTTCTACCGGCCGCCGGTCAAATCCGCCTCGGGCTAGCAGCTCTGCCCCGACAGTGCGGTTTCGTACGCGACACGCCGGTGTGGCGTACAAAAGCGCACAGTCACCATGTGCGTCGGCATCCCGCCCGCTCAAGTGCCGCACCGACTCGGTCGACCAACACCGCAGAGGTGCGCAGCATGTCGCTGCTGACCCGAATGATCGTCCAGCCGAGTGCATCCAGTCCGGCGAGCCGCTCGATGTCGCGACTGCGCTGCCTCGCGTCGGTCCAGTGGTGAGCGCCGTCGAACTCAACCCCCACGTGAAACTCTCGCCAACCCATGTCGAGGTAAGCCACGACGAAGCCGAACTCGTCGGACACCGGCACCTGCGTCTGCGGGGCGGGCAGTCCCGCTGCGACCAGCATCAATCGGGTGAGCGACTCATAGGGCGACTCCGCCCCGCCGTCGACAAGCGCGAGCGTCTTGCGCAGCCGGCCAACGCCACGCGCCCCGGGATGCGCGTCGATGACGGCGTCGATCTCGACCGCTTTCAGCTTCGTCGCATGCATCAGTGCGTCGATGCGCTGGACCGCTTCTTTGGTGTTGAGCCGCCTGCCGAGATCGAACGCGGTCCGCGCCGGCGTGGTCACGGTCATGTCGTCGTCTTCGGTCGTCTCGGCGGGCGAGAGCTCGTCGGTGTGAACGGTCAGCATGGGCGGCGTTCGCCGATTGTCGTGTACCAGTTCGGCGCAACGGCCGGGTTTGATCCACTTGGCGCCCAGCACAGCTGATGCCGACAGGCCCGCGACGACGCCGCGTCGTCGCGACCACAGCCAGGCGGCCCGGGCCCGCTGGGCCGCAGACAACTCGACGCCGCGCGGCGCGTAAACGCCCGGGTAGACGGGCTGATAGAAACGGCGCAACTCGCGCACCGACAGCTCGCCGCCGGCTGTGGCTTCGGCCCGCGGAAGGGCCAGTGCATCTCCGTCACGGGTGAAGGTTGACACCGGCCACCGACACGGGGCACGACTGTGCGGTTTGTACGCGACACGCCGTGCGGGCGTACGAAACCGCACAGTCGACGGTCTGGCGGGGCACCAGCCCGCGATTGACATGTGGTGCTGGTGGATGACAGAGTGCTGAGCGAGTGCTCAACACAGGTCGAATTGAGGTAATCATGGCTGGGCGAGTCGAAGGCAAGGTTGCGTTCATCACCGGTGCGGCGCGCGGTCAGGGCCGCAGCCATGCGGTGCGGCTGGCGCAGGAGGGCGCCGACATCATCGCCATCGACATCTGCAAGCAGATCGACTCCGTGCAAATTCCGCTGTCCACGCCGGAGGACCTGGCCGAGACCGCTGACCTGGTCAAGGGTCTCAACCGCCGCATCTACACGGCCGAAGTCGACGTGCGTGACTACGCCGCGCTGAAAACCGCCGTGGACGCCGGTGTCGGGCAGCTGGGCCGGCTGGACATCATCGTGGCCAATGCCGGCATCGGCAACGGTGGCGCGACGCTGGACAAGACCAGCGAAGGCGACTGGACCGACATGATCGACGTGAACCTCGGCGGCGTGTGGAAGACCGTCAAGGCCGGCGTACCGCACATCCTGGAAGGCGGGCGCGGCGGTTCGATCGTGCTGACCAGCTCGGTCGGCGGCCTGAAGGCCTACCCCCACACGGGTCACTACGTGGCCGCCAAACACGGCGTGGTGGGCCTGATGCGGACCTTCGCTGTCGAACTGGGCCAGCACAACATTCGCGTGAACTCCGTGCACCCGACCAACGTGAACACCCCGCTGTTCATGAACGAGGGCACGATGAGGCTGTTCCGGCCCGATCTGCAGAATCCCGGCCCCGATGATATGAAGGTCGTCGCGCAGATGATGCACACGCTGCCGATCGGCTGGGTCGAGCCCGAAGACATCAGCAACGCCGTGCTGTTCCTGGCCTCCGACGAGGCCCGCTACATCACCGGGGTGACTTTGCCCATCGACGCCGGCAGCTGCCTAAAGTAGCCGCATGCGGCGACTGATGACCGTTGCGGTCATCGTCATCGTGGCGCTGACCGGAGCAGCGATCGCGCACGCCGACGGCGACGAGGCCCAGTACGCCGAGTTCTATACGCCGCCCGACCCGCTGCCGCCCGGACAGCCCGGCGACCTGATCCGGACCGAGCCTTCGCGGCTGGTGCTCGAACCGTCCGGACAACTCGGTGCGATCATTGCGACCGGCACGCGGATCATGTACCGCAGCACCGACGCTCGCGGCAATCCGATCGCGGTGACCGGCACCTACTTCGAACCCGACAACCCGTGGCCCGGCGCGGGGCCGCGGCCGCTGATCAGCTACGCGCCCGGCACGCAGGGACAGGGCAATCAGTGCGCGCCGTCGCGGATGTTCAACCAGGGCATCCATTACTCCGGCGGCTGGGACATCATGTTCAACTACGAGGAGTTGTTCGTCGCGACGATGGTCGCCCGAGGCTTTGCGATCGTGATGACCGACTACGAGGGCCTCGGCACCCCGCCGATGCACACCTACGTGAATCGCCTGGCCGAGGGGCAAGCCGTTCTTGACGCCGCCCGCGCGGCGATGCGTCTGCCGGGAACATCGTTGGACCCGCATGGGCCCGTGGCGTTTTGGGGATACTCGCAGGGCGGCGGCGCGGTGGCATCGGCGGCCGAGTTGGCGCCCTCGTACGCGCCCGAGCTGCACATCGTCGGCACCTACGCCGGCGCGCCGCCGGCCAACCTCAAGGAGCTCTTTCCGTACGCCGACGGGAGCGCGCTGGTCGGGGTGGTCGGCTACGCGCTCAACAGCGCCATGGCCGCCTATCCGGAGTATGCCGATGCCATTCGGTCCAAGCTGACACCGCGAGGCCGGGCCATGCTGGATTCGGTTTCACGGCAGTGCGTCGGCCAGACGATCATCGATTTCATGTTCCGCCATTTGCAGCCGTACTTCACCGAAGACATCAACGACCTGGTCAACGAGGAGCCATTCAACACTCTGTTCGAGCTGCAGCGCATCGGACGGTACAAGCCGAACGCACCGGTGCTGATCAACAGCAACCGCTACGACCCGCTCGTGCCGTGGACGGCGGCAAATCAACTGGGCCGCGACTGGTGTGCGCTCGGCGCCGACGTGGAATTCCGCACCAACGAGGAGCCGCCGTTCCTCAACAAGCTGGTGGTCAACCACGCACTGCCGATGCTGGTAGACGGCGAGCCAGCGATGCAATGGGTCGCTGACCGCTTCAACGGCCTGCCGACGACACCCAATTGCGGCCAGTTCTAGACGTCACCGTCCGGCGACGCCCCGGCGCCAACCAGGCGGCCGGTACCCGCAAAGTGGGGCGGCGCCCAGAGCCGAAAGTTCAAGGCGCAGAGGGAAAATTGCCTCTGTGCAGCGCCCTGCCGGCGAGGGACAATGGTCGCATGCAACAGTACCCGGATCGGCGCACGATGCTGTGTGCCATAGCCGCCGGCGTGGCGGCGGCAATCGTGCGGGCTCCGGCGGCCGGCGGCGCCCCGATCCGATGGAAGATCCCCTTGGGCCCGATGCCGGCACCGGCCGGAGTAATCGCCAGGCTGCCCTCAGGCGGCAACCAGATCGCGCTCACCGTCGACGACGGTGTCAGCAGCCCGACCGTCGGCGCGTTCGCGCAGTTTTGCCGCGACTCCGGCACCCGGCTGACGTTCTTTGTCAACGGCGCCAACAGTTCCTGGTCGGACAACGCACCGGCGCTGCGGCCCCTGGTCGATTCCCGACAGGTGCAGATGGCCAACCACACCTGGTCGCACCCCTACCTCAATCGCCTCGCGCTGAGCGCGGTGGACGACCAGATCCGCCGCAACGCCGACTTCCTGAGAAACACCTACGGCACCGACGGCACCCCGTACTTCCGCCCGCCCTACGGGGTGCACAACGGCGACATCGACAAGGTCGCCGCCGATCAGGGCTACACCACGATCACAATGTGGAGCGGCGATGTCGGCGACTCGCGGCCAGAGAACGAAGCCAGCCTCATCGCCAACGCCGGGAGGTCGTTTCAGGCCCAGCAGATCGTGCTCATCCACGCCAATATGCCCACCGTGACCCACTGCTATGCGCAGCTGCTCGATCTCATCCACAGCCGCAACCTGCAGACGGTGACGCTCAACGACATGTTCGGTTGACAATTTATTCAGTTAAAACTGTACAGTTTCAACTGGATGTTTTAGGCTGGTGCTGTGGAGGAGATCGGCGAATCCGCGGCCCGGGGGGCACAGGATCTGCGGGTGATGTTCAGCCGGCTTCGGCGCCGGTTGCAGGCTCTTGCGACGGATAACGACCTCACGCCGTCGCAGACCGCGGTGCTCACCCGGCTGTGGAAACACGGTGTCTCCTCCACCAGTGCGCTTGCCAGCGCCGAGGGCGTCCGACCGCAGTCGATGGCGACCATCGTGGCCGCCCTCGAAACACACGGGTTGATTCAGCGCCAGCCTGACCCCGAGGACGGACGCCGTCAGGTGATCACGCTGACCAAACACGGGCGCAAACGCGCCGAACGCGACCGTCAGGCCCGCGAGGAATGGCTGGCCCGCGCATTGCAGGACCAGTTCTCAGAGCGGGAGCGCCGCCTAATCGTCGAGGCGCTGTCGTTGCTGCACCGCCTGACCGACATGAAAGGATAACCGCGACAATGGAATTAGGATTACATTTCATCGACTTCCTCCCAGGTGACGCCAAGAAGCTGGGACCGACGCTGGTTGAGGCGGCCAAGGCCGCCGAGTACGGCGGGATGACGATGTTCACGATGGCAGACCACTTCTTCCAGATGGAAGTCATGGGGCGCGCGGAGGATCCCTTCCTCGAGTGCTACTCGTCGTTGAGCTTCCTCGCCGGACAGACCCACAAGATCACACTGACCGCGCTGGTCACCGGGGTCACATACCGTTATCCCGGCGTGCTGGCCAAGCTCGTCACCACGCTCGATGTGCTGTCGGAGGGGCGGTCGATGTTCGGCATCGGTGCGGCGTGGTATGAGCGCGAGCACGTCGGCCTTGGGATCCCGTACCCTCCGGTGCGCGAGCGGTTCGAGATGCTCGAAGAGACGATCCAGATCTGCCAGCAGATGTGGAGCGGCAGCGACGGCCCGTACGCAGGCAAGCACTACCGGCTGGCCGAGACCATCTGTGAGCCGCAACCGATTCGGCGTCCGCCGATCCTGATAGGCGGCGATGGAGAAAAGAAGACGCTGCGGCTCGTCGCGCAATACGCCGACGTGTGGAACAGCACCGCGCAGACCGTCGACGAGCTCGAGCACAAGATCGGCGTGCTCAACGAGCATTGCAGGGCAGTGGGTCGCGACCCGTCCGAGATCCGCAAAACCGCCGGCTTGTTCCGGGATCCGTTCGAGGATCTCGACGGCTACCTAAAGACCGTTCAGGGCTACGCCGAACTAGGCGTCGATTTAATCAACGTCGGTCCGCTGCCCGGAAATCCGGATCCTGTCGGGTTCGTGCGTCGCCTCGGCGACGAGTTGGTGCCCAGGGTGACGGCGATCGGGTGAGCGGGTGCGCGGTCAGGGGGTGCGCACCGTGTCGGCCGCGCGATGCACAGCGTTAACGATGCCCTGATAGCCGGTGCAGCGGCAGAAGTTGCCCGACAGGCCCTCGCGGATCTCCTCGTCCGTCGGATGGGGATTGTCGTTCAGCAGCGCGGTGATCGACATGACGAAACCCGGTGTGCAAAAGCCGCATTGCAGGCCATGACAGTCTCTCAGGGCCGACTGGACGGGCGACAGCTCGCCGTCGGGTGACGCGATGCCCTCGACTGTCGTCACCTCCATCCCGTCGGCCTGGACGGCGAAGATCAGGCAGGAGCGAACCGCGTCGCCGTCGAGCAGCACGGTGCAGGCACCGCATGCGCCGTGCTCACAGCCGAGGTGAGTTCCGGTGAGCCCGCACCGCTCCCGCAAAAAGTCGGCAAGCGTCACTCGCGGTTCCACGGTTGCTTCGGTGTCGTGCCCGTTGACTGTCAGCCGGACCGGCCGCTCATGCATTGATCGCCTCCCTGCCGGCCTCTGCGATGGCTTCGGCCCATGCTCGTGACACCAGCGCGGCGCCCACCTTGCGCCGGTACGACGCCGACCCTTGGAGGTCGGCGGGAATGTCCTGGAGGCCCGCCGTGGCGATGTTGCCGATCTCGTCGGCGTCGACCTCGGGGGCCGCCCGCCCGATGACCGCGACCTCGGCTTCCGGCGCGCGTCTGGGTGTGGACCCCAGGCCCAACAAGCCGATCGCGCAGCGGGAAACCCGGGCGTCGTCGTCGAGTGCGACAGCCATGACAGCACCCGCGATCGCGAAATCTCCGTGACGGCGGGCGAATTCCTGTACCGCGAAACCGCACCGGCCCGTCCACACGGGGAATCGGACTCCGGTAAGCACCTCGTCGGGTTCAAGCGCCGTCTCCCACAGTCCGGTGAAGAAGTCGCCGGCGGGAATCTGCCGTCGTCCGCGCGGCGAAAGTGCTTCCATCTCCACGTCCAGGGCCAACGCCACCGCGGGGTACTCCCCGGCGGGGTCAGCGTGGGCGATCGAGCCGCCCAGCGTGCCGCGGCTGCGAATCTGAAAGTGGCCGATGTACGGTGTCACCCGCCTCAGCAGCGGTACTGCAGCGGCGACCCCGTCGTCGGCGCCGACGGTGGCATCGGTGGTTGTCGCGCCAATACGCACGGCGCCGTCTTGTCTCTCAATGCCCTTCAGCTCATCCAATCGGGAGATGTCGATCAAGTGGTCGAAGAACGCAAGCCGCAGCGCAAGCATCGGCACCAGGCTCTGGCCGCCGGCCAGGATCTTCGCCTCATCGCCGTATTCGGCGAGCATCTGCGCCGCACCAGCTGCGCAGTCGGGGCGGTGGTAGTCGAACGGCGCTGATTTCATGAGCGCCGACGGCCCAGCAGGAATCCGATCGCCAGGCCCGCGGCCAACCCTGCGGCGACGGGTGCCATTCGCTGTGCAATCGGCACTGCTACCACGCTGAGCAGGTCGACCGATGGCGCGTCGTCCGGCTTGACTGCCAGCGAAACCGTCGGGTCCCCTGACGTTTCGGTATTCGCCTGCGCCGTGGTCCCCGCGAGCACGTCTGCCTCCAGGCGCTCGGCGAACTGCCCGATCAGTTTGGTCGCCACGTCGGCCAGCACACCACGGCCGAACTGGGCCGCCTTACCCGAGATGGTGAGGTCTGTGGTCAGCACGCAGGATGTGCTGTCACCCTCGTCTTTGAGCTCCGCGGTGACCACGGCGGCGGCGTTGCCCTGGCCGCGGGTCTCCTTGCCGTTGGCCCTGATCACCGCGCGGTGGGCCGACGCGTCCTTGTCCTCGAAGGACGCTTTGCCCCTGTAGGACACCGTGATCGGGCCGACCTTCACCTTGACCACGCCGGTGAAGTCGTCGCCGTCAACGGACAACAACTGTGCGCCGGGGATGCACGGCGCGATTCTCTCCACATCGGTGAGCACTTCCCACGCCGGGTCAATCGAGACCGGCACGCGAAACTCGTTGACTAATTCCATTCTTCGTCCACTGTTCGTCCTTACTTCGAGGCCTGTTCGATCAGGTCGACGATCGCGGCGGGGCTGGCGGGCAGCCGAGTCAGCGTCACACCCAACGGCGCCAGCGCGTCGTTGATCGCGTTGATCACCGCGGGCGTCGAGCCGATCGCGCCCCCCTCGCCGACGCCCTTGTAGCCGCCGACCCCCGGGCCCGGGATCTCGATGTGCCCGAACTCGATCGGCGGGACTTCGGTGGCGGTCGGCAGCAGGTAGTCGACGAACGTCGATGCCAGCGGGTTGCCGTCATCGTCGTAGGCCATGTTCTCCAGCAGTGCTCCGCCGATGCCCTGCACGGTTCCGCCGGCGATCTGGCCCTCGACCACATTGGGGTTGATCATCGGGCCGACGTCTTCACTGACGATGTAGCGCGTCAGCGTGACGTGGCCCGTTTTCACATCGACTTCGCACGTGCACGCGTGGGTCGCGTTGGCCCAGTGGATCGGCGCACGCGAGGTGAAGCGCGCGGTCGCCTCCAGCGAGGCCGACAGGCGGGGCGGGAGTTGCTGGGGTTCGTAGTGCGCACGGTAGGCAAGATCTGCGAAGGTCACCGACTTCGACGAGTCTGAGCGCGCCGTGGCTCGCGAGCCGGCCAACTCGACGTCGGCTTCCTCGACTCCCAACCGGTGCGCTGCCATTGCCACGAGCTGCTTGCGCAGCATCGTTCCCGCCTCATTGACCGCTCCTGCGGTCATCGGGCCGCTGCGGCTGGCCTGCGCGCCTGCGCCGTACGGTGTCACCGCGGTGTCGCCCTGAATGGTGGCCACGTCCTCGATGCCGGCGCCGAGCACGTCCGCGGTCAGCTGCACGACGGTGGTCTCGATGCTGTTGCCCGTCGAGCCGCCGTTGACGTAGACGTTGATCTTTCCGGTCGGCTCCACGCGGATCGTCGCGCCCTCCGTGGCCAGGTAGCCCGTCGCGGCGGCGGTCGGCTCGATGTAGGCCGAGAAGCCCAGACCGATGTAGCGGCCCTGGGCCAGGGCTTCCTGCTGTTCCTTGCGGAAGCCTTCGTGGTCGAGGATCTTCACGGCCTGTTCGAACGTGTCGGCCGGGGCGACGTGGTCGTAAGGCATGCCGTTCGGGTTGACATAAGGCATCTCGTCGCCACGAAGAATGTTGCGGCGGCGCAGCTCGACGGTATCCATGCCCATCTTCCGCGCCGCGATGTCGAGAAGTATTTCACGCGTGAGGGTTTCGTATTGCCACGGCCCGCGGTAGGCGGCAAGGCCTGCGGTGTTGGAGAACACCGTCTTGTAGTTGAAGCTCGCCTTGGGCACCCGGTACGGGCCGGGGAAGAACATCCCGATGGCGGCGGTGGTCAGCACCGGATACGGCGTCGGATACGCCCCCACGTCCTGGGTGAAATCGATGTCGGCGGCCAGGATCTGGCCGTCGTCGTCGAACGCCATCCTGGCCGTCCCGTCGACGTGGCGGGCCTGCCCTGCCGAGATCAGGTTCTCGCGGCGGTCCTCGATCCACTTCAGCGCCGCGGGCACCCGGCGCGCGGCCAGCATGATGCACATGTCTTCGCGCATCGGGACGACCTTCTGTCCGAAGCCACCGCCGGTGTCGCGCATGATGACCCGCACGCACTGCGCGGGGATCCCGAGCAGGCGGGCGCAGAACGCCCGCAGCTCATGGGGTGTCTGGGTGGACGCCCACACGGTGAGTTCCCCCGACGCTGCCGCCCACTCCACGACCATGCCCCTGGTCTCGATCGGCACCGGCGCGTAGATCTGCTGGTAGACGTGCGCCTCGACAACATGGGCGGCCGTGGTGAACGTTTCCTCATCCGGCGGCGCACCGCCCATCCCGCCGGCGACATTGTCGGGGTAGGCCTCGTGGACGACCACGTCACAGTTCGCGGCCGTGGTGAAGTCGGCGATCGCCGGCATCGGCTCGTAGTCGACGTCCACCAGCTCGATCGCGTCCTCGGCGAGGTAGCGGCTCTCGGCGACGACGAGTGCGACCGGGTCGCCGACGAACTTCACCTCGTCCTCGGCCAGCGGCGGGCGCGGCGTGTCCGGAACGTCCTTCCCCGCCACCGCGTGCCAGGCCTGCCTGACATCGGGGTTGAGGTCGTCGGCGGTGAACACCGCGCGCACGCCCGCCAGCGCCAGCGCTGCCGACACATCGATACCGGTGATACGGGCACGGGCGAACGGGCTGCGCACGAAGCAGGCATGCAGCATGCCCGGGCGCTTGACGTCGTCGACGAAGGTGCCGCGGCCGGTGAGCAGCCGAGCGTCCTCCACCCGGGGCACGCGCGTGCCGGTGTAGCGGGCGGCGACGTTCTCCGTCATCCCGGAGGCTCCAATCCGTCATTACTTCTGCGCGTAAGTGCCAGGGTTCAGCGTT
>Ga0306920_100015233_pt1 | contig 10530 bp, 6 predicted proteins | sample flu12Cox44000170_FD_204666 | JGI IMG/M metagenome (GOLD analysis project Ga0306920, IMG submission 204666) | Lab enrichment of tropical soil microbial communities from Luquillo Experimental Forest, Puerto Rico - flux4day.12C.oxic.44.000.170 (v2)... | ecosystem: Environmental > Terrestrial >... | reverse complement strand
CTATCGCGGCGACATTGCGTTCTTCATCGCTCGGCGCCACCACAGCTAGCCTGAGCGCGGAAAATAAGCTGTCGTCCCATTGGCTATTGAAGCCAAAGCCACCCTGATTCGCCGGCTGAACGATGGCCGCAAGCCCCTGGAGGTCCTCGGCGATCGAGATCTTGTTCGGCTGCTTCGGGTTGGTGTTGCGGTAGTCATTATTTGCGTTGCGTAGCAATTGGCCGCCATCCGCGATGGTGTCATGTCCGTTGTTAAAAGCACGGATGTTTACTGTGGAATCCCACCGCAATCCATCAACACCGAACTCCCGGAGCCACATCAGCGCGTTGTCGTCGATGTAAGCCCGCACTTGTGGACGGCCATAGTCGGGACGCGGACCGAACCCGGTATCTTCGCGGTTGTCGCCATAGAAGTAGATGCCGTCTTTAAATCCGGGACCAGCGGCTCCGCCGAAGCTCAGCAGCAGGTTGTTCCCGGACATATGGTTGTAAACCACGTCGAGGATAACGGCGATGTTGCGATCGTGGCAGGCTTGAACGAAGTGCTTGAAAGCTTGCGGGCCCCCGTAGGAGGAGTTCACAGCAAAAAGCTGTACCACGTCGTAACCCCAGTTGAAGTTCTTCGGAGTATGCGTGTCGAACCATTCGTTTTCATGCACCGGCAAAAGCTCGATCCCATTCACACCCAAATCTTTCAGGTAGTCCAGCTTCGCAATGGCACTGTCGAGGGTTCCGAGCTCCTGGCCAGGGGCAACATTGAAGGTACCAATATGCAACTCATAGATGACCATCTGGCCAAAGGCAGGTTCGCTACTGAGGGATGCCACCGGGGCCGGGTCGACAATGACCGACGACGCACCGGGCTCGGGACCGGTGAGTTGACGGGACCTGGGATCAATAAACTCGCGTGTAACTCCGTTAATGGTGATCAAATACTTGTAGCGGTCGCCGATCTTCGCGGTGGAAACCTTCGCCGCCCATACCGTATCGTCTACTTGCGGGTGACCTTCCTCCTTCGTCATGGGTACAGGCGCCGTGTCGTTGACTTTGACCGACACAGAGTCTACGAACGGCGCCCAGAGCCGAAAGGTAGTGCCTGCCTGCGGAGTCGCGCCGAGCGGCGGTTGCGCCGTCTGACTCATGCACTGCAGCCCGATGGTAAAGACCAGCGGCGGGAGCAGGTTCTTCCAGGTTCGCATGGAGCGTGGCCAGAGAATCTTGATCGACGCCATTCGTTTCCTCCGTATATCAGGGTTTCAGCGGCAGATCGGCGAAGTCACCCGGCGTGAATGCGGCCGCGTTCAGTAGGAGAACGTACTCGCAGATACCCTACTCGTCTTTTGCTGCCTGCACAATGTGGTGAATACTATGTCCACGGGCCCGAGGGGTTGGGAGTCAAAGGCCCTGAAGTGCGGTAAAGGTCACCTAGGTGCCGATTGCAGACTGTTACTGTTCACGATTCGTAACGGCATGGGCGACGCACTCAAAACCCACCACTTTATCGGCACCCGCATTTAATGAGGTTTACGCTGAACTCCCCTCGTATCAATAGCGGCTCTATTGCCTGAAACCATCTTTAGCCGTGTCCAGTCAAGCGTCAACAAACGCCAACTTTGCGTGCGTAATTGGCTTCCGATTTTCTTTTGTTGAAGTAATTCTCCAGATATCAACCTGCCGCGCTATAGTGTCGTATTGCACTGACAATTAAGCTGGCATTCTTACTGGCATTCATAGAACCCGATCATCCGGAAGCGATCAAGACAGTGAGCAGCCAGCCCCCTTTACGGACGCGATTCACCAGCAGTCTATTTGGTTACGGACTCTCGCTCCTCGTGACAGCCCTGGCCCTGCTCGCGCGCCGGGCGCTCAATCCCTATCTTCATGACTATGTTCCCTTTATAACGCTTTACGCAGCGGTTGCGCTCATCGCCATATTTGTGAAACTGGGTCCGTCGATTGCTGCTGCCTTGTTCGGACTGGTGGGAGTTACGTACTGGTTTATCCCGCCGTATCACTCGTTCGTAGTGTGGGACAAATCGCGATATTTCGTAGCGAGCGTAGCTTATCTGCTGGTGTGCGCTGTGATTATCGCCATAGGAGCAATCAGCCGGAGATCGAAAGCGAAGCTGGCGCGGGCCGAGACCATGTTCCAGACCTTTACCGAGAATAGCCCCGGGAGAGTTTTCCTCAAGGACGAGACAGGCCGGTATCTCTACGTGAACAAGCTAAGCAAATCACGGTTCAACGACTCCGTGGGCAAGACGGACCACGACATGTTTCCGCCCGACCTGGCCAACCAGTACCGTAACAATGACCGGACGGTCTTGCTGGAGAACAAGCCGCACGAATTCGTGGAAACGACCCGTGAAGCGGACGGGGAGCACACCTGGCTGAGCCTGAAGTTCCCGGTGATTGGCCCGGACGGCCGCAGACTTCTCGGTGGTAAATCCATTGACATCACCGATCTGAGGCGCGCGGAGGACAAAGTCCAGCGCCTGCAGCAAGAAAATGCCGAGCGCGCCGCTGCTGAGTTGGAGGCCATGAGGCGCTTGCACGAGGTCGGAGCTTTGTGCGTTCGTTTGCAAAATAATTTCCAACATTGCCTCGATGCAATCTTGGATGCCGCGATCTTTGTGACAGGGGCGGATAAAGGTAACGTGCAGTTGTTGGGCCAATCGGCCGGCGGGCTTAGGATTGCTGCACAACGAGGCTTTCAGCAGGAGTTCCTGAGTTTCTTTTCCTCCGTGTCCGAAGAGTCATCGGCAGCCTGCAGCGCAGCACTGCGGGCGAGCGGGCGGGTGATCGTCGAAGATGTTACCCAAAGCGAAATCTTCGCTGGGCAGCCATCGCTTGGGGTGCTGCTCAGGGCCGGGGTGCGGGCGGTCCAGTCCACTCCGCTGATGAGCAGCACGGGGAAAGTACTGGGCATGATTTCCACTCATCATGCTTCGCCTCTTCGGCCCGACGAACGCCAATTGCGCTTGATGGATTTGTTGGCCCGCCAGGCGGCAGATTACCTGGAGCGCAAACAGACGGAGGAAATGCTGCGGGCTGCGTCGGCGCGTTTGCAGAGCTTCCTTGATGCTGCACCTACCGGCCTGACCCGTTGCAGCCGAGACCTGCGCTACCTGTCGGCAAATCCTGCGTATGCTGCCATTGCGGGGCTGCCGGTGGAGCAGATTGTTGGCCGTCCCATCATCGAAGTCATGGGAGCGAAGGGATGGGAGATGATCCGGCCTTACGTGGAGCGCGTCCTGAGCGGAGAACCCGTGGAGTACGAACGAGCGTTGCCCTTCTCGGCGGGAGGCGACAAACAAATCCACGTGGTTTACACGCCGGAAAGGAACAGCGCGAACGAGATTGTCGGCTGGGTAGCTTCGGTCACCGATATCACCGAGTTCAAACGCACGGAACAGCGCCTGCAAGACCTGGAACGGCTTGCCGCGGCCGGGCAGTTGGCTGCCTCTCTGGCGCACGAGATCAACAATCCGCTTTCGGCAGTGATGAATGCGGTTTATTTGCTGGAGCGGCGCTCCGAGCTTGATGCCACGGCGAAAGAGCTGGCGGCGACCGCCTCTGCTGAACTGGTGCGGGTAGCCCGAATTGTGAAGCAGAGCCTGTCGTATTACCGCGTGGCCACGCTGCCGCAGCAGGTGGACCTGGCAGGCACCCTGGAAGAGTCGCTCCAGATCTTCAGCGAACGGTTGCAGCGAGCGGGCATTGATGTGAAGAAGAAAATCGTCCGGCCGGGCGTGGTACCCGGATTTTCCGACGAGATTCGACAGGTCATCGACAATCTGCTGTTGAACGCCGCCGAGGCGACGCCCGAGGGAGGGCGGGTGGTGGTGTCCCTTCGCTCGTCAGTAGATTGGAGCAGCCGCAGTCGGTATGGCTTGCGCGTTACCATCGGCGATACCGGCTCCGGCATTACACGGGAAAATGTGTCGCGAATCTTCGAGCCCTTCTTCACCACGAAGGCCGCCAAGGGGACGGGCCTCGGACTGTGGGTGGTTCGCGGGATCGTTGCCAAGCATGACGGGGTTATCAGCGTTCGCAGTCGGCATGATTCGACGAAGAGCGGCACGGTCGTATCGATCCTGTGGCCCTCCGGAGCTCAGGTCCGCGATACGCGCGAGTTGGTGCGGTCCGAGTCGGCGGCAGGATAGCCCTGAAGCGCCAAGGCTCTGAGTAGTGCCGGCTGCTCTCAGCGGCGTTTTCCCTACCGTAGTTCTTGAGATGGGTGATTAGGTTAAGAACCGATCGGTTTCTGGTGAAAAACTGGGGGTACAATCCAGCATCTTTCTCGGCTTCCGCAGGCAAATCCACACTCCCAGCGTGAAGCAGGCGATACGGCTGGCCTGCGTCGGCTCTGCCGGCGGTCTCGTTGCCGCGGTCGCGCTGACGAAGCTCATGACCAGATTGCTCTACGCCGTCAAGCCGAATGGTCCGCCGACGTTTTTCTACGTCGTGGTTATTGTGTTCGGAGTGGCGTTGCTGGCCAGCTACATTCCTGCCCCGCGAGCGACGCAATAAATCCGGTGAAGTCGCTGCGGCACGAGTAGTGGAACGGTACATGTTCTAGCGGACAGAGCTGGGAATCCTGCGTGGCCTCGTGAGCGGAGGCCACGCTTTTATGTCTTGATTCATCAAGCCTACGGCTTCTTGCCTTCGTGCTTCTCGTACTGCCTCTGGCGATTCATGAAGGCATTGGGGTGCTGCTTCCAGTCCTCCTTTACCTCGGGATGTTTCTGCAAGAAGTTCTGTAGCCCGGGATGTTGTGCCAGGTAGTTTGGATCGTCGATCAGCTTCGGGTTCTGCCTGAGCTGACGTGCGACCAGCTGATGGCTGTCGAGGAAGTCGTCCGCCTTGGCGGCCTCAGCGCGCGAGATGTCCTTGCCCTGGCGCTCGAATCGCGTTTCGCGATTCATGAACTGCGTGGGGTTTTCCTTGATCTCTTCGTTCACGCCGGGATGGTTCTTGAGGAACTCCTGCGTCTCGGGGTGCTGCGCCAGCCAATCAGGATCGTTTATCAGGTTGGGATTGTTCTTCAGCTCGCGGTTGACGTTAGGGTGATCATCAAGAAAGCGATCGAAGTTGTTCAGCTCGGTGCGGTTGGTGTCGTGGTCGCTGGCCCCGGTGTTAGGCAGAGGAGGCTCGGTGCCGGGGGCTTGGGCAGCTGCAATAGCAGCGAGCGCCACCATAAGCAAGAAGGTCAGCAGGGGCGTACGATGTAGGCGGGCGAATAGGGTTATCGGTCTCATGTTCTTCTCCGTTTCGTCACTTCAACATCGCCGCGCGCGTGGCTTACGTCGTCGTTCGCCACAAAAAAACACAAAGTCAAAATACGAGTTGCGTGGGAATCGGAGGAATATTTCTTACGTGAGAGCGAAACTTCTCATCACGATCAGGTTTTGTCGAACGAATATGGTGCGGCGGAGTTGTTGGAGTCGCATTTCGGTGTGACTTGCCTGCCGCGCAGCATCTCAGCCAAAATGCATGAAGAGAAATTTGAGGCCCTTTTTATCGGTGATCCTGCATGATTCGAGTGGTTCTTCCGGCGCATCTGCGTACGCTCGCCAAGATCGATGGTGAGGTGTCGCTTGATGTTGATGGCCACGTAACAGTGAGCTCGGTGCTCGACGCGCTGGAAGCGCGCTATCCGATGTTGTGTGGAACCATCCGCGACCACGTGACCAAGCAACGCCGTCCATTTCTGCGCTTCTTCGCCTGCGAAGAGGACCTGTCGCATGAGTCGCCAGACGCCCCACTGCCTGACGCGGTGGCCTCAGGCAAGGAGTCGCTGCTGATCATCGGCGCGATCGCGGGAGGATAGGATCGCGTTCGCAATGACAGCTTGCCCCAGCGCGATGCTGCCGTCGTTGGGCGGGACCTTGGCGTGCAGGAAAACCTCGAAGCCGTTCTGGCGTAACCTCGACACTGCCCGTTCCAACAAAAACATGTTCTGAAAGGTGCCTCCGCTGAGGCAGACGCAAGTCAGGCCGTCGCTCGACCGAATGCGGTTACAAGCCTCAACGATTGCGGCGGCCAGCGTGTTGTGGAAGCAAGCGGCGATCTCACTTGCCGGTTTTGATTTAGAGAGATCACGAACGATGGCTTCGATCGTCGGGCGCATATCAATTTGCGCGGGTCCATTATCGGTGATCAAGAACGGATAGGTGCGCTCGACACTCGGGTCGGCGTTCGTCTCCAGCTCAATCGCAGCTTGACCTTCGAAGGTGACCTCGTGGCGAACGCCGATGAGCGATGCGACGGCGTCGAATAGCCTTCCGCAGGAAGATGTATCGACGCAGTTGATACGGCGCGAAAGCATCGAGTCGACAAGCGCGATCTGACGTTGTGGGATGTCCCGAAGAAATCTCGTCGGCAGCGGGTTAGCGCCAGCAAAAGAAGAGGTACCGTCCCCGAGGGACTCCGCTTGGTTTCCCGTGCCATCCAGCACTCCGCCTTCCGCGTAGCCTGCCCTGAACGAAGCCGAAGGATCCTGGGCCAGGGCGTGTCGCCCCGCTTGGGGTTGGTCCTCCGACGACCTACACGGAGTTCCCAACGAGAACTGCTCTGCCAGGGAAACAGCCGTTGCGCCGAGTGTATCGCGCAGGTAGCTCAACGCCATGCGCCATGGCTGGCGCACAGCCGCGTCTCCGCCGGGCAGGGGCACATAACGAAGATGCGCCCGGCGCTCGAAGCCGATGAAGTCGGCGACGAGAAATTCGCCTCCCCAGATTTTGCCGTCGGTGCCATAGCCGGTTCCGTCAAAGGCCACGCCGATGACCTTGCCGGAGAGATGGTTCTCCGCCATGCAACTGGCGATGTGCGCGTGATGGTGCTGCACGCCGATTTTCGGTTCCAGCGGCAGTCGCAGCGCGAAACGCGTGCTCATGTATTGTGGATGTAGATCATAGGCTACGGCACGCGGCTCAACTCGAAAGAGCTTCTTCAGATTCGCGAGGGTCTCTTCGAAGAAGGTCAGCGTCTCGAGATTTTCCAGATCCCCGATGTGCTGGCTGAGGATCGCGTAACGGCCCTTGGTAAGGCAGAACGTATTCTTCAGCTCGGGGCCGCAGGCCAGTATTTCCCGCAACTCGATGCCGAGATCAACAGAATGGGGGACGTATCCGCGGGAGCGGCGCAGCACGCGCTCGCGCCCCTCAAACGTGCGCACAACCGAGTCGTCGGCGCGCATATAGATATCGCGATTGTGGAAGAGGAACCAGTCGGCGACCTCGCGCAACCGCTGCCAGGCTTCGCCATTCGAGGTAACGATTGGCTCTTCGCTGATGTTGCCGCTGGTCATGACCAGCGCGCGGAAATCAGGGGGATCTTCGGGTCTGTCGCTGAAGAGGAGGTAATGCAGAGGTGTGTAGGGCAGCATCACGCCGATGGTGTTGTTAGCGGGCGCGACGGCAGAAGAGATCGGCGAGTCCGAACGCCGGCGCAGAATCACAATGGGCCGGCGCGGGCTAAGCAGGGAAGTGCGGTCATCGGAAGTGACCTCGCAGAAACTCTCGACCGTGGCCAGATCGCGGGCCATCACGGCAAATGGTTTGTCGCTGCGGCGCTTACGCCAGCGCAGGCGGCGAACGGCGTCGTCGTCCTCGGCGTCGCAGGCCAGGAGAAATCCGCCGAGGCCCTTTACTGCGACGATTTGCCCCTGCCGCAGAAGATCACGAGCGCGTCCAATGATCGCGCCCGAATTTTGCGAATGAAAATGTTCGGCCTGCGGAAACTCACCGCTGGCCGCGACCAGCGCTAGACCGGGACCGCACTCCGGGCAGGCATTGGGCTGCGCGTGGAAGCGACGATTGCTTGGATCCTCGTACTCCGCCTGGCACTGCGCGCACATGCGGAACTTCGCCATGGTTGTGGTCGGGCGGTCGTAAGGAATGTCCTGAATAATGGTGTAGCGCGGGCCGCAGTTGGTGCAGTTGGTAAAGGGATACCCGTAGCGCCGGTTCGCCGGATCACCGAAGTCGCGCCAACAATCGTCGCAGGTGGCCACATCGGGTGAAACCAGCACGAACTCGCCGGGCTCAGGTTCGCTGTGGCGGATGACGAAGCTATGATCGCCAACGGGCTCAAGTTCCGCTATCACGACTTCTTCTATCTGGGCCAGAGGCGGGGGATGGTTGCGCAAAGTCGCAGTGAAGCGCCCCACTGCGTGTTCAGAGCCCTCGACTTCGATGGTCACTCCCGACGACGAATTGAGCACGTAGCCGGCGAGTTCCAACTCGCAGGCGGTGTTGTAAACAAACGGGCGGAAGCCAACTCCCTGCACGATGCCGCGCACGCGTATGCGCCTGCGGACGAGCGCGGAGATCGAGGGAGGCATCATGGCAAAGCGATATTATCAGCGGATGGCCTGGCCAAGCCGGTGCGATCTCTCATGGCAGACGTACCCTACACTCCGCTGTCCCGGCAAGGCTCCTCAGTTACAATCGCCTGCTTAAGATTACCGATTGCACCGGAGGGCCAGTGCCGGGCGCAGATCCCATCATCGAGCGGCTCGAAGAGCAGATCGCCTAATACGAGAAGAGCAGTTCAAGGTGCATCTCGAATTGCATAGCCAGCGGCAAGCCATCCCTCCGCGCAGGGGCATACGCGAAGTGGCGGGCAGGAAATCACATCTCGAATTGCAAATGAGGTTATACTTCACTCCCGCAAGTACGAGCGATAAATACCGCTTTTCCAGGAGGACACCATGCCCGGCACGACCTTCCGAGACAAATTGAAACCCACACCCACGAAAAAGCTCCTCGCTCTCGATGGCGGAGGAATTCGCGGAATTCTGACCGTTGAAGTTCTGGCAGCCATAGAGAAACTGCTGCGCGAGAAGAGCGGCGATCCAGCCCTGGTACTTGCCGACTTCTTTGACTACGTTGGTGGCACCAGCACCGGCGCCATTATCGCGACTTGCATTGCGCGAGGCATGTCGATCGCCGACATCAAGAAATTCTATGTCGACAGCGGGCCGGCGATGTTCTCCAAGGCCGGAATCCTCAAACGTCTGAACAACAAGTTCACTGACGAAGAACTGGCCAAAAAGTTGAAGGAGGTCCTGGGGGCAGACACGAGGTTGGGTTCGGAAGAGCTCCGCACGCTTCTGATGATGGTGATGCGGAATTCATCGACGGACTCGCCATGGCCGTTGTGCAACAATCCGGACGCCAAGTACAACTCTCCACCAGATCGCCCGAACAACAACCTGAAACTGCCGCTGTGGCAACTGGTTCGGGCCAGCACGGCCGCCCCAACATATTTCCCCCCGGAAAAGATCCAGATTGGAGACAAGCAGTTCCTGATGGTCGATGGCGGAGTGACGATGTACAACAATCCGGCCTTTCAGCTGTTCCTGATGGCCACAGTTGAACCCTACAACCTGAACTGGCCAACGGGAATCGACAAGATGCTTGTTGTGTCGGTTGGAACCGGAACCAGTCCCAAGGCCAATGCCAATCTCCGGGCAGAAGACATGAACCTGTTCTACAATGCCGGCGCTATTCCCAATGCGTTGATGTATGCCGCTTTGAACGAGCAGGATTTCCTATGCCGCGTCTTCGGCGAATGCCGGACCGGGTGTCAGCTAGACCGCGAAATAGGGGACATGATCGGAAAGCACGGCCCGGCCGAAAGAAAATTGTTTACGTATATGCGCTACAACGCCGAGCTTACCCGCGAGGGGCTGGACCAGCTTGGCCTGAAACAGATTCAGCCCGAGCATGTGCAGGCGCTGGATTCAGTGGATTACATCAACGAGCTGATGCTGGTGGGACAGACCGTGGCAGCCCAGCAGATCAAGCCCGAGGACTTCGCGAAATTCCTGCCCCAAGCGGTAGGGGCAAAGATGGGTTAATCCCCGGACTGCAACATCAAGCCAAGTAAGAAGGGCGGGCATGGGCGCAACCCACTCCCGCCCAGTTTTTGCCGATAGGTGTGCTACGGCATTTCAGTCTTGGTGTGGTCCGGGTAGTGGGCCTTCAGGTCCGCATTAAGGCGAAAAGAGACGATTTTGGGGCAGCGGTAGTCATGCTGCACCCGCATTTGGCTGGTCACCCGGAACGCGGCGCACAAGCACCGCACTGCCCCCAGCAGCGCGGTAATTCCTTAGCGCCAAAGCCGCAAGCCTGCCTCGCAAATCTGCGTCCGGGGTCTAGGGAAAAACCTAGTAGCAATTAGAATCTGAATGATTTACAAAAGTGGTTTCCCTGACTTCACTTGCATGCTTAAGCCGGCGCTAGCCGGTACGGGGAGCGTGGATAATGTCTGTGCGTCGGAATACCGTGTGTGAAGGTTGCTTCATCGGCCATCATGAAGCTGAGTCGATTTTGGGCAATCCAGCAGGCTGGCGGTCGCGAGCCGGCCTTCTGATATGCGCCGCATTGCTGCTATTGGTTCTGGCGGCGTGCGGGAAAAAAGAGGAGGCTGCCAAACCCACTCCACCGGAAGTGTTGGTCACCGAGGTCGTCCAGCAAGACGTGCCTATCTATGGCCAGTGGGTTGCCACACTGAGTGGGCC
>Ga0306920_100015232_pt1 | contig 10530 bp, 11 predicted proteins | sample flu12Cox44000170_FD_204666 | JGI IMG/M metagenome (GOLD analysis project Ga0306920, IMG submission 204666) | Lab enrichment of tropical soil microbial communities from Luquillo Experimental Forest, Puerto Rico - flux4day.12C.oxic.44.000.170 (v2)... | ecosystem: Environmental > Terrestrial >... | reverse complement strand
GCTGGTAAGGCCTTCGCTCCTGGAGCTGTTCGACTAACTCGATCCGACGGAGAAATTCGATCAAAACCGACAGGCCGCCAAAGGGCGTCACTGCCCCCAATGTGTCACAGAGTTTGATCTTTCCCCCGCCAAAAAGCGGCCTAAATTCCTGCCAATCGTTCTGTTCCGGCGTCTGAGAAGAATGTCTGATCACAACTTATTCTCTCATAACCGCTTGGAACAGAACGAGTCTTCAGTACATCGCGCGAACTTCGGATTTTAGGATTTGTAGGGCGCCTGGGTCAGGCGCCGGGACCACCGCATTTGTAGGGCGCCTGGGTCAGGCGCCGGGACCACCGCGTTTAAAAGGCGCCTGACCCAGACGCCCTACAGAGAGCCAAGCTTTGCGCAGTTTTCGACAACCTGTGGGGAGCGGCAGGGAGAGCCATCGTGGAAGCTCAGGCGAGGAAGGAGAATCGTCGAAATGAAAGAACCCAGCAACACTGCAACCTTGGTCGAGGACCCGGTACCGAAATCTTCCGACTCCCGGAAGTTCAGCGTCAAACGCATTCTGGCTCCAACCGACTTTTCTCCCAAATCGGAAAAAGCGGTGAACTATGCGATTCAGCTGGCCCAGCTGCTCGGAGCTAAGCTTACGTTGCTGCACGTCGTCCCGGAACCCTCCGCTGTCGACTACTCGATGGAAGGAATATCCATCCAGGAGATCCAGCGCTGGGAAGAGAAAGCAGAGAAAACTTTGGGGGACGTTCTGGCACGGGCCAGGCTTCAGTACCCCGAGATCGACGCGTTGCAGGTCACGGCGCTTCACCCTCGGGATCAGATCGTCCAGGCCGTCACCGACTTATCAGCTGACCTCATGGTTATCTCCACGCACGGATACACCGGCTGGAAGCACTTTCTGTTCGGGAGTGACACCGAGAAAATCGTTCAGCAGGTCCGGTGTCCGGTCCTGATAGTAAGGTAGGCTGCCAATACCCGTGCAGCAATTGAGCAAGGCCGGTGTAGTTACCAGCGGTCCGCCGAGGCAGCCTGAGCCGATAGAAACAGAAGCATTAACAATGGCTACATTAATGGAGGAAACAGCAAGGCAGAAGATTTTCCTGGACGCGGCGGAGCGCCAATCTTTCGCGACGTTTCCGTTCACGGTTAAGAGGGTAGTGCTATTAACCGATTTGACCCACGAGTCGGATAGTGCGGTGAACTACGCGGCTAGCCTGGCCCGCTATTTCGAAGCGCGGGTAACGCTACTTCACGTTTGCTCTCCATCGAGAAATGCGGAGTTCTCTCACGGAATGCGCACGCATACCGAGTTATTCCCTGGTTTACTCAGCATTGGAGGCAACAACGAGTGGAGGTCAACTGCAGACCTGGACCTGCTGAGGTTACATGCAGAAATCCAACACCGGGGTGTGCGCTGCGACGCTTGTCTGAGGTGCGGCAGGTATGCCCAGGAAGCTTTCAAGGTCGCAGCAAATCGCTCGGCAGATCTTCTGGTGATCTCCGAACATCACCTGAGCTGGTTCCGCAGCTTTACCGAAGAAGACCGCGAAGGGACCTTTCTCACCGACGCGCCCTGCTCGGTAGTCGTCGTTGCCGACGAACCGGCGATTGCGCCCTGGCCAGCACTTCCGAAAGATGGATGAAATTGCCAAGGAAAAGAAGCGCTTCGCCTTTACGCTCAAACCCGGCGAATCGCTGGGTCCCGGGTTGCTTCGTGTCATCGACGCGTTGGTACAAAGCGTAGGCGATCGGGGCGCGGCTCCAACTCCCGGTCAGGGCGAGGCTGTTCACGCTATCCGAATAACTATCAAGCGGCTCCGTGCTATCTTACGCCTTGTTCGGCCGGGGATAGGCGAGACGATCTTTGAACAGGAGAATGCACGCTTGCGAAAGGCAGCGCATCGGCTCTCCCTGGCGCGCGTTAGACAGGTTGCCCGGAGAACGCTACTGGCACTTTCTCTTTCAAACAAACATGAGCAGGAGGCAGCGGCCACAGTACTGGCCGGCCTCGAAGCCGCAACGGACCCTGAAACGAGCATTGAGCAGGCGATCAGACGAGTCGCCTCAAATCTGGAACAAACCAGGCGGAACCTGCACCGGCTGCGGATCGCAGAAACCGATTGGAACATCGTCGAGGCTGGGCTGCGGGCGGTTTACCGCCAAGGCCGTAGGCGGATGATGATCGCGTTTGCGGACGGCGCCGACGAAGCTTTTCACAAGTGGCGTATCCGGGTAAAGAACCTCTACTACGAACTCCAGTTGCTGGAACCCGTCTGCAAGAAAAGGACCGAAAGATTCCTTTCGCTTCTTAAAGAACTGCAAGAGAAAATCGGGGAGGATCACGATCTGGTTGTCTTGAAGAGCCAACTGCGAAAAGCCCCCGAGACCTTTGGCGGTCCCGATGGGGCAGAGTACCTAGTCCAGGTGATAGACGACAAGAGCAGCAAACTGCGGCGCGGCAGCAAACTGATCGGTAAGGCGATTTTTGCGCCAAGCGCAGGGCGGTTTGTGCATAAGCTTGGCCGCCACTGGAAAGTGGCGCACAAGGACATGGCGCTGCAAACTGATTTTCGGGAAGAACGCCAACCAGCGCTTTGCGCGGCGTAGGGGTGTCTTGTAGGGGGCTGGGGCTCAGCCGCCGAGTTAGCTCTTCTCGCGAAAATCCGTCGGCGACCGGCCGGTCAATTCGCGGAAAACGCGATTGAAATGCGTCAATGATTGAAAGCCCACGGCGTAGGCAATCTCGCTGATTCGAAGATTTGGATTGAGGAGAAGACTCTTCGCTTTTTCCACCCGAACTCGACCGAGATAGTCGGTGAAGGTCAACCCGGTCGCCTTCTTGAACATCTTGCAAAAGTAAAAAGTGCTGACGTGCATCGCATTCGCAACCTCGCTGAGGCGGATGGGATCGGCATGATGGCCAACGATGTAGGCCTTTGCCCGGCGGATCATTGGCGGTTCCGCTTCCGCGTCCCGCACCATGATCTTGTTGGCAATCAGCGCAAGATGCTCGCCAAAGATCTCCAACAAGCGGACCACGGCTAGGTATTGGCGGTTCGAAAGCACCTTGGATTGGAAATAGGCGCGCTTCAGTTGCTCACGGTCCACTTGCGAACTCCATTCAGCGAGTTTTTCGGTGATCTTTTTAAACCCCGCTTCTGAGGGTTTTTTCAGCGCCACCTGGCCGGTCTGGAGGAAACCGACCGTCTTGGTTCCGAGTCTGATCGGCACGATGGTATCGCAAAGACCTGCAAAACAGGTGACGGTGGCCGGGCCCTCCTTCGCCGCATCCACGGCCTGCTGTTGAACTTCCAAACACGCGGCGCAGCTTCGGTTGGTTTTCGCCATTAACGCGCAGAACGGATTTTCGTTTCGTTGGTTATGATTTGCCAGATTCCAAAACTCGGTTGTGCGAAGCTTCAGAGGCAGGTCCGTGCTGTCTCCGAAGGCTTTTTCGTACTCGGAATAAATTTCCGAGCGGCTGATCCGCTGGATTAGATCGGCATCTACTCGCATTGGGGCCTCCTAAACGGTTTCTAGGCAGGCGGAAATTTCGTTTTTGATTGTTAACTGCATGTTATCTTACTTGGAAATCTTGATTCCCAGGTGGGTTCCCCAAACCGGAATAAATGGCACGAAGCAGCGCTTCCTCACTAAATGGCTTGAGCAGGAAATCGATGGCGCCTCCGCGGATGACCTTTGCCTGCATTACCTGATCGTCGTGCGCAGTGATGAAGATGATGGGTATCCGGCTTCTCTCGGACGCTAATTGACGCTGCAACTCGGGGCCACTCATTCCGGGCGTACGCACGTCGAGGATCAGACAGGCTGTCTTCCGCAGAAAAGGTGAACCCAAGAACTGCTCGGCTGAAGCGAATTCCCTCACGCTAAATCCAACAGATCTCAGGAGACTTGCCGTTGCTTCACGGACCGAGTCGTCGTCGTCAACAACCGAAATCAACCCCGTACCTGGCGCACTTACCATCTGTTCCCCCTCCCGCATTAGGGGCATGCCTTGCATTTCGGTTTAAGCGTAGCACGCCCTCCGAGATCAGTTCCATTGGACCTTGGTATTGGACGCTCAGTACGTTGGGATGCTGTTTCGACCTGGCCCTACGCCGCGCTACCTGGACTTCAGCTGGGCGCCAGGCTTATGGGGAGTGGGCCAGCTCTTTCTCTGGACCAGCTCTCATAGAACTCAGACTCCCCGGGCTTTGATCAGCGCTTCGGCGGAGGCATTCCCAGCTTCTCTACGAGGCGCACCAGATCCGCTACCGACTCGACCTTCATTTTGTGCATGACATGGCTCCGCTGGGCTTTGACCGTGATCTCGCTCGTGCCCAGCTTGTCGGCGATTTGCTTATTGAGCAGGCCTGCTACAACCAGTTGCAGCACTTCGCGCTCGCGCTGGGTCAACGATTCATAACGGCCGCGTGCCTCGTCAGCCTCAGCTCGTTTTTCGCGGAGTGTACGGTCCCGCTCTATCGCCTGGTGAATCGCATCCAGCAGATCCTGATCACGGAATGGCTTGGTCAGAAATTCGACTGCGCCTGCCTTCATTGCGCGCACTGACATCGCGATGTCGCCATGGCCGGTAATGAAGATGATCGGGATCTCGGCTGCTCCCAATTCCCGCTGAAGATCAAGTCCACTCAGGCCCGGCAACCGCACATCAAGCACAAGGCAGGACGGCGCGTCCGCGCGTTTGTATTTCAGAAATTCTTGTGCCGTTCGAAACAGCTCCGCGCGCAGACCCACGGACCGGACAAGGCTTTCCAGCGCCTCGCGCACAGAGCTGTGGTCATCGACAATATAGACAATCGGCTCGGTCGGCATTACAGGGTTTCTCTGCCGCGGATCGGCAAGTCAAAACGAAAAGTGAGTCCTGGCCCTTCATTCAGCGCAGCCCAAATGCGCCCGCCGTGCGCTTCGATGATGGAGCGGCTGACAGACAGGCCGATCCCCATCCCGCCCTGCTTCGTTGTATAAAAGGCGTCGAAGATTCGCTCCAGCTGCGCGGGATCGAGGCCGATGCCGGAATCCTGCACGACAACGAGCACGCTATCCGGGCTCTGCTGAGCCGTACGAATGCGTAAAATACGCGTCCGATCCTTTACCGCACTCATCGCCTCAATGGCATTCATGATAAGGTTCAGAACTACCTGCTGCAACTGGACTCGGTCTCCGGCGACCGGAGGAAGGCCCGCTGCCAGCTCGGTCCGGGTTACGACCTCGTTGTCATGCGCCTCGCCTTCAGTCAAAGCGAGGATCTCTTCAACGACGAAATTGATATCCAGAGACTCCTTGACTGGTTCGCCTTTCTTCATGAGCGCGCGAACCCGTGCCAGCACACCGCTGGCCCGGTTTCCGTCTCGAATAATGCGGCCAACGGCTGCACGCGCTTCATCCAGGTTCGCAGGCTGGGCGGCAAGCCAGCGCAAGCAAGCGTCTCCATTGGTGACCACCCCGGTGAGCGGCTGGTTCAGCTCATGAGCGATCGAGGCCGCCAACTCTCCGGTTGTCATTACGCGAACCGCTCGAGCGAGTTCCAACTGCGTCTGGAAAAGCACCCGTTCCGCAGCCTTGCGATCGGCGATCTCTGTCTCCAACTGCTCGTTGATTTGCCGCAGCTCAGCAGTCCGCTCCTGCACTCGCAGCTCAAGATCCTCTCGCGACCTTCGCAGTGCTTCTTCTGCCTGTTTCCGCTCCGAGATATCACGCACTACAGCGATCACGCTGCGGCCTTGTTGCGTCTGGACCGGACTCAGCATGATGTCCACGGGAAATTCTGCGCCGTTCTTTCGCCGCCCGTACAACTCGAGTCCGACACCCATCGCCCGCATTCTTGGCTGAAGCATGTAGTCCGTCCGATGCTGTGCGTGCTGCATCTGGAAACGGGCCGGTATGAGCATCTCGATCCGCTGGCCAATCAATTCCTGGCGCGTATAACCGAACATCGATTCCGCCTGATCGTTGGCACGCTCGATGCGACCGTCGGCATCGACAGTCACGATGGCGTCGGGTGCCGACTGAAACAGGGCAGTCAGCGTTTCGTTGAGTTTCTGCAGTTCCGCCCTGGCTGCGCCGAGTTCCTTGTTCGCCTGTTTCATCCGCTCCAGGCCGCTAGAAAGCTCTCAACCAGGATCGGCAATTCGGCGCTGTACCCCCCCTCCAGAACAGCAGCCGCCGGCAGGCCGCTCGCAGCAAGCTGATGCCCGAACTTCGCAAAATGTTCCACCTCCAGCGTCATCTCCGTGATCGGGTCTCCCCTGAAGGCGTCAAAGCCCGCGGAGACGAGGAGCACGTCAGGATTGAACTCGAGCAGACGGTCGAGAGCCTGGCACACGGCTGACGCGTGCTCGTCCGGATCGCTATTCGGCAGGATCGGCCAATTGAACACGTTCTCGCGGGACCTCGTACCGGTGCCCGGATAGCCCGGATACTGGTGAACAGAGGCAAACCGGATGCGCGGGTTACCAAGGACGATCTCTTCGGTGCCGTTGCCGTGGTGCGCGTCAAAATCCCAAACGGCTACACGTTCACAACCGGTCGCGAGCGCATAATGGGCAGCGATCGCGACCGAGTTCAAATAGCAAAAGCCCATGGCCCGCGTCGGAGTCGCGTGATGGCCAGGCGGACGCATCAAAGCAAAAGCCTGCTTCCCTCGGAGCGCCAGATCGACGGCGCCGATCGCCGCTCCGACGGCCAAGCGGGCATGTTCTACAATGCCTGGGTAATACGGAGTATCAGTGTCAAAATCGAGCGGCTGCCGAAGTCGCTCCAGGTGTTTCGGCAGGTGCACGCGAAGAACGTCTTCTTCAGTGGCTAATCGAGGTTTTGTCCAGATCCAATCGGGGTGCTTGTCCAGAAGGTAAGCTTCCGTGCGGATTAGTCTGGCTGGCTTCTCGGGATGATACTCCTGGCCAAACTCTGTGGCTGTCCGGTCGAAAATCAAAGTCGGCATAGAGGTTCTACCCGCAAGTAGAGGAACAAGACTGAGCAAGCGACCTGAAGCCTACCGCGATCAAACTTTGTAGGGCGCCTGCCCGGCCCGCAGTCCGCCGTGGCGGATTGCGGGCGGGGGTCACACGCCGAGAACCAGCCTGGAACAATTGCGTATCGCATATTACGCTAGCGCTCATAATTGTTATCACCCGATGGATTGGTTGAGCGACCTCTTTTTTAAACCTTCAGTCGCCCAGGCGGTCGTAGTGCTGGGGTGCATCGCCATTTGTGGCCTCGGCCTAGGCAGCCTCAAGTTCAAGGGCATTGGATTGGGTGTCGCCGGTGTTTTATTTTCCGGAATCGCTTTCGGTCACTTCGGGTTTCACATCGCCGATCCGGTCCTGGAATTTGTTCGCGACTTTGGACTACTCCTTTTCGTCTACACGGTCGGGCTCCAAGTTGGGCCGGGCTTTCTGTCCTCGCTTCGCCGCGATGGGATCTGGCTGAACGCGCTTGCCCTGCTTACTGTCGTGATAGCCGCATTGATTGCTGCGCTCTGGTATTGGAGGGCCAACCTTCCAATCGCGGCGACAGCAGGGATGTTCTCCGGAGCAACGACGAATACTCCGAGCCTCGCAGCCGGCCAAACTGCTCTCGCCACGGTGACATCCCGTGCGCCCGATGCAGCCGAGATCTCCGGGATGGCCTACGCCATCGCTTATCCCTTCGGCGTTCTTGGGATCATTCTGACGATGTTCATCGCAAAACCGCTTTTCCGGAATAGCGCGGAATCCGAAATTGCTCCCGGCGAAATCGAAGACAAGAAGCGTCCGGCTAATCTGGGTCTGGAAGTGACCAACCCAAGCATTGACGGTGCATGCCTTAGCCAGATTCCGTTTCTTCAAGAATCCGGTGTCGTCGTTTCACGAGTCCTGCGCCAAAACCAGGTCTTTGTGCCGGAACCCACCAGTGCGATCGCCCTGGGGGATATCCTGCATTTAGTCGGCCCGATAGATAAACTCCGGCGCTTTGTCCGGGTTATTGGAAAAGAGAGTACCGTCGATGTCAAAGCCGTTCCGAGCGGGTTGACCACCGAGCGGGTCTATGTTACGCGGCGCACGGTCATCGGAAAGACCCTCAAAGAATTGGACTTCGAATCGGCCTGCGGCGTAGTAGTGACCAGAGTAACTCGCGCCGAGATCGAGTTCACGGCGCGCGAAGATGTCCACCTCCAGTTTGGCGATCTGCTCCTCGTGGTTGGCTCGGCAGAAGGGGTTCACCAGGTCGCCGAAATCGTCGGCAATAAACCGAAGGCGCTCGATCATCCGCATTTATTAAGCGTATTCGTCGGGATCGTGCTTGGGGCTATCCTGGGCGGTGTACCCATTGCGCTTCCCGGAATGCCAGCTCCGGTCAAGCTCGGCCTGGCCGGAGGACCATTGTTAGTCGCTATCGCCATCAGCCAGATTGGACGGCTTGGCCCCCTGATCTCCTACCTGTCGCCTGCGGCTAACTTCGTTCTCCGCGAGTTGGGGATCACGCTGTTCCTGGCAACCGTGGGTCTTAAATCCGGCGGGCGCTTTTTCCAGATGCTGTTTTCCGGGCCGGGCTGGATCTGGATGCTGGGAGGAGCAACCATAACCCTGGTACCGCTGTTGGTTGCTGCTTTTCTTGGCCGCCTGGTCCTGAAAACAACATTTGCTAAACTCTGCGGCATGCTGGCCGGCAGCATGACCGATCCGCCTGCGCTAGCCTTCGCGACTGCCTTCACCTCTTCGGAAGAACCGCTGGTCGCATACGCGACCGTTTATCCGCTCACCATGATTGCGAGGGTCTTCGCGGCGCAGGTTCTCGTCTTTCTCTTGGCGAGTCATTGAATCGCGCGCCCTTCCTGGACAATCAACACTGGACAAGGAGCGTCGCGAAGAGCTCTCTTGCTGTCACCTTGGTCGCCGGAATGCCTCAGCCACGCGTAGTCGTGCTTGGAAGCAATGATTAAATCGACAGGCAAACTTCGCGCCGCCAAAATGACTTCCTCGCCTGGCTCGCCACATCGGAGACAGGCTTCAGTATTCGTGTACTGGGCTCGGACGATATCGTGCAGCGAAAGCAGGCTCAGCTTGGCCCGATTCCATTTTTGGCTTGAATGTTCATCGTCTGACCCGTTTGAGTCTGCCCTCGCAACCGCGGTCGGCTCGTAGACGTGGAGCAGGGTCAGCTTTGCCTGAAATCGCTGAGCCAGGTGCATGGCGTATTTGATTGCGCTTCTAGACTCATTGCTGAGGTCAGTCGGAGCGAGGATATGCCGGATCATGGAGCGGTTACGGAAAATCCGCGGACTCAGGCCCACCGGCGCATAACAGGGCCACAGACTGGAGTTGAACCGGTTCATATCGCGGTATCCGAACCAATAGGCAACGTTGTCTCAATATCTAAAACCGTGATTTGGCCCACCGCATAGTCGTCCTTCCCAGAACACATATGGTCGAAGACTGCGCTGACCGCCTTTCGAGCAAGCTGGTCGGAAACAATCACCTCGATTTTAATGCTGCGAACAAGGTCCGTGTCTGACTCCGGGCTGGCAACAGACACGGCGGAGCACCGCTGAAGGCCGCAGACTGGCGTAATGACCAGGCGCCCGACGATCCCGGCCGCCTTCAGCCCATCCCGGACCGCCTCGAATTTTGTCTGGGAAACAATCGCCTCGATCTTTTTCATCGAGAGACGCTAAACGGGGCACGCAGGATTGCATGCACGCGGGCTGGCTAGCTTTTAACTTCTTTTGGCCTCACCTCGGCCACCGCCCGACCGCAATCCAGCGCAAATAACTGCCAATACACGGTGAGCTTTTCCGGCTGGACGAGAAAGTATAAAGCAAGCAGGTCCAGGGCCAGCCCGAGCAATCTATGCGACACGATGCCGACTTAATCGAACGGATCAATCGTTCCGAGATTTATTCGGAATACGAGAGAGCTTTCGAAGCAAGCACGGAACTGCCGTTGCGGCTTCGGCCAATCGAGTTTTGGAAGCTGCCACACCAGAATCGACCGCACGAGAACCCTTTCTGCGCGTTGCTGGCCCAGACCAATCGTACCTGCGCATCGTGCCTCGAACTTCAGCAAAAAGCCGTGGATGGAGCGGCCGATCATCCGTCCACTATGACCTGCTTTGCCGGTCTCTGCGACACGGCCGTACCGATCAAGCTCGGTCAGCGGGTCGTTGGCTTTCTGGTCACGGGTCAGGTCGCGCTGAGAAAGCCTTCCAAGGCCCGGTTCAGGAGTATTACGCAGAAAATTCTGGAATGGGGCTCTCAAATCGACTTGAAGCGTCTGGAGGACGCTTATTTCCACTCCAAAGTGCTTAATCCTGGGCAATATGAGGCGGCAATCCGTCTCCTGGAAATCTTCGGGAAACATCTTTCGCTCATCGCCAACCAACTGGCGACGCAAAGCGCCGAAAGCGAGCCGCCCATGATCCGCCGGGCGAAGGCTTACGTCGCCGGACACCATGCCGACCCTCTCCGTCTGCGCGAGATCGCCACGGCGATGCACGTCAGCACCTTTTACTTTTGCAAGATGTTTAAGA
>Ga0306920_100015231_pt1 | contig 10530 bp, 10 predicted proteins | sample flu12Cox44000170_FD_204666 | JGI IMG/M metagenome (GOLD analysis project Ga0306920, IMG submission 204666) | Lab enrichment of tropical soil microbial communities from Luquillo Experimental Forest, Puerto Rico - flux4day.12C.oxic.44.000.170 (v2)... | ecosystem: Environmental > Terrestrial >... | reverse complement strand
CCCCGCTCGAATCACCCCGCTTGATCCTACGCACGGCGCGACGCCGCGCGCCACAACATCCTTAATTAAGGGTTAATATTTACGGCTTTACAGGACTTGGAAAAACCTGTTCATAGTGGCCGTAAGCTATTGGCTAACATGAGCTATTAGGTATGTTGGAGCTTCAGATAGCTTCTCTTAGTTAACGGCTCATCGTTTATCCAGCGTTTATTCGAAGATGCCACGACCTAGACGAGACGGCACCCCCGCGCGCAGCACGCCGAACCGGCGACGGTTTTCAGAAGCCTTCGCCAAGACCATACGGAGCGATTCTGAGCGGGTAATCGTCTACTGGGACACTATCCAGCGCGGCTTGGCGCTTTCGGTGCAGCCGTCGGGTCACCGCGCCTGGAAGGTCGTCTACACCATCCGCGGGCGTGGGGCGCGCTGGTATCACCTCGGCGACGCTCGGGGCCTGTCATTGGCCGATGCACGCAAGCTGGCGAGCAAGATCCTGTATCAGGTCGCCAACGGCGCCGATCCGCATGCTGATCGGCTTGCATTGCGTGGTCGGGGGGCATTCGAGCAGGTGGCCAAGCGTTACCTCGAGGAGCACGCCCGGAAACGGAATAAAAGCTGGCGGCAAGCGGACGCGCTCGTCGCCCGGTACCTGCTGCCACGGTGGGCCAAGCTCGAGATTGGCAACATCAGGCGCGCAGACGTTAAAGCTGCTATGGCGGCCATCGCGGCCCCCGTCCTGGCCAACCAGGTTCTTGCCGCGGCGAGCGCGATCTTCAGCTGGGCCATACGTCAGGAGATCGTGTCCGCAAACCCGTGCTCCGGAGTGGAGAAGAACGGCACGACAAGTCGCGAACGAATACTTAGCGATGCCGAAATTGCCGCGTTCTGGCCCTATCTCAGCGCCTCATTGAAAATGGTCCTGCTTACCGGCCAGCGGCCGGGTGAAGTGGCCCATCTACATCGTGCGCATGTGATCGATGGCCGATGGTGGGTCCTGCCAGGCGCTCCCGATCGGGAAACGGGCTGGTTGGGTACAAAGAATGCTCAGAGTCACCGGGTGTGGCTGTCCGGGCCCGCCTATGCGCTGTTGCCGGCCGCGCTCGCGACGCCTGTGCGCAGAGGCGAAATGCAACAGAATATGCGCGACATCTGCGCCCAGCTCGGCGTGCGGGAGAAGGTGACGCCACACGATTTGCGGCGGACGTTCTGCTCCAAGGTCACCGCGTTCGGATTCGGTCGCGATGCGATGAACCGGGTAACTAATCATAGGGATGGCGGCATCGCCGATGTCTACGATCGGCACCGGTATCAGGAGGAAAATAAGAAGATCATGGAGACCGTCGCTCGGCACATCGTGGCTATTGCCGAAGGCGGGGATGGCGCCAACGTAGTCGCGCTGGAGGCGCGACGCTAACGGAACGTTTTCCGTTCAAAAAAGCCATCTTTACAAACTCAGCGCGCAGCCGTAATACATGGCTGCCAGCTAAGGAAGGATCACGTTGATCTTCCGGCCATTCCGCTGCTCGCGGGTAAGGCTGAGCCTGACCGACCAGTGCCATTCAGGCGCATAGTCGGCGAAAGAGCACACTTCCACCCCCTGTAGGCCGGGGAACAAACGGTGGGAGCCAACCGAAGGCACAGGACCGTCCTGTGTCCGGGAGGCTCCCGCTCGCTTTTTATGGGCTGCCTCCTATCGAGATAAGGAGGCACTGTGTGGCCACCACCAAATCCGAAGCGAGATCAACGTCTCCGCTGGAACGAGTCGCGTTCACGGTTCCAGAGATTTGCTTCCGCAACAATATTTCTATGCCGACGTACCAGCGGCTGCGCAAGCAGGGGCTTGGTCCGAAGGAGATGAGATTTGGGCTCAACGGAATTCGCGTCACTGCTGCGGCAGAACGAGAGTGGCAAGAACGCTTGCAGCAGCCAAATCCCGATCTCGAGCAGCAGGCCGCCGAGCGTGCTGTAAAGGCGGGGACCGCCGGAGCCAAGAGTGACTTGCATGTCAGCAAGAAACATCGGGGTCGGCGATGACATCCGCGATTCGTCGCGAGCAAAAAGAAATCCGCATCTTGTCAGCGAGGCTGCGCAAGCTGCGCGGACATGTCCTGCGACCGACACCCGCGCGAGGCGCAAAAATATTGGTGCTTCCCACAGACAAACAGAAGGCCCGAGGACGGCGGAGCGTGCCGTGAAGGCCGGCAATGCCTCGGTCAAGAGCAACAAACACATCAGCAAGAAGCGGCAAGGTCGACAATGAAACGGCAAACGGCAGGCGCATAGGGGGCATTTTGAAACTTGTTCCAAAAAAAGGTCGCGGCATGGCGCGGCGATCCCTCGATCTGATCGAGGCGATGTACGCCACGGCAGAAGCCGCACAGCCGATCACCGGTCGCGGTATCGGATACAAGTTGTTCACCGATGGCCTGATTGACTCGATGGCACGCAACGAAATGCAGCGGGTCTATCGCCTGCTCAAGGAGGCGCGCGAGAGCAACCGCATCCCGTGGGGGTGGATCGTCGACGAGACCCGAGAGCTGGAGAGGGTCTCGACCTGGGCCAATCCCGCCGAATACGCCCGCTGTGTCGCGCAATCGTATCGCCGTGATTTCTGGGATCAGCAACCCCGCCGCGTCATGGTGGTTAGTGAGAAAGGCACTGTCAGAGGCTTGCTTCGACCGGTGCTCGACGATCTCGCGGTCGGCTTTCAGGTGATGCACGGCTTTAGCAGCGCCACCACCGTCCACGACATTTCCGAAGACGACGACGGCCGTCCATTGATCATCCTCTACGTTGGCGACTTCGACCCCAGCGGCATGTTCATGTCGGAGGTCGATTTACCCAAACGGTTCGACAAATACGACGGCGATCACGTAAAACTGAGGCGAATTGCGCTGACGCGAGAGCACGTGAAGGGGCTGCTGTCATTCCCAGCAACCGATAAGCGCAAGGACCCGCGCTACGCATGGTTCGTCCGCAACTTCGGGCATCGCTGTTGGGAACTCGATGCGATGGACCCGAACGATCTTCGCGCCTGCGTCAAGCGGGAGATCAAGAAACTGATCGAACCCGTGGCGTGGAAACGCTGCGAGGTCGTCAACCAGGCGGAGCAGGAATCGCTTCGAACAATTCTTGAAAAATGGTCGCCCGCGTCCCGGCCATGACCTTCGAATTCCCCACCCCCGAATGACCCATGACCGAAGCAAATGGCAGGCACTCCGCGACAGCCGCGAGTCACGTCGGCAACATCGAAGCCCGTGGCTGCGCTGGCGATCCAAGCGTAGGATGCCCGCCCGGACCGTGAAAACCTAGGCCATTGCGGCCGAGGCTATTTCCGTGCCCGCCCCCGTCGTGGTGCGGGCCGCGCTCCTCCGAAAATTCCGAAATGATCATGCACGCGGCTTGCTTGGTCCTTCGGCGGGAGGTCTTCGACGTTCTCGCAAAGCCGACTGAACTGCTCGGTCGCCTGCTTGCCCGCTTCGGTTGGTCGCGGACGATCACGCTGGAGCCCGTCTAGCGGCTTGGCGTTCTCCAGGTAGTTCGGAGCCGATGGCGGATGCTTCGGAGGCTCGACTACCGGCGGTTTCCGCCTGAACTTCTGGATGCATTCGTAAATGATCGCCAGGAACGTCGCGAGACCTGCAAGCAGGAAGAAGAAAAAATACAGTTCGGGGTGGTGCCAACTCATGTCCAGCCTGCCGCGAAGCCAAAATAGTGCTGGTGGCGCTGCTGTTCGGCATCCCGACCGTGCATATCGTTCACGGTGCTGCCGCGCTCACCTGAAATGAAACGAGCACCAGACTGCCCGGTGCTCCGGTTCGTGGGCTGGTCGTTAGGACAGTTGAACGTAGTCCGTCACTCTGCACGAGGACGTATCTATCTGGCTGTGGATGAAGCCCATGTTGAACTTGGACTTCGACAAAGCACCATGGGCTGGAACGCGCTCATAGATCGTCCGGGTGTTGGAATCGATGTTGCTGCCGGACTTGGCGCTGTGCTCACAACGGATCGTGACATCTTTGATGGCATAGTCGTTGTCGTTTCGGACTGTGAAATCCAGCATCATGACACTGTCAAACCCGCCTTTTGTCCAGTTGTAGGCGGCTATCGTGACTTTTCCATTCTTGCCAGCAGCAACTCCCGGCGACGACGTGCTGGTATGCCCTGATAGCCCTGCCACAACAAGATAGCTGACGAGCAAGACAGTACCGATTCCAATCATTCTAAACACTTCCATTCTCCTTTCTTCGGTTGCAAAACAGTGAATGAGGCGGGATCGCGCTGTCCCGTTTCAAGCCCGCATGTCGGGCTCCTCAGCAAATACTTCTTAGTCGCCCATGCCTCGGTGCGGGACTTGTTCCTTTGCGCCAAACATTTGCTCGTCGCTGCCATCCGGCAACCGCGCCGAGGGTTCCGACATCTTCAGAGCCGCCCCCACCGCCGTCGGTCGCCTGTTGCGCGCACTAGGTTCAAAACTTTGATCTACCTCAGTCGTTTTGGTGCCGGGGCCTGTGGGGGCCTTGGCTTCGAAGAGCAAATATTTGGCGCAGATGAACAAAACCTAGGACGTGGGCCGAGCGACTGAGGGATGTTCGGCCCTACAGTCTCTCCTCAGTTGGTACAGAGCGGGAAGGGCCGAATAGCCTCCGATCCCGCTCTGCTTTACTTGCCCCGGCCTTTAATGGTCGGGGCCTTTTTCCGTCATGGCAGCGACGAACAAATATTTGGCGCGGATTAACAAATCCCGCCCAGGCCCCGATGCGACCAAGAAAGCGGAGAAGTCCCACCAGCGGCAATCCTGCCGAACCTGAGAAGGAAGAGAAGAGAGAGAGAATGAAAACGAAACTTGCAATCGCCGCCGCCTTTTTTAGTCGTCGGCCTATCGTCAGCCAATGCAAGCTGGGTGTTGATACCAGGAGACACAAACGACACGCGTCTTCACGGATGCGGATCGAGTTGGGCGATCTGTAAGGACCGCACGTATCAACGTGCTCACAGCAACGGTCAGTCATCAAAAGGCAGCCACTGTGACTCGCTTTGTCAACAGAAATGCCAAGCGGCAGTGCGGGCGGGTACTTTCCCAAATGTTGGGGCCTGTGTCGCGAAGTGGTCCAGGCTTAATGCTAACGGGACTGCCCGCCAATGCGAAGAGGCAATAAGAGCCAACGGCATGCGGCCTGTTCGAGGCTGTTGAGTACAGCGCAGCGCCCATCGCGAGGTGGGCGTCACGATGCACTTCCGCACCATTAGGAGATGAAAAATGTTAGAATTTATTATAGCAATCATCGGACTCATTTGCGCAATCATGATGATCAATGCTGCCTTTCGGCTTGGTAATCGTGTTGCAATTGCAACCGAAGCAAGTCAATTGTTGCTACAAGCATTGTATGATTCGATGTCCGAAGAGGCAAAAGACCGTGCCCGTGAGATTGTTGCGAAACGCAAACAGGCATTAGGCGGTAGATGAAAAAGACCCTTCTAACCAGTGTCGCCGCGCTGTTCCTGGCAACGGGGACAGCGCACGCGCTCTACCCTTCGACATTTCTTGAATGCGGAAAAACCTTTGTTCGCATCGACCACGATAAAGGCACCGCTCCTGATGGTACTAGGGTCTTTCCGAGAACCTGGAGCATCATGGAAGATGCACCGCGAGGGGCTCGCATGACGGAACTAGGCTCGTTCAAGTTTGCATGTAACGTTAAAGACCAATGTTGGTTCAACGGCAAAGCCTGTCGCAGGATGGGTGATGATGAATGGCACAAGTTCTTTCCAGAGGATGAAAGATACACCAATGCTCCAACGCACCCCTGAGTGGTTCGCCGGTGTCGCTGCGCTGTTCCTGGCAACAGGCGCGACGCACGCTGAAACTGTTCCCATGCCACGATCTAAGCCAGAAGCAGATACGGCGTAACCGCACGCCGGCAAGATCGACATGCCCCGGCCAAATTTTTCGCCAGCTATTTGCGCCGTCGCGACCGGGCGGGCTTCTTTCGCTCGGCCACCTTCTCTTGCTTGAGCAGGAAATTGTGCACGATGTAGCGGATGGCCGCTTGGCGCGTTGAGCGAGCCCTTGAGGCAAGCCCGTACAGGGCCGATTCGAGCCCCGGACCTGCCGGCCCCCGCCGGCATAAGCACAGCGACGGCAGGATAGGACCCACGTCCTGGAGGACGATCTCGTTCGGCTCGGCGACTACCCTACCGTCCGCGCAGCCGCCATTGCCCGCGCCAAATACTGGAAACGCCGCGAAAGATACGCCGTGATGCTCGGCGGCCATCCAAGCTCAAACCACCCAAGATCCGTCCTTCTCGACCAGCAGCGATGATATCCGCCTCCTGCCGCGCCCATTGCTCGGCAGTGAAATGTCCCTTCCGACGCCGCTCACCCAACGCCTTGATCTCCGCACGAGTGTAGATGCGGCCTTGCGGCGCACCGGGCGCAGCCTGGCGCGGTTAGCCCACAGCCCATACGCCCTGCATCCAGCGTCAGGCGCGGCAGTCTGCCGGCTCGACCGCCTGGCGGCTCGACTCGCGTCAGTTGGGCCGTCTGCGGTCTTAATTATGGTGTCGAGCTGCCGGGCAGGCGCAGCGTGAACACTGAGCCCTTGCCCGGCTCGCTCGTGACTGTCACGTCGCCGCCCATCATGCGCGCGAGCTTGCGGGAGATCGCAAGTCCCAGCCCCGTTCCGCCGTAGCGGCGCGCCGTCAAGGAATCGGCCTGGGTGAAATCCTGGAAGAGTTTCGCCTGCTGTTCGGCTGTCATGCCGATGCCGCTATCCGCAACAGCAAGCTCAATCCAGTCACGTCCGTCCGCCACCTTGCGCACCCGCAGTGCGACCTCGCCCTCTTTCGTGAACTTGCAGGCATTGCTCAAGAGATTGAGCAGAATCTGCTTGAGGCGCATGGAATCCGCGGTGAGCGCACCAACGTTCTCTTGCGCTTCAACGATGAGGTGGTTCTTGTTTTTCTCGGCGAGCTGTCCCGCGGTCCCGATGACCTCGTCGATAAGCCGAGCCAAATTCACAGGCTCGAGATTGAGGTCGAGCTTACCGGCTTCGATCTTCGAGAGGTCCAGTATCTCGTTGATGAGGCTCAGGAGGTGGGTGCCGGCGGCATTCACACGCCGCAGCGGCTCCAGCGCCTTTTCGGTGCCGGAGCGCCCCGCGTTAGTCACCATCATCTCAGTCAAGCCGATGATGGCATTGAGCGGCGTGCGCAGCTCGTGGCTCATGCTGGCGAGGAACTGCGATTTGTGCTCGCTCGCCACCGCCAGTTGTCGGCTCTTGTCCTGGATTTCGTCGAACAACCGCACATTCTCGATCGCGATCACCGCCTGGTCGGCGAAAGTGGTAACCAGCTCGATCTGCTTGTCGGTGAATTGCCGCGGCTTGGTACGTGTGAGCCCGAGCACCCCGATCGGCAATCTCTCACGCATGAGTGGCACGGCGAGGATAGCTCTGAAATTGCCGACTTTCTGCAATTCCCACCGGGTGTATTCGGAATCTTCGAGTACATCCGGGATATGGACGATTTGACCCTCCAGTGCGGCACGCCCAGTCGCTGTGCCTCGCTCCGGCGTCAATGGCAGATTCTTCACATATTCGACGTATTCGTCCGAGTAGCCGTAGCTCGCGGACCATATATATTTTCCGCTCTCGCGGCGGAACAGATATGAATTGTCCGCCTCGCACAGCCGGGCGGCCGAATGGACGAGCGCATCGAGCACGGCCTGCAGATCGAAGGTCGAGCGGCTGATGACCTTGAGCACGTCAGCGGTGGCGGTCTGCTGCTCTAGCGATTGACGCAGCTCGTTGAGCAGCCGCACGTTCTCGATCGCAATCACCGCCTGATCGGCAAAAGTCGTCACCAACTCGATCTGCTTGTCGGTGAAGGGCCGCACCGCGAGCCGGTTGACTGCCATCACGCCGATCGGCGTTCCTTCGCGCATCAGCGGGATGCCGAGAACCGTGCGATAGCCGCCAATTTTCTGGACTGCGCCATATGTATATTCGGGATCGGCCAGAACGTCGGGGACATGAACGATTTTGCGGTCAAGCAGGGCGCGCCCGGATACCGTCCCACGGTCGATTCCAGCAGGGTGATGTTCTATGAATTCGGCGTATTCGTCCGAGTAGCCGTAGCTCGCCTCAAAGTAGTAAGTTTCACCCTTCGGTCGACCTATAACTACCGCGTCCGCCTCGCACAGCCGCGCAGCCGACTGTACGAGTGTATCGAGCACCGTTTGCAGGTCGAACGTCGAGCGGCTGATGACCTTGAGCACGTCGGCGGTGGCGGTCTGTTGTTGCAGCGACTCACGCAGCTCGTTGAGCAGGCGCGTGTTCTCGATGGCGATGACGGCCTGGTTCGCGAAGTTTTGCACCAACTCGATCTGCTTCTCGGTGAACGGCCGGACCTCCTGGCGGTAAATGTTGATCGCGCCGATCAGCGTGTCTTCCTTGACCATCGGGACGCTGAGAACGGCGCGATAGCCGCCGAGCGTGGCCGCGGCGACGACAAATGGATCGCCTTCGAGGTATCCCTGTTCCTTGGTGATATCGGGTATCTGCGCGGCTCGTTTGGCGTTGGCCGCGCGCCAGAGCGCAGTATCGCGACGCGCACGGACGATCGGCATGCGCGTGCGGGCTTCGGCATAGGCCAGCGGCGCGTTGTGCATGGAGGCGACTCGGAAGGCGTCGCCCTCGCACAGGAAGAGCGTTCCAAACTTGGCCTCGCAGAGGCGCGTCGCGTTCGCCAATATGGCCTGGAAGACCGGCTGCAGTTCTCCAGCCGAGCTGCTGATGACTTGCAGGACATCCGAGGTCGCCGCCTGCTGCTCCCGCGCTTCGCTCAGCTCGCGCGTGCGCGCCTCGAGTTTCTCAACTCCACTCGGGGTTCGCGCACGCGGTCAATGTGAGCTCTCGCCTTCGTTGTCTTCGAACGAAGACCGGTAATGCGTGTTCGGCTCTTCGCGCCTTTGCGAGACAAGGTCACCTCGTCGGCACAGCCAGTGGTCCCCTTTTCGGTCGGGCCAGCCAAGGTTCGAGCCTGTCAATCCTAATAGAACCGCACGACGAACTCGCGCCCTTTCATGCCGATCACCTCGTCGGCCGCTATTCGCGGAACGGGATTTATGGAAAATCGAGCTTGTACGGTCAGTAGACTTTGGCACCGGAGAACTTAATCACCTTGGCCCACTTCTCGGTATAGGCGGCGATGAAGGTGCCGAAGTCGGCAGGCGAGCTTACAAACACCGTGTAGCCGAAGTCGACGATCCGTGCCTTCATCTTGGGATCGGCGAGCACGGCGTTGATCTCACGGTTGAGCTTTTCGATGACCGCGGCCGGGGTGCTCCTGGGTGCGCCGACCCCCTGCCAGCCGGTTGCCTCGTAGCCTGGGACGAAGTCGCCCACGGTCGGGATGTCTGGCAACACATCCGAGCGCGTTGCCGAGGTCACCGCCAGCGCGCGCAGTTTGTCCGACCGGATGTGTTCGATTGAGGTAGCCAGCGGCTCGAACATGACTTGCACTTGCCCGGCAAGCAAGTCGGTCATCGCCGGCGCGCCGCCCCGATAGGGCACGTGGAGCATATCCACGCCGGTCATCATCTTGAACAGCTCGCCGTAGACGTGCGGCGTGCTGCCAACACCGGCCGACGCCATGTTGATCTTACCCGGATTGGACTTGGCGTAAGCGATCAACTCGGGAACGGACTTCGCTGGAACCGACGGGTGCACCACGAAGACAGCCGGTCCGCGATAGATGCTGGCAACCGGCGCGATGTCGCGGGTGAAATTGAAACTAAGGTTGTCGTAGAGCGTCGCGTTGTGCGCGTTAACCGAAGAAATCATGAGCAGCGTATAGCCGTCTGGGGGCGCACGGACGACGGCTTCGGTGGCCATATTGCTGGCGGCGCCCGGCCGGTTCTCGATGATGATTGGTTGACCGAGACGCTCCGACAGCGGTTGACCGATGAGGCGTGCAAATAGGTCCACAGGGCCACCAGGCGGCCAGCCGACGATCAACCGCACCGGCCGCATCGGATAGGCTTGCGCCTTCGCGATCCGCGAGACGGCCGGGAGCGCAGCAGCACCCGCGGCCAGATGCAGAAAATTTCGGCGGGGAAGTTTCATTTAAACCTCCCTCTCTGGTCTCGCTACTCGATCACCTCGTCGGCGCGGGCGAGCAAGATAGGCGAAATATCGAAACCCAAGGCCCTCGCGGTCTTGAGGTTGATCACCAACTCGAACTTGGTCGCCTGCTCAACCGGCAGATCGGATGGTTTCGCCCCCTTGAGGATTTTGTCAACAAAGCTGGCTGAGCGGTACCACATATCTTTGAGACTAACCGAATAGGAGAATAAGCAACCCGCCTCGGCCAACTCCCGGAACCCGCAGATCAGCGGCATACGGTGTCGTGCCGCCGCCTCGGCGATACCTGCTCGGTAGGCTATGAAAGTAGCATCATCCAGCACGAAGATGGCATCGGCTGGCCACTGCCGCATCAGCGCGAAATTTGGCTCGAAGTCTTCTGACC
>Ga0306920_100015228_pt1 | contig 10531 bp, 8 predicted proteins | sample flu12Cox44000170_FD_204666 | JGI IMG/M metagenome (GOLD analysis project Ga0306920, IMG submission 204666) | Lab enrichment of tropical soil microbial communities from Luquillo Experimental Forest, Puerto Rico - flux4day.12C.oxic.44.000.170 (v2)... | ecosystem: Environmental > Terrestrial >... | reverse complement strand
CCCGCACATTGCGGACGATCCTCGCAAACATGTCCCTGCCGCGCACCGCAAGAAAGGCCCGCGGCTCGGCGGCGTCGAGCGAGACTCGCAATTCGTCGAGACCGGCGGCGATCAATTCCCTGCCTTTGCGCTCGGTCAGCAGCGTCCCATTGGTGTTGAACAATACGTAGGCGCCGCGCTCCTTCAGATATCGGATCATCCTTGGGAGTGACCTGACCATCATCGGCTCGCCCACACCGTGCAATACGACCCGCGCGATGTTGGGAAATTGGTCGACGATATCGGTGAAGAGCTGCCAACTCATATCGGCCGGCGGCTCGAGATCCTCAAAGGTGCGCGGGCAGGTCTCGCACAACAGATTGCAGCGATTCGTGGTCTCGATATAGAGGCAGACCGGTTCGTGCTCGGCGATCGGCCCGCGTTCGTCGCCGATAGTTTCGAAGTAGCGGCGTGGATCGAGCTCAGCGTGCGTGGTGGCGGCCATATTCTCCGGACCTTGCAGCAAGAACAAATCTCCAGGCGATGTCGCCGCAACCGAATATGGCAAAGCCGCCGTAGATCGTAGAACCCACCCAGAGCGGGATATGCCCGGTCTGTGGCTCCCAGTAAAGCAGGACCGCTGTCAACGTCGGCCAGAATGCCGGCCACCAAGGGGCGACGCACAACAGCGCCACGAGCCAGACGAAATACCAGCCATAGTGGGGTGAAGCCAACAGCGTTGCCGCAGTGCCCAGTGCTGCCGCCCAGCGCAGGCTCGCCCCCGGGTCCGTGCGCCGGCGCAGAGCGCCGACGGCGAGGCCTGCCATGACCGCCGCCGCCACCGCGAGATAGGCCGCCACCGGCACCGGGACCGCGCGCCCGACGAGGTCCAGAAGCCAGAAGCCGCTGCCCGAATTGAGCTTCTCTTCGGTCACATAGGACGGGAGAAATCCCAGCACCGGCCCGCCAACCCTGAGATACGGGAGATAGGCGGCGAAGACGACACCAGAGAAAGCGGACAGCCAGCGCCAATCGCCCAGGTTCGACTTGGCGGGCCGCCACAGCGCCGGCATCAGCACCAGCGGAAAAAATTTGACCAGCGTCGCAGCGGCCAGCGCGGCACCCGACGAGGCCCGTCGGCCGGTGACGGCGGCGGCGAGCGCAATCGCCACAAAGGCAACCATCGCGGCATCGATATGCCCGGAGCCGGCGATCTCCCACACCGGCAGCGGATGCCAAGCATAAAGCATGATGTTCTGGTGTGGCGCTCCGACGGTTCGCAAGACCAGGAGCAGTGCTACTATCGCGATCGCCTCGGCCGCGACAAGCACCAGCTTGACCGCCGGCACGGTCTCGCCAAAGCGGGTCGCTACGAAAAACACCATTTGTGCGACCGGCGGGTAGATCGTCGGCGCGTAATTGCTCCGGTTGATATTCGGAAAGACGGTCTCATCGCGCAACGACGTCAGGGGCGTGTCGGTCGGTATGTACCGGTATGGGTTGATGCCGGCAGCTTGGACGCGGCCATCCCAAATGTACCGGTAGATGTCGTCCGAGAGATAGACGGGTGCAGCGAACGCCCCGAGACGCATCAGGGCGGCGGTCACCAGGATCAGCGCGAGGGGTGGACGTCCGACGCGGCGCGCAATGAAGACTGCAGCGACGGCCCAGACCGCACCCTGGAGCAGCGCAGCGATGACGAAGCGGGCGAGGTCGTGGTCGAACTGCGCGAGGAGACCAAAAGCCTCGCCCGAAAGCAGCAGCAGGGCGAGCAACAGAAACCGCAATGCTTCAGTTCTCGCGAAGCGCAAGAAAGCGCCCCACCGCGCCGTTTTCCCTGCTGAGCTTTTCGAGGAGCGCGGATGTTCTCGGTGCTGCGTAACCGCCATTATAGCAGCGCGCCAGATCCGGAGGACAAAGGAGCTCGCGCGCGAGCAGCCTCAGTGAGCTCTCGTCATCGACATCGTACCACTCGGCGAGCGCCGCCACCGGTAATCCGATTTCGCCGGCGCGGGTGATCGTTTGACGGTAGACGCGCTCGGTGCTCCAGTCGATCGCTTCGAACAGGCGCTGGTAAAAATGCTTCATCCCGATCAAATAATAGCCGCCATCCGCGGCAGGACCGAGGACGACCCGATCGCCCGGCTCATGCAGGCGGCGCACCGCCTCCACCAGCACCCCGGTAGGTAACGTCGGGCTGTCGGCATTGACCAGGCAAAGCGAACCGTAGCCCGCGGCAAAGAGATCACGAGCGGCGTGGAACAGGCTGCGCCCAAGGGTCGGCTCCTTGGGCGGCAGCAGTTGGAACCCATCGGGCAACAGGTCTCTAAAGAACCTCTCGGAACCTGATGGATGATAGGCCACAAAACCGCGGATTGGCGCGCGCTCCGCGGCGGCAACGATATTCGCGGCGATGTCGGCGAGACAGCAGGTGTTGAGCTCGGCTGCTTGCTGATGGGTCAGCGGCGGCACGAGGCGCGTCTTGACGGTGCCGATAAACGACGCCTTGGCCATGATCGCTACCGCGCAGTACTGTTCCGACATGACCGCTCCCCGAACCGGCGACGCTAAGCCCGCTGTCGGCCGGCTCATACCGCGGGACGGGCGGCGAAGAAACTCTCGACGGCACGCGCGAGGCCGCGAGCGATTTTCTGCTGATAGCTACGCTGCTGCAGCAGGCGCTCCTCGGCAGGATTGGAGAGACAGCCGAGCTCGACAAGTGCGGAGGGAATGTCCGGCGCAGTCAGCACGGCGAAGTCGGCGGAACGCTGCGGGCGCTCGAGCAGAACGACGTCGCGCCCGAGCTGGTCGACGACCTTGCGCGCGAGGGTGATCGACAGATTGCCGGTCTGTCGCCGGGTCAGGTCTAACAGGATATTTCCGACATCACGCGGCTGCCGGGACAGTTTGATGCCGCCGACGAGATCGGCTCGGTTCTGGCTGCTGGCAAGCGCAGCGGCTTCCCGATCCGATGCGTGTGCCGACAGAGTGAAGACCGACAACCCGCGCATTTCCGTGTCCGGCAGCGCGTCGGCGTGGATCGACAAAAACAGGTCTGCCTTCCATGCGTGGGCCCGGGCGACACGCTCCCGAAGCGGGAGAAATTCGTCGGTGCTGCGGGTTAGCACAACCCGGTAACTCGGCCGCGCCGCGAGTTCACGCGCGAACTCCCAAGCCGTCTCCAGGACAATGTCCTTTTCATGGACGCCCTCAGGGCTGATCGCTCCGGGATCGACCCCGCCATGACCAGGGTCGATGACGACCGTCGGAACGCGTCGCACCAGCGGTGTGCTTTTTGGCGCCGGCCGGGCCGAGACCGAATTGAACCGCCACCCGGCGACAGTGCAAAGAACGAGCCCGCGCAACACCCCGCGCCGCCCGCTATTCATATCCGCATACCCCACCCCTCCGGCAAATCCTCGCCCCAAGCGATTGCTGCCGGTGAACAGGCTATTTTACTGCCAACCCGCGGGTGCCGGTAGATACCGGGACAAGGCTATTCGCGGCCGCGACGATCGTCGTTTAAGCGCTGCAGTGACAGCGGCTCGGATCGCTGTTCCCGCAATAACAGCCGGCGAAGCGTGCTCGCGATCCGCAAGGCAATTCCGCGCACCGGTTGCGAGATCATCAGAGGAACGATGTGAGAGGCGAGTGTCTTGGCCGGTGCACGGCGTAGGCTGGTCATGCCCGAGCGCCGGAAATCGGCAACCCAAAGATCGACTTCACGCTCCGATATGCCGAACGCCGCCGCCGCTTCGGCACTGGTCCACCCATCTACGAGAATGCGCTGGACGATGAGCGCGCGCCGCGCCACCGTAATCGTGCGGCGCTGGGCTGACGAGGTCTTCATATTGTGCTAACGCATTCAGCCGCACGACAATTCCAAGCCGATCACGCGGCGACATCAACCACTGTACGACCGCGCACGCCGCCGCTGAGGATCCGCGGCGCCATCTCCGGCAGGGCAGACAACGGAACGGTCTGGGTCATCTGTTCGAGACGGTCGAGCGGCAGGTCACGAGCCAAACGCCGCCACGCCTCGATGCGCTCGTCGCGCGGGCACATCACGGAATCGATCCCCAACAGGCTGACACCGCGCAACAGAAACGGGATCACCGTCGCCGGCAGCTCACTGCCGCCGGCGAGACCGCAAGCGGCGACACCGGCCCGGTATTTGAGCTGGGTCAGGATCGTCGCCAAGGTCGTGCCGCCGACGGCGTCGACCGCCCCGGCCCAGCGCTCGCTGTCGAGCGGTCTCGTCGGCTTTGTCCCCAGCGCCGCGCGGTCGATCAGATCGGCGGCACCGAGCTCGCTCAGATAGTCGCGCTGCTCCGGCCGCCCGGTCGAAGCGACCACCCGATATCCGAGCCTTGACAGCAGCGACACCGCGACGCTGCCGAGACCGCCCGCCGCACCGGTGACAAGGACATCGCCGGAATTGGGATGCAACCCATGGCGTTCGAGCGCGATCACGGCGAGCATCGCGGTCAACCCGGCGGTGCCGATCGCCATCGCTTGGCGGGCGGTCAGCCCCTCCGGCCTGCGCACCAAATACGCAGCCTTAACCCGAGCCTTTTCCGCATAGCCGCCCCATTGCGTCTCGCCAACCCGCCAGCCGGTCAGGATGACCGGGTCGCCCGGCGCGAACTCAGGAGAATCCGAGCGCTCGACGGTTCCGGTAAAGTCGATGCCGGGGATGTGCGGATAATTGCGCACCAGCCGGCCGACGCCTTGCAGGATCATCCCGTCCTTGTAATTCAGGGTCGAACATTCGACCGCGACGGTGACCTCGCCCGGCGGCAGCCGCTCCTCATCGACCGCCTCGATCCGAGGAACTACCTTTCCGCCCTCCTCGTGCAACACCAGCGCGCGGAACGCCGCCATGCTCAGGCGCGCAACGGCTCGAGAATGCTGACGAAATTCGCGACCGCCGCACCCCCCATGTTCATGACCCCGGCGAGCGACGCCCCCGGCACCTGGATGCCCCCTGCCGTGCCGGTCACCTGCATCGCCGCCAATACGTGCATCGACACGCCCGTCGCGCCGATCGGGTGCCCTTTCGATTTGAGCCCGCCAGACGGGTTGACGGGCAATTTGCCATCCTTCTCGGTCCAGCCTTCAAGGATCGCCCGTGCCCCCTCGCCTTTCGGGGTCAGACCCATGGCCTCGTATTCGATCAACTCGGCGATCGTAAAGCAGTCATGGGTTTCGACCAGATCAAGGTCATCGAGCCCGAGCCGCGCGGTGGCGAGCGCCTTCTTCCAGGCGAGTGCCGGCCCCTCGAAGGCGATCACATCGCGCCGGCTCATCGGCAGGAAGTCATTGACCTGTTCGGCGGCGCGAAAAATGACGGCTTTCTTGAGGCTCAGCGCTGTCGCCGTGTCGGCGAGCAATACTGCCGCGGCACCGTCCGAGACCAGCGAGCAATCGGTGCGCTTCAGCGGCCCAGCGACGATCGGGTTTTTGTCCGAGACCGTGCGGCAGAATTCATATCCCAGATCCTTCTGCATCTGGGCGAGCGGGTTGGCGACACCGTTCTTGTGGTTCTTTGCCGCGATCCGCGCCAGCGCGTCCGACTGGTCGCCATAGCGCTGAAAATAGCTCTGGGCAATCTTGCCAAAGATACCGGCAAAGCCGCCTTCGATCGCGTCTTCCTCCTTGCGGTAGCTGGCTCCGAGCAGGATGTCGCCGACCTGCGCGCCGGAGACTTCGGACATCTTCTCGACCCCGACGACAAGCGCCAACCGCGCCCTGCCGGCGGCGATCGCGTTGAGCCCCTGATGGATCGCCGCCGAGCCGGTGGCACAGGCGTCTTCGACCCGTGTCGCCGGCTTGAAGCGGAAGCCAGGGTCGACCTGAAAGACCAAGGAGGCCGGGAATTCCTGGCGCACAAAGCCGCCATTCATCGTGCCGAGATAGACCGTGTCGATGTCGGCCGCCGTGACACCCGCGTCAGCCAAGGCCGCCTGCGTCACCTCGACGATCAGCGACTCGATATCCCGGCCTTCGTGCTTGCCGAATTTGCTGTGTGCCCAACCAACGATGCATCCGCTCATGCCGTCCTCCAGAACTTCCGCACGCGGACGATAGCAACCCCGTTCGCGGCGGCCTATCCTGATATGGGGTGCCCACGAGAGAGCGACATGCCTATCAACGCCGACACGATTACCTTGCGGCGGCCGGACGATTGGCACCTGCATCTGCGCGACGGGGCGATGCTGGCTGCGGTCGTCCCGTACACGGCGCGGCAATTCGCCCGGGCGATCGTGATGCCGAACCTGGTCCCGCCGGTCACGAAAGTCGCCTCGGCGCGCGCCTACCGCGAACGCATTCTCTCCGCGCTGCCCCACCGTGCCGACTTCACGCCGCTGATGACTTGCTATCTGACTGACGCCACGGACCCGCAAGAGGTATCGCGGGGGTATGAGGAAGGCATCTTTGCCGCCGTTAAGCTCTACCCGGCTCATGCGACGACGAACTCGGCGCTGGGCGTCACCGATATGGCGCGGATCTCGCCGGTGCTCGAGCACATGGCCAAAATCGGCATGCCGCTTCTGATCCATGGCGAGGTGACCGACCCGGAGGTCGATGTATTCGACCGCGAGGCGGTATTCATCGACCGCGTGCTCGACCCGTTGCGGCGCCGACTGCCCGAATTGCGCATCGTGCTCGAGCACATCACGACCGAAGAAGCCGTCGGCTATGTCGAGGCGGGAGGCGCTAACTTGGCGGCGACGGTCACCGCCCATCATCTGGTGATCAACCGCAATGCCATCTTCACCGGCGGGATCCGCCCACATCTCTATTGTTTGCCGATCGCCAAGCGAGAAAAGCACCGGCAGGCACTGCGGCGGGTGGCGACGTCGGGAAACCCGCGGTTTTTTCTCGGCACCGACAGCGCGCCTCACCCCATTTCGGCCAAGGAGACCGCTTGCGGATGCGCCGGCATCTTCACGGCTTCTTGCGCATTCGAGATCTACGCCGAGGTCTTCGAGGAAGAAGGCGCACTCGACCGCCTGGAAGCTTTCGCCGCGCTGAACGGCCCCGCATACTACCGGCTACCGGTCAACGAGACCCGGGTCACCCTGCGGCGGGAGCCCTTTGCGGTGCCCGAGCATATCGGCGAGGGCGAGAACGCACTCGTACCGTACCGCGCCGGCGACACCTTGCGCTGGCGGCTTGTCGGGTAAGCCCCAGTAACGCAGGATAAAGTAATGAGGACGGGGGCGGAATACCGGGCGGCCCTGCGTGACGGGCGGCGTGTATGGGTCCTGGGCGAGGGCCTGATCGAGGATGTGACGACGCATCCGGCGACCCGCGCGATGGTCGACGAATACGTCTCCTGGTACGACATGCATCTCGACCCCGAATGGACCGACGCGCTTTTTTCACCGCGCGACGCCCAGGGCGACCGCACACCGTGGGCCTATGCTGTCCCGAGGACTTCGGACGACCTCCGGGGGATGGGGCGGAGCTTTGCGAAGACGACGTTTCTCTCCGGCGGCAACATCACCCATACCCCGGCCTACGGCAATTTGATCGCGCTCGGCGTCATCACCGCCACGCAGGAATACAACGCTCCAGCCGAGCAGATCGCGAACGCCGTGGCCTATCGCGACAAGCTTGCCGCAACCGGCCGGTTTCTGACCTTCTGCGGCGGTGCGGCGACGATCGGCTATCGTCTGCGCGAGGACCCGGCCGAGCGCAACGCGTTGCGCCTCGTTCGCGAGACCGATGCCGGCGTCATACTGAGCGGCAAGATCGGCATGCATACGAGCCCGGCCTATGCCGAGTACGTCTATGTCGGCGCGCTCAATGGGATCGAGATTGGCGGGCACCGCGCGAGCTTTATCGTCGAGATCGCGGCACCCGGGGTCACCACAGTGTGCCGCAAGGTTGCGGCGCGCGAGCAAAACCGGTTCGTGGCACCCCTCAGCAGCCGCTACGACGAGCTCGACGGCCAGATGTGGCTCGACAAGGTGCTGATCCCGTGGGAGCGCGTGTTCTTTGTCGAGGCCTCACCTGAGCCGATCGCCCGCTGGCTGTTGTGGCATCACCTTTATGGCTGGCTGGCGAAAGCGGAGTTCACTCTTGGCCTGGCGCTCGCTTTGACCCACGCGATGGGATTGAAGGAACACGAGCCGACGATCGAGTATCTCATCGACTTGGTTATCGCGGTGCAGACTGCCCGCAGCTGCCAGACCGCCGCCGAGCGCGACCCGCAATTCACTTCGGCAGGCTACTGCGCTCCCAATCATACCCACCTGATGCCCGGCGGTATCGCGCTGCTGCAGGCGCGCCAGCGCATGGCCGAGATCCTGCGCATCCTCCCCGGCTCGTCGCTGGTCGTCGCACCCTCCGACCGCGACCTCGCGTATCCCGAAATGGCCGCCGGGCTCGAGGAATCGTTCGGCGGCGGAGATTATACCGCACTGCAGCGCTCGGCCTTGCTGCAGATGGCCTGGGACCACGTGTCATCGGCGCTCGACGGCCGCGAATCGGCTTTCGAATTGCACGCCAGCGGCGGCATCCCGGCATGGCGTGGTCGGCTGCGCCGCACCTTCGAGGGCTACAATGAGCTCGCCAATGCGGTGCTGCGCCAACTCGACCTGCCGATGCCTGAAATCGATCTCGCCAATATCCGCGCCGCCCCGGTCGCTCCGCGCCGGCCGGTGACCGCGCTCCCACCGGCGCCGAAGGGGCCGTCCGACCGGATCCCTTAGCGACCCGGCCCGCCCCCAGGCATCTGGCGTCGTAGGATCCCGACGCTTTACTGACGGTCGATGGGGCGCATTTTAGCCGTCTTGTATCTTTTGAATAGTGTGAGGGCGTTGCCTTGAAAGAATCCATCTCGCCGTTGATCCGCCGTGACGTGGCCGAATTGTTGGAACGCGCTCGGCGTGCCTGCGAGGAGGCGCAGCGCCTCTCCGACGATCAGCGGTTCATCGTCTCATGGCATCGGATGCGACCGCGCTTTGTGTCGCGTCCCGCGGCAATGCTGGATGGCGAAGACTAGCAAAGTGCTCCGACTAGCACAGTAGATAAGACCGGGGCACGCAAACGCGGTAGCGGTCGTCCGCCACCGGCAAGACGGCAACGTCGACCGAGTAGCAAGCCCGCAGCGTCTCGGGGGTGATGACGTCGGCGGGAGCTCCAATCTGCAGCAATTTGCCTCCGGCGAGCACCGCCACCCGGTCGGCACAGGCAAAAGCCTGTTCCGGGTGATGGGTCGAGAGCAGCACGCTCAGCCCGCGTGTCTCGGCGAGGTTGCGAACCGCATCGAGAACCCGCACTTGGTTGCCAAAATCGAGGCTCGCTGTCGGTTCATCGAGGACCAGGATGCGCGGCTCCTGAGCCAGAGCGCGGGCGACCAAGGCAAGTTGCCGCTCGCCGCCGCTCACCCGCAGCCATTCGCGCCGGGCCAAATGCTCGATGCCCAAAGCCGCGATTGCTTCGTCTGCTGCCTCGCGGTCGGCGCTCGACGGTGCGGCGAAGGCTCCGCGATGCGCGGTACGGCCCATCAGCACGAGCTCGGCGACCGTAAACGGAAATGCCCCGCCGCTGTTCTGCGGCACGTAGCCGAACATCAGTGCTCTTCGGCGCGGGCTCCAGCCCGAGATCGGCTCGCCATCGACCCGCACCGCGCCAGCGCGCGGTGGCAGCAGACCAAGGATCGTCTTGAACAATGTCGATTTGCCTTCGCCGTTGCGGCCGAGCACGCACAACACTTCCCCGGCGCCAACGGTGAAACCGATAACGCACCCGACGGCCCGCCCGGGGTAGCCGTAGCTCAGATTCTCGACGGCCAGCCGCGGCGCGCTCATGACCAAGCCGGCCGCCGACCGAAGGCCAGCAGCCACAAGAAGACCGGCGTTCCGAACGCCGCCGTCAGCACCCCGAGCGGCAATTCGACGGCGCCGATTGTGCGCGCGGCGGTATCGACGGCGAGCAGATAGCCGGCGCCGAACAGCAGGCTGACGGGCAGCAGCCGCGCAAACGCCGGCCCAACCGTGAGCCGTGCCAGATGCGGCACGACGAGCCCGACCCAACCGATGATGCCGCTCGCCGCGACCGCCGCCGAGGTCATCAACGTCGCCGCGGCGATCACGACGATCCGCAGCATGCGGGTGTCGAGGCCGAGTGCCGTCGCCTCCTCTTCGCCCAGGGTCATAACATCGATCTGCCACCGCAGCAGGCCGAGCGGGATCAGCCCGATCGCGACCGCCGGCAACAGGCTCGTCAGGTCGTGCGGATTGGCGGCCGCCAGGCTACCGAGCAGCCAGAAGGTGATTGCCGGCAACTGATTGTAGGGATCGGCAAGATACTTCAAGAGCCCGACACCGGCGCCAAACAGCGCGCCGATGACGACACCGGCCAGCACCAAGACCAGCACCGCGTCGCGACCGCGGATCGCCGCGGCAATGCCATAGACGATGATGACCGCCATCAGCCCGCCTGCAAAGGACACGGCTTCGATAGCGAGGACCGGCAATGACAGGAAGATCCCCACCACCGCGCCGAGAGCGGCGCCGGCAGAGACGCCGAGGATATC
>Ga0306920_100015227_pt1 | contig 10531 bp, 15 predicted proteins | sample flu12Cox44000170_FD_204666 | JGI IMG/M metagenome (GOLD analysis project Ga0306920, IMG submission 204666) | Lab enrichment of tropical soil microbial communities from Luquillo Experimental Forest, Puerto Rico - flux4day.12C.oxic.44.000.170 (v2)... | ecosystem: Environmental > Terrestrial >... | reverse complement strand
AGCCATCGGCCGAGTGAATGTCTACACCGAGATTCCCGTCATGCTGGCCAAGGCCATGGCTGAGGGGCTGTCGCTGGAGGGCACGGGTGAGGCGTTGTCGATCGGTGCGGCAGGACTGTTCCTGCGCTCGCTCACCGGCAACCCGATGGATGTGCATCTTCACACCAGCGCCAACTTGCGACGCTACCTGGTCCTGCTCGACGGTCTCAGCATGCGCAACCGGCTACTGGCGCTGCTGCTGTGGCATACCGGGCCGGAAGTACGCAACACCCAGTATCGGATGCAGCCTGCACCACAGCCGGATGCGGCGGCGGTCGCCGCGCTGCCGCCGCGCTCGCAGGAGGGGCTGCTGGAGGCGATCACGCAGAGCATCTACACGCAACCACCAACCGATTGGTCCAAAGTCAGCAATCTCGGCCAAATGCGAGCGGTGCCTGAGGTGAGGACCACAGTGAACCTGGCGCAGCAATACGTGAACTGCCGGTACGATCCCCAGATTCTGATTGATCGCCTCGCCCAAATCGTCTGCCACGACAACTTCACCGAAATGCACGCCTTCAAGCACCACCAGGCCGTCATCGAGGAGTTCCACGCTACCCGTGAGCCTTGGCGCTGGATGCATTTGGTGTGCGGCTGCCAGGCGGCAGCCATTTCGTTCGGCAAGAACATGTCGGTCTATGAGGACGCGATTGAACTGCTGCACGCTGCCTAATCTGCGGCAGGGCGAAAGGCGAAGTGCTTCCCGCTGACGGCTGGATGCGATTCATAGGCCAGCCACGGCCTTGACCGTGGAGGTAGAAATCCTCTGCGGGCCTGCTGAATGCAATGTTGCGAGCGGGCCGGGCAGCCGATGGAGGTGTGGCCGCTCCGTTCGAGAGCCACGATGCTGGCCGCAGGCGCGCCGACTGGCCGGCCTACACGCGGCTGCTCGATGACCCTCGTTCAGCTGCCCCGCTGATGCGCTGCCGAGATCTTCTGCCTGCCAGGGATTGAAACCGCACTAGCGGTAGAGCGCGCTGCGCCCGCAGCGTTGCCGCACCTCTCAGCATTGGCTGTCAGGGTTCTTAAGTCCATGAGCCGCTTGGTAACGAGCAAAATCGCTCGACCCTATAGTGCCTCCAATATGCACCATGCAATATGCACCATAGATGTGGGGTACAAGGCAACGCGGCGAAACGCGCATGCTGCAGGTTCGACAAATGGTGCCCATCACCGGTGGGCCAGAGTGCGTATAGGCGCCCCGCCGACGTCATCACGACGGCGTCAACGCCTGCCAATCAGCAACTACCATCCCGAATGCTGAAATCCTCGCGCAGCGGCTGACCTTTGCCATCCGGTATTGCTTGCCAATGCGCATGACCTTGACGAAGGCATCCACCGCCTGGCGGCCCCGATAACGGTAGCTGTCCGCTGGTACCTCGTTCACGTATGGGAGTAGCACCGCCTGTTTTTCAGCAGATACGCGGATGGGACAGTGAAGCCGTATGGGGTCTAGCTGGTGGCCGATCGGATCGGAGATCCGCTATGCGATACCCAAAGTATCTGGCGATGCTGTTCTGTTCTTTTGCTTTGATGGGCGCCCCGGCATTCGCTCAAGAAGCAGCGCAGCCGCGGGTAGTGTTAAAGCCGGCTAAGGAGCGGGGGGAGCGGGGCTCCAGCCCTCAAAACAATCCAACCATGGCACTGACACCAGGCGCTGGAGAAGACAAACACAACGTCGACAAAGATTTTTCGCGATGCATCGCTGACTGGGATGCGGCGACGCACATGACGAAGCAGGAGTGGCGCTCAGCATGCTGGCGTGCCGTGAGGTACGATCCGGGCGCCTTTAACCGCTAAAACCCACGGCACCACAGCTTTGAGCCGGGCCGCGCAGAGCGCAGGGGCGGTCTGCGTCCGCGGGAACCGCGCGCCGGCTCCCACCCTCGGTGGCACAAAGGTCTGCACAGGGCTCACATTTTTTACCAGGTTGTTCCCGACGTTACAGGTTTCCTTGATCAATTACCGCATCATCGGTCGCCAGATGCTGGTGTTGTTCGCGTAGGGGACATCGTCATGAAGATTATCGTCTGTGCGCTAACACTCCGTCTCCATTCTGAAGCCACGGTCCGCCATTGCGGAGAAGTTATCAAGATGCTCGGTGACGACGCGATGTGCATCTTCTCGTCTGCGCGCGACGCAATGGATGCGGCTACCGAGATGTAGGAGTGCATCACGCACGTGTCGGCGCGCGTGGACTTTGCCGGAAGGTCACCCGCCCTTCGCGTCGGCTTCCATTATGGTCCGGTGATCACACAGGGGGCCGATGTTTTTGGAGATGCAGTCAATGTGGCAGCCCGAGTGCTGGCGCACGCAAAGCCAGGTGAGATTCTTCTAACGAAAGAGACTGCCAGGAAAATTCCGGCCGACGTGGGTGTCAAAATCCGCTCGGTAGGAAGGAGGTCAATCAAGGGCAAAGCACAGTTGGTTGAATTGTGCGAGGTGGTATCGCACCCTGAGGGGGTGACGCAGCCGCGAGGTGTCGTTGGTTCCGCCTCGGACGCTTGTCTGGTCATCGGACTTGGCAATAAAGTCGTCGAGGTGAGCAGCCGACGACCCGTCGTTCGTCTGGGGCGGAGCCCGGAAAGCGATCTCGTCGTCGCTATCCCACTTGCCTCACGGGCGCACGCGCGCATCGAATATCGCGGCGATCACTTTATTCTTGTTGATGAAAGTCTCAATGGCACTTACCTGCTGATGAAGGGGATGGCCGAAATCGAGCTTCACAGGGACCAGATCGCGCTGCAACCCTCGGGCCTGATTAGCCTGGGCAGGTCCATTGCCATCGCTGAGGATATGTGCCTGGAGTTCAAGGTCCGGACACACCGGAGCGACGTGCGCCAACGGGCGCCTCCTGCTCCTCGTCGGTCCAGACCACAGCCCTAGGCAGGCCCGCGCAGGGCTCGGGGTGCAGGTGCGAGAAGCGGTTGGGCCGCAGATACGCGCCGACGGGGCGGAGTCGCTAGGATGCGGCTGCCTTCCGCTTGACGTAGGCGGGAGCACGACAGAAGTTGGGATATCCCTACAGGACATAAGCCATGACAAAGACCGCCCTTATCGTCGGTGCCGGCTCCGGCATCTCGGCCTCGTTTTCCCGTCAGCTGGCCCGCGATGGCTACATGCTCGCACTGGCTGCCCGCAATACAGCCAAGCTCGCCGCGCTGGCCACTGACACCGGCGCCTCCGTGCACGCCTGCGATGCGGCCGATCCCGGCAGCGTCGATGGCCTCTTCGCTGCGGTCGACCGAGACTTCCCCAAGCTCGACGTGTGCCTCTTCAATGCGTCAGCGCGCGCGCCCGGACTTATTGTCGATGTCGACCGTGAGCAGGCGCGCAATGCCCTGCTGATCTCGTCCTATGGCGGCTTCCTGGTGGCGCAGGCTGCGGCCCGACGCATGCTGCCGCATGGTGCTGGCACCATCCTGCTGACCGGTGCCTCGGCAAGTGTGAAGGGTTATCCTCAGTCGGCCGTGTTCGCCATGGGCAAGTTCGCACTGCGCGGGCTGGCCCAATCTATGGCCCGCGAGTTGGCGCCGAAGGGGATCCACGTGGCGCACTTCGTCATCGATGGCGCAGTGCGCAATGCCGCACGTGGCCGCGTCGAGGGAACCAACGCGCTGCCCGACAGCTATCTCGATCCCGAAGCCATCGCCGAGAGCTACATGCACGTCGTCAAGCAGCCACGCAGCGCATGGACTTGGGAGGTCGAATTGCGGCCGTGGGTCGAGCGGTTCTGATCCTCTGGCTGCGCACGCCGCGCCGCATGGCACGCGTGGGGTCCCCTCTTGAGCCGGCGGCACGGCATCGCGCGTCGATCCGAGAGCAGAATTGTAAAGAGATTAGGGAACGGTGTCGGAAAAGTTCGCCTGGCCCGTGATACGCTACTCGGCCGCCTTGGTAGCATCCTGCAACGCGGCCACGAATTCGCTGCGCGTGAGGTCGTGGAACACCGTCGCTAACGCAGCAAGCAGCTCCTGTCCGGTCGTGCCGGTCGAGATCAGGAGCCAAATGGTGGCCGTTGCCTTTTACTGGTGTCGGGCATGGCGCTCATCCCTTGTAGGCTCTCGCCTTAGAACCAGCGCTCGACCATCCCGCGATGGTCGTCGTTGTCGCTCGTCGCGTAGGGTGCCAACTCGCCCCAAACAATCTGACGTTCGCGCGCTTCGATCTGCGATAGCGCTCACGAAGCAGCTTCATCGCCTTCCGCATGTCCACATCGAACATGTAATGCGGCGGCGGATTGATTACGGAGGTGTGTCCGATGACCCGGACCCGCGGCCGTTGCCTCGGCTGTCTGGGAGAACGGGTAGCAAAGCGCGGAGCGGAGGTGCCCTGGAACGTCGACCCAAGAACCCCGTGCAAAGACACGTGAGCAGCCGGCCACGTCAGATACTGCTTTGACGTCGCAAGCGCCCTAGCGCGACCGTGCTAACCCTTGGAACCCTCCGATGTCATCCGATTCAACGCCCGAATTAGGATATACCCCTACGTAATTTCCATCATTACCCCAATTGCTAAGGTTTAACTTTGAAATGCTCATTGGGTCTAATACCCAAGCCCGAGCCTTCTTGATGAAAGATGAAAGATGTCTAACTGAGGGCAATGCGATCGGATCCCCGTAGCGTGGTGATAGGAGAACGAGATGCGGCGATGGCTGTATGCAACGCTACCAATTAGCCTAGTCGGTCTCGCCGCCGGCACGCAGGCGGCTGAGCCGGTGGCGCCTGGGCCGGTGGACGCGGATCTTGAGTGGATCTACTCATGCCCCAGCAGCCAAGGCTGCGCATTCAGTTGTCCAACAGGAGCAGGAGGAGCGTTGGCAGCGACAGGGGGAACGATGGCAGCGACAGGGGGAGCGATGGCAGCGACGCATGTTACTAAATTGACCATCCAGTTGCGTCGGCTACGAATCGACAACGAACAAGCACAAGCCATATTCTACGATTACTCAACAATGGAATTTCCTTCGGGTAGTGGTTTTGCAATAAGCACTGGACTAGGTGCGTTATCATGCCAAGTAAACGGCATGACGTTAGACTACTTCGGTCCTCCGAGATCTCATGTTCAAAAAGGCAAGTAGGGACGCAATTCGCGGCATCGAGGTGTGGGTTGATGACATTGCGTAACTGCGGCATGCGTCCGCTTCCCGCTCACAGGGAGCATTGAGGGCTGGGAGTGCTCGCCAGGCGAATTAGCTGCGCACAACGTTCGCCACCTCAACCAGCAACCGCGCAGGCGCGACCGTGTCCGTTGTGGCCCACGTAGCGCTGAATTTTCGGACAGCAGGCTCGCCCGGATAATCGATCCCGCTCAGTCGGATGATCGATCCCTCTCGGGGATCTCCTTAGTATTTATTCTTGCAGCGAGGGCACTGTGAAACCTACCGCGGCACTGACGCATGGACGATCGAATAGAGATCTGGTTGTTACGCGCTGTGAGGGACAGCATACTCCGCCGGATACGTCGCCTGGAACTCAGTCTGCACCTCACACCGCGCCGACAGGGTAAGGAGCGTCAGAACGCGGCTCGGCGCAAGCAGGTCGGGATCCACCATCTGCACGTAGCGGACCATGCAGGCAGCGGTGATCTCGGTCTGGCCGAGGCGGTCTGTCGCCGGCCAGTCTTCGGCAGCAAGAGCCGAGAGCGCTGACGTTGCTTGCGCACGGCAGCGAGCGATCCATTCGGGCCAGCGATAGGCCGAGGGTCGGATGAGGCGCTCATAGGCCTCAGCGCCCGCCTTTTCGATGATACCGCTGGCCAGAGCGATCAGCCGTAGGCTTCGTCGCCGTCGCGGTCCGCCCGGCGGAATCAGCGCCCGCTCAGGTCCGACCGATTGGTCGAGCCAATCGAGTATCGCCGCCGAGTCGATCAACGTTTCACCATTATCGAGTACGAGCGAGGGAATGCGACCGAGTGGGTTCACCTCGAGCATCGCGTCCAAATCGGCGAACACCGAACGGGTATCGTGCTGATATGCAAAGCCCAGCACGCGCAGCGATACCGCTACCCGGCGAACGAACGGCGAGTCATATTGGCCAACCAGGATCATTTAACTGATCCCGCCAACCACTATCCAAGTGAAAACCCGCCAACCCACCCTGAGCACTCCATCGAAAGCAATTGGTGAAGGATGCCGAACACCCAGAGGATGCATAGAAACTGCTGCATCGCAAGAGCCGGCACACTTTCAAAATGTATGCGCTCGCCATGCATGAAGCGTGAATAGTTGCGGGCGCTCTGTTTCGTGATGTTCGGGACGCTGCCGGGTGCGTAGCGATCGCGATGCGCAAGGCGTCGTCGATTGTCGCCCAAGATTTGCCCTTGAAGCTGGGCATCCTCGGCTTCCTGCAGCATCCCGAGGGGGGTCTAATGAAACGTTTGCTGGTGGTCGCCATCGCTTTCTTTCTCGCCCACCAAACAGCGCGAGCGGCCGACATTTCAGTTGTTGCGAACGAGACCGCCGACAGCCCCGCCCTCATCCTGATCAAGGGGCCATTCCAGAAGAACGAAGGCGAAGATCTGAAGGACTTCGGCACATTCTCGGCACTTGCGGCGGCTCAAAAGAAGCCAGCCATGGTCTTCTTGGATAGCCGTGGGGGCAACGCGTGGACGGGAATTCGGATCGGGCTGATTATACGACGCTACGGGTTTTCGACTGCAGTGGCCGACGGGGCTCTATGCGCCTCGGCTTGCGCCGTCGCCTGGATGGGCGGCAAAGAACGGTTCATGGGCAACAACGCGCAAATCGGTTTTCACGCCGCCTGGGGTAAGGATAGCTCTGAAATCTCTGCTCCCAACGCTATCATCGGCGCCTACTTCCACGAAGTAGGCATCAAGAATTACGACGCTATCGCCTACCTGACGATGGCCGCCCCCGACGCCATGACGTGGCTCACTCCAACCGATGCTATCCGATATGGAATTGCCGTCACCTTCTTCAGCCTTTCACAGGATCAGTGGCAATGGGCACGGTCAGCCTTGCGCGTGCTGCCTCGCCAGCACATTGACCCCGTCGGAGCTACTTTTGGAATGTCGGAGAGCAAGCCAAACGTCCTCCCCTGACTCTTGCCGCGGCCTACGCGTACCACTCAAAAATAGCGCAGCCTGCGGTGCCGTTGCCGCCGCGTGATTGGGGTTCGCGGCGCTGACGCCGTCTTGGCTATCGGAACCGGACAGGTGACGAAGGCGGGGTGTTGTCGGGCAATGATCAGAAAACGCACTACTTCGGAGGGTTCAAGATATCCGTGCGACCATCCATGACGAGGCCACCCTAGAGAGGTGAGCCAGACTGCTTCTGGACGCTCTTACTTTTGTCGCTGAAATGGCGTTCGAGATATTTGTCGATGTTTGCTTTGGTGAGGCGACGGCGTTGGATGAGCTGATAGAGGATCCAGCCGATGAATACGACGGTCGCCCAACCTTTGATGTCCATCGAGTTGAGCGCTATCTGCAGGTTGATGTAACGCTCTAAGAAGAATACCTGCCAGTCGAAGAACATTCCCGCCTCCCCCGACGCGTGAAGCGTCAACTATGCAACAGCGACGAGCCACTCGCTCGCTCCCTCACAGAGCGGCCTCGTTAGGGGTTGGTGGTCGCGGCGGGTTAGAGCGAAGCCTTAGGCGCGCTGGCGTCATCAGGCATTGAGCTCAACGAGCTCCTAGCGACCAGCTAGCCTCACGACGGCGACGGAAATCGCACGGCCGCTACGATCTCGCGAAGGCAGATAAACCGCCGCGTAGCATGGAGGGAGCAGAATGCGATACAGGATCGACATCGCTGACACCGTGCGTGCCTATGGCTCGGTAGAGATCGGAGCGCATTCGATTGAGGCGGCGAACGCCATCGCGGACGAGATTGTGAGACACGGAGCTCAAGACGCGCGATTTCGATCCCGAATGGTGGAACCTTTTTGACCAAGAGGTTCTGAACGTGACGCCGGTCGCGGACCACTGAGTCGCGATCACGCTGTCTTTCTTTAGATCCACGCCCATAGCGCCCTGGCTCGGTTAAGGATCATTCGAACCGCAATCTGCGGTTGCATGGTCCCACAATCCTTGTGCGCACCTTGGGTCGGGCAAGCGGCGTTTAGCGCCCTACCGATCCGGCGAATGCCCAGAAGCAGAAGATCGAGCAAGCCCTGATCTCGGGTTCAACTGAGCTTCTGCAAATCAAGCGTGAAACAGAGCAGCAAGGCAGAGTCTGCTGGCAGAAGTTGAGAGTGCCCTAGCCGTCTTGGCACAAGCGAGAGCGGACCAGCGGGCAGCTGCAGGTTGAGCGCTTCTGCCACCCAGTACATTCACTGGGAAGATGCGCTAGTTGAGGCTCTTCGCCAGCAGGATCTCCAGATCGAGGTCAAGAAAAGCCTTGGCTCGCCATCCGCTCCTTGACGGCAATCGCCTCGGCATTGTTGCCTGTCAGTGCCGATCGCAGAGAGGAGGGGCAGAGGGGAGTTGTCGTTGCCAGTGTAATGTGTACGATGCGATCATACATCGACGGCCTACCTGTCGCGTTGATCTGGACCGATGATCAAGAATTTTGGAGATCATGCCGCGAACGAGCGGACGTTCCTCGCATGGGTTCGCACAGCGATCGCTGTAATGGCTTTCGGTTTCATTGTCGAGAGGTTCGATCTATTCCTGCAGGCGGCTGCTCCGGCTTTTGCCGATCGCACGCTCTCCGTTCCGGGTCAAAAATTCGGAAACGTTATAGGCCTGTCCCTCATCATTGTCGGCACCGCTATGGTTGCGATAGCCGCTGCACGCTTCTTCTCGACTGCGAAATACATCGACAGCGCCGAAGCTCACCCCGGCACGGGGTCACGATTTGATTTGGCTCTTGCAGCCTTATTGGTGCTGCTCGGATGCGCCCTGTTTTTCTACATCACGCATGCTCTGGTCGCCACAGTCTAGTTCGGCTAGTGGCGTCTGGTAGGGCGATCAGCTCGAGACTCGCGGGCCCACGTGGCAACCTAGCGCGCACTATCGTGCGAGTGCGATCGAAGTGAGTCGAGCTGTACTCGAGGCATGAAGAAGTAACGATCAAGGATGTAGCGTTCGGCCACCCAGGAGCCGACGTTGTTCCTCCGACCGACGGCAGAATCCGCGCTGCGGTAGGCAGAGCGGAGGTTGGGTCGAGGGACCAGAAACCGCCGCGCAAGACTCGGCGAGTGCAATCGCCCATCAATCGCGCACTACCGTCGCTAAAGGCGCCTCTATTGCTGTCGTACCAGCAGTCCTCGGTCCCCTCCCAGACGTTGCCATGGACGTTGTAAAGCCCCCACGGGTTCGGTTGGAAGCAGTCGACGGGCACAGTGTGCCTGCGATATTCCCCCTTGGATCCGCCACCTTTGTACGGCTCGCCATTGCCGTTGTAGTTGGCCTCGGCTGGGGTGATTGACGATCCCCACCAGCATGCCGTCGTCCTGCTCGCGCGCGTCACGTAATCGCGCTCTGCCTCAGATAGCAGCCGATAGCTCTTGCCGGTCTTACGTGACATCCATGCCACAAGCTATGCACCTAATCAAAGCCCTCGACCAGTTCAGCGGCACCGATTTGCGCGCTCTGGCTGGTCACGTTGTACGGTCACTTGGAGCAGCTCGGCAAGAACGAGCGGAGGCGGCGCCGTGCTGAGGCGCGGATGGCGGAAAGGCCTTATAGATGCGCCGCGAAGTAGCGCATTACCACCCTCCAGCTGGAGGGCCGATCGGCAAAACCGTGGCGTAGAATATCGCGCAGCAGATTATAAGCGCCGAGGCGAACTCTTTCATGGCTTGTTCCACTTGGCGAACAGCTAGCAGCAATGAAGCTACCAGCGCCGCAACGCGTTGTATGTTCCCTGCGGGACGGGTCGAAACAGACCTGGAGCAGGATGGCTTCTTGTTTCGAATTTCGACCAGCGCCGAGAGGCGCGCGCAGACATCGGATCGGTGTGCCGCTGACAGCATGCACGAGGGGGCCTCCGGCACCAAGCTCGTTCGGTAATGCCGCCCGCTGGCTGTAGCGCAGGATTTCAGCTAACGTGGTTTGCGGCGGCGATTTCCGTGTGTCTGGGCTGACAAGTGGGCTACAGACAACACCTGATCGACAAGCCGTCCAGTTCCTAGTGTCCGTCCGTTCTTGTGGGGGAGCTTTGAAGACAGAACGCGCACCCCATGAAGCCGACATCCATCTGCTCCTCGCGGCGGGTGTCGTCGCCATCGCCTACTTCCTTGCAGCGCGCCTGGGTCTCGCTTTGCTCTCGGCAGGCTCGGACGTGGCCGTATTCTGGCCCGCGTCAGGTCTCGCCGCAGGGATTTTGATCACGTTTGGGCCGCGCGCCCGTCCAGCGCTCGTCATTGGCGTGGTAGTCGGCACTGTCGCTGCCAACCTGATGAGCGACAGAAGCCTTGCGACGTCCATATTCAAGGGTTTTTGCAATGCTGGCGAGGCTGTCCTTGTGGCTTGGCTGCTTGAGCGGTGGTTTGGCTGGCCATTCACGTTTGGTGACCTAGGCC
>Ga0306920_100015226_pt1 | contig 10532 bp, 9 predicted proteins | sample flu12Cox44000170_FD_204666 | JGI IMG/M metagenome (GOLD analysis project Ga0306920, IMG submission 204666) | Lab enrichment of tropical soil microbial communities from Luquillo Experimental Forest, Puerto Rico - flux4day.12C.oxic.44.000.170 (v2)... | ecosystem: Environmental > Terrestrial >... | reverse complement strand
CAGCCCGCGCAGGCCTGGAGCATCACGCCTTCTGAACTGCGCGATCGCTTCGACCGCACCGACGGACTCGATCCGATCTTTCGCGTCAACGACGGCTCCAACTGCGAGGGCGCAGACGTCTCGACGATCCGGAAGCGGCGGCAGGCCTTCGGTCTGCTGTTGCAGAGAGGAGTGATTCGCGTGGGGCTCGACGTCCCGGCCCGAGCGGAGTTCGAGATCGTGGCGGTTGACGATCCATATCGCTGCGCCGCGCCGCTGACGTCCGCATCGATGTACCGCCGGCCGCTGCCCTCAGCCAATCTGAAGTTCCTGAGCGGCGTCATGTGGGATGGCCGCGCGTCGAAGCCGGGCCAGGCAATCCGCGATGGTCTCATCAACCAGGTCGTGGACGCGGTGACGGGCCACGCGCAGGGCGTAGCGCCCCCACCCGCACAGATTCAGTCGATTGTCGACTTCGAGCTCGGGTTGTTCGCGACGCAGGTCGTCGATCGCTCGGCGGGCGGTCTTGCTGAAGGGATCGCACGCAGCGGTCCGGCCACGCTCGGACGCGAGTTGTTCTGTCTCGGCATCAACGATCCGCTCGATATGCGGCCGCCGATGCCTGGCGCGTGCGGCGCTTCGTCCGGCGGACTCGATCCGTTCGTCTTCACGCTGTTTCGCGGATGGACGGACAGCGACGTGTTGCAACGTCAGGCGATTGCGCGAGGCGAGGCGATCTTCAACACGCGTCAGTTCGTCATCGACAACGTGCCCGGCCTGAATGGCCGGCTCGAGGACCCGGTTCGCCGGCCGATTCAGAACGGCACGTGCACCATCTGCCACGACACGCCGAATGCCGGCAATCACTCCGTGCCGATGCCGTTGAACATCGGCGTCGCCGACGCAACGAGACGCACGGCCGACTCGCCCCTCTACACGCTGCGACGTCGAGCCACGGGCGAGACGATCCAGACGATTGATCCCGGACGGGCGATGGTGACCGGCAAATGGAATGACATCGGCAAGTTCAAGGGTCCCATTCTTCGGGCGTTGGCGGCTCGGCCGCCGTACTTCCACGACGGCTCCGCGGCGACGCTGGCGGAGGTGATCAGGTTCTATGACACGCGATTCCAGGCCCGCTTCACCGAACAGGAAAAGGCGGATCTGCTCGCATTCCTTCGAGCACTCTAATGACGCGACACATTTTTCTCGTCTTCGCATTTATCGCAGCGGGCCTGCCCGCGCTTCCAGCTGCGGCGCAGAGCGACGCGATCGTTCAGGGACAGGTCATCGCCGCCGCGGATCATTCCGCGCTGCCGGGCGCCACGGTGACACTCCAGACGGCTGCAGGCCGGCTGTCGAAAGAAGCGACAACCGACGCCGATGGACGCGTCGTATTCACTCAGGTCGCCCCTGATCAGTACGTCGTGTTCGTCGGCGTCGACGGATTCGAGCCGCGTTACATCGCGGTGACGATCGAGCCACGCGAGGTCAGAATGCTCTCGCTTCCGCTCGACGTCGCCCGGTTGAACGTGAACGTCCGCGTGACGGCGGCGGCTCCAGCGTTGCCCGCGACGCACTCGCCGAGCTCGACGATGCTGACGAAGGAAGCGATCGATCGGATGCCGGCGTTCGACCGCGCCAGCCTGCCCGATGCGATCGTTACATCGGCGCCTGGGATGATCCGCGGACATGACGACTTCGTTCACGTGCGGGGAGAGGAGATCGCACTGAATCCGATCATCGACGGCGTCTCATTCTGGGAGAACCCGCACGCGATGTTCTCGGCCGGCGTCAGCCCGAGCATCATCGAGACGGCGAATGTGATGACGGGCGCCTTTCCGGCGGAATACGGCAACCGGTTTGGCGGCGTCGTGGACGTGGCCACGAAATCCGGCCTCCGCCTCCGCGAGCGCGGCTCGGCAATGTTGAGTATCGGCGGCGATGGGCGACGCCAGGCGGCAGCGGATATCGGCGGACGGCGAGGGCCCTTCGGGTATTTCCTCTCCGGCGCGGCGCTCGCCTCGGACCGGTTTCTGAGTCCTCCCGACCGGCAAGCCATTCACGACGCCGGCGACGCACGCCATGCGTTCGGTCGTTTCGACTGGAGTGGCACACGCATCGGCGCCATGAAGGTCGTCATCATGGGCGATGCGGCCGACGCGCAGATCCCGAAGACGCCACAGGACGTGGCGCTGCGGCCGGCCGCGAACGCAGACCAGGACGCGCGCCAGCAGACGCTGACGTTCGGCTGGACGCGCGCGTGGTCGACCAGTGTTGTCGATGCGACCGGATACCAGCGCTGGTCCAGGCTGCAGCTGTCCCCTGCCGACGGTCCGCTGGCTGCGCATGCATCCTTACTGCGTGAAGTCCAGACGGCTGGAGCCAAAGCCGACTTCACGCAGATCGCCGGCCGGCACACGCTCAAAGTCGGCGTTGATGCCGTCGCGCTTCGTCCGCAGGAAGATCTCGACTACGACTACGCGGGTTATCGAGATCTGACGCATCTGCTCGCGCTGCCGCACATTCATGTGGCGAACCAACGAATCACGTTCGACGGCCGCGACAACGGCGGCCAGATGAGCGCGTTCGCGCAGGACGACATCCAGCTGGGCGGTCGCCTGACCGGTGACTTCGGGCTTCGCGTCGATCGGTACGCGCTCGTCATCGACGACACGCAGATCAGCCCGCGCGTGAACGTCGCGTATAGGGCTGGACGAGCTGCCGTCATCCACGCCTCGTACAATCACTTCTTCGTGCCGCCGCCGATCGAAGGTGTGCTGTCGAGCAGCGCCGGCCTGACGAGTCTGATCAAGGAAATCGGCGTGGCGCTTCCCGCCCTGCGTCCGTCGACCGAAAACCAGTTCGAGCTCGGCGGCTCGATGTCATCAGGGTCGCTGCAGCTGAACCTCACCGGCTACTATCGCGCCACCGATAACCCCGTGCATACCACTGTCTGGCCGGATGCGCGGATCTATTCGTATGCCAGCTTCGACCGCGGCCGCGCATTCGGTCTCGAGGCCAGGACGGAGGTCAATGCCTTCGCGCGTCTCGGTCTGACCGGGTACGTGAATTACGCGCTCGGTCGCGTGGAGTTCAAGAATCCCGTGACCGGCGGCTTCGTCACCGAAGCCGAGCATCTCTCGGAAGCGGACTGGTTTGCGGCGCCGATGGACCAGGTGCACACGCTCACTGCGGGCGCCACGTATCGTCCGAAGCGCAGCGGACTCTGGGCAGGACTGTCGGTCGAGTACGGCAGTGGCACGCCCGTCGGCCACGGCGGCGCACATCACCACGACGGCGGTGACGAGGCCGATCATGCAGACCCGGCATCGGATGGAGTCGCGGCGCGCGTTCCCGGCCACGTCACTGCCGATGCGAGTCTCGCCTTTGACGTGCTGCGCAACGTCAACCAGCGTGCGCGTTTGACCGTGCGGTTCGACGTGAAGAACATCGCCAACAGCATGTTCGTGGTGGCGCGTGACAGCGAATTCTCGCCCGGGCAGTATTCGACGCCGCGTCAACTGTCGCTGACCACCCAGGTTCGGTTCTAGACCAATTTCGATTTCTATGTAGCGTCCGGCTTTAGCCGGACGTTGGACGTCCGCCTGAAGGCGGACGCTACACCCAAACAAAAACTCTTTAGCTATACCCGGCACCCGGGTAGATCAGATTCACGACAGACCAGAAGATCGGATCGAACACGACGTCGAACGCACGCCATGCCACGAGCATGCCGACGGCGCCGAGCATCGGATTCGTCCACAGAAACTGCTGGTAGCGGAGAGCCGACGATTCGCTCATGAACAGGATCACCGCCGCGCTGCCGTCGAGCGGCGGCAGCGGCAGGATGTTCAGACAGGCGAGCACCAGGTTCAGGGAGAACATGATGCTCGTCAGTCCGGCAGCCCCGCGCCAGAGCCCGCCATCGACGGCGCCGACAATGAGACCGAACCGCGCGGAATCCGGGGCGAAGAAGCCGCCGGCGAGCATGCCAAGCCGGATGGCGATGATGGACAGCACGACAAGCGCCAAGTTGGCACCGGGCCCGGCCAGCGCCATCCACGCGGCGCGTTTCGGGTGGCGCATCGCCCAGTGCGGATCGTACGGCGCGCTGGCGTAGCCGAACGGCCAGCCGGTGGTCAGCGTGGAAATGAGCGGCAGAATCACCATCCCGAACGGCTCGCGTTGAATGTGCGGCCGCGGATCGAGCGAGACCTGTCCGCCGTGATACGCCGTCAGATCGCCGCCGAGCTTCGCCGCCCACGCATGCGCCGCCTCGTGCACGGTGGTCGAGAAGAGAAAGACGACGTAATAGATCAGTCCCGAGACGAGCTGTTCCTGAGACACCGTTTCAGGTATCGGTCGAAGGTCTGAGGGGCGTCAGTCGAAGGCTCGAGACGATAGTACAAAACTGAATCATTTGCCGGATGGCGTTACAGCGATGTCGCATGGGCACCGTGCTTGCTTGACGTCTGCGCCAAGAGCGCGAGGCCAGGCTCAACCAGAACAAACGCGCAACGCCGCAAGCAGCGTCGTTCCTCGCCAGGTGCATCGAGTGTCACACGATTGGGAAGGGAAATAGCCTGCCGCCGATAGGAGGTGACTGCATGAAACGGTTCGCTGTGCTCGCCGCAAACTTGGCCAAGTCCTTCGCGATGGCCGGCATCATCGTCTGCCTGTCCGCCTCTGCCGCGAGCGCACAGGACCGAATCGGCGGGCACTTCGGCGTGCTCTTCCCGCTCGTGACGCACGTCAACGACAACACCGTCGGCATCGGAGACGATTTCAAGATCGGGTTTCCGATGGGCATCACCGTCAAGACGTCGGATCGCTGGGCCTTCGACCTCGAGTTCGTGCCCGTGATTGACCCCACGGAGGGCAGACCGGTGAACGTGTCGCTCACCGTGCACCCCGGCATCCTGCGCAGCTTTGGCGATGGGTGGAGCGGCGGGCTGAGAATGGCCTTTGACGTCAACGCCGCCTCCTGGGGATTCACGCCGCTGGTGAACAAGGGCTTTCCGCGAGGCGACGTGAGGTATTTCGTCGAGCTCGATGTGCCGATCCGCTTCCAGGACGATTTTTTCGGCACCACCCATACCTCTGTTGGCCTCGGCGTTCATCTGGGGATCGGCTTCTGAGCGATCGGGATTGTGTGTTCTTCGATTGAGTGTAGCGTCCGGCTTCCACCTTCGCCGAAGGCTTCGGTGGACCACCGTAGCTTTAGCAGAGATGGTTAGCCGGACGTTGGACGTCCGCCTGAAGGCGGACGCTACACACAAATCAGATGGAGGTTGACGGTGGCCGCGTGATTTTGAGGGAATGAGCCGATGCGGAGGCACCTGTTGTGGCTCATCTTGCTGGTCACTGCACTGTCGGCCTGCCGCCGGACGTCCGATGCTCTGACGTTCTCCGGCAGCGTCCTCGGGCCGGAAGGCGCCATCGTCAGCCGGCAAATTGAGCGGTTCGCGAAACTCAACCCCGAGCTGCCGGTCGAAATCCGCGCGACGCCGGATTCGGCTGACGCGCGCCACCAGCTGTACGTGCAGTGGCTGAACGCGTGGTCGCCAGAGCCCGACGTCCTGCAGCTCGACGCCATCTGGACGCCCGAGTTCGCGGCCGCCGGCTGGATTCTCGCGCTCGACCAGTTCGCGCCGGACACTGCGGATTTCTTTCCCGCGACCGTAGCCGCCAACCAGTGGCAGGGCCAGCTGTTCGCCATGCCGTGGTTCGTGGATGTCGGCATGCTGTACTGGAGGACCGACCTGCTTACGGCTCCTCCTTCGACGTTCGCCGAGCTCGCCGCCGCCGCGCGCGCGCACCTGGCGTCGGGCGCCGTGTCGCAGGGACTCGTCTGGCAGGGCGCCCGTTACGAAGGTCTCGTCTGCGTCTTCCTCGAATATCTGGTCGCCTTCGGTGGGCAAATCCTCGACGATGGCGGCGCTGTCGTCGTGGACTCGCCCGAAGCGGTGCGCGCGTTGACGTTCATGCGCCAGTCGATTGCGGACGGCGTGGTCCCACGGTCTGTGCTCACGTGGCAGGAGGAGCAGACGCGCTTCGCGTTTCAAAACGGCAACGCGCTGTTCATGCGCAACTGGCCCTATGCGGCGTCGCTCATGAACAGCGAGGGCTCGGCCGTCGCGAAACGGTTCGCGACCGCTCCCATGCCGAGCGCCGGCGGGCGCTCGGCTGCGACGTTGGGCGGCGCCCAACTTGCCATCAACTTACGGAGCCGCCATCCCGAGGCGGCCTGGCGCTTGATCGAGTACCTCACCGCTCCCGCGCAGATGATCGAGCGCGGACGCACCGCCGGTCAGTTCCCGGCCCGACGTAGTGTGTACGACGAAGCGAGGCTGGCCGAAGGGCTGCCAGTGCCGCCGGCTGAGGCTCGCCGGATTATCGATGCGGCGATCCCGCGTCCGGTGACGCCCGTCTATACGGAGCTCTCGGGTGAGCTGCAGGTTCATCTGCATCGCGCACTCACCGATCAGGAGCGGCCGGACGAAGCGCTCGCAATCGCCGCCGAGCGGATGCGGACGATCCTTCGGCGCACGGGACTTGGCGGAGACTCGAGATGAGCGGCCCGCCGGCACGGACACTCGAAGCCCGCGAAGCCCGCCTGGCGTGGCTCCTGATGGCGCCGGCGCTCGCCCTGCTGGCGATGATGGCCGCGGGCCCGCTCCTCGCCACGATCTGGGAATCGCTCTTCGCGCACGACCTGCGTCTGCCGTGGCTGGGCCGGCCATTCGTCGGCCTGCGCAACTACCTGGAGGCGTTTTCCGATCCGCGCTTCCAGCAGGCACTGGTGCACACAGCCGGGTTCACGCTCGCAAGCGTCGCGCTCGAACTGGTGTTCGGCCTGCTGCTCGCATTGGCGCTCGACAGCCTGATCCGTCTCCGCGGTCTCGCACGCGTCCTCATCCTTTTGCCCTGGGCGTTGCCAACGGTGGTCGCCGCGCTGATCTGGCGCCTGATCTTCGAAGGTCAAACCGCGGACTGGCTGGCTGGATCGCGAACAGCCTGGGTGCCGATCGTGCTCGGCGATGTGTGGAAAACGACGCCGTTTGTCGCGCTGCTGCTGCTGGCGGGCCTGCAGGGAATCGACCGCAGCGTGGACGAGGCCGCCCAGCTGGACGGCGCGTCGGCGTGGCGGCGCTTCGTGTACATCACCCTGCCGCTCCTGAGACCGGCGATCGTGGTCGCGCTCGTCCTCCGCACGCTCGATGCATTCCGTGTCTTCGACCTCGTGTTCGTGCTGACGGGAGGAGGACCAGGGACGTCGACCGAGGTCGTGTCGCTGTATGCCTTCACGTCCCTTCTGCAGAACCTGCGGTTCGGGTACGGGGCAGCGCTCGCGGTGATCGTGTTTCTGGTCGGCTTCACGCTGGCGATGGCCTACGTGCGCGCGCTCGGCGCGACCGCGCGGAGGGCGCGATGACGACGCTCCTCAAGCGCGCAGCCATCGCCATGCTGTTCGTGCTCTGGGCGCTGCCACTCGGCTGGATGACTCTCGCGTCCGTCCGGCCGGAGTCAGCGCTATTCGAGGCGGCCTCGCCAGCGTCGACCCCGATCGTCTGGGATCACTATCGCGCGCTGTTTGCCGAACGCCGGTTCTGGCAACCGGTGCTGAACTCCATCGCCGTCGCCAGCGCGACAACGCTGCTGTCGCTCCTGGTGGCCGTGCCGTGCGCATATGCCATGGCGCGGTTGCAATTCCGCGGCCGAACAATTCTGATGGCCGCAGTTCTCGCCGTGTCGATGTTTCCCCAGATATCGGTCGTGCCGTCGCTGTTCCTGATCCTGCGATCGCTCGGATTGATCGACACCATTCCCGGCCTCGTGCTGCCGTACCTCACGTTTGCGACGCCGCTTGCCGTCTGGCTCATGGCCGCCTTCTTTCGCGAGCTGCCTGCCGATCTCGAAGACGCGGCACGGCTGGACGGCGCGAGCCGTCTGCGTGCGGCGTACGAAGTGGCCGTGCCGCTCGCCGCACCGGCCGTGGCGACGACCGCGATCCTGACATTTCTCTATGCGTGGAACGAGTTCCTGTTCGCGCTGTCCTTCACGGTCAGCCCGGATCGGCAGACGGTGCCTGTGGCTATCGCGCTCCTGCGCGGGCGATACCAGGTGCCGTGGGGACAGATTCTGGCGGCGGCGGTGATTGCGTCGGTACCCGTGGCCGTTGTGGTACTGGCGTTTCAGCGGCGAATCGTGAAGGGACTCACGGCAGGCGCGGTGAAGGGCTAGTGGCGGCAATCGCACTCGATCGCGTACGAAAAGTCCACCCGGGAACCGAGCGCCCGGCAGTGGCAGATCTTTCGCTCGAGATCGCCGACGGGGAACGCGTCGCCATTGTGGGACCCTCGGGCAGCGGCAAGAGCACGGTTCTCCGCCTGATCGCCGGCCTCGATACGCCGACCGCCGGCCGTGTCCGCATCGACGGCGCGGACGTCACGGACGTTCCACCGGAGTCTCGCGATCTGGCCATGGTCTTTCAAAGCTATGCGCTCTACCCGCACATGAACGTGCGTGCGAATCTGAGCTTCGGCCTGCGCATGCGCGGCGTCGGCCGGGCGGAGATCGAGGCGCGCGTGCTCGCGGTGGCCGAGTCGCTGGGCCTCGGGCCGCTTCTCGACCGCAAGCCGGCCGCGCTGTCGGGCGGCGAACGCCAGCGCGTGGCGCTTGGACGCGCCATCGTCCGCCACCCGAAGGCGTTTCTCTTCGACGAACCCCTCTCGAATCTCGATCCGCGCCTGCGGGGCAACACTCGCGCGGAGCTCGTGGCGCTGCACCAGCGGCTGGGCGCCACGATGGTCTACGTCACGCACGATCAGGAGGAAGCGATGACGCTAGGCCAGCGAATCGCCGTGCTGCACGAGGGCCATCTCGATCAGATCGCGACGCCGCAGGACCTCTACGATCGTCCGGCCAACCGGTTTGTCGCGACGTTCATCGGGTCGCCGCCGATGAACCTGTTCGAGGGAACGGCTGCCCTGGCCGTTGCCGCAGGCGCGCTTGGCGCGCGCATCACCCAGGATCGTCTAACGGTCGGCATTCGCCCGCAGAACGTGGCGCCTGTGCCGCCCGGCGACGGCGCGCTCGCCGGCACAGTCGACGTGGTCGAACCACTGGGCCACGCGACGATCGTTCATGTTCGGACCGCCGACGATGTGCGGATCGTGGCCGTGGTGCCAAACAGGCCCAGCGCTAGGCCGGGCGACAACGTCGGCCTGAGATTCGCACGTGATCGCGTCTACGTCTTTGGCCCCGACGGCCGCCGGCTGGACATGTGACAGCGGTCTTACGTAGTGCATCCTATGTAGCGTCCGGCTTCAGCCGGACGTTGGACGTGCGCCTTTTCCTGTCATGATTTTGGGAATGAGCGGCCAGCCGTCACGGAAGGCCACACGCGCGCGATGGACTGCAGGCGGGACCGTCGCGTTCCTGCTTCTGCTCGCGCTGACCAGCTGCAATCGATCTGGAAACACCGAGGCCACACGTCCGGCAGCCCCACCACCGTCGGCGCCCGAGTTATCCCATGGCGCGGAGTCGTCTGACCGCGATCTGTCCGTGGACGAAGCGATGGGCGGCCATACGCTGGCCCGTCATGTCGGCAGGAGTGACGCCGAGCTGAGAGAACGCCTCCGCCGAGAGCCGCAGATTTCAACCGCATCCACTTACACCGATCGATCAACCGCCGAAGCGATCGTCGGGGCCGCGCTGTCGTCTGCCGGCCGGTCGTTCGATGCATGGCGGAACCGCACGGGTCGCCGGCCAAATTTCGTGCTGCACTTCGCGGCGCACCACGTGATTGGCCGATCTGTGGGGCGAGGACACCTCGAGGCAACGCCCTGCGAGGACGCACTCGTGGTCATCCGCTGGGATGATCGCCGGCAACAGTACTACGTGCTGACGTCGTATCCGGAGGAGCACCGTTGAGTCGGGTCGCGCCATCGGCGTTTCCAGAGCTCCGACGGGTCTTCAGCGGATACCTGCACGAAGACGCGCTGACCGAGGCCGGCACGCCCGAGGCCGCGTTACAGACGTTTCGAGACGATGCCAGTCCCGACGAACGACAGCTGTTTGAGCGCGAGGTCAAACAGTTTCTCGCGCAGACCGCCACTCTCGACCTCGACGAGCTGCGCGATCTCGTCTACCAGCTGGGTTGCCGGTGGATCCCGTCTTCGCGGGAGGCACTCGTCGCAGTGCTCACGAAGGCGGATGCAGATGGAGAATAACGATGCCGTTCCTGAACGCGCTCTTCTGGGCGTTCTTTGCTTCGTACGTCGTGCACCTTCTCGACGAGACTCTTCTGAATGGCGGATTCGTGCAGTGGGTCGTCGAGAATTTCTGGCCGCAGTATCGGGTGCGGATGTTCTTCTGGTTCAACGCGGGGGCAATAGCCGCGATCGTCGCCGGCAACGTGCTCTTTGACAGCCTCGGCGGCCATTGGGTGATTCTGCCAATCATCTGGATAGCCGGATTCGTGACGCACACGTTCACGTTTCATTTGTATTGGACGATTCGGCGGAACACATACTCGCCTGGTCTGG
>Ga0306920_100015225_pt1 | contig 10532 bp, 10 predicted proteins | sample flu12Cox44000170_FD_204666 | JGI IMG/M metagenome (GOLD analysis project Ga0306920, IMG submission 204666) | Lab enrichment of tropical soil microbial communities from Luquillo Experimental Forest, Puerto Rico - flux4day.12C.oxic.44.000.170 (v2)... | ecosystem: Environmental > Terrestrial >... | reverse complement strand
GCGTTTGTCAGGACCGCCGTCACATTCAGCGGGATGGCGCTGAATGCATCAGCAACTCTCGCATTCGGCGTTGCGACGCTCGGGCGCGATACCGCGATCTGAGGAATCGCGGCAAACGAAGTCGCGATCAGCGCGCACGCAATACAGCTCGCCTGCCAAATCTTCAATGTCGCCGGCCGCGTCGCCGCGGTTTCCCCATTCAATTCCGACTACAGCTCCCCGACTTGGCACGCAGATTAAGGAGACGAAGGGAAGACAATAGGGCGCACCTGTGGCGCAGGTGCGGTCAGCCTCGGCCAGATCGCCTAAATTGAAAGTTGCGGTCTTGATGCGCCTCCTGCCGAGCGATGCGAGCGGCCAGTGTCGCGCTGTCGTTTGTTGACGCTCTGACCGACGCCAAACTAATTGAACAGGCAACCGTTTCCGAAAGGAAGCCACAGGATGCCCTCGCTTCCGCCAAAGGGGCTGAGAACCTCGCGGCCTCGAAAATCCGATTTCTCGTCGAGGCGTTGAAGGTGTCGAACTGAGCGGGTTCCACAAGAACCCGCCCCCCTCTAAGGGTCGGCGACAAATGGCAACTCGCTCCGCTAACGGTCCAGCACGTCCTGATTGATGACGTTTTGACGGATCGGTTCGCCGTCGAGCGCGCTCAGAATATTGCGCGCGGTCTGCTCACTCATCCGATCAACGGCTTCCCAGGTGACGCCTGCGACATGCGGCGCGACGATGACATTGGGAAGCTCGAATAGCGGATAGGGTACCGCTGGCGGCTCCTGCTGGAAGACGTCGAGGCCCGCGCCGGCGAGCCTGCCGGACGAAAGCGCATCATAAAGCGCCGCCTCCTCAATGATCCCGCCGCGGGCGGTGTTGACGAGATAGGCGGATGGCTTCATCCGCCTCAATCGGGCCGCGTTGAACATCCCGAGTGTTTCCGGCGTCTTTGGACAATGAAGACTGACAAAATCAGCCCGCGGCAGCGCCGCATCGAGATCGCCGACGGCCTCGCAACCGGCGGCTTTGATCTCCTCGGCCGATTTGTACGGATCATAGACCAGAACGTTCATCTCCATAGCCAGGCAGCGCCTGGCGGTCCGCGTGCCGATGCGTCCGAAGCCGACAACGAGGAGCGTCTTGCCGAACAGATCGTAAGGCAGCTTGCCAAGCCGGGCCGCCCATTTGCCTTCCCTGACCAGCGCGTGCATCTCATTGGCGCGCTTGGCGAGCATCAACATCATGAACAAGGCGTGCTCGGCGACGGATGGCGAATTGGCGATGCCGACGACCATCAGCGGGATCTTGCGGCGACTGAGAGCTGCGACATCGACCGCGTCGTAGCCGACCCCGATCCGGGTCACCACCTTCATGTCCCCGGCTGCCTCGAGCTCCACCTCGCCGAACCGGGTGGCGCCGAGCGCAACGCCGTGAACCGGCGCATGCTTCCTCAAAAGCGCCTCGAAATCCTTCGCCGAGATCAAATTCGGAAATTCGACGAGTTCGATGTCATCGCGCTCCGTCAGCAAGACGCGTCCCGAAGGCGACATCGTTTGAGTAATGAAGATCTTCTTCTTGTTGGTAGTCATCATGCCTGCTTCCCTGCCAAGTCCGGCGGCTGGTGGTCCGATTCCAACATTCGCACCCCATCTCGGCAAGCATTTTGCGAATGTTGGAATCGAAGGACCACCAGCAAATCTGGGATTTCAGTGGAGTTTTGGATTTGACATTCGTCGTCCACATTCGCGGTGAGGACGGTGGCGAATGTCAAATCCGCTCCACTGATCGTCAAATGACGACGCCGGTGTCCTCATTTAGCAGGTGCATATTGTTGAGGTCCATTGCCAGGCGGAGCGCGCCGCCATCGCGGGCGCAGGCATTGGGATTAACCCGCCCGCAGACTTGTCGGCCTTCGAGCGTAAAGTAAATCAACGTCTCCATGCCCATTGGCTCAGTCACGTCGAGCATGGCGTCGAAGGCTTCGACTCCTTCCTGCTGGTGGGCGTTCGCTTCCGTGACGTGCTCGGGCCGCAAGCCAAGCAGAAGTTTTTCTCTTCGCTCCACATTCTGATAACGCGCCGCTCGAGCGGGAGGCAGCGGAAAGGCAATTCGATCGGTCAGCCGGACATGAAGCCTGCCCGCGATCTCTTCAAGCCTGCAGGGCACAAAATTCATTGCCGGAGAACCGATGAACGCCGCGACAAAGCGCGTGGCCGGCTTGTGGTAAAGGTCGTTGGGCTTGCCGATCTGTTCGATCCGGCCTTTGTTCATGACCACGACCCGGTCGGCAAGGGTCATCGCTTCGACCTGGTCATGGGTTACATAGACGGTCGTCGTTCGCACCTTCTGGTGGACTTTCTTGATCTCGATCCGCATCTGCACGCGCAGTTTGGCATCGAGATTGGAGAGCGGCTCGTCAAACAGGAAAACCTTCGGGTTACGGACAATTGCCCGTCCCATCGCCACGCGCTGGCGCTGGCCGCCCGACAATTGCTTGGGTTTTCGATCGATGAGTTCGGCGATGTCAAGCATTCGCGCGGCTTCATCGATCCGTGCCTTGATCTCGGCCTTCGGATAGCGCTTCAACCGCAACCCGAACGACATGTTCTCCGCCACCGTCATGTGGGGATAAAGCGCGTAATTCTGGAACACCATCGCGATGTCGCGGTCTTTTGGCGGCACATCGTTGACGATGTCGCCGCCGATCATGATGTCGCCGTCAGTGATGTCCTCGAGCCCCGCGATCATGCGCAGCGTCGTCGATTTCCCGCAGCCCGACGGTCCGACCAGCACGACGAATTCGTGATCGGCGATATCAAGATCGATGCCGCGCACCGCCTCGACGTCCTCGTAGCGCTTGACGACCTTGTGCAACGCGACTTCAGCCATTTCGTTCAGCCCTTTGTAGAACCCGCAGTGAGACCGGCGATGTAATAGTCCATCAGGAAAGCGTAGATGATCAGCGGCGGCGCCGCGCCGAGCAGGGCGCCCGTCATGATCTGTCCCCAGTTGAACACGTCACCCTTGATCAGGGTGGTGACGATGCCGACCGGCAGCACCAGTTGATCGGTGGAGGTTGTGAAAACCAGCGGATACAGAAACTGCGCCCACGAGACCGTGAAGGCGAAGATCGTCGCGGCGATCAAGCCGGGCAGTGCTACTGGAATGAAAATGCGCGTCAGGGTCTGGAGCCATGAGGCGCCGTCGATGATGGCTGCCTCGTCCAGCTCCTTGGGGATCGAGGCGAAATAGCCGATCATGATCCAGGTGGCGAATGGCACGGTGAGGGTCGGGTAGATGATCAGGAGCACGTACCATCGGTTGATCAGCTGTATCCCGGTCCAATCGCCGATAAGAGCGAACATCTTGAACAGCGGCAGAAACAGCAGGCTGTCAGGAATGAGATAGGTCAGGAATACACCTGTCGCGAGCGTCGCCGAGCCCCAGAACCGCATCCGTGCGAGCGCAAAGGCGGCCGGAACACTGATCAGCATGGTGACGATCACCACGCCGACCGAGACCATCGCCGAATTGAAAAAGAATCTCAGGAACTGGTTCGATGACAGCAATTCAACGTAGTTCGAAAGCGTCGGGTGAAACACCCACCACGGATTGGTCGCCGCCGAGATCTCCGCGCTGCTCTTTAGCGACGTGATCAGCATGTAGATCGGCGGCACCAACGCAAAGATCGCAAACAGCGTGAGGAAGAAATACGACCATCGCAGCGCCCAGGCACGGTCGCGGCTTATGCTGCCATGCTTGACGCTTCGCCTCGGCCCCGCCTTGTCGATTGCCATCGTGCTCATCAGGCTTCGTTCCCGCGTTTGTTGATGTCGCGCAGGATGAAGATCGCTGCGACCGCCAGGATCGGGGCCATGAACAGCGATACGCTGGCGCCGAGCGGAATGTCGCTGCCTTCGATCCCGACCCGGAACGCCCAGGTCGCGAAGATGTGGGTGTGATCCAGCGGACCACCGGAGGTGAGGATGCGAACGATATCGAAATTGGCAAAGGTCACGATCAGCGAAAACAGCGTCGTGATCGCAATGATGTTACGCATCATCGGCAGCGTCACATACCAGATGCGTTGCCACCAATTGGCACCATCTATGGCTGCGGCTTCATAAAGCTGGTCCGGCACCGATTTCAGCGCCGCCAGATACATGATCATGAAAAACGGCGCGCCGTACCAAACATTGACCAGGATCACCGAAAAGCGGGCCCAGTAGGCATCGCCGGTCCAGGAAATGGGCCCGATGCCGAAATACGAGAGCGTATAGTTGAACGCACTGTAGGAAGGGTCGAACAGCCAAAGCCAGGCCAACGTGCTCATCGCGGGAGGGATGACCCACGGAACCAAAAGCATGCCGCGCCATTTGCGCTGACCCTTGGCCGGAACGTTGTGCGCGAAATGCGCGACGATGAAGCCGATCAGCGCCTTGAAAATCACGGCCGTGATCGCGAAGATGCAGGACTGCTTGACCACCAGCCAGAAGGTTTCGCGCCTGAACAGGAATTCGAAATTGCCGAAGCCTACGAATTTGGTCATGGCCTTGTTCAGTGTCGCCAGATGCACCGCATAAAGCGCAGGATAAACCACCAGCGCAGCGATCAGCAGGATCAGCGGCAATGTCATCAGAAAGGCGATGCTCGATTTGCGCTGCAACGCGTATTTCAGATTGGAACGCCTAGCTCCGCGACGGTCGCCTATAGCTTTGCTCTGTGGGATTGCGACATCGGCCATGATGCACCTTCCTTAGGAGGGGCCGTTCACCGCGGACCCGGCCACTTGTACGCCGACAGACGGACGTAACGGCGCTTGGGTCGCGGCCCGCTACCAGGGCGGACCGCAGTCTCAAGTCTCAGCTTCGCATAAAACCTTCAGTCTCAGCTTCGCATAAAACCTTCGCACTCGCCTTCCGCCCAGGCGAGGGTTTTTTCCATCGGCTCGCCTTGACGGTAACGCAGGCACATCTTGGTCAGCGTCGCCTGCGAATAGATCTGCTGGGCGATCTTCGGCGGCGCCGGCGCAGCGGCAATCGACAGCTTCTGATGGTTGTAAGGATTGGGGTAGTGATAGAGCGTCCCCTTGGGCGGCGCTTCCTCGGCCCAAACCTTCAGAGTGGTAAGCTTTTCGTATGCCGGCAGGTCATAACCACCGCTGGCAATCACGAGCTTCTCGATCGAGGACGGCTTGGACAGATGCACAAGCAGGCTCTTGGCTGCCTCCTTGTTCTTCGAGAACGCCCAGACGTTCCAGAAGTATGGCAGATAGGGCGCGAATCGACCCTTCGGCCCCGATGGGAAGCCGTGGGTCCAACACTGCTCGGCGACTTGCGGCGCGTCGCGCTTGGCCACAGCCCAAGCGCTTGGCGGGTTCATGATGAGGGCGCCCCTGCCGGAAATCAGCCATTTGTTGTTGGAAGCGTCGTCCCAGGCTGCGACATCCGGCGGCAGAAATGCGATCAGTTTCTTGTAGTATTCGAGCGCCTGGCGCACCGCATCGGTCTTGACCGTGAGATTGCCCTTGGCATCCACCAGCTCGGCGCCGAACGACTGGAAGATCGCGCCGGCGGTGTCGACGCTGTCGGTGGTTTCGCCAAGGCCAATGCCGAACGGGAAGCCGCCCTTGTGGCAGGCTTCGGCCGCTTTCAGGAAGGTGTCGAGCGTCCAGTTCTCGGCCTTGGGCGGGCTGCCCGCCGGATACATCTCCTGAACGTCGATGTTGGCGTATTTCTTCATCAGGTCGATGCGGGAGCAGGGTCCCTTGATCTGGCTGCCGATGCAGGCGGGAATACCGAGCCATTTGCCGTCGGCCTGGCCAAGATATTTGACGGTGCCGTTAACCTCGCCGTTTTCCTTGATGATCGGCCCCATGATGTCGTTCATAGGCTCAAGCAGGTCGGCATTGGCGTGCGGCAACCAGGCCTGCTGCGCCAGAATGTCGTGACCAGATTTGGCCTGCGCTTCTGCGGTCGCGGTCAGAAGCAGCTTGTTGCCCTGGCTGGTGATGTAGTCGATCTGGACCTCGACCTTCTCCTTCTCCGCCCATTCATTAACAAGCTCGGTGGAGGCCTTGTTGGCGCCGGGCACCCAGTGATCCCAAAAACCCATCGTAAGCTTGCCGGCCGCATGCGCCGTTCGAACATAAGGCGCCGAGACCAGTGCTGCGGACGACAATGCAGTAGCGGCTACGAATTGCCGTCGAGACAGCTTTCTTCCAGACATAGCATTCCCTCCAGATGTGTTGCTTTGTTTTTGGACTTCGTTCTGACCGACAGCACAGGCATCAACCACCTGCATCTACAAGTCGGCGCGAAGATTTTGATGGAAAAGATCAGAGCAGAATTGACGGCCGGTGTCGAGAAATCAGGTCGACCGCGGCTCTAGAACTATCGTTGCGTCAGGGGCGCGTTGAGATGCCAGCGCCTTACATGACCGGCCTGAAGGTATTTTGCGCTGCACATTGCGCCCGGCACGGGGTGGAGGTCTTCCAAACGCTGCAGACACCAGATTCCGAGGGTTCACAGAAAAACTTCTGCGAACTCGCGATGCGGCGGCGTGGCCGTAGACTTGCTCCACGCTCAAACGATAATGTCTGCCTTGGGACGCGTGACTAAAGCCGCCATGACGACCCGTCGAAAACAGATGGAGCCCAAATAATGATCAGCCCGACTCCGGCCGCGCGCATGCAACCGGGATGGTGCTTTGCCTGCGGATTCGTGGTTGCGGTGCTTCTCGGCATGCCCCAGGCGAGCCTCGCGCAAGGTCTGGTCAAGGGCGTGCAACAGGGAGCGGAGGCGGGCAACAAGGCGGCGGGTCCGGTCGGCGGCGTTTTGGGCGGCGCCATCGGCGGCGTGGTCGGCGTATTCAATGGCGTGCTCGGCGTCGGTGGCGATGACAGGGGCAAGGCGGCCGCTGCGAACACGGCCGCTCCCGCGGGCAGTGCCAAGCAGCCTCAAACCAAAGCCGCCAAGTCCACGAAAGTCGCCAAAGCCACGCCCGGGAAACCGGTGGAGGTCCTCACCCAGGCGGGCGAACCCGAACTGACCGCCGAGCAGATCGTGGCCAACAGCGACGCCAATATCGATCGGATCAGGACCGAATTGAAGCTGACGCCCGAGCAGGAGAAACATTGGGGCGCATTCAACAGCGCGATGCACTACCTCGGCCACAATGGGGCGGAGCGCCTCAATCTGCGGATCGCGCGTGCCAAGCGCGACCCGCCGGACGACATTGTCGAGCAGATGCGGAACGAGGCCCAGTTTCTCAACGATCGCGCGGTGGACCAACGCAGCGTTGCCGATGCGGCCGACCCGCTCTTTATGAGCCTCGACGACAAGCAAAAGGCGATCTTTATCGAGGAAATGGTGCGCCTAAGCCACGAACGCGGGCTTGACTAGCCACGCGTCTCGGGCTGGAACTTGGCCAGGCGTCGGTCGGTTCCGCCGCCGAACAGCCGGGCGACAAGCCCTGGGGTAGGTGGAAGGCGAGTCACCCGGCTATCCTGCCGCAGCGGTGCGGCTCTCCAAATCGTCATGCAAAATTGAAGAAAACCTGACCGCTTCGCGCCCGAGATATGGCCGCGTGATGACCTTGTCGCGATCCAGATGGCGCACGACGCGCCATGCCTCGCCGCGGAGTTGTTGGCCAGGTGCTTGGCCGAGAAATTCAGCGCTTGGGGAAATTCAACTCTACGCCGACACCGTCGGGGTCGTAGAGGAAAAACTGCGTATCGCCGGTCCGCGGAACGATACTTTCGCGGAACCTGACGTTCCTTGACTGCAAACGTTCGCGCATGCCCGCGACATCGGTTGCAGCGAAGGCGATATGGTCGAGCCGGCCGGTGTCCTGATATTTCTTCTCGGTACCGCGCACCACGATGCCTTCGCGCGGTTTGCGCGTGCCCATCAGGTGCACCGTGGCCGTCCCGCCGGAGTAAAGCCAGTAACCAGGAAAATCGAGCGGCGGTCGGTCGCCGTTCTCAAGCCCGAGCACGTCGCAGTAAAATTCCTTTGAACGCTCAAGATCCGCGGGTTCGATCGTGAAGTGCTGCAGTCCGCCGAGCGGCATGTCTTTCTCCTTAGCTCCCGGTCGATCTGCTCGATCGACTTGCCCCGGGTCTCGATACCGAAGAAACAATACACGGTCCCGGCCATCAAGAACCAGCAGCCGAGGTAAAGAAAAGCGACAGGAATCTGCGGTAAAGGCACGTCGGGCTTGAGATAATTGCTTGATCCGACGATCAGGGCGAGGCCAAGGGGCCCGATGATTTTGCCGATCACGCCGAAGCCATAGGCCGACACCATGCCCGACGTCCTCAGGTGCGAGGGCCAGACCTCCGCGGCGTAGGGGCCAACATTGGCAAAGCCGCCATCGCCAGCGCTGGCTGAAAACGTGGTTTACGAAGTCTGATGCAAGGAAACGGCCGGCGGCAAATTTATTTAAGGTTTGGCGCTAGTCTCGCCGCCTCGAGTGGCGACCCCGGGGTCAGCGCCGATGGAAGAGAGACGAAAGTACCAACGCCCGAAATTAATGAACCGGCCTACGTTTCGTCGGCCGGTTCGGTCATGAGCTGCACGATACGAAATATTTCACCCGAGGGCGCGGCGATCGATGTGGAGAATCCTTCCTTTGTGCCGGCACATTTTCGCCTGGTGATGGCGAACGACTCTTCGGTGCGCGACTGCAGGGTCATATGGATTCAACAGAAGCGGATCGGCGTCGCATTTGTTTCGGCGCCGCCAGGGCAAGCATCGTAAATAAAAGCCAGATGCGCGCTCTTCACTCCGCGAGCGCACACGACCTGAACGCAATCCTTGATTGCGACGCGGTCTGGCGATGAGACGGTGATCTTGAATTCAACTTTTTAGAGCGGGGGTTGCGCCGAATCGTCCTGAACGGGATGATGTGCCTTGTGAATGGATGATGGCACAACGCCGAAATGCCTTCTAAAGACGCGACTGAAATGCGACGAGCTTGAAAAACCCCATGAGAAGGCAACGTCCGTAATCGTCTTGTGACACTGGGTCTCGAGCTCCTGACGGCAGTTCAGCAATCTTGCCCGCCAGATATAGTCGCTGACCGTGATGCCCCTCTCGCTAAACAGCATGTGCAGGTAGCGCTTGGTGCACCCCAATGCCATCGAAATCTGATCGATGGAAAGATCGGGATCGCGCAGATGATCATGGATGAAGGCTTGAGCACGCTCGTAGATGGCGACCGGCCCGCCGCGATCTAACGAAGCGCCGGCTTCGCGAAGCGGCAACAGCAACAGATCAATCAGCGTGTCGGCGACGCCCTGCGCAGTTTGCGGCGATAATTTCAGCGCCTCGCCAAATGTGGCGTGCATGAAATCATGCGCGATGCGCCCCGTGCCGCTGCGCGCCGAAAGTTTGAAGGGCGGAAACTTTGCCGGATGAAAGCCGCGCTCCTGCAGCAAGTCCGTCGGAACGATCACCACCTCATGACGCGTCAACGAGGGGCTGGTGATGGTATGAGGACAGGAGACGTCATAAGCCAGGCAATCCCCGGGCATTAGGTCAAAATGGCTGCCATTTTGCTCGAAATGCGAAGCGCCATGCGTCTGGAACAAGATTTTGACGTAGGGGTGATCGCTGGTGCTGGCGCGGGAAAGGGGATGGGCGATGCGATGTTGGCTGACTTCGATCTGGCACAGCTTCAGCCGTGACACCGTGGTATAGTTAACCCGTCCTTCGAGCGAAGATGCATCGAGCGGGTCGACATCGAATTGGCCGCAAAGCTCCGTCAGCGCATCGGTCCAGCACTGGATCTGCTTCTTGGGCGTCAGTCCTGAAGTGCTCAGAGAATGCACGGAATCTGGCATACCAAATCACTTGGGTGAATCGAGATAGCGCCGTGCGGGGCGTTGGCTGGGTTTAAGGCGGAAGTTAACTGGTTCCGATCGTTGCCGCACCTTGTGATCCTCGGACTAACTTCCGACGCCGTCAAGAGAAACCTTCCTCTCCTCCGGTGCGGGCGTGGACTTCAGGCGGGCAAAGAGACGGCGCTTGGGATGATTGTGGTGCTGGTGCAACTCGGCTGCGCGGCGATTGAAAAAGTTTTATTCGTTTCGCTGTCGAGCAAATCCGTTTCCCTCTTGGGCAAGTTTCCTCTAACCAAACGGAGTAGGGATTCGGAATAGAAAAAACAAAATAGAGCATGTGGAGCGTCTTATGACGAACACTGCTCGGATCCGGGAGGAAAAACCGTCGCGCGCGGCGGTATCGTTATAGCTCACGCCCATTCAATCATTCTCATGTTGACGGATCAGGCGTTCGCACCCATCCGGAATGCGATGCCCTTTCGTCGACGTGCATGTCGGCGCCAAGACTGTGCAAGCCGCCGATATCGTAACTTCGATGCACGAGTTGACGCTGGACGAGGCAAAGCCCAGCGGTAGGTGAACCGAGAAACAAAATGGGAGGTTTCGTCATGCGGAAGGTGCTTGTTGCGACCTGTCTTGCCGCGACCACGACGTTTGGCGGTGGCGTTGCCAGTGCCAACGATGAACTGATGAA
>Ga0306920_100015223_pt1 | contig 10533 bp, 10 predicted proteins | sample flu12Cox44000170_FD_204666 | JGI IMG/M metagenome (GOLD analysis project Ga0306920, IMG submission 204666) | Lab enrichment of tropical soil microbial communities from Luquillo Experimental Forest, Puerto Rico - flux4day.12C.oxic.44.000.170 (v2)... | ecosystem: Environmental > Terrestrial >... | reverse complement strand
TCACGCTGCGCGTCCGGGGTTTCGCATCGCCGAACTGCAAATTAGCCCTACGCAAAAGGTGCCCTGGCACTATCACACCAACGTCCACGACACGTTCTATGTCGCACCAGGGTGGAAGCTGACGACGCCTCCTGACGCATGCCGACGCCTCGGCGTCGAGTAAGCCCTTGCAATCCGGGCACTTCTCTGTCATCTACTGGCGCATGACGACGCATGTCGTCGCCTCATAGCGCCGTCGCCTGGTTACCACACGGTTACCACGGGGCAGGACACGAGCGATGTCGTGCCGAACGCGATTGTGCCGTTGTGCCGGTTTTTGGCACCCCCATGGAAGGAAAGCACCAATGACGACGAACAGTCTCACCGATCGATCGCTGCGGAAGCTGATGCGGCCGAAGCCGGCGCCTGTCGCCATCTTCGACACCGACGTTCGGCAGCTGCAGGTCCGCGCCAGCGTCAACGGTGCGGTGTCGTTCTCCGTGCTCAAGCGCCCACCGGGGTCGCGCAAGCTCGCCCGCTTCCCGATCGGATCCTATCCGCTGACTACGCTCGCCGAAGCACGGATGAAGGCGCGCGAAGTCCTGCGCGAGATCGAGGGCGGTGTCGACCCGCGGATCCGCAGGATCGAGGAGGCGCATGCCGCTAGCGCCGCCAAGGCCAGTACCTTCGCCGCCGTAGCCGAGAGCTTCATCGCCCGCCACGTCCGCGGCAAGCGCAGCGCGCGCTCGATCGAGCAGCTGATCCGGCGCACCTTGATCCCGCGGTGGGGCGAGCGCCCGATCGCCGGCATCACCCGCGGCGACGTGATCGCGCTGATCGACGAGATCGTCGACCGTGGTCACCCCGAGGCCGCGCACTCGACCTTGGCCTACACCCGCCGGCTGTTCGCGTGGGCCGTGCCCCGCTACGACCTGCAGCACGCCCCCACCGACCACGTGCGCGCCATCGATGTCATTGGCGCCAAGGCCGTGCGCCGGCGCGTGCTCGACGTGCGCGAGATCGCCCTGGTCTGGCGCGCCGCCGAGGGGGCGCCGTTCGCGCGGCTGCTGCTGCTCTTGGGCCTGCGGCGAAGCGAGCTTGGCGAGGCGATCTGGTCGGAGTTCGACCTCGACGCCGGGGTGTGGACGATTCCGCCGGGCAGGATGAAGGGCGGCGAGACGCACACGATCCCGCTGTCGCCGCTGGCGGTGGAGATCCTGCGCGCGCTCCCTCGCAATGGCGCGCGGGTGTTCGGAAGCGTGCTGCACTACCAGCGCTCCAAGAGGGCGCTCGACGCCCGCGTCCGGGCGCTCAACGGCGGCAGGGCGCTGCCGCGGTGGACCTGGCACGACTGCCGGCGAACTTTTCGGACCGGCCTGTCGACCATCGGAATCCGCCCGGACATCGCCGAGCTGTGCATCGCGCACCGGCAGCGAGGGCTGGCGCGGATCTACGATCAGCACCGCTTCGACCGCGAGAAGCGCGAGGCGTTCGCGCTCTGGGCGCGGCACCTGCTGGGAATCGTCTCCCCGCCGGCAGACAACGTCACGCCGTTGCGCCGGGCGCCGTGATGCGCTGAGATGCGAAGGCCCGGTGCGCGAGTGGTTGATCCCGCACCGGGCCTGAATGCGTCTCCCCACCGCCAAGCGAGGTTCCGCACATGCCTGATGATAAGGCCCCGCCCCCCAAGTCGCAACTGCCGGAGTTTTCGCTCTGGCGGTCGATGCAGGCCCTAGCTCGTCACGCTCTGAAGATCCAAGCGACCTTGCTTCCCAGCATCTCGCCGCCGTTGCATCGGCTGTCGCTTGTCCAAAAGGCATTGGAGAGCAAAGAAGAGGCCGAAGAGGAGAGGAACGCGCGGCTCGACGAGCAGTGGCGGCAGATGCAGGCGGAAACCGAAGAGGAGAGGAATACACGGCTCGACGCAAGATGGCGATGGATGCAAGAGGAGGAGGCGCGCGAGGCTGCCGAAGCAGCGCGTGAGGCCGCCAAGGCTGCTCCGGTGCAGGTTGAGCCGGTGCAAGAGGCTGATCCGGCCGTGCGCAAGCGCGGCGGTCAATATATCGAATTTCCCCACCTCAAGGACGTGTTGAACAGGGATCTCCGGAATAAGCTTGTGAAGAATCCGGGTCTCCGTACCAAGGAGCAGGTTGGCATCACCATCAAGGGTCTCCGCGATAGGGGTGTCGAGGTCGCAGACACTCAAAGCGACACCATCGCCCGGCGGATCAGAGCCTGGCGCAAGAAGGACTGACGCCATTCGTGCGGCGGTGATCGGCATTCGTGCATTCATGCGGCACATTCATGCATTCGTGCAGTAACGGTCGCATTCGTGCGGCGCATTCGTGCCGCACAATTATTATTCGTGCCTGACTCTTCAATTTCGTTTCCTTCGTGCTGCGCGCCTTAATGCGTCTCGAAGCTTTCGAGGTGCATTGTGGGCGTGAACTACTGGTTCTCACACGTAATCGACACCTACTTGCTCACCGTCGCTACGGGGGGCGATTGGAAAGCGGCTTGCGAAGCGGCAATGCAGGCGCCCCCCAACGGCGAGCCGCTTGTCGTCCTCACGCAGCCGATGCTCGGCCCCAAGAAGGGCATCACTTACAGCCGTCAGCATCTGACCAAGAAGATCCGTAACGGCACGTTCCCACGACCGTTCCAACTTCCTGCTGCTGATCCGTAAACCGACTCTACCGCGGAAGGCATTCGCCGTCGCCGCCTCCAAAATCCGCGGGTCACCCTCAAGAGCGACGGCAACGGTGGCGGGCCTCACCTGCAATGAGGCCCGCCGGAAAGCTCGCGGAGTTTAGACGATGCAGCCTTCTAACCAAAACTTCCCGACCGTCAAGGGTCGTGGCATCGGCCACCGCAACCTGTCCGCCGGCCAGCGCGTCAAGTTGGCCGTCGGGCTGATCACCGGTGGGACTCACCTCACGCACCTGTCGCGGCGCCAAGCACTTGACGCCGTTCCTGGCGTCACGCGGCGGCAGGTCAATCAGGCACTCCAGAAGCTCCGGAACGGCAACGGCGCCGGCAAGAGCAACGGAAGTTAGACACGAACGTCGCGGGCGCCGCCGCGCATGCGGCGGCGTCCGCCTCACCGAGCCGCGGTGCGCTGCGGCTTCGTAAGGCGGACAAAGAAACCGGCGCGAGGATCTGGCGAGCACGCCGACAGGATCCTTCGCGTTGGAGGCGGATGGCGCCGGCAACTTAACAAATCTTGCCCACCCGGCACCATCCGCCGCGTCTTCGAGTCGAGGCTGTGACCATGCACGGCAAAGACATCGCATTGCCGCTCGGCGTCGCCACCCCGGCGCCCGACCTCGCCGGCCTCGCCGGCACGGTGCGCACCGCGCTCGCGAACGCCGCGCGGGCCGGCGCCACGATGTTGGGCCATTTCCTGACGGTCGGCGACGCCCTCATTGCCGCCAAGGACAGGGTCGACCACGGGCATTGGCGGACGTGGCTTGAGCAAGAATGTGATCTGAGCGAAAGAACGGCTTTGCGCTATATGCAACTCGCGCGGGGCCGAGCACATTTAAATTCGCCACGCGTGGCGAATTTGAGCCTGTCCGGTGCGCTGCGGTTTATCAAAGCGGCCAAACCGTCGAGGGCGCAGCAACAAGCGCCGGCAATCAGGCCAAGATCCGCCGCCGCCCGAAGGACGGGAGGCTTCTACGGCCTCAGCGACGCGCGGGCGTGGTGGTCCGCCGCCACGCTCGAAGAGCGTCGTCGCTTCATCGACGGCATCGGCGCGAAAGGCGTCGATGCAGCCATTCCGCCAGCCTGGGGCCTGCGCCTCGCCCGCGATGGCGACAATGCGGGCGCGCTCAATGCCGGCAACGGCCGTCACCTAGCGCGGTCGCTGGGGGCGGTCGATGCTTGATCATTCCTGCCAAGTACAACGCCATCCGCTCGCCGAGCGCGGCTTCGATTGCTATTCCACGCCAGCGGTCGCGGTCGAGGCGCTGCTGCGGGTCGAGAAGCTTCCCCGTTATCTGTGGGAACCAGCCGCGGGGCGCGGCAACATCGTTAACGTGTTGCGGAAGGCCGGGCATGAAGTACTCGCCAGCGACCTAATTGACTACGGCGACCCCACGCACCACGCCGGCCGCGACTTCCTGCTTGAGCGCAAATTGCCGCCGGGCTGTGAGTGCATCATCACCAATCCACCGTTCAAGATCGTCGAGGCGTTCACCCGGCACGCGCTCAAGCTCGCGCCGCCGATGCTCGTCTTGTTGCTGCGGCTCGCGTTCCTCGAGTCCGAGCGCCGCTGCGACATCCTCGAAGGCACCGGCCTCGCGCGCGTGCACGTCTTCCGCAAGCGCCTGCCGATGATGCACAGGTCAAATTGGACTGGACCGAAAGCGAACAGCGGAATGGCGTTCGCCTTCTTCGTGTGGGAGCGCGGCTACACCGGCCCCACGGTTGTCGACAGAATCTCGTGGGATCGCTGACGATGGGTTTTTTCAAACGATTACAGCTCGCACTGCAAGACGCCAGCGATGAAGACGCCGAAATAATTTTGGCGGCGTTCGCGTCGGCAGAAGACACGCCGACACCAGACGCGGGCGCGCTGCAGGCAGCACTGGCGCGCGTGATGCCCGACATGTTTGTCGCGCCGACGATCGACAAGTCCGACACATGAAACCAATTCCAGCAGTTTCCCGCATCGAGCGGGGAGGCCAATGCCGGCGCTGGTCGCGTAAACCGGGCAAGACAGTGAAACGGAGTAGTAGTCATGACTGAAGTAGCAAAGCTCCTGAACACGTCCACGCATCTCAGCAGGTTCGCCGGCTTCACCGACCAGATGGTCGGTGAGGCGGAACGCAGCGGCGTGCGGGGAATCGTGAAGTACAACGAGCCGATCTGGCTGCATCTCGGCGTCGAGCTTCCGACCGGCGACGAGTACATCGCCCACGCCGTCGACCGCTACGTGATCATGTGGCACGCGGACGACCGGCACAGGGCACCCGATCGTGAGTTCATTCCGCCGGGGGAGAAATTCCCCGACCTGAAGGAACGCAATAAGCAAACGCCGCGCGAGCAGTGGGTCACATACCCAGACGGCAGCCCCAAGCCACCATGGGAGCGCGAATACCAGGTCCACATGATCAACGCGAAGTACGACCGTTACACGTACGTCACTTCGACGGTTGGCGGCGGCATCGCGGTTCGCGAGCTGGTCTCGAAGGTGGAGGACATGCAGAGCGACTGCAACAATCCTTACGCCTGTCCCGTGGTTCTGCTGCGTCACACGCACATGAACTCTCAGCACAAGAAGAAGGGACTCGAACGTCCGTACTTCGAATTCACGGGCCGCTGGGTCATCTACGGCGACGGTGGAGCACTTCGCCCACTGCCGCCGCGGCCGAGCCTCAAGCAAGTCACGGGCGACGACATCCCTTACTAAGCGTCCATCGGCTGTTGCTCGATGCCGCCCCGCGGGGCGGCATCAGGAAGCAGCTCTCTCAATGGGGTGATACATGCTGCCCGATCTGCGGCGCGCGGGCGCCATCGCCCTCGACACCGAAACCCTGGACAACGGCCTCGCCGCCGACATCGGGTCCGGCTGGCCATGGGGCGGCGGCTACGTCTGCGGCGTCTCAGTCGCATATCGCATCAATGGTGAGGTGTACGCACATTACTTCTCGCTGCAACACCCCGACACCGAGAACATCGACCGTGATGCAATGGTGCGATGGCTCAAGGACCACATCGCATCCGGCGTGCACTTCATCACGCAAAACGGCGGGTTCGACTGGGGTTGGCTGTCCACCGATCTCGGGGTGGCGATGCCGCCGGCCGAACAGCTGGAGGAAATTGGCGCGCTCGCCACCATAGTCGATGAAAACCGCTACCACTACGGTCTCGACGCGCTGTGCCAATGGCGCGGAATCCCCGGCAAGGACGAAGCGGCGCTGCTGGAAGGCTGCGCGGCGCTCGGGCTGATCCCCAAGGGCCGCAAGAAGTTCAACCCGCAGGCCCACATTTGGCGGCTGCCGGCGCGCTTCGTGCACCGCTATGCCGAGCAGGACGCCGTCAGCACACTCCTGTTGTTCGAAAGCCTCGACCCGGTGCTCGACCGCGAAAATACGCGCGAAGCCTACCGACTCGAAGTCGACCTGTTGCCGATGGTGCACGCGATGCGCCGGCGCGGCATCCGCATCGACATCTCCGCGACCGAGCAGGCGCGCGATCTGTTGCTGCGCAAGCGCGATGCCGCGCTTGCCCAGATCTCCGAGCGGCTTGGCGCCAACATCGGCATGGACGAGATCAACGGGCGCAAGTGGCTGACCAACACCTGCGATCGGCTCGGCATCGAGTACCCGCTCACAGAGAAGGGCAATGCGTCATTCAAGCGCGGCAAGCGGGGATGGATGCAGCACTCGCCGCACTGGCTACCGCCGCTGATCGCCGCCGCTGATCAACTCGACCAATACGGCGACTACTTCCTACAGCAGCAGATCCTCGGACACATCAAGAACGGCCGCGTCTACGGCGAGATACATCCGCACCGCTCGGACGCCGGCGGCACGCGCTCGCTCCGATTCTCGTACTCGCATCCGCCGCTGCAACAAATGCCGAAGCACGACGAGGAATTGGCGCCGCTGATCCGCAGCGCATTCTTGCCAGAAGAGGGCGAAGTGTGGGCGAGCTGTGATTTCAACCAACAGGAATTTCGTCAGGTCGTTCATTTCGCGGTGTGGCACAAACTGATGGGCGCGACCGCGACGCGCGACCGCTATGTCAGCGATCCCGCGACCGACTTTCACGCCTACACATCCGAGCTAACCGGCGGCACGATCAGCCGCCAGGACGGCAAGACCACCAACTTCATGACGATCTACGGCGCCGGCCCGGAGGCCATCGCCCGGCAGATCAAAAAGCCGTTGAGCGAGACCAAGGCATTGCTCGCCCTGTACCACGAAAAGATGCCGTTCATCTCGCAGCTCGCGACCAAATGCAAAAACGTGGCGCATCGGGACGGATTCTTCACGCTGTTCAATGGCGCGCGCCGACACTTCAACCTGTGGGCGCCGGGCGGAAGATGGGAAGAGGGCGCCGGGCCGTGCGCGCTCGAAGAGGCGCAGCGCCGCACGCGCACTCCGGGACATCCCTGGTATGGCCAACAGCTGTGGCGCGCCGAGACATGGAAGGCACTGAACGCGCTGATCCAAAGCAACTCCGCAATTCAGACCAAGCTCTGGATGCGTGAATGTTGGAAGGAAGGCGTTGTCCCGCTGCTGCAGATGCACGACAGCCTCGACCTCTCGGTGACATCGCCGGAAGTGCCCGAGATGGTCGCGCGCCTCGGCGAAAACATCATCAAGCTCGAAGTGCCGATGGTGGTCGACGTGAAATACGGCCGCACATGGGCAGACGCGACGCACACCTGGGCGGAGCTGCACGCCGAAACGAGCCCTCGCGTCGAGCCGGCCGTAGAATTGCACGGCGATCGAGCGCGAGCTCAACATGAGGACACGAAATTCCATAATAATTTCGACGAAGCGCTCGAAACCGCACACGCGGGCGAAACCGCTGAAAACGTCACCGCGGACGGCGCGGACGATCTACCTCCTGCGCATGAAGTAGATTGGAGCACTGCTTTAGAGCGAGACTTTCCGCATATAGGCGAGACCTCGACAGCCGCCGCTGTCGAGTCGCCGCCGCGAGACGATGACGACATCCGCATGCGTATGACCGAGGAAGGCATCGCGCAAGGCCCGCCGCCGCCGCCGCCGTCGTCGTCGTCGTCGGGAGCATCGGGTGGAAACGGGCGCGCCGGTAGCTTCGACAGCTTGTTCACCGGCAAAACCGACTACGGCAGAAGCGGCTCCGAACATGGTCCTGACCGCGAGCAAGCCAGCGAACAAGGCGATGGAAAATGGAGCAACTATCGCAACGCCGAATCCGAAAAACAGGCCGGCAAGCCTTACGCCCCCGTCCGCGCCGCGCTCGCTGAACGCGGTTATCAGGTGACGCGGACATTTTGCTTCACAGTACCGGGCGAGATGGAGTCACGTTTCTATGAAGATCGCTTCGAGCTTCAGTCGGGACTCGCGCCATCGAAAGAGCGCCCGCACAAGACCAGCCGCTTCTGGCACCGCGCAAACGGCGAGGAACGCTGCGACACCGGACCGCGGCGCATCATCTTCAACTGGCCGGCGATCATGGCAGCCGGACCCGGTTCCGAGGTAGACATTACCGAGGGCGCCAACAAGTCCGCCACCTTGAACGAAAGAGGGTTGCTCGCGACCGCTGCGCCCTATCATCAATGGGGGCCGGAATGCGTCAGCGCGCTAGCCGGCTGCCACTTGATCTACCACGAAGATCACGATCTTCCCGACTCAAGCGGGCGGGTCAAGGCCAAGGAATTTTCGGCCGACGCCTGCAAGAGGCTCGCGCCCGTCGCCGCCAGCTTTCGCGTCGTCCCGGCGCTGCACCTGTGGAAGAATCTCGGGCGCGATGGTGAACCGCCGCACGGCTGGGACGTGAAGGACTGGCTTGAGGCTGGCGGTAATCCGGCGCGACTGCGCGAGATCTGCCGCGAAATCCCGCCGATCGACAGCGCGGCTCTGTTCGATCCGTGGGCGGAGTTCGAAGCGCCCGCGTTTCCCGTCGAGGTGCTGCCGCCCACGGTGCGCGACTTCGTGCGCACGCAGAGCGCGGTCATCGGCGTCGACGTCTCCGCCATGGCCATGGCCGCGCTCGCCGCGCTCAGCGGTGCGATCAACCACCGCTTCGCGCTCAAGTTGATGCATCACGGGAGCTGGTGGGCGCACCCGCGATTGTGGGTGCTGCTGGTCGGTGCGCCCTCGACCATGAAAACGCCGGCAATCAACGCCGCCACCAAGGCGCTCGAGCGCTACCAGAAGCAGCGGATGCAGGAGCATCGCGCCGCCGTGCGAGAGCACAAGGCCAACGGCGGCAAGCCAGCGGAAGCACCGCCGCCCCCGGTGCGCTACGTCGCATCAGATACCACCGTCGAGGCGCTGGGCGACATCCTGTCGCGCTCTCCACGCGGCCTCCTGGTCAAGTACGACGAAGTCGCCGGCTGGATCGGCAGCATGGAGCGCTACCACACCGGACGCTTCAGCTCCGATCGCGCGTTCTGGCTGACCGCCTACAACGGCGGACCCTACATCACCGACCGCATAAAGCGCGGTGAGATCTTCATCGAGAACAACTCGGTCAGCCTGCTCAGCGGCACGCAGCCGAACCGGCTGGCTGAGATGCAGGGATTGACCTCGGATGGATTACTGCAGCGCTTGTTGCCGGTGCTGATGAAGCCCGGCGAGTCTCCGCAAGACGCCCCGACCAACGACGACGCGTTCGACGCACTGGTACGCCTGCTGATCGAGACCGCGCCCGAGCCCGCCTACCTCCACATGACTGACGACGCGCTCGCGCGCATGAAGCGGCTGTGCGATCACCTGCTCGAATACGCAAGGGTCTGCGACGTCTTGGCGAATGGGTTGCAGGCCTTCGTAATCAAACTCAGAGAGGTGGCCGGAAGCCTGGCGCTGATCCTTCACCTCACCGGCGAGCCTAGCTCCGACCCGATGGCGCCCGTCGGTGACGCCACTGTCGCGGCGGCGGAGCGCATCGTCCGCGACTTCATCCTGCCGCACGCGGTCGAGTTCTACGGCATCGGCGGTGGCTGGCAAGAGCGCCTGCAGCGCCTCGCATCCTTCGTCCTCACCTGCGGAAAAGCGCGCATCGTGGCGTCCGACCTGACCACCAACGTGTGGGACATGCGCGGGCTGACGTTGAAGGAGGTCAACGACCGCATGTCACCGCTGGAGGCCGGCGGATGGGTCGAGCCGGAGAGCAACGTCAGCTTCAGCAACAAGGCCTGGCGCGTGTCACCGGCCGTGGCTGTAAAGTTCGCCGTGAAATGCAAGGCGGAGACCGAACGCAAGGCGATCCACAGCGCAATGATCACCAAGAGCGCCGAAGAAAGACGCGTAAAGGGAGAGGACGATGCATAAGCAGATAGCGCTGCGATTCTTGCCGCCAGACGAGAACGTGCCGTCAGACCTACCCGAGGAACTGCGCTTTCGTCCGATCGGACTCGCGGCCTATACCGCAAAGCGCTTCGACGGTGGCGAATTTGTCGCCGTGTGGGGCTGCGGCGGGATAGTTGACGGCGAGCTGATGACGTCGCCCACGGCAGCCGCAGCGGTGAAGAGGGGTGCGGCCTACACGACCAAGAGATGGGGCGAGTGTCCGGTGCTGTTGGTGGAGATCAAGCACAAAAAAACTGCCTACGAAACGAGCGCATGCGCAACATGCTCGACACCGCGGACCGATGCTTGGTGTTCTTCTGCTGTGGAAGCCCCGAACTTGTCGACGCCGCGGCCGGCACGCAAATGCACAGCGACCCCTCGATCATGATGTACGATTCCGAGGGTGCATTACTACCGCACCTGTCACGTCAACAGTGCCGAGAGATAGAGCAGCAGGCCCGGAAGTCTCAGCAAGGATCCTGATATTTAATTTGACCTCTCAGAAAACCTCAGGATTTGCAACCAAAATACAACCTGC
>Ga0306920_100015222_pt1 | contig 10533 bp, 9 predicted proteins | sample flu12Cox44000170_FD_204666 | JGI IMG/M metagenome (GOLD analysis project Ga0306920, IMG submission 204666) | Lab enrichment of tropical soil microbial communities from Luquillo Experimental Forest, Puerto Rico - flux4day.12C.oxic.44.000.170 (v2)... | ecosystem: Environmental > Terrestrial >... | reverse complement strand
ATCTGTTTTGTGACCTGCCCGCCCATTTGAGGGCCTGCTATCGCCCTCCAAAAAAGAGGGCGGCCAAATTTGCCTTCTCGCGCTGCCAGCCCGGTCAGTGAAAGACCACGAGCTGCGCTCCGTCGTCATGGACGTGGATCAACATGACCGTCGCCGGGTCGGTGCGGCTGAGATTTTCGGCGTAGAGGTGCACTGAGCCTGGAGGCTCGAACATCGTCCGGCCGGTCTCATAGACGACGGCAGGACCGCCAAGGAGCTGCATGCGCATGGCGCCTGACAGCACGTAGTCGATCGTTGGTCCGCCGTGGTGATGTTCCGGAACCCTTCCGCCCGGCGGCACATCGACAACCTGAACCGTGAGGGTCAGCCGTTCGGCCTTTACCCGCGAGATGTCTTTTGTCTTGCCCGGTAAATCCGCCAGCCTCTCCTCGAGGACCAGCTTCTCCTGGGATACTATGGTAGCGACCCCGCTTCCCGTGGGACGAGCGGCGGATCCGTCGGCTCCCATCTGCGCCGGCAAGTCTGTCATCTCCTTTTCCATGGCTCGTAACCTACTTTTGATGCTTAGACATCGACGGCTGGAGCCCTTCCGGGCTATATGTCGGACATCGCCTCATGCTGCGTGGGTAAGCAGTACGCCCACATCCTTAGTCGCCATCCTGTTGCTGCTGACATCGCGGCCCTGCATGGCCCCTATTAGCCCGACGCCTCCATCCAGCCGGCGATGGCCCGTCCGATCTCGTCCGGCGAATCTTCCTGGACGTAATGGATCCCCGCGACCGTCACCTCGGTCTGCGCTGGCAACCTGCGGACGAAGTCGAGATCCACGCCGGCGGAGAGGATGCCACCGGGCTCCCCCTTCACGAACAGCTTGGGCACATTGCTCGTCTTGAGCCATTCCGCGGAGGCAGCCACGATCGCAGTCACGTCGGCGGGCTCGCCCTCGATGGGGATCTGCCGGGGCCACGTCAGTGTCGGCCGTCGCCCCTCGCCGGGCTCGGCGAACGGTCGTCGGTACTCCGCCATCTCCTCGACGGAGAGGGTGCGCAGGATGGCCTTCGGCAGGATCTGCTCGATGAAGAAGTTGTCTCGCAGGACCATCTCCTCGCCGGTCTCGGAACGCAGTCCCTGCAAGGCTGGACGCATTCCGAACTTGTCCCAGTGGTCCCAACGTTGCGGCACCACGATCGCCTCCATGTACGCAACACCCTTCACGGCCTCGCGGTGGCGATTGGCCCAGTCAAAACCGAGGGCCGAACCCCAGTCATGGATGACGAAGGTGACCCGCTCGCGCACATCGAGGGCCTCGAGCAGGGCGTCGAGGTAGCGGCGGTGCTCGACGAAGCGATACGAGCCGGGGCCACTGTCAGGCAGTTTGTCGGAGTCGCCCATGCCGATCAGGTCGGGGGCGATGCAGCGGCCTAGCGGCTGTAAGTGCGGCAATACATTGCGCCAGAGGTATGACGAGGTGGGATTGCCGTGCAACAGCACGACGGGGTCGCCCTGCCCCACCTCCACATACGCCATCTCGCGGCCGAGGACCCGCCGCCGCTGTTTTTGGTACGGAAATGCCGCGGAGATCATGTTCGTCATGTACGCGTCTCCTGTCGTAACCGACTAAGAATGTCTTCGAGCAGCACTTGCAGCGCCTGACGGCTTATAGACGAAGCTGTCGAGGCCGCCGAAATTCTCCAGCACGATCGCGGCATTGCAATTTTCCGGGGGTGGTCAGGGCGCGAGGAAATCGCGGATCGCCGCGGCGATCTCGTCACAGTGCGTCTCGAGCGCAAAGTGCCCGGTGTCGAAGAAACGCACTTCCGCGTCTGGAATGTCGCGCTTGAACGCCTCCGCACCCGCCGGCAGGAAGAAGGGGTCGTTCTTTCCCCAAACCGCCAAAAGCGGCGGCTTGTGCCTGCGGAAATAGTTTTGGAATTCCGGGTACAGCGCGACGTTGCTCTTATAGTCGCCGAAGAGATCGAGTTGCACTTCATCGGCTCCGGGACGCGCCAGATAGAAGTTGTCGAGCGAATTTCCGTCCGGCGACACCGCGGAGGCGTCCGCGACGCCGTGGGTGTACTGCCAGTACGTTGTCTCCGGTGTGAGCAAGGCTCGGAGGACCGCGCGGTTCGCCTCCGACGGCTCCTGCCAGTAGGCGCGGATCGGGTCCCAGCCGTCGCTCAGGCCCTCCACATACGCATTACCGTTCTGCGAGACGATGGAGGTGATGCGCCCGGGATGCCGCATTGCAAGGCGGAAGCCGGTCGGCGCGCCATAGTCGAACACATAGATCGCGAATCGGCCAAGTCCGATCACTTCAGTGAAGCGGTCGATAATCCCCGAAATGTTGTCGAAGGTGTAGTTGAACTTGGTCCGTTCCGGCATGTCCGATTGACCAAACCCGGGAAGGTCGGGCGCAATAAGTCGAAATTGGTCCACGAGCTGGGGAATGAGATCGCGGAACATGTGACTGGCGGTCGGAAAGCCGTGCAGTAACAGCAGCACTGGCGCGTCCCGCCCTGCCTCGCGATAGAAGATGTTGAACCCGTCGACATCGACTTTCCGGAAGCTGACCTTGCGCATTGTGAGCCTCTTCGAAGTGGTTTGGTTCGGTTACGCTGCCGAGCTTGCCACCGCTTCGAGGATCACCTCGATGACGGGCTCGGGCGCGGTGACCAATGGCGTATGATCGACCTTCTCCGACCGGATTCGTGCGCCCATGCGTTGCGCCATAAAGCGCTGCGTGAGCGGATTGATCATCCGGTCCTCTTCGGCGACGAGGTACCAAGACGGCTTTATCTTCCAAGCGGGTCTCACAGCCTTCTCCTGAATGCAGGAGACAGCGATCGGTCGTTGGGTTGCGGCAAAAAGTGCAGCCCGTTCAGGGGACGCGTGTTGGGCGAAGGCGGCGCCAAATGCCTCCTGCGGCATCCAAATGAACCCATGCGCGTCAGGTGCCAGTTGCGGCGCCTGTGGGTGCGGCTTATCGCGATAGAACATTTGCGCAACCGTTTCGCCTTCATCAGGCGCCAAGCCCGCTATGAAGACTAACGATTGGACTCGCTCGCTGACGGTCCTCGCTATCACCGCGCCGGCATAAGCGTGCGCCACCAGGACCACGGGTCCATTGGTTCGTTCCAGGGCGCGGTCGAGCGCGGCGACGTCATCAGACAACGAGATCAGTGGGATCGGCGCTGCCATGACATTCAGTCCTTTGGACAGCAACGGCCCGATGATGTCGTTCCAGCTCGAGCCGTCAGCCCACGCACCGTGAACCAAGACCACACTGGATCCTTGGTTGGGCTCGCTCATATTCCATCCCTTCACGCCCGATCGTAGTGGTCTGCGTGCCCGGATTTGGGGACTTCGCGCTACCGCTATAACGAGGTAGTTTTACAAATGACCCTCTCGATTTTTGGAAGGTTCGCATGGACCGGCTTGAAGCCATGGCGATACTCGTCGAGGCGGTTGACGTCGGTAGTTTGTCGGCCGCCAGCCGCAAAATGAACGTGCCGCTCCCGACCGTAAGTCGGAAGATCGCGGATCTGGAGTCGCATCTCGGGGCTCGGTTGTTGACCCGCTCAACCCGCAAATTGACACTGACAGACGCCGGCGCTGAGTACGTCAGTGTTGCGAAGCGGATCCTTGAACAAGTGGCTGACGCCGAACGAACGGCTGCGGGCGAGTATAGTGCGCCGAGAGGAGATCTTGCCGTTACAGCGCCGCTCGTTTTTGGACGCCTGCACGTGCTGCCGCTAGTGACGGAGTTCCTGATCCGTTATCCTGAGATCAACATCCGCCTGATGCTTTCGGATCGCAATGCGGATCTGATCGATGAGCACCTGGATATGGCGATCCGGATCGGTGCGCTTCCCGACAGCAGCATGGTGACGACGCGCGTCGGGGCGGTTCGCCACGTGATTTGCGCGAGCCCCTCGTTCCTTGCGTCTCACGGCGTCCCAGAAACGCCGACTGCGCTCGCGACACTTCCGTCCATCTCTCATGAGTTCCTGACTGCGCTGGGCACGGCATGGCCGTTTCGCGAACCGGAAGCCAAGGCCGACATCATGGCGCCGGTTCGCGTGCGGCTGGCGGTGACAACAGCGGAGGCTGCCATCGATGCTGCGGTCGCCGGCATCGGCGTGACACGCCTACTTTCCTACCAGGTGGCCGAAGCGGTCGCGCGCGGGGCGTTGCGAATTATTTTGGAGCAATATGAGCGCGAGCCAATCCCCGTCAGCATCCTCCATGCAGGGCTAGGAATGCTGCCGCTCAAGGTACGGAACTTCCGCGACTTTGTGGCACCCCGATTGCGTGCGGCGATGGACTCGGCGAAGCTCAACCCGCCCGGTAGGGCGAGCTAGCAGAGAATGCCTGCTCCCCACTCCGCATTCGCTTGCCCGCTTGAACAAACGGCTCAATCGCAAAGCCACCATTGTCGGGGCTTGGGCATCCGAATTCGGCTAAAGCTCACCCCGAGCGAAAGGTCAGCGGTATGATCTCGGCGGCGCTGCGGCCGGCCCAATCGAGGCGAGGCACCTTCTCGATCGCGCGTTGCTGCGCCGTTGCGAGACGGGCGCTCGCGTCGGCATAGTCGAAGGTGAGCGCCTTGCCATCGCGCACGACCGGCTGCCCGCCGACAAAGACATGTCGCACGGCGCGCTCTGCGGCGGCATAGACCATGCTGCGCACCGGATCGTAAAGCGGCTGCATCGCCGGATGGGCAATGTCGACCATCACGAAGTCGGCCTTGGCGCCCGGCGCGAGCCGCCCCAGATCGTCGCGGCCCAGCGCGCAGGCGCCGCCGATTGTCGCGGCCGTAAAGACGTCCGCCGCGGTCACCGCATGGGCATTGCCCGCGGCGATGCGCGCGAGGATCGCCGCGGTGCGCAACTCCTCGACGAAATTGTGCGGAAAGGTGTCTGTGCCGATGCCGAGCTTGACCCCCGGCGGCTCGATAGCGGCCGAAATCCTCGAGCAATATGCCGCGCCGCGAAAACACCGTCGGGCAGTGCGCCACGGTGGTGCCGGTGTCGGCAAGATCGGCTAGATCGTTGCGGGTGGGCCAGTGCAGCCAGGAATGATGGTCGAGAAAAATCGAGTGGCCGATGATCGCGTTGTCGCCGAGCACCCCGATCTGGCGCAACCATCCGATCGGCGTCCTGCCGTGCCGCCGCATAATCTCTTGAAACTCGACCACACTCTGCGCTGCATGAATCTGCAACGGCAGCCGGCGCTCACGGGCGGCCGCGGCGCTGTCGCGCAATAGCTCCTCGGTGCAGGTGTCGACTTGGGCGGGATAGAGCGCGCCGTCGAGCCGTCCCGAGGGATGCTGGCGGGCCCGGTCGATCAGTCTGAGAGCGCCGTCGAGCCCGTCCCGCCCGGCCTGCTCGTCCCAGGCATAACGCACCTCATGGCCATTTGGCGTGTACCAGCGGCCGGAGCGAAACATCGGCATGGCATAGACCCGCATCCCGCTGGCGCCCAGAGTATCGAGCCAGTCGTCGCGGGCGGCGGACAGGTCGCATAGCGTGGTGACGCCGCTTTGCATGAGTTCACACAGTGCCACCTCGGTCGCGGCCTTGCGGCCCTCCGCGTCGGCCTCGAACAACGGCAAATATTCGTAGAGCGAGCTCATATAGAGCTGATGGCTGCCGACCTCGTCGGTCAGACCCTTCAGCATCGGCTCGGAAGACGGATGGGCGTGGATATTGACAAAGCCCGGCAGGATCGCAAAGCCGCGCCCGTCGATCTCGATTGCATCACCGTGATCGGCCGGCCGAGCCGGGCTGATCGCGGCGATCGTGTCGCCTTCGATCGCCAGGTCGACATCTCGGCGGTAGCAATGGGATTGTGCCGCCTCGTCCCAGGCGACGAGCCAGGCGGCGTTGCAAATAATTTTCCGGTGCGGGGCCGGTTCGACAGGGTCAGGCATGGCATTCCATCGAAGCAGACTCCGCGGTCCAGCGCAAATTCCGCACCGCGCAGCAGAGCCGAGCCTTAAACTTGGCTGGGACGCAGGTCCGGGTCTGATCGAACCTAGGCCAGGGACAAGGAGGACGCGATGAGAGTTGGGATCTCGCTGACGAGCAATCACCCGGACGCGACAGATCCGCGCCAGGGAGCGCGATGGATGATCGAGCGCGCCGCGGCGGCACACCGGGCCGGGCTCGATTCCCTGTTTGTCGGCGATCAGCACGTCTCGCCGACACCCTATTATCAGAATACCCCGATGCTCGGGCGGCTGCTCGCCGAATGGGGCGACGAGCCGGCGGGGTGCCTGTTCCTGCTCCCCTTGTGGCACCCGGTGTTGGTGGCCGAGCAGATCGGGACGCTGGCCGCCATCGCTCGAGGCCCCTTTATCATGCAATGCGGGCTCGGCTGGGGCGAAGCCCGGTTCGCCGCGATGGGCGCCAATATCCGGACGCGTCCTTCGGCGTTCGAGGAAGCTCTCGACATTGTCCGGCGCCTATTAGCGGGTGAGACCGTGAGCGCCTCCCGGCGGTTCCGGGTCGCGCAGCCGAGCCTGGCACTGCGTCCAGCCGAACCCGTCGAGGTCTGGATCGGCGCCAGCGCGCCGCCGGCCATCGACCGCGCAGCACGACTGGCGCAGGGCTGGATCGCCAGCCCCGGCCTCACCCGCGCAGAGGCGCGGGCGCAGGCCTCACTCTATCGCGAGCGCTGCGCCGCCTATGGCAGACAACCGGGTGCCGTCGCCTTGCGCCGCGACGTCTATGTTGGCGCGTCGTCGTCGGAGGCACAAGCAATGCTGCAGCAGGCGCTGAGCCGAGGCTATCGCAGCATTCCGGCGGAGGCGCTTATCGTTGGATCGGTGGACGAAGTCGCCGAACAGTTTCGAGCTTTCGAAGAGCTCGGCTACACCGACATCCTGGTGCGTCATCTCAGCAACGATCAGCCAAAGGTCCTGGGCTCCCTGGAGCGGCTGGCGGCGGTGCGGGCGGCGCTGGCCTAGGTGTCGTTTCCAAGGGCGTTGTCGACGGGATCGAGCATCGTGGCTCGCCTCAGGAATCCTCTCGCATCAAAGGTACACGGGGAGAGCGGGATGTCATCTCGGGGTCGAGCCGAACAGGCCGAAAAAATTATCGAAAAGCCCACCACCGGAAGCGGGCGGCGTTGCGACCACCACTCGTGCTGGAGGCGTTGGCACTGCCGGTAACGGCCGCACCGGCATCGACTGAGTCGCGGCGAGCATGAATCGCCGCCAGGTTTGCGCCGGCAACGAACCGCCGGTGACTTTGTTGGTCGGGGAATGGTCGTCGTTGCCGAGCCACACCCCGGTCACGAGGTCGGCGGTGTAGCCGATGAACCACGCGTCCCGATAATCTTGCGTCGTTCCGGTTTTGCCCGCGGCGGGGCGGGAGAGTGCGGCACTCCGGCCGGTGCCGTGGCTGATGACCCCGCTCAGCATCTCGTTCATCGTGCCGGCGAATTCAGCACTCATGACCCGGCCGACACCGGTGCCGGTACGCCGGAAAACCACGTTGCCTTCACTGTCGCGGATCTCGGCTATGCCGTGCGGCCATACCCCCATGCCGCCATTGGCAAAGGGTGCATAAGCCGAGACCAGCTCGAGCAGGTTCACCTCGCCGGTGCCCAGCGCCAGGCTCAGCTCCGGCGCGAGATCGGAGGAAATGCCGAGCCTGTGCGCCACCGCGATGACTTTACGGATACCGGCGCGCTGGCCGACCTGTACCGCGATGGTGTTGATCGACTGCGCGAGCCCTTCGGCCAGCGTCATCTCGCCCTGGTAATGGCCGGTGTAATCGCGCGGCTGCCAATTGCCGATGCGGATCGGCGCGTCGACAAACTGGTCCGCGGGGCGCAAGCCCGCTTCGAGCCCCGCGAGATAGACGAACGGTTTGAAGGCAGAACCCGGCTGGCGTTGCGCCTGAGTGGCCCGATTGAACTGGCTTTCCCTGTAGTCGCGGCCACCGACCATGGCGCGGACAGCACCATCGGGCGACATTGCCACCAGCGCTCCCTGGCTGACCGCCGCCCTCGGACCGTCGCGCGCCAAGGTCTCGGCAACGGCCGCCTCGGCTTCGGCCTGGAGAGTGGGATCGAGTGTCGTTGTGACGGTGAGGTCGCGGTCGCCGCTGCCGGCAAAATCGCTGAGCTGCTCGGCAATCCAGTCGGCGAAATAGCGGGTACCCGGTCGGGCGCCGGCGATGGCGGGGCGCGAGGCCCCCTGTTTGGTGGCGCTCGCCGCCTGGCTTTCGGTGATGACACCTGCTTCGACCATGTTGGCAAGGACCCGAGCGGTGCGCGCGGCAGCCTTCTCACGATCGTGGGTCGGGTTGAACCTTGCGGGCGCCTTCAACAGCCCGGCGATGGCGGCACTCTCGTAGAGCGTGGTGTGACGCGCCGACTTGCTGAAATAGCGGTGCGCCGCAGCGTCGACGCCATAGGTGCCGGCGCCGAGATAGACGCGATTGAGATAGATTTCGAGAATCTGGTCCTTCGTGAAGCGGTGCTCGAGCCACAATGCCAGTAGAGTCTCCCGGATCTTGCGGGGGAGGCTGCGCTCAGGAGTCAGAAACAGATTCTTGGCAAGCTGCTGGGTGATCGTGCTGCCGCCTTGGACTATATGGCCGGCCGTGAGGTCGGTGACAGCGGCACGCATAAGCCCAAATGGATCGATGCCGAAATGGCTGTAGAACCGGCGATCCTCGGTCGCGATAACCGCTTTCGGCAAATAGGGCGACATCTCATGCAAGGTCAGCGGCTGGCCGAAGAGATCGCCGAACGTCGTCAACAGGCTTCCATCAGCTGCCAGAATCGTAGCGCTTGGGCGACGCTCGGCGGTGGTGAGCTGGCTCGTGTCGGGAAGGGTCAGGGCAAAATATCCGAGCACCCCGCCGCCGATGATCACCGCCCACAGCAGCAACAGGACGGCGATCCTAGTCAATCCCTGGAGGATGCCTCGGCCCGCGCGGCGGTGTCGCGGCGCGGCATAGGGCACCGGCCGAAGACGATCCGCCGGGTCGGCACGCAGCCTCGGTTCAGCCATGGGCGGCTACGCTTCCCGGTCAATGATCGAGCAGCAGCGAGCCGAAGCCGTCGATTTTGTCGGCAATGCCGTTACGCCGAAGCGCCCACCAGTAGGTCGCCGTGTTGATCGCCAACACCGGCTTGTCGAGCCAGAACTCGGCAGTCGCGGCGAGCCGGGCCATTGCCAGATTCGTGCCGACCTGAACGACGGCTTCGACCTGGGGACTGTCGACTTTGCGGATCGCGTCGCCCAGCTCCCGCTCGCTGACATGCGCGATCAGCACCGGGCTCGCGCATTTCAGTCCCTCCAGCCGGACGACCTCGAAACCGCAATCGGCAAAGAAGCGCCGCACCTGTGTATCGGCGACCGGCATGTAGGGTGTGACGACGCCGATGCGCCTGATGTCGCCGTATTGCCGCAAGGCCTGACGGGACGCGTCCGAGCCCATCGTGACGTTGATCCCGGCACGCGCTTCGACGCGCTCGCGCAGCCTCTCGCTTCCTTCGAGGCCGTCCCAGAAGGTCTCGGATGACATCCCCATGATCAGATGATCGGGCTCGCAGGTCATGACCCGGTCGATCGCGGCCATCAGCTCGTTGCGGACGGTTTCGATCAGCTTGGTGAAATCGTCGTCTCCGCGCAGCGGGTCGTTTGGGATGTGGATGCGCGCGAAGTGATTGGTCACGCCGCGTGGGCGCATCGCGTCGAACTCGGGCTGCACCGCAGTATTGGTGCTCGGCGCGATGACACCGAATTTCATGCGCCAGCCGAGCGCGTCGACCATTGCGGCAGCTCCCAGTCAGACGATCCGCGCGCGGCACTCGCCAAAGCCAATCGTCGCGCAACTGGATTTTTGGCAATGGGCGCGGAAGATCACCTCGTCGCCGTTCTCGACAAAAGTGCGGGTTTCCCCCGAGGCCAGAGTGATCGTGCGGGTGCCGTCATTGCTCAACTCCATCATGCTGCCATAGCCCTCCGTAGTCGGGCCCGAGATCGTGCCGCTGCCGAAGAGATCGCCGGCCGCGAGGTTGCAGCCATTGCTCGCATGATGCGCGATCATCTGCGCCACGGTCCAATAGAGGTCGGTGGTATTGCTGGCCGACATCCGGTGCGGCGGCATCCCTTTCGCTCTGAGCCCCTCGGTCATCAGCCAGGCTTCGAGCGCGATGTCGAAGGCGCCTTCGCGCTGATCGGCCTCGTCCCAGAGATGCGGCAGCGGGGGCGGATCGCCGGCCGGCCGCACCGGCTGCGCGACGCGAAATGGCGCCAACGCCTCGGGAGTAACGATCCAAGGCGAAACCGTGCTGCCAAAGCTCTTGCCGAGGAAGGGTCCCAGTGGCTGCGACTCCCACTGCTGGATGTCGCGCGCCGACCAGTCGTTGAAGAGGCCGAGCCCGAAGAGGTGGTCACCCGCTCGCGCGATCGGGATCGGCTCGCCGAGTGCATTGCCGGGCCCGATCCAAATGGCGAGCTCGAGCTCGTAATCGAGCTTGCGGCACGAGCCATAGCTCGGCGCCTCCTCG
>Ga0306920_100015221_pt1 | contig 10534 bp, 11 predicted proteins | sample flu12Cox44000170_FD_204666 | JGI IMG/M metagenome (GOLD analysis project Ga0306920, IMG submission 204666) | Lab enrichment of tropical soil microbial communities from Luquillo Experimental Forest, Puerto Rico - flux4day.12C.oxic.44.000.170 (v2)... | ecosystem: Environmental > Terrestrial >... | reverse complement strand
GTACATTCCGGCGCTCAAGGATCATTCGATCGACGTGATTCCCGACTACATCGGCAACCTGCTGAAGTACTTCGACCCTAATAACATCGCGAAGACGCCGGACGCCGTCATGCTGGCGCTGCTGCCCGCGCTGCCCGGCGACCTGTCGATCCTGACGCCGTCGCCCGCGGCCGACACCGACACCGTCACCGTCACCCGCGAAACCGCCACCAAGTGGAACCTGGCGACCATCGGCGACCTGGCAGCGCATTCGGCCGAGGTGAAATTCGCAGCGCCGTCGGAATTCCTGAACCGGGCCGAGGGGCTGCCCGGGCTGAAAAAGAACTACGGGCTCGACATCAGCCCGGGCAACTTCGTCGCGATCAGCGACGGCGGCGGTCCGGCGACCGTGCGGGCGCTCGTCAACGGCACCGTCACGGCGGCGGACATCTTCAGCACGTCACCGGCCATCCCGCAGAACGATCTGGTGGTGCTGCAGGATCCGAAGAACAACTTCCTGGCCGCCAACGTTGTGCCGGTGGTGAGTTCGCAAAAGATGTCCGACAAACTCAAGACGGTGCTCGACGCCGCGTCGGCCAAGCTGACCACTGCGGACCTGATCAAACTCAACACCGCCGCGTCCGGCAACGCGGGCATCGACACAGACCAGGCCGCCCGAAAGTGGGTGCAGGACAACGGCTTCGACAAGCCGGTCGCGAAATGATCAGCTTCAGCGGCGTCACCAAGACATACCCCGACGGCACGGTCGCGGTCGACAACCTCACCCTCGACGTGCCGGCCGGCAATCTGGCAGTGTTCGTCGGCCCGTCAGGCTGTGGCAAGACGACGTCGATGCGGATGATCAACCGGATGATCGAACCCACCTCGGGAACGCTCGCCGTCGACGGCGCCGACGTCACCACGGTCAATGCGGTGCGGCTTCGATTGTCAATGGGCTACGTGATCCAAAGCGCCGGACTGATGCCACACCAGCGGGTGATCGACAACGTCGCGACCGTTCCGGTGCTGCGGGGCCAGTCGCGGCGGGCCGCCCGCCGCGCCGCCCTCGAGGTGATGGAGCGGGTGGGCCTGGACCCGAAGCTGGCCCGCCGTTACCCGGCGCAACTGTCGGGCGGTCAGCAGCAGCGCGTCGGCGTCGCCCGCGCCCTGGCCGCCGACCCGCCGATCCTGTTGATGGACGAGCCGTTCTCCGCCGTCGACCCGGTGGTTCGCGAAGAACTACAGGCGGAGATGCTGCGGCTGCAGAACGACCTGCACAAGACGATCGTGTTCGTCACCCATGACATCGACGAGGCCGTGAAGCTCGGCGACAAGGTGGCGGTGTTCGGGCCGGGAGGGGTGCTCCAGCAGTACGACGAACCCGCGCGGCTGCTGGCGAATCCCGCCAACGACTTCGTCGCCGGGTTCATCGGCGCCGACCGGGGTTATCGCGGACTGCAGTTCCTGCATGCGTCCGGTCTCCCGCTACACGACATCGAGCGTGTCGGTGAGTGGGAGCTCGCAACAAGAGCCGATGGGTCGCCGCTGGGGTGGCATAAATACGGCCACTCGGATTACATAGCCGGCGGATCGTTGCTTCGCCCGGACGGCACGCTGAGGCAGGCGCTCGATGCCGCGCTGTCATCACCGTCGGGGGTCGGGGTCGCGGTCGACGCCGACGGCAGGGCGATCGGCGCCATCCGCATCGAGGACGTGCTTGACGCGATCCGCGAGGGGAAGCGCTAGCCCATGCGGTACCTCTTGGCGCACCTTGACGTTGCCTGGGCGCTGACGATCATCCACCTGAGGTTGTCGCTGATCCCGGTGCTGCTGGGGCTGCTGATCGCGGTGCCGCTCGGCGCTTACGTGCAGCGCACCACGATTCTGCGCCGGTTGACCACGGTCACCGCCAGCATCATCTTCACGATTCCGTCGCTGGCGCTGTTCGTCGTCCTGCCGCTGATCATCCCGACCCGCATCCTCGACGAGGCTAATGTGATCGTCGCGCTGACTCTTTACACGACGGCGTTGCTGGTCCGTGCGGTTCCCGAGGCGCTGGACGCCGTGCCGTCACAGGTACGCGACGCCGCAACGGCGGTGGGATACCGGCCGTTGACCCGAATGCTGAAAGTCGATCTGCCGCTGTCGATTCCAGTGCTCGTTGCCAGTTTGCGCGTCATCGCGGTGACCAACATCTCGATGGTGGCCGTCGGTTCCGTGATCGGCATCGGCGGCCTGGGCACTTGGTTCACGGAGGGATACCAGACCGATAAGAGCAGCCAGATCATCGCCGGGATCATCGCGATTTTTGTCGTTGCATTGGTTGTCGACACAGCGATCATGGCGGCGGGCCGGCTGGTGACTCCGTGGGTGCGTGCAAGCAGTGGCCGGGGATGGCGATGAACTTCCTGTCGCAGGCGCTGTCCTACATCTTCACCGCCGCCAACTGGGGCGGCAGCGCCGGACTGTTGGCGCGCACCGGGCAGCATCTGCAATACACTGCTGTCGCCGTTGCGGTGTCCATGCTGATCGCGGTCCCGATCGGCATGGTGATCGGGCACACCGGGCGGGGCACTTTCATCGTGGTCACCGGTGTCAACGCGTTGCGCGCGCTACCCACGCTCGGCGTGCTGCTTCTCGGCGTGCTGCTGTGGGGACTGGGCCTGGTGCCGCCCACGGTGGCGTTGATGTTGCTCGGCATCCCCCCGCTGCTGGCCGGCACCTACGCCGGCATCGCGAACGTGGACCCGACAGTGGTGGACGCGGCGCGCGCGATGGGCATGACCGAGACGCGGGTGCTACTGCGCGTCGAGCTGCCGAATGCGCTTCCGCTGATCCTCGGCGGGCTGCGCACCGCGACGCTTCAGGTCGTCGCGACTGCCACCATTGCGGCGTACGCGAGCCTGGGCGGCCTGGGGCGGTACCTGATCGATGGCATCAAAGTGCGGCAGTTCTACATCGCGTTGGTCGGCGCGTTGATGGTTACCGCGCTGGCGCTGCTTCTCGACGCGCTGCTGGCTTTGGCGGTGTGGTCGTCGGTGCCGGGGACCGGTCGGTTGAGACGCTGCGCGCTGGGGGATCCTTCGCTTACGGTAGATGGGTGAGTGCGAGCCCGTCTGAAGCGACACCACCCGCATGGCCGGCGACCCTAACCTGGCGTGCCCACGATCTTCGCCTGATGGAATCGGTGCGAGTTCAATTGTCCGGCAACCGGATCAAGGCTAACGGACGGATCGTCGCCGGCGCGACCGACGCCCACCCCGCGTTCAGCGCATCCTACGATCTGGTCACCGACGAGGCTGGCGCGACGAAGCGATTGTCGCTGAGTGTGACGCTGGCCGAACGTGATCGGCAACTTTCGATCGCACGCGACGAGGAGAACATGTGGTCGATCACCGGCCACGAAGGCCAGTCGAGGGGCGCATACGGCGGGGCACTGGACGTCGACGTCGTGTTCAGCCCGTTCTTCAACGCGCTACCCATTCGGCGCACCGGCATCTACATTCGCGGTGAATCCGTGACGGTGCCTGTCGTGTACGTGACGTTGCCCGAATTCGCGGTCAATCCCGCGTCGATCAGCTACAGCAGCGCATCGGACGGGATCAAGGTGCACTCTCCGGTCGCCGACACCACGATCACCGTCGACGAGAACGGCTTCATCCTGGACTATCCCGGACTGGCGGAACGGATCTGATCACGCCGCCGGCTCTGCCGGCGGCGGCGAGCGTCTCGCGCCAACCCTCATCGCCGATCACCACCCCGGTGATCTCGTAGCGCGAAAAGCTGTCGTAGCGGGTTCGCGCCGCATGGCCGCCATCGACCAGGTCGGCGACGGACCCGTTCTGCGCGAGGGCGGTCGACGCGCGGGTCAGCAACTCGATCGTCTGGTCGAGCACGGGCAGCACCTGACCGGCATTGGCCTCGCAGAACGCCCGAACGAGTTCGGGTGTGGTGGCCGCGACACGAGTGACGTCCCGGAACGAACCGGCGGCCAGCGCGAATGCGAGCGGCACCTCGCCCGCGGTGATCGCGACCGCTTCGGCAACGAGGTGCGGCAGGTGCGAGATCGCGGCCGCCGCCGCGTCGTGCTCGTCGGAGCGGGCGGGCACCGCCAGCGCACCGCAGTCCAGCGCCAGCTCGGTGACCGTTATGAAGCAGTGCGGATCGACGTGGTCGTCGACAGCGACCACCCACGGCGCACCGACAAAAAGGCCGGCGTCACCCGCCGACCACCCCGAGTCGGTGGAGCCGGCCATCGGGTGACCGCCGACGAAGTTGGCCTCCAAGCCGACCTTCTGAATCTCTTCAAGCACAGCGGTCTTGACGCTGATGACGTCGGTGATCGGATTCCCTGGCGCCGTGTCGCGGACGTAGGGCAGCAGGATTGACAGTGCGGGCGCCGGGACGGCCAGCACGATCAACGCGTTGCGGGCGGCGGCCAGGTTAAGCGCCTCGTCGAGATGAGGCGTGACGTCGAAACCGTCGAAACGGGCGGCCTGCACGGCTTCCACGGACCGGTTGTACCCGAAGGCCTCGCGACCCGCCCCCGCGGCGGCGCGCAGAACCGACCCCCCGATCAGCCCGAGGCCGACCACACAGACCGGCGACTTGTCCACGGTTCCAGGTTGGCATACTCGTAGCGCGCGTCGGGAGCCAGATAGTGGTCAAGGCGCCTCGTCGGGGACTACCGTAAGCGGCCATGGGACCACAGCGTGGACCGGCAAAAGAGGCTCCGGAGACTCCGGAGGGCTTTGCGGTGGCCGTGGTCCGGGAGAACGGCAACTGGCGCTGCTCGCCGATGCGGACAAAGGCGCTGACCAGCCTCAGCGTGGCCGAAACCGAACTACGTGAATTGCGAAGCGCCGGAGCTGTATTCGGTTTGCTCGACGTCGACGACGAGTTCTTCATCATTGTGCGTCCGGCACCGTCTGGAACACGCCTGTTCCTGTCGGACGCCACCGCCGCCCTCGACTACGACATCGCCGCCGAAGCGCTGGAACTGCTCGACGCGGACATCGACTACGACGAACTCGACCCGGAGGCGCCGTTCGAGGAGGGCGACCTGGGCGTGCTGTCGGACGTGGGGCTGCCCGAAGGGGTGCTGGGGGTGATCCTTTCCGACACGGATCTCTACGCGGATGAGCAGCTGGGCATGATCGCCGCGCGAATGGGATTCCCGGAGCAGTTCTCGGCGGTGCTCGAACGCCTCAATCGGTGATCGCCGACGAGGATCTCATCCGGGCAGCGCTGCAGGCCGCGGTCACCGCTGGGCCAAGGGATGTGCCGGTCGGCGCGGCGGTGTTCGCCGCCGACGGGATCGAGCTGGCGCGAGCGGTCAACGCGAGGGAGGCGCTGGGCGATCCGACCGCGCACGCCGAGATCTTGGCGTTGCGGGAGGCGGCGAAGGTGTTGGGCGACGGCTGGCGGCTGGAGGGCACCACGCTGGCGGTCACGGTGGAGCCTTGCACGATGTGCGCGGGCGCGTTGGTCATGGCGCGGGTGGCGCGGCTGGTGTTCGGGGCGTGGGAGCCGAAGACCGGCGCGGTGGGCTCGCTGTGGGACGTGGTCCGCGACCGGCGGCTCACACACCGCCTACAGGTGCGCGGCGGAGTTCTGGCCGAGGAGTGCGCGGCGCCGCTGGAGGAGTTCTTCGCGCGGCAGCGGCACCGTTTCATCTAATCCAAAAAACGCTCCACGTACGGTGCGAAGCGCGCGTGCAGGTCGCGGTCGTCCAGGCCGAACATCTCCGGCGACGTCGCGACCCGTCCGAGGCGCCCGCGCCGGTGGCCGGCCAGGTACTCGCTCATCGCCGAGCGCGCCTCGCCGGCCAGGGACTCGCCGGCCAGGGCATACACCTGCTCGGCGGCGGCGAGCTCGCCGGCCATGAACTCGTCGAAACGCACGTCGACCGAGCGCTCGGGTCCGATGACCTCACGATCACGAACCAGGGCCGCAAGCATCCGCTCGAGGCGGCCGACCCACGACGCGGCGATCTGCTGCACCGGCACCGGAGAGCGGTGCATCCGCGCGGAGTAGGTGATCATCGCGATCATCGACAGCACCACCGGCACGGGGTTTCGGTGCGTGAACACGACGACCACGCCGGGGAACACCCGGTCAAGCACCGGCAGCTGTTCGAGATGCTGGGGCGACTTGAGCAGCCAGCGCCGGCCCCCGCGCAGGAACTGCAGGGCCCTGAGTTGGGTGGATAGGCATTGGTAATGGGGCGTCTGGTCATGGGACAGGTAGTAGTCGCGCCAACGTGGCACGTCGGCCAGGGTTTCGAAGAACATCGTGGAGAAGTCGTTCGCCAGCAACTGGATCTCCTCGTGGACGTGTTCGGTGGTCATCTCGTGCATCAGCGGGAAGTACGGCATGAGTACGTTCATGAAGCCGACCGCGGCGTCCATCCGGGTGCGGCGCGGATCCGGCTCGGCGCCCACCTCGGCGGGCAGGGGAAACGGCTCGACGCTCTCCCAGTACGGCAGCGTGCGGAAGGTCGGGGCGGCCGCGAGCAGGTTGTGCAGATGCGTGGTGCCGGTGCGCGGTAGGCCCGCGATCACGACCGGCGGCAACAGCTCGATGTCGTGGACCTCGGGATGGCGTTTGAGCAGGTCGGTGAGCAGCAAGCGGTTCTTGAGAAACTGCAGCAGCTGGTTGTGGAAGTTGACAATCCCCGGTGCGTGCATGCCGCTGATCTCGCGCAGCGCCGCGAGGTAGGTGTCGAGGCGCTCCCGGTAGTCGTCCGCGCCGAAATCGTCGAGGCCGGTGTCGGCGCTGGCCTTGTCGTGGAGGGCGTCCGCGTCGAGCGCACAGTCGGGCGCCATCGCCGCCATCAGGTCGCGGATCTGCTCGGCCTCGCGGCTGAACCGCGGCTGCGCCAGGTCGTCGAATTCGACGGGGGCTGTCCGGGGGTCGGCCATGGCGAGTTATGTTACTTTGAGTTTCGTAATGGCGACAGAGCTGGGCAGGCCCCGAGATCCGCGCATCGACGACGCGGTGCTACGAGCGACCGTCGAGCTCTTGGGAACCACCGGATATGCCGAGCTGTCCGTCGACGCGATCGCTCAGCGCGCCGGCACAAGCAAGCCGGCGATCTACCGGCGCTGGCCCAGCAAGGCGCATCTGGTGCACGAGGCGGTGTTTCCCGTCGGGGAGGCGACCGCACTGCCCGACACCGGCTCGCTGGCCAGCGACGTACGCGAGATGGTCCGTCGCACGGTGGCCGTGCTGACGACACCGGCCGCACGGGCGGCGCTGCCCGGACTGGTCGGCGAGATGGCGGCGGATCTGAGCTTGCACGCGGCCTTGCTGGAGCGGTTCGGCGACATCCTCGCCCGCGGCCTGACCGAGCGTCTCGACGACTTGGCGGTGCGCGGAGAGGTTCGGCCGGAGGTGACCGCCGCGGATGTGGCCGAGGCCTTCGCGGGCATCACGTTCTTGGCGCTGCTCACCCGCGGCGCTGCGCTCGACGACGCGTGGGTGACTCGCGCCGCCACCCTGATCACGAGAGGAATAAGCGCATGACCGGATCTGGCGATGCGGCGGGTGCCGCGCACGAATCGACCGCAGCGTGGCGGGAGTTACTCGACACGCTCGGCGGGCTGGACCGCTGCTTTTTGGAAGGCGATCGCGCGGTGACCGACGAGCGACACATCGCCGACGGCTACCGCATGCTCGCGACCACATTGGGCGTGGCCTTTGACACCTACCTCTTCGCCGAGCCCAGCCGGCCGATATTCGTTGCGGTCAACACGCCGTTCCGGCGCGACCGGCGATGGGGCGGCGACAACACCGACGCCTACTACTTCATGTGCCCGGTCGATCCCGCGCGCCGTTATCGGATCAGCGGCAACAAAGGTGACAGCGTGTACTTCTCGGTGACCGCCTACAACGAGCCGTCGCCCGGCGCGTGGTCGGACCGGGTCGTGGCGATCGTGCGCGACTCCGATCTGGACGTCGATTCGGCCGGCAACTTCTCGTTCGATTTCGGTCCGACACCTTCTGCCGCTGTGTTGGTGACCCGCGACTACCAGGCCGACCCGCTGACCGGGCGCCCCGTCGCCTGGCGCATCGAGGCGCTCGACGAGCCCGAGCCGGTGCGGCACCGTGACGCTTCGACAGCGACGGCTTTGAGGGCCAGCGCGGCATGGCTGCGCACGATGTTTTCGATTGTGCCGCTGGCGGTCGGCGCGCGGGTCGATGACGCGCACACGCTCGGGCATGAGATCGCGCAGGCCGCCAACTCGTTCGGCGAGCCCTACCGGGTGCCCGACGCGAACTTCGGCTGGTCGGCGCGCGATGCGTGCTACTCAAACGGCAGTTTCGTGCTCGACGAGGACGAAGCACTCGTCGTGACCCACCGCCCGCCGCGGTGCAGGTTCTGGAACCTGGTGGTGTGGAACCAGTTCATGGCAACCCATGGTGTGACGGACGCGCGCTGTTCCGTCAACGGCCATACCGCGGTGCCGAACGCCGACGGCTCGGTGACGATCGTCATCTCCCACGGCATGACGGCCCACCCGAACTCGGTGACGACGCTGGACTATCCACGGGGGAACCTTGCTTTCCGGTGGTTTCTCGCCGAGGAGGTACCGGCCCGGCCGCAGGTGCGGGTCGTTCCGGTGGCTGGGGTTCCTCCGGCGCCGGTAAGCTGACCCGCGGTGGCGTGTCCGAGCGGCCTAAGGAGCACGCCTCGAAAGCGTGTGACGGGTAATCCCCGTCCGAGGGTTCAAATCCCTCCGCCACCGCCAACTGCTGTCAGCGAGAAAGCGCAGGTAGACCCACATTTCTGCCGGTCTCATTGGACATCGTCGGTACCCGGTGAGCACATTTTGAGCATATTTGACGGTGAGTATCGACTGTGCAGTGTCACCACCACTGCGTCCAGGTCGTCGTCGAACAGGTCGGTGTAAGTGTCGAGCGTGACCTTGGCACTGGTGTGCCCGAGCATCCGCTGCAACGCAAGAACATTGACCCCGGCCGACACCGCCAACGACGCGCACGTGTGCCGCAGATCATCGCGGCGTGACCTTCTGCACCTTGGCCTTCTTGACCGCGCGGCCTGAAACCATCCCTTTGATGACTTCGGGCGCGGCAGGCAGCCGAAGTCGAGCCGCCCGCACAGAGCAGTTAACACCCGGTACGGAGGCGTGGTAAAGAACGGCTCACCACCAGGGTTGAGCGTTGAAATGCGCCTTGCTGAAGACTTTTTTCGCGTCACGCCTGCCAAGCTGCCGCGCGTCGTCGCGGCTTCTGTCAAACTCAGCACCGCTGAAGTCGACGTCGCCGAGAAACGTTCCACCGTCGAAATCTATGAAGGGGCCGCTGAATTTTGCGCCGCGAAAATTTGTCTGCTCGCTGCTGAACGTGGCGTCCTTGAAGGAGATTGAGAAGCCGCTGAACTTCGCACGATCAAAGGCGGTGAGCTTGCCGCTGAACGTGGCGCCGTCAAATTTGGTGTCCCCATTAAATCTCGCCCCAAAAAATTTGGCGTCTTCGAAATAGACGTCGGTGAAATCGAAACTATGCCGGGACCAGCTTACTGGGAAACCGCGAAGGTGTCCGACAATTACCCGAACGATGGTCCGACGTACCTCGCGGTCGTTTTGCCGGAGCCGCTCATGCGCCTCCTCTTCAATGCTCGTTATGGGCGGTCGGGCTTGCCGTGTGGTCGTAGTAACCAGTTCTGTAACGTGGCTGCCACCTTGCTCTGGCTTGTATGGCAGGCGTAGATAGCCGCATAGGACGTCGATGCATTGCTGGCGCCGTAAGAAGTCGCGGCCGTCATCGGCCACACCGGCCATCGCGTAGACACCCGCGATGCGCACCGCGACATCGGGGTCACCGAGTTGAGCGGCGGCGGCCCCAAACCGCTCCACAAACCGGCCTTGCTCCAGATCCTTCTGCCGACGATATGCCACGACAAGCGCGACGGCACCGCCCACGCCAGCCACAACGGTCAGTGCGGTCTTGAGGACATCAATAGGAGCAGGAGCGCCTGTGCCGACTTTCGCATGGAGTGCAATACCAATCGCGAACGTCACACCTATTGCGAGCGCGGCACCAGTGATTATCGCAGAGGCGACGGAGACGAACAGCGAAGCGCGCCGGAGAAGACGACCGACCGCTGCAGCAGGCAGCCGGAGATATTCCCTCAACAATGCCAACACCTGCAGCACGCCGCAAAAGCTTATGACTGATGCTGTCGCGGACGCCACGCCGGGCCGCGCCAATCTCTTCTGTTCTACTAATCGCTTAACGTGTTATCCGCTGGATGGGGTTGCCTGGATTGCCTGACCGCCGCAGCAGTCTGTCCGCGCGGTCACACGACGTGGAACGTGTTCGGAGTGCGGCAGCGTCGTGTACGCACCGCCGCTGACCTCTGCCTGGCATGTTTTAGTGTTTGCTAGCTATAGCTAGGCCGGTCGTCGTTTCGGGTCTCACCCAAGCGGGCCGCGAATTCGACCCGGAGTGACGGGGTCGCGGCGGCCTCAAGGATGACACGATCCCCTAGACCGTTCCGTCTTGTAAGGTCACGCTTTCACGCGACGAA
>Ga0306920_100015220_pt1 | contig 10534 bp, 8 predicted proteins | sample flu12Cox44000170_FD_204666 | JGI IMG/M metagenome (GOLD analysis project Ga0306920, IMG submission 204666) | Lab enrichment of tropical soil microbial communities from Luquillo Experimental Forest, Puerto Rico - flux4day.12C.oxic.44.000.170 (v2)... | ecosystem: Environmental > Terrestrial >... | reverse complement strand
ATGTGCAATTGATCAATGCGCTTAACGACACGCATCTCTGGGGGGACATTTACGATCGCAAGTTGACCGACATTTTTGCGGTCGAGAGTGACATTGCGAAAACGATTGCTGACACATTGCAGGCGGAGTTAACCGGCGCGGAAAAGCAGTTGATCGCGGCCAAGCCGACGAGCGACCTGACGGCGTACGAACTTTATCTCAAAGGCCGAGTGCTTTGGAGCAAACGCAGCGGCGAAACCATTCGGCAGGCGATCGCGTTTTATGAGCAGGCCATTGCCCGCGATCCGAACTACGCGCTGGCTTACGTCGGGCTGGCTGAAGCCTACATGGTTATGCCAAGATATGCTGAAACGGCGCCGCAAGAGACTTATCCGAAAGCGAAGGCTGCTGCACTCAAGGCTCTACAGCTGGATGATACACTCGCGGAGGCACACAGCGCTCTGGGTTTTGTGTTGTGGGTTTTCGATTTCAATATGGCTGGTTCCATATCGGAATTTCAGCGCGCGATTGCGCTGGATCCTAACTCTGCGAATGCCCACAAGTGGTATGGAAATCCCACCCTCGTCGCAAACGGTCGGTTTGATGAAGCAATTAACGAGATCAAACGCGCCGCTGAACTTGATCCACTCTCGGTCATCATTAACTCAGACCTCGGGTGGACGCTGATCCTGGCGCGCCGCTACGATGAAGCGGTCGCACAGTTGCGCAAGACTCTGGAGCTTGATCCAGCGTTTTACTACGCGCACCTCAATCTGGGTTTGGCTCTTCAGCTCAAAGGTGACTTACCGGCCGCGATAGCTGAATACACAAAAGCGCAGCAGCTAAGCGACGATCCAGAGATTCGGGTGCGGCTCGCGACCGCCAAAGCACGCTCGGGCGACAAAGAGGCGGCGGCGCAAATGCTGGCGGAATTGGAAGAACTTAGCCATCACCGCTACGTGCACACATATTGGCGTGCTCTGCTTTACATCAGCTTGGAAAATCACGACGAAGCAATTCATTGGTTAGAGAAGGGTATCACCGACCATGAAGGCAGGGATATCAACTGGATCAAAGTTGATCCGCTGCTCAATCCCCTCCGCGGCGATCCGCGCTTCGAAACGTTAGTGCAGAAGGTTCTCGCCCCGAAATCGTGAAGACCGGGAAGCTACCTCTCGGAATTGGCCACGCCGAGCTCCACGCCGACCTGCCGCAAACTCCGGCTCGATCCGGCTTGGGATCCGATCCGCAACGATCCGCGCTTCGAGAAACTCTGCAAGAAGCCAGCGAAATGAATTACCGCAACTTCTTCGCCGAATTAAAGCCGCGAATCGGTCCGGTCGTAGATCATATCCGACATCACTCGCGTTTTCAGGGATGATGACTCAGTATGCCGCCGCCACGAAGGATTCATCGCCATGAATGAGTTCTTTCAGCGACTGAAACAGCGCAAACTGGTGCAATGGGCGATCGCCTATGTCGCCGCGGCATTTGCGTTACTGCAAGGTATAGACATCGTGGCGCAACAGTTTGGTTGGCCGGAAGGTGTGCGGCGCGGCATTACCTTGGCGTTAGTTGTCGGCTTCTTTCTGACCCTGGTCCTGGCCTGGTATCACGGTGAACGTGGCGCGCAGCGAGTTACTGGAACGGAGCTTCTCATCATCGGCCTGGTGCTGGCTGTTGGTGGCGGATTCCTCTGGCGTTTTGCCGCAGCGTCGCGCGCACCGGATAACAAAGCCGCGACTGCGCCTAACGAAAGTAGGATGTCTGAACCAGTGACCGCCATTTCGGCAAAATCGATCGCTGTTCTACCATTCGAAAATCTGAGCGAGGAAAAAGCGAACACCTATTTTGCCGAGGGTATAAAGGATGAGATTCTGACGAAATTAGCGGCGATACGTGATCTCAAGGTCATCTCGCGCACCTCGACAGCAAAGTACCAGAGCAAGCCGGACAACTTAAAGACAGTGGCGCAAGAGCTCGGCGTTTCCACCATACTCGAAGGTGCCGTGCAGAAAGCCGGCGACAAAGTTCGAGTGAACGTGCAGTTAATCGATGCCCGGAGCGATGCCCATCTCTGGGCGAAAAGCTACGACCGTGAGCTTAAGGACGTGTTAAGCGTAGAGAGCGAAGTTGCAGAGGAAATTGCTGAAGCATTGAAAGCCAACCTCTCGCCGAGTGAATCACAGGTTCTCGCTGCAGCGCGGACGCAGAACACGGAGGCTTACGATCTTTTTCTCCGAGGCGAATATGAGTTTCACCAGGCGGAAAGTAGTCTGGAGGTAAGCGCATTCGATCGTGCGGACTCGTTTTACCGGCAGGCACTCGCACAGGATACAAATTTTGCCGAGGCTGCAGCGGCGCTCGTCTATGCTCGGCTGTATCGTCACTGGTTTATCGCTCCGTTGACGCCACAGGAGTTAGAGGACGCGAAGGCGATCATTGACCACGCACTCGCGATTGCCCCGGCTTCACCGCAAGCGCACTTTGCGCTCGGCATATTTTTCTATTGGGGGCACCGCCAATACGAGAATGCATTGGTGGAATTTAATCGCACGCTCGACTTGCAACCCAATAACGCTCTGGCACGACAATATTGCGGGTGGGTGCATCGCCGCCGGGGTGAATGGGAACGCGCGATAACTGATGTTCGACGGGCCGAGGAACTCGACCCGCGCGACCCCAAAATCCCCGCCAATCTGGGAGCGATTTATCTGGCATTGCGTCAGTGGAAAGATGCTGAGCAGTCGGAATTGCGGGCTCTCGCCATAGACCCACACAACGTGGTCGCGGCTGCCTTTCTTGCGCTCACTCGGCTCAATGGGATGGGCGACGTCCATGGGGCCCGGCGAGCTTTCGGCGGCGTCCCCGAAGGGAGTTATGTCAGTGCGCTGTCGTTTCAGGGCGACGTGGAAGCTATCATTGGCATCTGGGTCTATCTCGACGTAATCGGAAGACGTTTCACCGATGCTTTCCAAGCTTTCGAGAAGGAAGGCCGTACCACCGACCCCAAGCAATTGCAGCAGGTTGCCGGGCGGACGGCCCTGCGCGTATTGGAAGGACAGACTGAGGCAGCCAAATCCGCCGGCGAAGAGGCACTCCCGCTATTCGAAGCCAGATTGAGAGAGCAGCCCGATGACGCCTTCGCAATGACTGAACTGGCTTGGGTTTACCTCGCCCTCGCGCGCAATGCCGATGCACTGCGCCTTGCCAGAGAGGCGGCCGCTTCGATGCCAGTTGAAAAGGATGCTGTGTCTAGCCCAACTTTTCAGAACGGGCTCGCGCAAATCGAGGCGCGTGCGGGTGCCCCCGAGGAAGCTGTTAAGAGGCTGCAACATTTGCTCTCTATACCGGCAGGCGACAATGTTTCCGTCGTGCGTTTGAAGATCGACCCAGTCTGGGATCCGATCCGGAACCGTCCAGACTTCCAACAGCTGTTGTCCGGACCTGAGCAGATCGGGCCTAACAAATAGTCGGAATGGAGTTTCGGAATTTCCTCGCTGAGCTAAAACGGCGCAACGTTTACAAAGTCGCGGTCGCGTACGTCGTCGTGAGCTGGCTGTTGATTCAAGCAGCCTCGATTCTGTTTCCGACATTCGATGCACCGCCATGGATCATGAAACTCTTTGTAGTCATCCTCGTTCTCGGTTTTCCGGCGGCACTGGTTTTTTCGTGGGCATTCGAGATCACGCCGCAAGGAGTGGTGCGCGAATCGGTGGCGGAAGCTGGAAAGTCGATTACGCGTCGCACGGGACGGAAGATTGTCGCGGTGACGGTTGTACTCGCCATCATCGCGACCGGTTTACTCGTCTTTCAAGTTTTGCGTGCAAGATCGACAATGACGGCTCGATCCGTCTCCGACGAACTCCGGCGCGACAAACAGAGCGCTACGGCTACACCGATTCTGCAAAAAAGTATCGCCGTTCTTCCTTTCGACAATCTCAGCGAGGACAAAGCGAACGCTTACTTTGCCGAAGGCATTCAGGATGAAATCCTGGCTCGCTTGTCGAAGCTCGCCGATCTCAAAGTAATCTCGCGAACGTCCACGCAGAAATATAAGAGCGCGTCCGAGAATTTGCGCGAAATTGGGCAGCAACTCGGCGTCGGCAACATTCTCGAAGGTAGCGTGCAACGCACCGCCGATCAGATCCGAGTTACGGTCCAGTTAATTAACACTACGACCGATGCGCATCTTTAGGCTGAGACTTACGACCGCAAGTTAACCGATATCTTTGCCGTCGAAAGCGACATCGCTAGATCGATCGCCGATTCGCTGCGGGCAAAGTTAAGCGGCATTGAAGAGCAGTTACTGGCTATCAAACCGACGAACAACCCCGAGGCTTACGATGCATACCTCCGCGGCCTGGCCGCGGAAGGACAAGAACTACACTCAGTTTATGCCCGCTTTGACTCTTGGATTGGACCCATTTGCATGACCTATCTGGCGGAGACTTACACTTGGTGCGGCGATAAAGACGCGGCACTGCAATAACTCAAAACAGCAGTCGAACTCCCAACTGGCGTAACCTACGGTGAACTGAAGAGCAGTCCCGATTGGGACTCACTGCGAGGCGATCCGCGCTTCGAGCAAATCGTTGCCTCGCTCGCGCCAAAAGACAATTAAACCACGGATCACGCGGATAACACGGATGACGAGATGATTCAGGAGGAGCTCAGCGGTGAAATCATCCGGGCTGGAATGGATGTGCCTTTGTCATGTCGAGCAACGTGACGTTGCATCCAGTTAATTGCGCCGAAGCCGCCATTCTGCGAGCCTGCCCTGAGCGAGCGTAGCGAGTTGAACAGGAGACATCTCTAAATTTCCGGTGCACGCCGCGTGATTAGAACTTCTGGGTCTAGATCATCACGAACAGGAACGATCCGGTTCTTTACATCGGGGTGACCAACCGCCCCTGGGACGAGCCGACTGCAAGTTGCAAGCCGCAGTTTTGACAGAAAACCAGCTTTCTGGGAAAATGGCTCAATGAAGACGACACTCGATTTGCCGGACGATTTGATGCGAGAAATCAAGATTCGCGCAGTGCATGAGCACAAAAAATTGAAGGACACTGTCGCCGAGCTGCTGCGCAAAGGAATGACCGCTTCCAAAGCGCGGCGACAAAAAATCCCGAAGCCGATAAAACTGCGGCGGGGTTTTGTTCCTACGACTGAAGACATTGAAGCCGCGATCAACTGGGGCCGCGAGTAAGCGGGCACGTATGGTCGTCATTGATACCAACATTATTGTTCCATTGTACGTGCGGAGCGCGCGCACGGCGGCGGTTGAGACACTGCGGGAGCGCGAAGACGTGTGGCGAACGGAACCGTTTGCGTTGGTCGAGTTTAGCAACGTCTTAGTGAACTATCGGCGGGCTCATTATTTGAGCAGCAATGCAGCCCGGGATTGCCTTGTTCAGGCCGAAATGTTTCTTCAGCCGCATTACTTCGCCGTGGCTCACGAGGTCGCCCTGGAATTCGCTCTGCGTTACAACGTCACCTCATACGATGGGCGTTTTCTCGCAGTCGCCCAGCAACTCGGAAGGCCGCTTGTGACAGAGGACGCAAAACTCAGGAGGGCGGCGCCAGCGCTGACACAGTCGCTGGCACAAGCGCTGCAGCGAAGCTGAAACGCCACGGATAAATTTGGTCCGGCGACATGAATCCGCAGCACTTCTTCTCCGAATTGAAACGACGGAACGTGTACAAGGTCGGAGTCGCGTACGCGGTGGTCGCCTGGCTGCTAATGCAAGTTGCCAGCCAGATTTTTCCATTCTTCGAAATCCCCAATTGGGTTGTGCGGCTTGTAGTTCTCCTTCTCGTCATCGGCTTTCCAATAGCATTGATCATCGCATGGGCCTTCGAACTCACGCCTGAGGGGGTCAAGCGTACTGAGGCCGCGGATGCGGCGCACGAGCGCTCGCGCGGCACAGTATGGCTTTACGTTGTCGCAATCGGGGCGGTTCTTTCGGTCAGTCTCTTTCTTCTCGGGCGCTATATCGCGCCGCACGGACAGAGCGGTTTGGCAGAGTTGCCCGGAAAGTCCCTCGCAGTGCTTCCATTCGCCAACCTCAGCGGCAACCCGGAAAACGCGTATTTCGCGGCCGGCATTCAGGATGAAATCATCACGCGGCTGGCGAAGATTGGGCAATTGAAAGTCGTCTCGTGTCTTTCGACACAGCGGTTCAAGAGCTCACCCGACGATCTGCCGGCAATCGCAAAGCAGCTCGGCGTTGCAAACGTTCTGCAAGGCAGCGTGCAGCGCACTGCCGACGCGGTGCGCGTCAACGTCCAGTTGGTCAAGGCCGAGACCGACACGCATCTTTGGGCTGATACGTTCGACCGTAAACTGACCGACGTTTTTCAAATCGAGAGCGATATTGCGAAAACTATCGCTGAAAAACTGCAAGCGAAATTAACTGGTTCTGAAGAACGCGCTATTTCACTCAAACCGACAGCGGATTTGGAAGCCCATGAACTTTATCTGAAAGGGCGCTATCTTTGGAACAGACGCACCGCCGAGAACCTCAAGAAGGCGCTCAACTACTTTCAGCAAGCAGCGGACAAAGACCCTAACTACGCGCTCGCCTACGCGGGCATTGCTGATGCGTGTGGTTTGTTTCCCGTCTATGGGGTCGGCTCACCGCAGGAATATCTTCCCCGGGCAAAGGTCGCCGCGGAGAAAGCTCTGGCATTGGACGATTCGCTTGCTGAAGCACATGCTTCTGTCGGCTACGTGTTGTATTCGGATTTCCGACCGGTCGAGTCGGCGAAGGAATTTGAGCGAGCGATTGAGCTAAACCCAAACTACGCCACCGCGCATCACTGGTATGGAAGGTTAACGCTTGTGGTGCTGGGACAGCTGGATCACGCCATGGCGGAAGTGACACGCGCTTACGAACTCGATCCAGTCTCATCAATTATTCATGCCGATCTGGGCGGAGTTTACGTGATGGCCAGGCGATATGATGAAGCGATTCAGCAATTGCGCGGCACGGTGGAAATGGATCCCGAATTTTATTGGGCCCACAGGTGGTTAGGAATGGCGCTCGAATTAAAAGGAGATACTGGAGGCGCGATCGCAGAATACGAGAGAGCCTTAGAGTTAAATGATGATCCGGTCGGCTTGGCTTTCATCGCCCATGCTGAGGCAAGCAGAGGGCACCAAAATGAAACACGCGCGCTACTGGCTCAGCTCACCGAAGCTGCAAAGAAGCGTTATGTTCAGCATTACGCATTTGCGCTAATTCATGTCGCGTTGGGAGAAAAAGATCAGGCCTTGAGCTGGCTGGAAAAAGGAGTTCAAGCACGCGGAGGATCTTACCTTTGCTTTATCAAAGTCGACCCATTCTTTGATCCGCTGCGAGGCGACCCCCGCTTTGAAGCGCTCGTGCAGAAAATTGTCGGCGCAAAAGAATGAAATCGACGAGTTTTTTTGCAGAGCTGAAGCGACGTAACGTTTACAAAGTTGCAGTCGCTTACGCGGTCGTCGCGTGGCTGCTGATGCAAATCGCCAGCCAGATTTTTCCATTTTTCGAAATCCCCAATTGGGTTGTTCGTCTTGTGGTGCTCCTCCTCGTCATCGGCTTTCCGATCGCGCTGATCATCGCATGGGCATTTGAGATGACGCCGGAGGGAATTAAACGCACTGAAGCTGCCGATGCAGCCGGACAACGATCCCACGGCGGCGCATGGATTTATATTGTTTTAATCGGTATAGCGCTTTCTGTCGGCTTGTTCTTCGTTGGCCGCTACACTGCCCGAAACGCAGCGCCTCGACAGAGCGAGGCGGCTACAACGGTTCCGGGGAAGTCTATCGCAGTGCTCCCATTGATTAATGAAAGCGGCGATCCGAAGGATGAATATTTTTCGGATGGCCTGTCTGAAGAATTAATCGCAGCTCTGGCTCAAATCAGCGGCCTTAGAGTCATCGGTCGGAGTTCTTCCTTCCGTTTCAAGGACAGGACGGAAGAACCTAAAACGATCGGCGAAAAGCTGGGTGTAAGCACGCTTTTGGAAGGCACGGTACGCAAGCAGGGCGATCGAGTTCGAATTGTCGCGGAACTCATTAACGCCACAGATGGCATCGAGGTGTGGACGCGAACGTTCGACCGCGAACTTAAAGACATTTTCGCAGTTCAACAGGAAATCGCCAGGGCCGTCGCTGAGTCATTGAAGGTGACGCTGCTGGGAGCCGATGACAGGTCAGCTCAACAATCGGCTCCCACCAATGTAGAAGCCCATAACGCTTATCTTCAGGGGCATTTTTACCTCCTGCGCCGTAACGTCGAGGATTTTCGTAAAGCCATCACTTACTACGATCAGGCGATCGAGCTCGACCCTGAATATGCCCTGGCCTACGCCGAACGTGCCGAAGCTTGGACTATCTTGGGGGATCTCACTGGCCAGCGCCCGACGGCGTACCCAAAAGGGCGAAGTGATGCGGAGAAAGCCGTCGCGATTGCGCCAGCGTTGGCTGAGGCACGCGCAGCTCTCGGCTGGGTACGGTGTTTTGTAGATTGGAGATTTGCTGAAGGCCTTGCCGAGTTAAACCGCGCGAAAGAACTTTCTCCCGCAAATCCAACTGCCAACGACCTGCTGGCACGAATCATTGTTTATCTGGGGCGCTTTGATGAGGCCGAGCGACAGGCACGGCATGCGGTGGAACTGGATCCGCTGTCTACCGTGACGCAAGGCAATCTGGCCCGCGTTCTTTTCTGTGCCGGAAAACTGGATGAGGCGGACGCGGTTGCACGCAAGGCCGCTGAGTTGCAGCCGACCGGCGCTGGCACTCATCGGTGGCAGGTACTGATCGCTGCCCAACGCGGTGACGGCGAAACGGCTTTGCGTGAGGCGCAACTGGAACCCGACGAAGGTTATCGGCGTTTCGAACTCGCGGTCGCGCAATATTTGGTGGGAGATCGCCAGGCAGCCGACGCGGCGCTGGCCGATCTGATCACAAAAGCGCGAGAAGGGTTTGCGTATCAAATCGCGGAGGTTTACGCCGTGCGTGGCGAGAAGGACAAAGCGTTTGAGTGGTTGCAAACTGCGTTTGATGATCGCGACGCCGGGATGCTTAGCCTTTCGGTAGATCCATTAATGCGCAGCTTGCGCGATGATCCGCGTTACAAGAACTTGCTAGCCAAAATTGGCTTGCCCGCACCGTCATGAATTATAAGCCTTCATTCTTCTCCGAGCTAAGACGCCGCAACGTCTTCAGAGTTGCTTTGACGTATGCCGTCGTCGCGTGGCTGCTGGTTGAGATTGCGTCGGTTCTTTTGCCTTTGGTCGACGCACCAGAATCGATCATCACAGCGTTCGTAGTATTACTCGCGCTTGGTTTCGCGGTGGCGCTGTTCATTTCCTGGGCCTTTGAAATGACACCGGAAGGCCTGAAACGAACTGAGGATCTATCGCCTACCGAGGTCATTCCGTATTGGAGTCGTCGCAAGTTTGCGACATTCATCTTTGGCGTCGCAGGCGTTGCGTTTTGTCTTTCTGCCTACCACCTGCTCTTCCCGGGGCCAGCGCGGAACCTTTCACAGAACGAGACGGTTTCGATCTCGCAATCACCACCTTCAAGTTCGCCCTCGGAAAGACTGAGCAGTACCCAATCGGCCGAGCAACTTCTTCGTGATCTCGATGCCCAATGGGCGAAAGCTGCAGCAGATAAAAATGTCGAACAGACAATCGCGTACTATTCGCCTGAGGCGATCGTGCTTCCTCCAAACGCGACCAGCGCAGCGACGAAAGATGCAATTCAAAATGTTTGGAAAGAAATGCTCGGGACTCCGGGCCTCGTCATCACTTGGCAACCCACCAGAGTGCAACTGGCCAAATCGGGCGACATGGGGTGGGTGAGCGGCACGTACGAATTGACGATGAAGGATACGAGCGGTAATCCGATTAACGATCGCGGGAAATACCTCGAGGTCTGGGAAAAACAAACTGACGGAAATTGGAAATGCCGCGCCGATATGTGGAATTCCGATCTGGCAGCTTCCGCGCCCGCGCCTTCTGAGAGAAAATAACAGGTCGCATGTCGTGAAATTCTCATCGGTCCTGAAACCGGTCAGATTCACCTGAACGAAAGAGGATTCAAATGAACTGGGCAATGCTCACAGCCATCGGTCAACTCGCTACGGTGTTTATCGGCGTTCCTTCGATCATTTATTTCGCGATCCAATTGCGCGAGCAGACCAGGGAACGCCGCCAGGCAGCGGTGAATGCTTTGACTCAGCAATGGGGTGATCTGACAAGGGCATTGCACGAAAATGCAGAGTTTACGGCGCTTTTCCTTCGTGGAGTTCACTCGTTCCACGATCTTGATGCTGTGTCCAAACTCCGCTTTAGCGCGTTTCAAAACCGTTTCTTCAAAAACTTCGAGGGAATGTATTACTCCCGGCGCGAAGGCATACTTAATCCTGAACTATGGGAGGAAATTCAGCGGACGATGAGTGACTTCCTTGCCTACGACGGTGTTCGACAATGGTGGCAAACACGAAAACACTGGCACGCCGAAGCCTTTGTCCGTGTTGTAGACGAGATTATCGCCAGG
>Ga0306920_100015219_pt1 | contig 10534 bp, 14 predicted proteins | sample flu12Cox44000170_FD_204666 | JGI IMG/M metagenome (GOLD analysis project Ga0306920, IMG submission 204666) | Lab enrichment of tropical soil microbial communities from Luquillo Experimental Forest, Puerto Rico - flux4day.12C.oxic.44.000.170 (v2)... | ecosystem: Environmental > Terrestrial >... | reverse complement strand
AGACCTTCGTGTACGCGTACACGAAACGAGCGGTGGTCCGTCAGTCACTCGCGCGCTACCTGCAAGACTCGGTCGTCCCTCCTGCGGCGAAGGAGCGTTAGGCCATGGCAGCGCCCTCGATCGTCATGACCGTCCACGAGGCGTCGCGCCTGAACGTGCCCGCTGACGCCCTCTCCGATCTCCGCGTCGTCGCCCTCGGCGGCGGCACGGGACTGCCGACAGTGCTCCGGGGCCTGCGGGCCGGCCTCTTCGATTCCTTCCCGTGGGATCCCGAGCGGGACCAGACGCGGCTGACCGCCATCGCGACCGTCGCGGACGACGGGGGCAGCTCGGGGAAGCTCCGGGCGACGTACCATCTGCCGTCCCCGGGCGACATTCGCAATTGCCTCCTGGCGCTGGCCGGCGGCGATCCGGCGCTGTTGGACGTGTTCGCCTTCCGCTTCGCCGGCGGCAGCGAGGTCGCCGGGCACAGCCTCGGCAACCTCATCCTGACGGCGCTCACCGAGCTCGAGCGCGACTTCTCCAAGGCAGTGGCCCGGGTCGGACGGTTGCTCTCGGTGCGCGGGGTGGTCCTGCCCGCCACCTCCTGCAACGTGACCCTCCACGCCGAGCTCTCGGACGGCACCGTGATCGAGGGCGAGTCCCGCATCGCGACCGCACGGAGCCCGATCCACAAGGTGCGGCTCTGCCCTGGAGACACGCCGGCGCTGCCCGAGGCAGTGGACGCGCTCGAGCGGGCACATCTGATCGTGCTCGGCCCTGGCAGCCTCTACTCGAGCCTGGTCGCCGCGCTCTTGCCCCACGGCATCGCCGACGCGATCACCCGCTCGCGGGCCCGGGTCGTCCACGTCATGAACCTCATGACGGAGCCCGGCGAGACCGACGGCCACACCGCGGTCGACCACCTGCTGGCCATCCGCCGGCACGCGCCGACGATGCCGATCCACGACATTTTGATCAACACCGCCCCGATCTCGCCAGAGCCGATCGCCCGCTACGGCGCCCACGGCTCCGCGCCGGTCGTGGCGGACGTGGCGCTCCTGAAGGCGCTCGGTCACACCGTCCACGAGTGCGATCTCCTCGCCGCGGGCGACGGGGTGCGCCACGATCCGGGCAAGCTCGCCCGGGCGCTCCTCACCTTGGCCTATCGCAGCGGGTCGCGCGCGGGCGCCTGAGCCATGACCTTGCGGGGGGTCCCGGTGCTCCAGTACGACGGGCCCACGGCCTGGTCGACCGCCGGGTGGTCGACGCCGCGCAGGAGGCGGGCTATCAGGCGGTGTGCGCCTCACGCGGCTGGCCCGCCCAGCCCGGCGACGCCGTCGTGAACCGGGTGACGGTGCTCCGCGACACGACCACGGCGCAGTTCTGCGCGATCCTCGCCCGCCAGCCGCAGGCCTATGTCGCGGCCGTGGCGCGCGCGCTGATCACACGCCTGCAGGAGCGGGTCACGCTCAGGCTCCGGCCACCCCACCTCGACGGCGAGCTCTCGCCGCGGGGCGTGTGACGGAGGGCCTATCACGGTGATCATCGGCCTGGCCGGCGGCACCGGCGCGGGAAAGAGCTCGATCGTCCGGAGCCTGGTCGAGCGCATCGGCGGATGCGTGATCGACCTCGAGTCGTACACGCTCGATCGCAGCGCCGCGTCGCTCGAGGAGCGAGGCCTGATCGGCGACGACGAGCCCGCGGCCATCGACACCGCGCTGCTCGTCTCCCACCTCGAGGACCTCCGGCGCGGCGAGCCGATCCGCCGGCCGGTCTACTCGTCGGAGTCGCACGCGCGCACCGGCACCGCGATGGTCGCGCCCGCGCGGCTCGTGCTGGTCGAAGGCCTCTTCACCCTGTGGTGGGATTCGCTGCGCTCGCGGCTTAACCTCAAGGTCTTCGTCGACGCGCCGGCCGATCTCAGGCTCATGCGGCGGATCCGGCGGGACCTCGCCGACCGCGGCCGCACCGTCGAGCAGGTGCTGTACCAGTACTCGGGCGCCGTGCGCTCCGCGCACGAGCGCTACGTCGAGCCGACTCGCGTTCATGCCGACGACGTCGTCATCAACGACGGGCCTCTCGAGGACGCCGTCGACCAGGTCCTCGCTCTCATGCGCCGCCGCCGGGTCGACGGGCTGGCCGGCGCCGGCAGCGCTAGCCGATGAGAACCTGACCCTCCCGCCCCTGCGTGAGCGCGCGGAAGACATCGTGTTCATCGCCAACGCGCTCCTGCAGCGCGCCGGCCGGGCGCACCGGCGCAAGCTGCGCTTCGGCGGCTCGGCCCTCGAGGCCATCGCGCATTATTCCTGGCCGGGGAACGTCCGGGAGCTCGAGAACGTGGTCGAGCGAGCCGTCCTGATGGACCGCGGCAAGCTCGTGGAGGCTCGCGACCTCGGCATCGAGGTGAAGGAACGGTCGATGACGTCGCTGCGCGAGTCGCGCGACCGCGCCGAGCGCGGCGCCCTCGTGGACGCGCTCGTCCAGGCGCGTGGCAACATCACGCAAGCCTCGCGCATCCTGGCGGTGAGCCGGCCGACCGTGCACGGCTTGATCGCCCGCTACGACCTGAGCGCCCGCAATTTCCGCTGATTGCGCGGACGGGGTCGCCACGCCCGCACAATTCCCAGCCATTTCGACTTCGAGCGTGTCAAAATCGGGCGGTCGAGTCGGGAGTGCGCCATCGGCCGCTCCAGCAGAGGAGGACTTGCCGTGAGAACCACCGTCGCCTGGTCCGTCGCTCTCCTGATGCTCCTGGTCTGGACGAGCCCGCCCGCGGCCGTCGAGGATCTCGGACTGATCACCGGCAGCGACAAGGGCACCTACTACCAGTTCGGTCTCGATCTCCAAAAGCTCGTCAAGCCCGCCGGGATCAACCTGAACGTCTTCACATCGAAGGGCTCGATCGAGAACGTGTACGCCGTCTATCAGCGTCCCGGCGTGCCGATGGGCATCGTGCAGTCCGACGTCCTGGCGTTCGTGTCGCGCGTGCAGTCCGATCCCATCCTGAAGCAGATCGCGCGGAAGACCAAGATGGTGTTCCCGCTCTACAACGAGGAGATCCACCTGCTCGGCAAGAAGGGGATCCCCGACTTCGACAGCCTGGCCGGACGCCGGGTGGCGGTTGGCCGGGACGGCAGCGGCACGTACCTCACCGCGCGCCTGCTCTTCAAGCTGTCGGAAGTGTCACCGAGCGAGATGGTGCCGATCGATACCGGCGAGGCGCTCGCCGAGCTCAAAGCCGGACGCATCGACGCGATGTTCTACGTGGCCGGCTATCCCGTGAAGCTCCTCAAGGAGGACGTCTCGGACAAGGACGAGCTCGCGCTGATCCCGATCACGAACAAGAGCGTCCTCGAGTTCTATCCGCCGGCCGAGATTCCGGCGGGCACCTACTCCTGGCAGCCGGCAACCGTCAACACAGCGGCGGTCAAGGCGGTGCTCGTGTCGTACGATTTCCGTCGCCGGGACTGCGACAACGTCGGCCGGTTCGCGCAGCTCATTTCGCGCAGCCTCGACACGCTCCAGAAGAGCGGCCACGCGAAGTGGAAGGTCGTCGACCTGAACTATCCGCTCCGCGGCTGGGAGCAGTACGACTGCGTCCGGAAGTTTCTCGGCAAGGCCGCGCCCGCGGCGACCGCCCCCACGCAGCGGAGCACCCAGAATCCCGTCTTCGACGCCATCAAGGGAGCGCTCGACCAGTAGGACGGCCACCTCGCGTCAGCGCCGGATCCGCGCGGGTCAGACGCCGACGAGGTGCAGCAGGAACCAGATCGCGGCCGCGACGATCGCCGAGGCCGGGATGGTGAGGATCCACACCCAGAGGATCTTGCCTGCCACGCCCCACCGGACCGCGGAGAAGCGCTGAATCGCGCCGACGCCCATGATCGAGCCGCTGATCGTCTGCGTCGTGCTCACCGGGATGCCGGCGACCGCGGTGCCGATCAAGGTGAGCGCCCCTGCCGTCTCCGCGCAGAAGCCGCTCACCGGCCGGAGCTTGGTGATCCGCATCCCCATCGTCTTGACGATGCGCCATCCGCCGGCCATCGTGCCGAGACCGAGCGCGGCGTGCGCGGCGAGCACCACCCAGAACGGCACGTAGAACTCGGGGCCGAGGTGGCCGGTGGTGAAGAGCAGGACCGCGATGATTCCCATGGTCTTCTGCGCGTCGTTGGTGCCGTGGCCAAGGCTGTAGGGCGTCACCGAAATCGTGGACCATCCCGTGCAGCAATGCGGCGGCCCGGAGGATGTGCTGGGACTGCTGCTCGAAGAAGTCGAAGAAGCGAACTTCCTTCGGGATCAGGTTGAACATTGACCCGAGAAGGAGTGTAACGGAAACGTCACGAATGCGCCCGGTGGTAGTGCTAGCTCTTCCGCAGGGCAAGCGGGGGCAGCCCGAGCAGCGCGCGGCGCGCGAGCCGCCAGCAGCCTTCGACCGCGTCGACGAGCGCGGGCGCGGCGGGCGCCAGGCAGCGGACGAGGACGCCGCCGCGCGGCAGTACCCCCGCCCCGAGGCGCGCAGCAGCGTGGCCGGCGCCGAGGCGCTCGACGTCGGCGGCGAAGCGATCGCAGTCGAACGCGCCGAAGACCGCGATCGAGGCGAAGTACGGGTGCGACTCGGTGAAGCCGAGCCCGTCGAAGGCCGGGCCCCGCGTGCCGATGCCGCGCAGGACGAAGCGATCCTGGAGGAGCCAGCCGCGTCCGTCGCGCACGGAAACGGCGTTCTCGAGGGCGGCGAACCGCCACGCTTCGCCGAGCGCGATCCGACCGGCGGAGAAGGCGTCGACCAGGATGAGCCCGGCGGTCTCGGCCAGGTCCACGTCGATCGACTGACGCAGCGCCGAGCCCGCAAACGGGATCGTGTGGTCGGGCACCCACTCGACGACGGCCTGCGGACCGACCGAGAGACGCACAGTCTGAACCGTCGGCTCGCGCTCGGTCCGGTACACGCGCGTCGCCGAAGGCGTCGTGAGCAGCGCGTGGGCGCCGGCCGCGGCGTGCACGTCGATCGAGAGGCGGTCGCCGCCGACCAGACCACCCGTCGGATTCAAGATCGAGACGATCGCCGCGGGGTCGTCGAGCGCGACCGGCGCCAGGACCTGGAGCGGCAACGTGTAGCGGCAGCCCGCGACGACGGTCGCCGCACCGCGCTGCTCGAAGCGGAGCGTCAGGGCGCCGTCGCGTCCGACGCGGGCGGCGTCGAGCGTGGCGGCCGGCGTCACGCCCTCGCCGCGTCGAGCATCAGCTCGCGCTTGATCCAGGTGACGATGGTCTCGAGCCCCTCGCCCGTGCGGAGGTTCGTGAAGATGAAGGGCCGCGCCCCGCGCATCCGGCGCGAGTCGCGCTCCATGACGGACAGGTCGGCCCCCACATGGGGCGCCAGGTCGATCTTGTTGATGACCAGCAGATCGGATCGCGTGATGCCCGGACCACCCTTGCGCGGGATCTTCTCGCCCTCGGCGACGTCGATCACGTAGATCGCGGCGTCGACCAGCTCGGGGCTGAAGGTCGCCGACAGGTTGTCGCCCCCGCTCTCGATCAGCAGGAGCTCGAGGTCTGGAAACCGCGCCAGGAGATCGTGCACGGCCTCGAGGTTCGCCGACGCGTCCTCGCGAATCGCCGTGTGCGGGCAGCCGCCGGTCTCGACGCCGACGACCCGCTCGGGCGGCAAGGCGCCGCGGCGCACGAGGAACTCGGCGTCTTCCTTCGTGTAGATGTCGTTGGTGATGACGGCCATGTCGAGCTCGGCCGAGAGGCGACGGCAGAGCGCTTCGGCCAGCGCCGTCTTCCCCGAGCCCACGGGGCCGCCGATGCCGATCTTCAACGGTCGCGGAATCGCGCTCATGATCTGAACAGCCTCATCTCGAGCGCCGCGTGCTGGATGCCCGCGAGCTCGATCGCCGGATTGAAGCTCCAGAGGTCGTCGACGGTGGCGGTCGCGGCCGCGGTGGCCAGTCGCTCGATCCGTTCGCGCATCGCCGCCAGCACGCGCTGGCCGTCGAGCTGCCCGAGCGCAATCAGCCGCAGGCCCGCCCCCACCAGGAGCGCCGCGCTCGCATAGAGGTACGCCGCCGCCGCGCGCGCGGGATCGGAACCGCCGCGGCCGACCGCCGCGCCGAACACCGTCGCGTGATGGGCCACCGCCCGGCCGTCCTCGACCGCGAGGGCCAGACCGGCGAGGAACGGATCGTCCGCGATGCCGACCGCGATCCGGAGCGTTTGCCGGCCCATCTGACGGCTGGCCGTCCTGAACTCCGGCACCGTCTTCATCGCGTCGAGTCGCGCGTCGAGTGCCAGCCATCCCGCGGCGTCGTCTCGACCCGCGAGCTCGACGGCGATGGCGACCGCGCCAGCATCGGCCGGTCCGGCCGAGCCCTCGAGATGCGCCGCGACGAACGTCTCGAGGCCCCGCCGGTCGCGCACGCGCCCGTCTTGCACGTAGGTCTCGAGCCCGAACGACTGGGCGAACCCGCCGGCGGGAAAGAGTCCGTCCGCGAACTGCAGCAACGTGAGCAGCGCCGGATCACCGGTCATGACGCTGGGCCCGGCCGATCGGCACGAACGGAGCGCGGATCCGCTCGAATCGGACGTTCATCCGTGTGAGGAGGATGTCCATCCCGGGATCATCAGGCACGAGCAGCCGCTCGCCGTCGAGCGCCAGGTTGAAGTGGCGATTGCCGACCTCGAACGCGATCCGCAGCGCCTCCGCGCGCGACGCCGGTGTGACGGCCAGGCAAGCCTCCGCCGCACATTCCACGACGACGAACCAATCGGCCGCGACGTGCAGGACCACGCCTGGTCTCAGGACACTGCCGGTCGGCAACACCAGCGCGAGCGTGCGTCCCGCCGTCGTCGTCACTCGCCGCCTGCCCCACCGCCGCTCGTCCGCGGTCAGCACGAGCGTGTCCCGCTCCCTCCCCGCCAGCGCCGCCTCATCGACTGCACCAGGCAGTTGCGTGATGACGACGGCATCGCGATCTGCAGAGTGATCGGCAGACGGGATCGAGTGACGCGGTTGGCCGGCGGACGGTTGATCGGGGGACGGCTGACCTGCAGGCGAGGGCTGACCACCGGAACGATCGAGCCCCAGGCTCGATCGAGAAGCGGATGGGGGGGACTGGGGGGCCATTTCGGGGCCCCCCAGTGCAACAAACTTGCGGGGGTCGGCGCCACCAACCATCAGAACAAAAAATATCGCTGGGCCATGGGCAAGACCCGCGCCGGCTCGCACGTGAGCAGCGCGCCGTCCGCGCGCACCTGATACGTCTCCGGGTCGACCTCGATGCGCGGCAGCGCGTCGTTGTGGATCATGTCGCGCTTGCCGAGCCCACGGCAGCGGCTGACCGCGACCGCCCGCCGGCTGAGCCCGAGCCGCTGCGGCACGCCGTCCGCGAGGGCGGCGGCCGAGACGAACGTGAGCGACGTGGAGCCGACGGCCCGCCCGAGCGCGCCGAACATCGGCCGATAGAGGACCGGCTGCGGCGTCGGAATCGACGCGTTCGGATCGCCCATCGCCGCCCACGCGATGAAGCCGCCCTTGACCACCATCTCCGGCTTCACGCCGAAGAACGCGGGCTTCCAGAGGACCAGGTCGGCCAGCTTGCCAACTTCGACCGAGCCGACGTGGCTCGACAGGCCGTGCGCGATGGCCGGGTTGATCGTGTACTTGGCGACGTAGCGCTTCACGCGCCGGTTGTCGTCCCCCGCGGTCTCGCCGGGTAGCGGCCCGCGCTGCCGCTTCATCTTGTCGGCCGTCTGCCAGGTACGGATGATCACCTCGCCGATGCGGCCCATCGCCTGCGAATCGGACGACATCATGCTGATCGCGCCGAGGTCGTGCAGGACGTCCTCGGCGGCGATCGTCTCGGCGCGGATCCGCGACTCGGCGAACGCAAGGTCTTCCGGGATCCGCGCGCTCAGGTGGTGGCAGACCATCAGCATGTCGAGGTGCTCGTCCATCGTGTTGACGGTGAACGGCATCGTCGGGTTCGTGGAGGACGGCAGGCAGTTCGGCTCGCCGCACACGCGGATGATGTCGGGCGCGTGACCTCCGCCCGCCCCTTCCGTGTGATAGGTGTGGATCGTGCGCCCCTTGAAGGCGCGGATCGAGTCCTCGACGAATCCGCTCTCGTTCAAGGTGTCGGTGTGGATCGCGACCTGCACGTCGAGCTCGTCGGCCACGCCGAGCGCGCAGTCGATCGCCGCCGGCGTCGTGCCCCAGTCCTCGTGCAGCTTGAGCCCGACCGCGCCGGCCGCGATCTGCTCGCGCAGCGGATCGGGCGCCGAGGCGTTGCCCTTGGCGAGGAAGCCGAGGTTCATCGGAAACGCTTCGGCCGCCTCGAGCATCCGGTGAATGTTCCAGGCGCCGGGCGCGCACGTCGTGGCATTGGTCCCGGTCGCGGGGCCGGTGCCGCCGCCGAGCAAGGTCGTGAGGCCGGCGCTGATCGCCTCGTCGATGAGCTGCGGACAGATGAAATGGATGTGCGAGTCGAGTCCGCCCGCGGTGACGATCTTGCCCTCGCCGGCAATCACCTCGGTCGAGGCGCCCACCACCATGCCGTCGGTGACGCCCGTCATGAGATCAGGATTCCCGGCCTTGCCGATCGCCACGATCCGCCCGTCGCGAACGCCGATGTCGGCCTTCACGATGCCCCAGTGATCGACGATGACCGCGTTGGTGATCACGAGGTCGAGCGCGCCGGACGCGCGGGTGGCGCGGACCGCCTGGCCCATCCCGTCGCGGATCACCTTGCCGCCGCCGAACTTGGCTTCCTCACCCGGCGTCGTGAGATCGCGCTCGATGCGGACGAACAGCTCCGTGTCGGCCAGGCGCACGCGGTCGCCCGTCGTGGGGCCGTAGAGATCGGCGTACTGCCGGCGCGTCAGACGGAGGGTCATGCCAGCCGCTCCCACGCCGCGAGCCGGGTCAGCGCCTGGTCGCGCGCGCCGCCGTCGGTCAAGGCATTCAGGCCGAAGACCCGACGCGCGCCGCCGAGCTCGACGAGCGTCACGCGCTTCTCGTCGCCGGGCTCGAAGCGCACGGCCGTGCCGGCCGGCACGTTGAGCCGCATCCCGAACGCCTGGGCGCGGTCGAAGCGCAGCGCACGGTTGACCTCGAAGAAGTGGAAGTGCGAGCCCACCTGGATCGGCCGGTCGCCCGTGTTCGCCACCGTCAGCTCGACGGTCCGGCGGCCCTGATTCGCGATGATGTCGCCCTCGCCCAAGAGATACTCGCCGGGAATCACGGTTGGCCTCCTTCGGTCAGCACTCGGTAGTAGAACGCGCTCGGATCGAGCGCGCCGTCGGCGCTTTTCGCGTAGCGCGGGATCACGCCGGCCAGGGTGTAGCCGATGGAAGTGTAGAGCCGCTCGGACGGATCGCCGCGCCGCGTGTCGAGCACCAGGGTGGTACGCCCGAGCCGCCGCGCGCGCTCCTCGAGCGCCAGCATCAGCGCCCGCCCGATCCCACGCCGCCGCGCCTCGGTGTGCACGATCACCTTCGCCACTTCCGCCCGGTGCGATCCATTCGGCCGCATCGCCAGCAAGAGCTGCGCGGTCCCGACGAGCGCGCCATCCGCATCCCGCGCGCCCAGCAACACACACGATCCGCGCCGGACCTCGTCGACGACACCCCGCCAGTACGCCTCGCCCTCCGCTTCCGCGAGCGGCGGCAAGTATCCGACGGACGCCCCCGAATCCACCGCATCCTTGAGCAACCTGACGAGCCCCGCGATCTCGCGAGCCGCCTGATCGGTACCAACCACCTCGATCGCCACCGATCCCGCCGCCACGCGCCCCGATCCCGCCACCGATTCCGAGCCCGCTGCCACGTCCGCATCCGAGCTCATGCGGAGAGCGCTCGCAGTTTGGAGCCGGAGTCGCCGGGTACGCGGGGGAGGGCGGGGGTCCCCGACTGGCGGAGTGGGACCCCTTCGTCCCGCCCGGAGCGCGAAGCGCTGCGATTCGGGCGAACGGGTGACGGAGCCAGTCGAGGGCCCCCGCCCTCCCCCGCGCACCCGGCGCCGCCAAGCAGCGAAACTACGAAGCGCTCTCTCATGAGATCGACCCAGAAAAGCTAGCGAATCGGATGATGGATCGTGACGAGCTTGGTGCCGTCGGGAAAAGTGCCTTCGACCTGAACCTCTTCGAGCATCTCGGGCACCCCCTCCATCACGTCGTCGCGGCCGAGGATGTGCAGCCCCGCCGACATGAGATCGGAGACGCTCCGGCCGTCGCGGATCCACTCGAGGATCTCGGCCGTGATGAGCGCCAGCGCCTCGGGATAGTTCAGCTTGAGGCCACGACCACGCCGGCGGCGCGCCACTTCGGCGGCCGTGAAGACAAGGAGCTTCTCCTGCTCACGCGGGGTGAGGTGCATCGTCGCGCCTCCGATCCTAGACGGCCAGGTGCTGTCGGACCATCTCGGGGCGCAGGTCGCGCGTGACCCCCGAGGCGACGACGGCGCCCTTGGCCATGATCACGTACTTGTCGGCGAGTCGCTCGGCGAAGTCAAGGTACTGCTCGACCAGGAGCACGGCCAGCTTGAGCTCGGCCTT
>Ga0306920_100015218_pt1 | contig 10534 bp, 12 predicted proteins | sample flu12Cox44000170_FD_204666 | JGI IMG/M metagenome (GOLD analysis project Ga0306920, IMG submission 204666) | Lab enrichment of tropical soil microbial communities from Luquillo Experimental Forest, Puerto Rico - flux4day.12C.oxic.44.000.170 (v2)... | ecosystem: Environmental > Terrestrial >... | reverse complement strand
GAACGCGCGACCCGCAGGTTGGGGGTAGGTTCGCTAAATATTGAAATGCGCTCCTGACGATGTCCGCTACCTGGGGCAATCCGGAGAACATATACTCCCCGCGAGTTTTACCGCTCGTGACCCAAACCGGACGAACCGGGCCCAAACAGCATGTTACCGGCAAGTTTCCTTAAAGCGATCCCTGAGTCTCAGGACTCGATCGAATTTGTTCGAGTGGGTCAGTTCGAGTCGATACCCTTTCGACATTATCGATCGTTCGGCTGAAACGAGGGAGTTGCAGATCTGCGCTTAGGAGGCCGCCAAGTTGTAGTTCACGGCAGAACTAAACCGAACAGACCGCACGCGATACTTCGTCACGTCTATCCCTGGGCGCTCCGGCAAACCGGTGTAACCGAACTTCGCGGCCAATCACGCGCTACGACACACAGCAAAGGCTCTGACCGATCTCGGTTTCCGAGGAGCCCGCGGCAGCTTTGGATTACTCCGGCTAAACGGCGATGGGGTCGAGGTCAGTTGCGGCAACAGCTTGAAGCAGGGCGCGCATGTCTTTAGTGCGCTTTGCACCGAAGCTCGCCTCGAATTGCTGCTGCGCTTTTACCCATCCCTTGACGCCCGCCCGAAAACGGGCTTCGCCGTCCTCGGTGACCCGCAGCTCCTTGCTTCGGCGATCGCTGCTACCCTGTTCGACCGCGATAAGGCCGTCGCGCTCCAGCGGCAGAATGTTCCGGCCAAGCGTGGTTCGGTCCATCACCATCTCCGCGGCGAGCCTATTGATTGTCATCGGGCCCAATCGCCGCAGCTTCGCGAGGATCGAAAACTGCGTCGTGCGCAGCCCGCTCGATGCCAGATACTGATCGTAAAACTGCGTAATGTGCCGGGCAGCCTGGCGCACGGCGAGACAGTTGCAATCATCGGGCCCTAGAGAGGCCGTCCTCGCCATATTCAACCTCGCTTATTGACACTGACGCACATCTCCCTATTTAGGCGCATATACGCTAAGAGTCAATTGCTTGGCTTGATAATGGCATCTATCGGATCGACAAGGGCAGAATCATGATCAGAACAGACAATGCCTGCCAGCCGGATCGCCTCGATCCGGCAAGCTTGTCAACGCTGTCGGGACTGGAAATCGTCAACCGCTTAGCAGACGGCCGGCTTCCGCGCCCGCCAATGGCGGAAACGCTGCCTTTCACCGTTCTTCCGCCTTCCGCAGGGCGGGTCGAGCTTCGCGCCGTTCCCGAGACGCGTTTTCTCAATCCGATGGGTATCGTTCGCGGTGGGTGGGCGATGACAATGCTCGACTCGGCAATGGGGTTGTCGGCGCTAACGACGCTCGATCCCGGCGAAATCTGCCCGTCCCATGAAACCTCTGTGAAATTCGTTCGGCCGATCTTTGCCGACGGTCGGACCCTGCATGTGATCGGGACAGTGATTTCGCGCGGTCGAACCGTGATCACAGCGGAAGGCCGGATCGAGGACGGCGGTGGCAGACTGTATGCGCATGGCACCTCGAGTTGCCTCGTTGTCGGGCATCGCGGCCCCAGCGCGAGCGCCGCAACCATCGGCGGTGGCCAAGCTATCGCGGCGGGACGCGGCGAGCGTCGCCATGGTGAACCTCATCCCTTGACATGGGCGCATCCGCCCCTATTTAGGCGCGTATGCACTTAATTTAGGTCCCTGGTCGCCGGGCGTGCCTGGCCGACCCGCCAAGGAGGTCGTCGTGACGGAAATCCCCTATCGTATCGCCCTGATCGTCGGGGCAGGTTCCGGCATCAGCGCGTCCTTCGCGCGCGGGCTCGCAGCGGCCGGCCTTCGCGTCGGACTGGCGGCACGCGGTATAGAAAAGCTGGAGCCTCTCGCCGCGGAAATAGGTGCGGAGACCTTTGCCGTCGACGCGTCTGATCCGTCTGCGGTGGCCCGCCTGTTCGCAGAGGCCGATCGCCGGCTCGGCGAACCCGATGTCGTGCACTACAACGCCAGCGCCCGCGCGCATGGTCCGATTGCCGAGCTCGACCCGGAAGCTGTGCGCAAAGCGATCGAGATCTCGGCATTTGGCGGCTTTCTCACTGTCCAGCAGGCGGCCCAGCGCATGATCCCGCATGGCCGCGGCGCGATCCTGCTGACCGGCGCCAGCGCCAGCGTCAAGGGGTATCCGCACTCGGCGGCGTTCGCGATGGGCAAGTTTGCTCTGCGCGGCCTGGCGCAGAGCACGGCGCGCGAGTTGGGACCGAAGGGCATACACGTCGCCCATTTCGTCATCGACGGCGGCGTGCGCAGCGCACGGCGACCCGATCCGGCGAACCATCCCGACAGTACGCTCGATCCCGATGCGATCGCACAGACTTATGTCGAGGTTCTGCGCCAGCCACGCAGCGCCTGGTCGTTGGAGGTCGAGCTGCGGCCCTGGGTCGAGACCTTCTGAAGGCGCCGGTGATGACCGCCTATGTCGGCCGGCCGCTGCGCCGCCGCGAGGATTTCCGATTCCTGACCGGGAAGGGCCGCTATGTTGATGACATCAAGCTGGCCAATACCTTGCACCTTGCGATCCTGCGCTCGCCGCATGCGCATGCGATCATCACCGGTGTCGACCTGTCTGCAGCAAAAGCCGCCGCCGGCGTTCGTCTCGCTCTCGCCGGGGCCGATCTTCCCAGGAAAATCGGTAGCATCAAGCCCAACTGGGTTATCCCCGGTACCATGGTGCCGGACCGTCCGGTGATCGCGATCGACAGGGTTCGTTTTGTCGGCGAATGCGTCGCACTCGTTGTCGCCGAGACGCGTGAGGCGGCCTACGACGCATTGGAGCTTATTGATGTTGTCTATGAATTGCTGCCTGCCATAGTCGACGAAGTGGCTGCCATTGCCGACGGCGCTCCACAACTGCACGAAAATGTTCCAAACAACATCACGACGTATTTCAAGACTGGCGGCGGCGATTACGCGGCAGCCGCGCGCCAGGCGGACCAGGTGCTGCGCTTACGCCTCGTCAACAACCGGCTCATTCCGACTTGCCTCGAGACGCGCGCTATTCTCGCGGAGCCTGGGGTCGATGGCGGACTGACGGTTTATCTGCCCAGTCAGGTGCCGCACATGCACCGCCGCTGGATCGCGGAAACGGTTGGTATTCCGGAGCACCTATTGGGCGTGGTCGCGCCAGATATCGGTGGCGGCTTTGGCGCAAAAATGCACCTCTATCCCGAGGAGCTGCTCTGCGCCTGGCTGGCCCGCGAGCTGAAATCTCCGGTCAAGTGGTGGGAATCGCGGTCGGAAAGCCACCAGGCGACGAGCCATGGCCGCGCCCATACGGAAATGATCGAAGTGGCCTTTCGCAATGACGGCCGCATTCTCGGCATGAAAGTTGAGACTCTCGGCAATGTCGGCGCCTATTTATCGAATATGGCGTCGGGTGGTCCGACAATGTCCGTCAGCTACGGCACGGGGACCTACAATATAGAGAATTTTGAAGCTGTCGCGAAAGTGATCCTCACCAATACCGTACCCGTCGATGCCTATCGCGGCTATGGGCGGCCGGAGGCCGCCTACATTGCCGAGCGGACCATCGAAGCGGTAGCGCGACATTTGGGTCTCGACCCGGTTGACGTGCGGCAGATCAATTTCGTGCCGCGATCCGATTTTCCGTATCGCCCTTACGGCAGCCGGTCAGTGATCTATGACAGTGGGAATTACCAGGGCTGCCTCGACAAGGTCGTCGCGGCATTCGACTACACCAGCCGGCGCGAGGAGCAGCAGCGTCTGCACAGCGCCGGGCGTTATCGCGGTATTGGCGTTGCCGCCTATACCGAGATGTGCGGCATGGCTCCGTCACGCCGGCTCGCCGGCAACGGCTTCGACCGGGGCGGCTGGGAGAGCGCCCGCATCGCGATCGACTCGAGCGGACGCGCGACCTTGTATTCGGGCTCGATGAGCCAGGGTCATGGGCACGCGACCGCGCTGGCGCAGCTTGCCGCCGATGTCCTTCAAATGCCGGTGGAGAGTATCGAGGTCGTGCAGGGCGACACGAAGCAGGTCCAGGCCGGCCACGGCACGTTCAATTCGCGCTCGATCCCGGTCGGCGGATCCGCCACCCACGTCTGTGCTGGACGCATCGTCGGGAAGGCGAAAAAGATCGCAGCGCAAATGATGGAGGTCGCCGCCGAGGACATTAGGTTTGAAGGCGGTAGTTTTTCTGTCCCCGGAACCAACATTGAGCCACTGCCCTTCAGTAAGGTAGCGAGGATGGCTCATCTGGGTCACGTTCTGCCCGACGGAATGGAACCCGGCTTGGATGAAACCGTGTTTTACGATCCCACTGGAATGGGGGCGCCTTCGGGAGTTCATATGGCTTACGTCGAGGTCGACCCCGACACCGGCATGGTCGAGATCCTCGACTACGTGGCCGTCGATGATGCAGGTGTGATCATCAATCCGCTGCTCGCCAGGGGACAAATCCACGGCGGCGTGGTCCAGGGCATCGGCCAGGCGCTCTACGAGGAGGCGCGTTACGACCGCACCAGCGGTCAACTCGTAACCGGCTCATTGCTCGACTATGGTTTGCCGCGCGCAGATTTGCTGCCCATGATCCGCTCGCAATTCCAGGAGACGCCGTCGCCCACCAATCCACTAGGTGTAAAGGGGATCGGGGAAAGTGGCGCGATCGGCGCGCCGCCGACTATCGTGCACGCAGTCCTCGATGCGCTGGCGTCGTTCGGCATAACCCACCTCGACATGCCATTGACCCCGCAGAAGATCTGGGCCGCGATCCGTGACGCGCGCCCCGCGGGCGCCGCGTGATCGGCGTCTGCCGTCGCTCGCTGCTCAGCTTTGTCATGCCAATAGACTGGATCGGAACTGCCATGGCTAACCCGTCAATTGTTCGGCGGCCGGTACAGATCGAACACGTTCGGATCGAATCCACAAAACCCTTTGCCGACGTCAGGGCGGCGCTCGAAGAAACGGTCCCGCCGCTCGATCCTACCATCCCGGAAGCATTGCGGCAGGGCGACATCGTGCGGGCGAGCGAGGCGCTGCAGCGCGGCCCGGAACTGGCGATCTTCAGTGCCAGGGATCACGGCGGGCTGCTGCGCACCGCTGGCCTCGCGCGCAAGGCCGTGCAGTACGAAATCGGCAACCCGCTGACTGCCAGCAGGATGACCCGGCACCAGCTGCCGGCCTCGCTCTACGCGCCGCTACGCATCCTGCTCTATGAAAACGAGGCGGGCCGCGCGGTCTTCGAATACGACCGGCCCTCATCGCTGTTCGGCCAGTTCGGCGACGAGCGGGTCACCGCGGTCGGGCGCGAATTGGACGCCAGTCTAGAACGCGTGCTGGCCCATGTGGTGAGCTGAGGCCACGGCAAGCCGCGCCGCGACTAGCCGAATTTCGCGGCGATTCAGGTCTCATGAAGGTGAAGTCGATGGAAGAAGCCCCCGTCCTCCGCGAGGAAAAGGGACCGGTTTCGGTCCTGACGATGCAATACCGGCCCTACAATCTGTTGGGCCCGACCCTGCTCCGCGCGATCGCCGACGAGATCGCCGCGGCCCGCGACGCCGGCAGCCGAGCGATCATTCTGCGCAGCGGGCTGCGCCATTTCTCGGCCGGGGCCGATGTCGCGCAGTTCAGCGCGCGCATCGAGCAGAGCGGCCGTAGCCAGTCGGCAATCGGCGGCGCCGATTTCCTGAAACTACTCGAACTGCTGCCGATTCCGATCGTTGCCAGCGTGCACGGGGTCTGCCTTGGTGGCGGGTTCGAATTGGCGCTCGCCTGCGACTACATCGTCGCGGCCAGCTCGGCCAAGATCGGCTCCGTCGAGGTAGCACTCGGGCTGCACCCTCTGCTTGGCGGCATCCAGCGCCACGTGCAGCGCGCTGGAGCAATGCGGGCGAAGGAAATTTCGATGCTCGGGCGCCGCTACGATGCGGCGACATTGGAGCGGTGGGGTCTCATCAATCTCGTCGTCGCCGACGACGCGGTCGAGGAGGCGACGATGACGATTGCCGAGGAACTGGCGCACGGGCCGACTGTCGCGCATGCTGCGACCAAGCGCCTCGTGCACATCGCCGTCAATGAGGGAGTACTCGCGGCCGACGAAGCGATGGCCGAGATCCAGAAGCCGATCTGGGCTTCAGAGGACCTCAAGATCGGTCTCGCCTCGTTCCGCGAGAATGGGCCCGGCCTCGCCAGATTTACAGGGCGCTGACATGAGCGGCCCGCTTTCCGGCATCTGCGTCGTCGATTTCTCGCGCGTGCTCGCCGGCCCGCTCTGCGCCCGCACATTGCTGGACCTCGGGGCCGAGGTCATCAAGATCGAGCCGCCGCGCCCCGACGTGTCGCGCTTTGCGTTTCCGTCGACACCGGGCATGTCGGGCTACTACGCGCAGCAGAACGCCGGCAAGCGCAATGTCAGTATCGACCTCAACGTGCCCGGCGGGCGCGAATTGGCGTTGCGACTGTGCGACACGGCGGATGTCGTCGTCGAGAACTTCCGCGCCGGCACATTGCGCTATTTCGGGCTAGACTATGAGACCTTGGCGGCGCGCAACCCGCGCCTGATTTATGCCTCGATCACCGGCTACGGCCAGGGCGGGCCATGGCAGGGCCGGATGGCTTACGCCCCGACCGTGCAGGCCGAGGCCGGGTTCACCCACAACAGCATTCGCCACTACGGTCAGGCCCTGGGAGAACCACGCACCGACAGCCTGTCGCATGCAGATGTCTATGCGGGACTGCAGGCCGCGATAGCAATCCTTGCGGCATTGCATCGGCGGGAGGCGACGGGCACGGGCCGGTATATCGACGTCGCGATGGCGGCCACATTGATGGCGGTCAACGAGCGCGCGCATGTCGATTTGAACGACGCCGATCTCGGCGACGAGCCGGCGATCCTCGGCGCCACCGACTGCCCGTTCTTTCTGGGGCCCGGCGGCGAGCACTTCACAGTGGCGACGAGCGTCGTCGGCTCCCGGACCTTTCCGTCATGGCTTCGGGCAATGCGACGTGCTGACCTCGCGGACGATCTGCGCTTCGCGACCGCAGCAGCGCGACGAACGAATTTCGCCGACTTGCACCGCATCGTGCAGAACTGGATCCTGACGTTTGCCGATGTCGGCGCGCTCGATGCGCAACTCGACGAGGCCAAGATCGCGCTCGGCGAAGTGCGCTCCCTAAAGCAGCTCTCCGAAATGGAGTGGGCCGAATATTGGGGTGCAGTCCAGGAGGTCTCCGACCGCAACGGCGGCAGCTACCGCCTGCCCGGCCGCCCGTGGCGCTTCTCTGACGAGAAACTCGATCCGCTCGGTGAGCCCGCCTTTCAGGGCGAGCACAACCGGGAGGTGTTCACCGAGTTTGGCCTCAGCGACGCGGAAATCGACCGCTGCGTCACGTCGGGCGCCCTGGTCAGCGCGTCACTCCCGAAAGCGGTCATTGCGAACAAGCGGCAGCTCGTTTCTTCGCCGGTGACTGACATCCTGCGACACGTGGAGCGCGAAACATGACTCAATCCGAGACGCACGACACGCAACGTTCCGTGCAAGACGTAGCCGTCATCGTTGGCGGCGGCCCCGGCAACAGCGCAAGTTGCGCGAGGCTGTTTGCGCAAAGCGGCATGCGGGTAGCCATCGCAGCCCGGAACCCGGACAAGCCGGTGCTGCAGGATCTGGAGAAGACGCACGGCGTGCGCCGCTACGCGTGCGACGCCAGCGAACCGGCGGCCGTGGCGATGCTGTTCCAGAATGTGGTTCGAGACCTTGGCACTCCTACGCTCGTCGTGCACAACATCGACGGCAGGGTTCCGGGCATTTTTGGCAAAGGGATTACCGAAGCCGAGCCCAGTATGGCATTCGACACGCTTCGGAACTCGGCGTTCAGCGCGTTTCTGGTGGGTCAACAGGCCGCCCGACTGATGCGCGAAAACAGACCCAATGCCAACGGCGCAAAAGGGACGATCATCTTCACGAACGCCAGCGCAGCGCTCAAGGGCTACCCATCGAGCGGCGCCTTTGCCATGGCATGTCATGCCAAATCCGGGCTCGCACAGAGCGTGGCGAGGGAACTGATGCCGCAGGGTATCCACGTTGCCAATGTGCCGATCGATGCGGCGATCGGTTGGACGCAGGAAGACGGTACCCGCGCGCACCGTCGGGCGGGAACGACTGTCGACGACAACATGGTCGATCCGGACCGCATCGCGGAAACCTATCTGCAGCTGCATCGCCAGCATCGATCGACTTGGGCGTTCGAAATCGTGCTGCGGCCGTGGCTGGAGAAATGGTGACCAGCATTTTCGCGAAGTTAACTCTTAAGCCCCGTACACCGGAAGGAACTCACTATGACCCTTTCCCCTGATGTCATCGATAGCCTCCCCCATGTGGAGGGTGTTCTCAACTACCTCGCACCCATGGCGGAAAGGCCGATGAATTTGGCCTACGACCCGCCTCCCGGCGTGCCGCGTTCCACCGGCGCGCCCGAGCCGCACCGCGTGATGATCCATGACGCCCGGCCAGTAGCGTCGCACCTGTCGCTCGACAGCCGAGGCCTTGCTGTGGTCGAGCACAACAGCGCGGTCCGCGACTTTTATGACGAGGATGAACTGCGCCGGGTCTATTACCCCGAGGCCGAGCGCCTCGTCGCCAAATTCACCGGCGCCACCCGGGTACTGGTATTCGACCATACGGTGCGCCGTCGCGTCTGGGGTGGCGTCGACCGGTCGGCCGGAACGCCGCGCCAGCCGGTCACGGCCGTCCACAACGACTATACGATCAAATCCGGCCCGCAACGCGTCCGCGATCTGATGGGCGAGGAGGCGGAGGAATTGCTCCGCCATCGGTTCGAAATAGTCAATGTGTGGCGCCCGATCCGTGGGCCGCTGCGCGATGCACCACTCGCCGTCTGTGACGCGACGACCGTCGACTTCGCCGATTTTGTCCCGTCCGATCTGGTCTATCGCGATCGAACGGGTGAGATCTACCGCGTCAAATACAACCCCGCCCACCGCTGGTTTTACGTACCGGAGATGCAACCAGACGAGGCGATCCTGATCAAATGCTACGACTCGGCCCCGGATAAGGCACGATTCACCACCCACTCAGCCTTTGAAGACCCGACCGTTCCAGCCGATGTGCTGCCCCGCGAAAGCATCGAGCTGAGGACTCTAGTTTTTCACGTCTAGATTCAAGGAGGCGGTTTCTTGATCTCGCAAACCCGACAGCGCCTCACGCCCGCGGGAGCTTGCTGAACTCGATGCCCACAGCCGAGGCTGCTGATGGGCGGCAACCGCCCAGCTTCTGGATTCCCGTGATTTGTGGGGCTGCGATCCTGACGATCGGGATCGGCGCGCGGCAGAGCTTTGGCATTTTTCAGAAACCGATCGCTGCCGACCTCAAAGTCGGGCGCGAGCTATGGTCGTTCGCCAACGCGCTGGCGATGCTGATGATGGGCGCCTTCTCGCCGTTTCTCGGCAACCTCGCCGACCGCTTCGGCGCGGCGCGCACCGTCGCCGCCGGCGGTCTGCTTTACGTCGCCGGCATGTTCATGACCGCCTCCGCAAGCGCGGGCGTCGTCTTGACGCTCGGAAACGTGATCTGCGGCATTGGCATGGCGGCGGCCGGGTTCGGGCCGATCCTCGGCGCCGTCAGCCGGCGGACACCGTCCGAGGAGCGTTCGGTCGCGCTTGGGGTCACGACCGCGGGCGGCTCGATCGGGCAATTTGCGATCGTGCCGTTCGCATCCTTGTTGCAACACTCGCTCGACAACTGGCACACCACGATGTCGATTCTGGCCGTCGTATCGACGGCGATGGTGCCGCTTGCGCTGGGACTGCGCGAACCGCGTGCACCCGCAAGTCGCGTGATGCCGCTGGGCTCCGGAGCTGCGCTGCAGGAGGCGTTCGGGACACGCGGGTTCTGGCTGCTGACAGTCGGCTTCTTCGTCTGCGGCTTTCACGTAGCCTTCATCGGGGCATCTGCCCGCGTACATTTCTGACAAGGCGGTCGGCATGACGGTTTTCGGGCGACCGGTCTCCGCCCTCGAGCTCGGCGGCTGGGCGGTTGGGCTGGTCGGCCTGTTCAATCTCGCCGGGTCGCTCATTTGGGCTGGCTCGGCAGCCGGTACCCCAAAAAAGATATGCTGGCGCTGCTCTATGCACTGCGAGCGCTGGCATTCGTGATGTTTCTCGCGCTGCCATTGTCGTGGCTGTCGGTGCTGGCATTCGCCGCGTCGCTCGGCTTCCTATGGCTCGGCACAGTGCCGCTGACCAGCGGGCTCGTCGGCTACATGTTCGGCCCGATACATCTGTCGATGCTGTCGGGCATCGTGTTCTTCAGCCACCAGCTGGGCAGCTTCTTTGGCGGCTGGGGCGCCGGCCGGATCTACGACCTGCGGGGCGATTACGGGCTGATGTGGTGGATCTCGGTCGGGTTCGGCGTTTTCGCCACCCTGCTACACTGGTGCATTCGCGAGCAGCCGGTGCCGCGGCTGGCAATCGCCGCAGAGGCGGCGTGAACCGGGCCGCCGATACGCCTCACCGACTGCTCTGGGTAGCAGG